>Ga0326726_10003148_pt1 | contig 15146 bp, 15 predicted proteins | sample MHFenrmetagenome_2_FD_207603 | JGI IMG/M metagenome (GOLD analysis project Ga0326726, IMG submission 207603) | Lab enriched peat soil microbial communities from Michigan Hollow, Ithaca, NY, United States - MHF15MN | ecosystem: Environmental > Terrestrial > Soil > Wetlands > Peat | place: USA...
GCGAGCCGCTCAATCCGGAAGCGGTGTGGTGGGGCGCGGACACGCTCGGGCTTCCCATCCACGACAACTGGTGGCAGACCGAGACCGGCGGCATCATGATCGCCAACACTCCGGCGATGGACATCAAGCCGGGCTCGATGGGCAAGCCCCTGCCGGGGGTCGACGCCTGCATCGTCGCCCGCACCGAAGGCGGCGGCGTGCGCGTGGTCGACGCGCCGGACACGGAGGGCGAGCTCGCGCTGCGCGCCGGGTGGCCGGCGATGTTCAGCGGCTATCTCGGCCAGGAGGAGCGTTACCGCAAGTGCTTCTCGGGCGAGCTGTACCTGACGGGCGACCTGGCGAAGCGCGACGCCGACGGCTACTACTGGTTCGTCGGCCGCGCCGACGACGTCATCAAGTCCGCGGGCCATCTGATCGGGCCCTTCGAGGTCGAGAGCGCCCTGATGGAGCACCCCGCGGTGGCCGAGGCCGGCGTGATCGGCAAGCCGGACCCGATAGTGGGCGAGGTGGTGAAAGCGTTCGTGTCGCTGAAGAAGGGCTATGAGCCCTCCGAAGCCCTCAAGATGGAGCTGCTCGGCCACGCGAGAAAGCGCCTCGGCGCCGCGGTCGCGCCCAAGGAAATCGAGTTCCAGAGCGGCCTGCCGAAGACGCGCAGCGGCAAGATCATGCGGCGGTTGCTGAAGGCGCGCGAGCTGGGACTGCCCGAGGGCGACACGTCCACGCTGGAGGAAATGGCATGAGCAGGGAGCAGGGGCCCCGCAACGCGGGGATGCGACCGACCGTGATTGCCGTCAGCCGCCGACCGCCGGCAGCCTGCGCCCGGATGGCAGTCAAGGAGGCGGCGTGACCCTCGCTCCTCCGCCCTCAGGACCGGTGCCCTACGCGACGGAGTTCGCGCTCGCGCTGCTGCGCGACATGCTGCGCATCCGGCGCTTCGAGGAGAAATGCGCCGAGCTCTACGGCGAAGGCAAGATCCGCGGCTTCCTGCATCTGTACATCGGCGAGGAAGCGGTCGCCGTCGGGGCGCTCCACGCGCTGCAACCCGTGGACAGCATCGTCGCGACCTACCGCGAGCACGGCCACGCCATCGTGCGCGGGGTTCCGATGGAGGCGATGATGGCCGAAATGTACGGCAAGCGCGAGGGCTGCTCGCGCGGCCGCGGCGGGTCGATGCACCTGTTCGACGCGCGCACGCGCCTCTTCGGCGGCAATGCCATCGTCGGCGGCGGCCTTCCGCTCGCGGTGGGCCTCGCGCTCGCGGACCGGATGCAGGGAGCGCAGCGCATCACGGCCTGCTTCTTCGGCGAAGGCGCCATGGCCGAGGGCGTGTTCCACGAATCCATGAACCTCGCGGCGCTGTGGCGGCTGCCGGTGCTGTTCTGCTGCGAGAACAATCTGTACGCGATGGGCACGGCGCTCGAGCGCTCCGAGTCGCAGGTCGATCTTTGCGCCAAGGCCGCCGCCTACGGTATGCCGACGGCAGCGGCCGACGGACAGGACGTGGTCTCCGTGCACGGAATCACGCAGCAGGCGCAGCAGCACGTCCGCAGCGGCAAGGGTCCGTTCTTCGTGGAGTACAAGACCTACCGTTATCGCGCGCATTCGATGTTCGACGCCGAGCTCTACCGCGACAAGCGCGAGGTCGAAGAGTGGAAAGCGCGCGGCCCGCTGCACACCTTCTCGGCCCGGCTCAAGGCCGAGGGCAGGCTGACCGAAGAGGCATTCCTCGCGCTCGACCGCGAAGCGCTCGCCGAAGTGGATCGCGCCGTGGCTTTCGCGGAAAGCGGCACCTGGGAGCCGGTCGAGGACCTGACGCGCGACGTGGTCGCCGAGAAGGAGATGGAGGGGACCTGACATGGGCCGCCTGAGCTATCGCGAGGGCATGCGCCAGGCGCTCCGTGAAGCGCTCGCCGCCGATCCCCGCGTCTTTCTCATGGGCGAGGACATCGGCCGCTACGGCGGTACCTACGCAGTGACGAAGGGCCTGCTCGAGGAGTTCGGGCCCGAGCGCGTGCGCGATACGCCGCTGTCGGAGCTCGCATTCGTCGGCGCGGGCGTCGGCGCGGCGCTCGGCGGCATGCGGCCGATCGTCGAGGTGATGACCGTCAATTTCAGCCTGCTCGCGCTCGATCAGATCGTGAACAACGCAGCGCTCTACCGCCACATGTCCGGCGGGCAGTTCTCGGTGCCGCTCGTGATCCGCATGACCACGGGCGCGGGCCGCCAGGTCGCCGCCCAGCATTCCCACAGCTTCGAGAACTGGTACGCCTCGATTCCCGGGATCAAGGTGCTCGCCCCGGGCACGGTGCAGGACGCGCGCGACATGCTCGCGCCGGCGCTCGCCGATCCGGATCCCGTCGTCATCTTCGAGCACGCGCAGCTCTACAACATGGAGTCGGACGTCCCCGACGCCCGCAATGCGGACATCGGGTCGGCCGCGGTGCGCCGTGAGGGGAAGATGGTGAGCCTCATCACCTACGGCGGTTCGCTTCCCAAGACGCTCGAAGCCGCGACGCAGCTCGCCGGAGAAGGGATCGATGCGGAGGTCGTGGACTTGCGCGTGCTGCGCCCGCTCGACATGGCGACGGTCCTCGCCTCGGTGCGCAAGTGCCGGCGCGCCGTCGTCGTCGACGAGACCTGGCGCACCGGGAGCCTCGCCGCGGAGATCATCGCGCGCATCGCCGAGGAAGCGTTCTACGACCTGGACGCGCCGCCCGGCCGCGTGTGCAGCGAGGAAGTCCCGATTCCCTACGCCAGGCATCTCGAGGAGGCGGCCCTGCCGCAACCCGCGAAGATCGCCGCCGCGGCCAAGGCCGCGCTCGGGCGTTGAGGTCCGCATGATCGAATTCAAGCTGCCGTCTCTGGGCGCCGACATGGACCAGGGCAAGCTGGTCCAATGGAAGGTCAAGCCGGGCGACGCGGTGAAGCGCGGCCAGGTCGTCGCCGTGGTCGACACCTCGAAGGCCGCGGTGGAGGTCGAGATCTGGCAGGACGGAACGATGTTCGAGCAGCTCGTCCCGATCGGCGAGGCCGTGCCCGTGGGCACGGTGATCGCGACGCTGCTCGCGCCCGGAGAGACGCCCGAGCAGGCTGCGCGGCAGAAGCGCGCGGCGCCTCTGGCTCGCCCCGCGCCCGCCGCCCCGGTATCCGCTCCGGTCGCCCCTCCGATTTCCGTCGCCGCGCCCGCCGCTGCGACGCTCACGCAGAGGAAACCCGTGTCGCCCGCAGCGCGCCAGCGCGCGCGCGAGCTGAACGTCGATGTCGAGAAGCTCGTCGGCAGCGGACCTCACGGCGCCGTGACCGTCGAGGACGTGCAGAAGGCCGCCGCCGCAGTTCACGTTGCCGCGGCGCCGGCACCGACAGACCGTTACGCCGAGATGCGCAAGGCGATCGCCGCGGCGATGAGCCGCTCCAAGCGCGAGATCCCCCACTATTACCTCTCCGAAACCATCCCGATGCAGCGCGCCGCGGAGTGGCTCGCGCGGGAGAACGAGAAGCGCCCGGTCACCGGGCGGATCCTGATGGGCGCGCTGCAGCTCAAGGCCGTGGCGCTCTCGCTCGCGAAAGCCCCGGAGCTGAACGGATTCTGGCTGGGCGGGAAGTTCCAGGCTGCCACGGGCGTGCACATCGGGGTCGCCATCTCGATCCGTCAAGGCGGGCTCATCCCCCCCGCTATCCACGACGTCGACAAGTTGAGCCTCCCCGAGCTGATGCGGCGCTTGAGCGATCTCGTATCCCGCGCCCGGGCGGGCTCGCTGCGCAGCTCCGAAATGTCGGATCCGACGATCACCGTCACCAATCTCGGCGAAACGGGCGTCGAGGCGGTATTCGGCGTCATCTATCCGCCGCAGGTGGCGCTGGTGGGATTCGGGCGCCTGCAAACGCGGCCCTGGTCCGAGAACGGCCGGCTGCTCGGCCTGCCGCTTGTTACGGCGAGCCTGTCCGCCGACCACCGCGCGAGCGACGGAATTCGCGGCGCGCGCTTTCTCGCGGAGCTCCGCGAGCGCCTGCAACATCCGGAGGAACTGTGAACGAAACCGAAATCAGGGCCCGCGTTCTTGGAGCCATCAAGTCGATCGCGCCGGAGCTCGAGGAAGGGGAGCTGCGGGCCGACCGGCCCTTGCGCGACCAGGTCGACCTCGATTCGATGGACTGGCTCAATGTCCTCGTCGCCCTCCACGAGAAGCTGCACGTCGATATCCCCGAAGCGGACTACGGCAAGCTCGTGACCCTCGACAACCTGGTCGGCTATCTTCGCGAGAAGCTCGCGCAGCGAGCCGCCTGAGGAGCGATCCGCTATGAAACGGAAACTCATCCGACGCACGCTCGCCGCTTGCGCCATCATCGCGGGCGCGTTGTTGATGTGGCTGTCGCCCGAGGTGCTCGGAGGCGCGATCCTCCTGAGCGCGGGAGTCGCGCTCGAGATCTTCGGCATCTGGCTCGAGTCGCGCCGGTAGCGGCCCATGCCCTGGACATCGGATTACTTTCCGGTTTCGATGAAGAACCTGCCGCCCGAGGTGCGCGCCAAGGCAATCGAGATCGCCAACGCGCTGCTCGAGGCAGGCCGCCCGGAGGGCCAGGCGATCCGCATCGCGATTGCGAGGGCCAAGCAGTGGGCGTCGCGGCAGGACGCGCTCGCAATGCGGCGCTAGCACGTCGAAACCCGGTTCATCGGTCCGGCGGCTCGTTGCCTTCGCCATTCCGCTCGAGCAGCCACTGATCTTTCTCCGCCTCGACCTCGGGCCAATCCTGCAATGGATCCTCCACCGAAGCGTTGGCGTCCGCTGCGGCTTCCTTCTCCTTCTCTTCGAAAAGAGCAGGGTTTACCGCGTCCTGTGGTCCTTGTTGCTCGACAGGAATCGCTCGCCAATTCTTTGTGCGCCGCGCTTTGCGGCGCGACTTGACACTCTTCTTCATGGGATTCTCCTCTCGTCTTCGTTCAGCTCGCGGACTCGCGACTGCGATCGACCGGGCGGAGTGAACGCAGCCTCTCCCATAGCTTGCGCTCCTCGCCGCCAAGGCGCTCGGGGAGCCGGACGGCGAGCCGCACATAGAGATCGCCGCGTCCGCGCCCACCGAAGCGCGGCAGACCTTTGCCGCGCAGGCGCAGCTGCGAGTCGGGCTGCGTCCCGGCCGGCACCTTGACCGAGATCGCTCCGTCGAGCGTCGGCACCGGGATCTCGGCGCCGAGCACGGCGTCCGCCACGGCGATCTCCTGCACGCGCCACAGGTCGGCGCCGTCGCGCGCGAAGCGCTCGTCAGGCGCCGCGCGCACGATGATGAGGAGATCTCCGGGCGCTGCTCCGGGCCCGCCGCTCGGCTCGCCCTTGCCTGGAATGCGAAGCGCAAGGCCGTCTTCGGCGCCCGGGGGGATCTTGACGATCAGCGACTCCTCGCGCTGCAGCTGCCCGGATCCGCCGCATCCCGGGCAAGGCGCGTCGATGAAGTTGCCGCGGCCGCCGCAATCCGGACAGGTGCTCGACTGACGGATGAACACACCCTGCTCGCGGCGCGACGAAGTCTTTTGGCCGGTGCCGCCGCAGGCAGTGCAGACGCGCGGACGGGTCCCCGACTTCGCGCCGCTTCCCTTGCACTCGGTGCAAGTCGTCGCTCGGCGGAACCGCACCGTTTCCTCCCCTCCGCGCGCAATGCGCTCGAGCAGCACCTGTGCCTCGATCTCGATGTCCGCGCCGCGTTGCGGGCCGCGGCGCCTGCCGCCGAAAAAGCGCTCGAAGATGCTCTCGCCGAAGTCGAAACCGAAGCCGAGGTCGCGGAACATCGACTCGAAGTCGGCGCCGGCAAAGATATCCCCGGCGGGAATGCCGGCGAAGCCGCCTGCGTCGTACTGAGCCCGCTTCTTCGCGTTGGAGAGCACCGCATACGCCTCGGCGATCTCCTTGAAGCGCTCCTCGGCGCCCGGCTCCTTGTTGCGATCCGGGTGATACTGCATCGCGAGCGTCCGGAAGGCGTCCTTGATCGCCTTCCCATCGGCGTTACGTGGAACGCCGAGAACCTCGTAGTAATCACGCTTTGTGGCGGTGGCCATGAATCAATCACCCTATCGGAAGCGATCCGGGCAAGGCTTGACGTACATCAACCGAGCAGGACGGTCGCGACCTAGCATCACGAGCGTGCACCCCATCGACCCCACTGTCGACGAAGCTCCACTGTTCCGAGGATCGCAAGACACATTGCCGTGAAGGACCCCGACTGCGTCGCATTCCTGCAGTGGGCCCTGCCGCGGCTCGGCTTGCGCTGGCAGGGCTTCCGCAAGGTACGGCGCCAGGTATGCCGTCGCATCGCTCGCCGCATCGGCGAGCTGGGGCTTGCCGACGCCGCGGCCTACCGCGCGCACCTGGATTCGGACCAGGCCGAATGGCGGGCGCTCGCGGCCTTGTGCACCATCCCGATCTCGCGCTTCTACCGCGACGCGGCGGTGTTCGATTGCCTCGGCAGGACCGCGCTGCCGGCGCTTGCCGAAGCGGCGCTCGAGCGCGGAGCGCGGCGCCTTGAGTGCTGGAGTGCAGGCTGCGCCTCGGGGGAAGAGCCCTACACACTTGCCATTCAATGGCGCCTGACGCTGGCGGCACGCTTTCCCGGGATCGGCTTGCGTGTCCTCGGCACCGACGTCGACGCGAGGCTGCTCGAGCGCGCGCGCGCCGCGTGCTATGGGGCGAGCAGCATCGATGCCCTGCCAGCGGCTTGGCTCGAGCATGCGTTCGAGCGCCGCGGCGCACTCTTCTGCCTGCGCCAAGACCTTCGTACCGACGTCGAACTGCGGCGAGAGGACCTGCTTGCCGAATCGCCGCAGCAAGAGTTCGACCTCATTCTCTGCCGCAACCTGGCCTTCACTTATTTCAGCGACGAGTCCGCGCGCGACGCCCTTGAGCGCCTCGCGACCCGCCTGCGCCGCGGCGGCGGGCTCGTCGTCGGCATCCACGAGCAGTTGCCCCTGCCGGCCGCGGAGTTCCAGCCCTGGCCTGGCTGCCGGGCGATTTTCCGGCGGCGGTCCTGACATGGAATCTCGGCATCACCGGCCGCGCGACAGCAGAGCGATGAGCCGCGCGGCGTTGCGCGGCGCATGGCCGTAGGCGTCGTTGTCGAAGTAGACGTGCACGTCGCGGCCCTCGGCTGTCCAGCGCCGCAGCTTGCGCGCCCAGGCGCGGAGCGCGGCTTCCGAGTAGTTGGAAGCGTATGTGAGCTCGCGGCCGTGCAGGCGCACGTAGACGAGGTCGGTGGTCACCACGTCCCACAGCGGCCAGTCGGCGGCATCCGACTGACACACCGCGACGCGGTGAGCGGCGAGGCAGGCGGCCACGTCAGCGTCGAACCAGGAGGGATGGCGGAACTCGATCGCGTGACGCGCGCGGCGCCAGGCACGCAGCGCGCGCGCAAAGCCCGCGAGGCGCTCGAGGTTGCGGTGGAAATTCTGCGGCAGCTGCCAGAGCACTACCGCGAGCTTTCCCCCGAGCCCGGCTGCGCGGCTGCGCTCGAGGCGGAGCGGCGGAAGCGGATCCTTCAGTTTCTTGTTGTGCGTGAGATATCGGTGCGCCTTGAGCGCGAAGCGGAAGGCGGGCGGGGTTTCGTCGCGCCAGCGGCGGAAGGTCTGCACGCTTTGCAGGCGATAGTGCGTGGCGTTGATCTCGATCGCCGTGAACCTCTCTGCGCAGAGACCCAGCCATTCGCTCGCCGGCCTGCCCTCGTAGAAGTCGTCGCGCCACGAGCCGTAGACCCAGCCACTTGTGCCGATGAAGGCGCGCCCGGCCATGCGCTCATCGCTGGATGAGCGGAAGGCAGCGGATGCCGCGGTTCGCTGCTCCATGGCCGGCTACTGTGCCTGATTCCGCTCGACGACATTTGATCTTGCGCAAAGCAGGCGCAGAAGAGGCGGTCATGATGCACGATATGAGGTGACACGATGAACCTCGGCATCACAGTCCTCGTCTCTCCCCCGCCGGGCGCGGCGCCGCACGAAATCGCCGAGCGCAAGGGGCGCGGACATCCCGACAGTCTCTGCGACGCGCTTGCGGAAAACCTGAGCATCGGACTTTCGCGTTTCTATCTAGAGCGCTTCGGCGAGATCCTTCACCACAACGTCGATAAGGCGCTGCTGCTCGGCGGCGCCGCCCGCCCCGCCTTCGGTGGCGGAGAGCTCGTCGAGCCGATCGAGATCATCCTTGCCGGCCGGGCAACGCGGCGCTTTCGGGGCGTGACGGTGCCCGTGGACGAGCTCGCGGTCGAGTTGAGCCGCGAGTGGCTCGGACGCCACCTTCGCGACATCGACCCGGCGCGCGACGTGCGCATCGTCCCGCGCATCCGCGAGACTTCGCCGGATCTGGCTGCGCTCTTCCTCCGTCGCGGCGAGACTCATGTGCCGCTCGCCAACGATACCTCTTTCGGTGTCGGCTTCGCACCGCTCGACCGGCTCGAGCGCGCGGTGCTCGAGGTCGAGCGCGCCCTCGGCGCCCCGGAAACCCGGACCGCGTGCCCGGAAATCGGCGACGACGTGAAGGTTATGGGCCTACGCAGCGACGAGCGGCTTGAGCTCACCGTGGCCTGCGCCTTCGTCGGCCGGCACGTCCGCGACCTGGCCGACTATTTCGCGAAGAAGGAACGCCTGCGCTCGTTTGCCGCCCATGCTGTGCGCACGGCCCTAGGCGGGGATATCGAGGTCGAAGTCAACGCGGCGGACGGCGAGACGGCGGACAGCATCTACCTCACGGTGACCGGCTTGTCGGCCGAAGCGGGCGACGACGGTCAGGTCGGGCGCGGCAACCGCGTAAACGGTCTGATCACGCCCTATCGGCCGATGAGCCTGGAAGCCGCCGCGGGAAAGAATCCGGTGAGCCATACCGGGAAGATCTACAACCTGCTCGCCGGGCGCATCGCGCGAACCCTGGCAGACGAGCTGCCGCAGGTGGACGAAGCGTATTGCTATCTACTGAGTCGCATCGGCTCGCCGGTGGACGAACCGGCGCTCGCCGACATCGTCCTGCGCCTTGCGGATACGAGCGCAATCGAAGCCGTGCGGCGAAGCGCCGGAAAGATCGTGCGCACACATCTGCGGGGCGCGCCCGAACTGTGGCGCGAAGTTCTCGAGGGGCGCTGCCCCGTGTGCTAGCGGGACTTCCTATGCCGCGCAGTGATCGGCCAGTATTTCCTTTCGGAGGCATGCCCGGGCACGCCACCGCGCAAAGGAGACGCATCGCTATTGACGAGCTTTTCATCGTGCCATTTGAAGGGATGCCTGTGCGGATCGCGCAGGCACTTGCCGAGGATCTCGCAGGACGAGGAGTGGCGGCGGTGCACGTCGACGCCCCGGTGCCGTTGCCGGGGGATGCCTACGCGCCGACACGCGGCCAGCACCGGGCGGAGCCGCTGCTCGCCCTCCTAAGCGGCCATGGAGCGCGGCACGTCCTCGGTATTACACACCGCGACCTCTTTTCCGCGGATCTCAATTTTGTTTTTGGAATCGCCTCAAGAAGCGGCGCGTGCGTGGTGTCGACGGCACGGCTGCTATTCGGTGCCAACGATGAGCTCTTCCGCGCGCGTCTGCTCAAGGAAGCGGTGCATGAGCTCGGCCACACCCTTGGCCTAGACCATTGCTCCGATCCCCGCTGCGTCATGCACTTCTCGAACAAACTCGCCGATACCGACGTCAAGGGCGACGCCTATTGCGACCGCTGCGTCGCGCGGCTCGAAGCGAGGCGGCGACGTCCGAGCGCGAGGTCGGCGCGCAATCCCCGCTAAGGAAGGAAAGCCTCACGCGCGAGGAGCTGCCTCCGCTCGCCGGGATCAGGTTCACCGCGGCGAGGGAAAATTGCAGCTTGAGCCATTTGTGGGAGAACGCAGCCGCTTCAGCGCGTTTCCCTGTAGTCTGCGTCCACGACCCGCGCGCCCGAAGGCACCTTGGTCTCGCGGAACACGCCGGCTCCGGGCTGCTGCGCGTAGATCACGGCACCCGCCTCCTTGAGCAGTGCGCCGAGCTTCTCGGTCCTCTCCTTGGCGAGCGCCGCGTCCTTCTTCACGATCGCCTCGCGCGTCTCGCGGCGCGCCGCCTCGATGCGGCCCTTCAGCTCGTCGGTGAGCTTGTCGCCGAAATCGGCGAGCGTTTTCTCCGTCTGGTAGCACATCGCATCCGCCGAATTCAGCGCATCGGCGTCCTCGCGGCGCTTCTTGTCCGCCTCTGCGTAGCGCTCGGCCTCGTCGACCATGCGCTTTTTCACGTCCTCGGGAAGCCGCGTCGAACCGCTGATGCGGATCGACTGCGCTCGTCCGGTCGCAGTGTCGCGCGCGGCGACATTGAGGATTCCGTTCGAGTCGATGTCGAAGGTGACCTCGATCTTGGGCAAACCGCGCGGGGCGGGTGCGAGGCCGTCGAGGTTGAATTCCCCGAGGCTCGTGTTGTCCAGAGACATCGGGCGCTCGCCCTGGAACACGTGGATGGTGACGGCGGTCTGCATGTCGGCGGCGGTGGTGAAGATTTCGCTCTTCTTCACCGGCACGGGCGTATTGCGTGCGATGAGCGGCGTCGCCACCCCGCCGAGCGTCTCCACCCCGAGCGTGAGCGGCGTCACGTCGACGAGCACGATGTCCTTTACCTCGCCGGAGAGCACGCCCGCCTGGATCGCCGCCCCGGCGGCAACGCACTCCATCGGATCGACGCCCATCTCGGCCTTGCGGTGGAACAGATCCTCGAAGAACTGGCGCACCATCGGCATTCTCGTCGGCCCGCCGACGAACACGATGCGGTCGATTCTCTCCGGCGTGACGCTCGCGTCGGAGAGCGCCTGCTCGACCGGCCTTCGGCAGCGCTCGACCACCGCGCGCACCACGCGCTCCATCTCGGCGCGGGTCATGTCCAGCTCCAGATGCTTCGTCTCGCCCGCGATGGCGCCGATGTAGGGCAGGCTGATGTGAGAGGTAGTCCCGGTCGACAGCTCGATCTTCGCCACCTCGGCCGCCTCGAGCAGCCGCGCCGCGGCCTTGCGGTCGGCGTGCACGTCGATGCCGCTCGCCTCGCGGAAGCGCTGCGCGAGGTGCTCGAAGATCGCCTGGTTCATGTCGGTGCCGCCCAGGCGCGTATCGCCGCTCGTCGACTTGACTTCGAAAACGCCCTTGCCAAATTCCATGATGGTGACGTCGAGCGTGCCGCCGCCCAGATCGATGACCGCGATGCGCAGTTCCTGGCTCAAACGGTCCAGGCCGTACGCGAGCGAGGCCGCGGTCGGCTCGTTCACCAGCCGCACTACGTTGAGGCCCGCGATGGTGGCGGCGTCCTTGGTCGCCGAGCGCTGATTGTCGTCGAAGTAGGCCGGTACGGTGACGACGGCGTCCTTGACCGGCTCGCCGAGGAAGGCCTCGGCGTCGCGCTTGATCTTGCCGAGGAGGAACGCGGAAAGCTCTTCGGGGGTGAACTCGCGGTTGCGCAGCCGGATCTTCTGGCGCGTGCCCATCTGCCGCTTGAACGCCGTGGCGGTGCCCTCGGGGTTGGCCGTCGTCTGGCGCCGCGCGGGCTCGCCGATCAGCATGGTGCCGTCGGCCATGATCGCGACGTAGCTCGGGAACGCCTTGCCGCCCAGGCTCACGCCCTCGGCGCTGGGGATCATGACGGGGCGGCCGCCGCGCAGCACTGCCGCCGCCGAGTTGGAGGTTCCGAGATCGATGCCGATAATTGCCATGTTCACGACTGTATGACGCCGCGAGGCAAGGGAGCTTGACCTGGATCAAACTCCGGGACAGCGAGGCTCCTAATCTGGATCCCATGGAAAAGAAGCATCAATTTTCCGTCTGGTACTTCGTGGTCGCGCTCCTCGTCATCGTCGCGATGCAGGAGTACATGTTCAGTCCCGTGCACGACCTCGCCTACAGCGATTTCAAGGCTTTGGTCAGGGCCGGCAAGGTGAAGGACGTTGCGCTCGGCGACCAGCTCATCAGCGGAACAATGAATGCAGAGGGACTGGAATCCGTCCTCCCCAGGGAGAGCGTCGAGAAACTGAAGAAGCTCGGACCGGGCGAACAGCGCTTCACCACGCTGAGGGTCAACGACCCGACGCTCGTCCAGGAGCTCGAGGCAGCGAAGGTCCGCTACACCGGCCAAATCGAAAGCAAATGGCTACCCACGCTCCTCTCCTGGATCGTACCGGCGGTCGTGTTCTTCGCCATCTGGAGCTACGCGATGAAGCGCATGGCCGGCCAGCAGGGGCTGGGCGGCGGGCTGTTCGCGGTCGGAAAGAGCAAGGCCAAGGTGTACATGGAGACCGACACCAAGGTCACCTTCGATGATGTCGCCGGAGTCGACGAGGCCAAGGACGAGCTGAAGGAAGTGATCAGCTTCCTGCGCGACCCGAAGTCCTACGGCCGCCTTGGCGCGCGCATGCCCAAGGGAATACTGCTGGTCGGGCCTCCGGGAACCGGAAAGACCCTGCTTGCGCGCGCCGTCGCGGGCGAAGCGGGGGTACCGTTCTTCTCGATCAGCGGCTCGGAATTCGTCGAGATGTTCGTCGGCGTCGGCGCGGCGCGGGTGCGCGACCTGTTCGATCAGGCGCGCAAGACGGCCCCGGCGATCATTTTCATCGACGAGCTCGACGCGCTCGGCCGCGCGCGTGGATCGTTCATCCTCGGGGGCCACGACGAGAAGGAGCAGACGCTCAACCAGCTGCTCGCCGAGATGGACGGCTTCGACACGAGCGGCGGGGTGGTGTTGCTCGCCGCCACGAACCGGCCGGAAATTCTCGATCCGGCGCTCCTGCGCGCCGGGCGCTTCGATCGGCAGGTGCTGGTCGACCGCCCCGACAAGACCGGGCGCGTGCAGATCCTGCGCGTTCACCTCCGCAAGGTCCAGCTCGCGTCCAATGTCGACTCCGAGGAGATCGCCGCGCTCACGCCGGGATTCTCGGGAGCGGATCTCGCAACGCTCGTCAACGAGGCGGCGCTGCTTGCGACGCGGCGGGGAGCGGCGGCGATCGAGCGAGCGGATTTCACCGGCGCCATCGAGCGCATCGTCGCCGGCCTGGAAAAGCGCAACCGGCTGCTCAACCCCGAGGAACGCAAAGCCGTCGCCCATCACGAGATGGGACACGCCATCGTCGCGATGACCTTGCCGCGCGTCGACCCGGTGCACAAGATTTCGATCATCCCGCGCGGCGTGAGCGCGCTCGGCTACACAATCCAGCGGCCGACGGAAGACCGCTACCTGATGTCTCGGGAGGAGCTCCAGAACAGGATGGCGGTGCTGCTCGGCGGCCGGGCGGCGGAGCTGCTCGTCTTCGAGACCCTGTCCACGGGAGCGGCGGACGATCTCGTCAAGGCGACCGATATCGCACGCAGCATGGTGATGCGCTTCGGTATGGACGACAAGCTCGGCAGCGTTGCCTACGACGAGACCCGGCCCGGCTTTCTCGGGCCCGTGCCCGGCACGATGCCGACGCGCCAATTCAGCGAGGAAACCGCCCGCGAGATCGACCTGGCCGTTCGAGGCATCGTGAAGAAAGCGCTCGATTCGGCGCTCGAGATACTCACCCGCAGGCGCGAGGTGCTCGAGCGCGGCGCCGAGGCCCTGCTGCGCCAGGAAACGCTGTCCGCGGAGGACCTGCGAGCCCTGATGGATGCGCCGTCAACGGCAGCCGCGAGCCCGGCGCGACCGCTCTCGGCCGTTCCCTGATCCGGGCTGTCGGGACGCGGCGCAGATCCAGGGGCCCGGTCCCATGAAAAAGATCTGGCTGGATTCCTATCCGCAAGGGACGCCGGCCGAGATCGACCCGCGGGCCTACGCCTCCCTGGGCGAGCTGCTCGAGCGGAGTTGCGCGCGCTTCCACGACCGGACCGCTTTCTCCAGCATGGGTGTTCCTATCAAGTACGGGCAGCTGGAAGGACTTTCGCGCGATTTTGCCGCCTACCTGCAGAAAGCCCTGCGGCTGCGCAGGGGAGAACGCGTCGCGATCATGCTCCCCAATCTGCTGCAGTATCCCGTGGTGCTTTTCGGGGCGTTGCGCGCCGGCATGACGGTGGTCAACGTCAACCCGCTCTATACCGCGAGCGAGCTCAGGCAACAGCTCGCCGATTCGGGGGCGGCCGCCATCGTCGTCCTCGAGAACTTCGCGCGCACGCTGCAGGAGGCGCTCTCGGGAACCGCGGTTCGTTTCGTCATTCCCACGCAGGTCGGCGACCTGTTCCCTTCACCGAGGCGATGGCTCGTGAATTTCGCGGTGAAATACCTGAAGCGCCTGGTTCCCCGCTGGCGCCTGCCCGGGGCGGTCCGGTTCCGCGAGGCGTTGGCGCAAGGCGCCGCGCAGGCTCTCGACGAAGCCGGCGTGGGCCCTGGCGATGCCGCCTTTCTTCAGTACACCGGCGGAACGACCGGGCGCGCGAAGGGCGCTATCCTCACCCACGGAAACATGGTGGCGAACGTCGAGCAGGTCGCGGCCTGGGCCAGGGGGACACTCAGGGAAGGCGCAGAAACGGTGATCACCGCGCTGCCGCTCTATCACGTCTTCGCCCTCACGGCGAACCTGCTCGTATTCATGAAGCTGGGCGGGCAGAACGTGCTGATCACCAATCCGCGCGACATCGCCGGCTTCGTCGCGGAATTGCGGAAAACGCCGTTCACCGCCATCACGGGCGTGAACACCCTGTTCAACGCGCTGCTGCACGCCACCGGTTTCGAAGCGGTCGCTGCGTCGAGCCGCGGCACGCTCAAGCTGGCGGTTGCGGGCGGCATGGCCGTGCAGCGCTCGGTCGCCGAGCGCTGGCTTAGGGCGACCGGCGTGCCGCTCGTCGAGGGCTACGGACTCACCGAGGCCTCGCCGAACGTGTGCGCGAATCGGTTCGATACCCGGGAATTTAGCGGCAAGCTCGGGCTGCCCCTCCCCTCGACCGAGGTGGCGATTCTCGACGATGATGGCAGGGAAGTCGCTCTCGGCGAAATCGGCGAGATCGGTGTGCGCGGTCCGCAGGTCATGCACGGCTACTGGAACGCACCGGAGGAAACCGCCAACGCGTTCACGGCGGACGGCTGGCTGAAAACCGGCGACCTGGGCCGCATGGACGAGCGCGGCTACGTGGAATTCAGCGAACGCAAGAAGGACGTGATCGTGGTCTCCGGGTTCAAGGCCTATCCCGCCGAGATCGAGGACGTCGCCATGCTC
>Ga0326726_10003149_pt1 | contig 15145 bp, 8 predicted proteins | sample MHFenrmetagenome_2_FD_207603 | JGI IMG/M metagenome (GOLD analysis project Ga0326726, IMG submission 207603) | Lab enriched peat soil microbial communities from Michigan Hollow, Ithaca, NY, United States - MHF15MN | ecosystem: Environmental > Terrestrial > Soil > Wetlands > Peat | place: USA...
GCCGCATCGCACAGCGCTGCCCACAGCCTGGCGGCGTCCTGCAGGATCCCGGCGGCATCGGACAGGCGTTTCGCGGCGAACAGGCCCAGGCCGCCTTCCGCCACCTGTTCGGCCCGGAGCACCGCCGGCGGTTCCGCCGGGGTGACCGACATCGAGGTGTTGAACCAGTCGTTGGCTTCGGATGTGTGTCCCGCGCGGCGGAGGCTAAGGGACCCGGAGAAGAGTCTCCAGGCCGCGGTGGTCGGTGGCGTACCGGCGGCGATCGAGCGGGGATCGACCAGCGCGAGCACCTCGCCCGGACCCTGAGACGACGAGAGCAGCCGGTCGAAGTCGATTGCGGCAGGCATGCTGACCTCCATCAAGGGCGGCGGGGGTGGCCGACCATCGCGACGCTACGGAGAGGGCCGACCGCGCCCGGCTGGGCCGCTAACCAGCGACGGAGGAGACGGGCGCGGCACTGCCTCACAATAGAATTCGCGAGTATCGTGAATGTATGGTCGGGTACCAGCGGCAGCTAGGAGGCCGCGAGGTAGGTTGGGCCCGAGTATCCCGGGAGTCGCAGGCGCCGGGCACGACGAGTAGGTTATACCTCCCCACGGGCTGGAGGGCGCAGCTGCTGCCCCCGGAGCTGTCCGGCCTTCTCGACGCTGTCGATGACGCGGCGCGCGAGGCGGCCTGGAAGACGTTCCTCGAGACGCATAGCCGACTGCTGCTGCACACGGCTCGGACTGTGAGCCGCGACTATGACGCCACGATGGACGCGTATGCCTACCTGCTGGAGCAGCTCCGCCGCGACGATTTCCGCCGGCTTCGGGGCTACATCCCGGATGGTCGCACCAAGTTCACGACCTGGCTGGTGGTCGTGGCCCGACGACTGTGCCTGGACCACCTCCGGCGCCGTTATGGCCGCCTGCAGGACGCCGGGTCCGGGAGTCGCGCGGCGCAGGCCGTCCGCCGCGAACTGGTCGATTTCCTGGCCGAGGAGCTCGATGCGTCCGGCCGGAAGGATCCCAGAGCCGCCGGCAATCCGGAGACCGACCTTCGGACCAGTGAGTTGAGCCGGGCCCTGACCGACGCGATCGGCGCCCTCGACCCACGCGACCAGCTCCTCCTCAAGCTCCGGTTCGAAGACGGGCTCTCCGCCCGCGAAATCGGGCAGCTCATGGGGTTCCCCACGCCGTTCCATGTGTATCGCCGCCTCAACACACTCCTCGAGCGGTTGCGGGGGGCCCTGGGCCGGCGCGGGTTCCAGGACCCGGAACCCTGAAGCCGCAAAACCGCGGAATTCCTCCGTTCGATCAAGAATGATGGCACCCACCTTCCACCTCCAGAGCCGACATGGGCGCTGAGCAGCCCCCGCAAGGCCACCTTGAAAGCGGGGAGGTCGCGGCCTACCTCGACGGCGCGCTACCGCGATCGGGCCGGTCGCGGATCGAGGCGCATGTGGCGGTGTGCGAGGAGTGCCGTCGCGAGTTGATCGAGGTAGGCCGCCTCCTCCGCACCCGACCACACCGGCATCGCTGGTATCTGCCGGTCGGAGTCGCAGCCGCCGCCGCTGCCGTGGTGCTGCTGGCCGTCTGGCCCCGACCGGCTGGAAGACCCGCGGAGCCCGGCTACCGCGAGCCCGCGGTCACCTCCACCGTGGCCCCCGTCGTCGTCGCGCCGCGCGGCGTGACCGCCGCTGTGCCGCGGCTGGTCTGGACCGCGGTTCCCCACGCGGATCGTTACCGGCTGGCGGTGTTCGACGACACCGGCCGGGTGGTGTGGGAGACCGAAACGGGCGACACCTCCGTTCCACGCCCCGATAGCATCCCGCTGCAGCAGGGGGCGCGGTACTTCTGGAAGGTCGAGGCGCGCACCGGCTGGCAGCGGTGGGTCGGCTCCGAGCTGGTGGGATTCTCCCTCGGTCCGCCGCGGCCATGATCGCCCTCCACCTCCTGCCGGTCTTCGCCGCGCTGGCGAGCCTGAGCCAGAGCCCGCAGTCACCGGATGAGCTGAGTGCTTTGGTGCGGGCCGGATCCGACAGCGCCCTGATCGCCCGAGTGCACGATCACCCGGACGATGCGCGGGAGGCGCTGCATCGCTGGTTCAGCCGGGCGGCCTCCGATCCGGAGCCGGCCGAGTCTCTGGCACTAGCCAGGCGTCTGGCCCAGGCCTATGCGGTGGCCTGGCGGGATTCCTTCTTCGTGCGGCAAGTGATCCGATTCGAGGCATGGTCGGTCGCGGAGCGACGGGCGCAGGTGGCGGCGGACAGCATCCGCCGCGCGGGCAACGTCGCGCTCGGCCGCGCCGGAGTCGCCGCGGCGATGCGCGACTGGCGGGAGAGCCTGCGCCGTTCTGAGCTGCTGCACGACTCCGCGGGCATCGGCGCCGCGCTCGGCAACATCGGCGCCGGCTTCTACCAGTCGGGCGAGCTCGATAGCGCGGCCGCCTATTTCGAACGCGCCAGCGCGATGGCGGCGCGGGTCGGGGATCACCGCACCGAGGGCAACGCGCTGGGCCTTCTCGCCGGCGTCCACGCGGACCGCGGCGAGCCCCGCCAGGCGGCGGAGCTGTACGCCCGCGCCGCGGAGATCCGGCTGCTGACGGGCGACGACCGCGGCGCGGCCGCCGACCGCAATAACCTCGGCCTCATGGCCCAGACTCTCGGCGACCTGGACGGCGCCGGGCGGGCGTTCTCCGACGCGCTGCAGGCGAATCGCCAGGCCGGTCGCGATGAGCCTGCCGCGGTCAATCTGATTAACCTCGGCAACCTGGCGAGCCTGGAAGGTGACTATCCGAGCGCGGCGACCCGGTATCACGAGGCGCTCGGACTGTATCAGGCCCACCAGAACCGGGTCGGTGGCGCCGCGGTGCTGCACGACCTGGGTCTGCTGGCGCTGGCGCGGGGTGACTACCGCGCAACGCTTTCGAGCCTGAATCAGGCGGAGACGGTCTACCGCCAGAGCGGTCCGCTGACGGAGGAGATCGCCGTGCGACGCGACCTGGCGACGGCCCACGCCGCGATGGGCAACCTGCGCGATGCGCTGATCGAGCTGGGGCGGGCCGAGCGCCTGGTCGCCGGCGGACGGGCGCGACCGGAGCTGCTGGCCCAGCTGGCGCTCACCCGCGCCGACCTCGCGGTGCAGTTCAACACCTATCCGGAGGCGGAACGGCAGTACGCGCTGGCCGCGCGGCTGTCCCGCGGCGCGGCCGATCGGCGGGGGCAGGCGGACGCCGAGCGCGGACTGGGACTGCTGCTCCTCCTGCGGGAGGACTATCCGCGGGCCCAAGCTCGACTCGAGCTGGCGCTGCGCACCGAGGAGCTGTCGGGCGACGCGCGCGCGATCGCGCTCACCCGCCTGCTCCTCGGCTACGCCCAGGCGCAACGGGGAGACACCAGCCGGGCCCGCGGTTCGCTGACCCGGGCGCATGCGGCGCTGCGGGACCTCGGTGACGGGGCAGGCGAGGCCGCTGCCCTGGGCGCGCTGGGAGAACTGGAGGCACAGGAGGGCTTCCCGCTCGCCGCGGAGTCGCTGTATCGAGCCGGCCTCGCTCGTCTCGGCGCGGGGCCGGCGCCTGCCGTCTCCTGGCAACTGCACGCGGGGCTGGCCGATGCGCTCCGGAGCCGGGGTGCGCCGGACGAAGCGACCGAGGAGCTCAGGGCGGCGGTGCGGGATGTCGAACGGGTGTCGGGCACCCTCCCGCTCGAAGAACGGCGCGCGGCTTTTCTCGCCGACAAGTGGGACGTCTACGCCCAACTCGCCTTTGGCGAGATCGCGCGTGGCCGGACCGATGCGGCGTTCGAGGCGAGCGAGCGGCTCAGGGCGCGGCAGCTGCTCGATCTGCTGGCTCGCGGGCGGATCGTGGCGGATAGCCTGGGTGTCGCGCACGATACCCTGGCCGCTCGAGAGCAGGACCTCCGCCGCCAGATCGACGCGCTTACCCGGGCGCTCGAGGGCCATGGCACGCCGGGCGCCGGATTGCGCGGACCGCTTCCACCGGATACCGCCTCCGGAGGGGTGCGCGAGGCGCTCGCCCGGGCCCAGGAGGCGTACGCGGACCTGCTGCTCGAGGTGCGGGAGGCGCGACCGGAGTACGCCGCGCTGATTACCGGTGCGATCGCGCCGGTGCGGGAGGTGATGGCGAGACTCCCGCCGGACGAGGCGTTGCTTGAGTATCTGGTGGGCGACTCGACCTCGGTCGCGTTCGTCGTTACCAGCGATACCCTGGCGGCGATCGAGCTTCCCGTCGCCCGGCACGAGCTGGCCACCCTGGTGGACTTCAGTCGCGGCATCCTGACCGGCGCCGGACGGGATTCGGCCGCCGGATTGTGGCGCGCGCCGCTCCTGCGTCTCTACCGCTATCTGATCGAGCCGGTGGAAGCGTCCGGGCTGCTCGCCGGCAAACAAGGGCTGCTCATCGCGCCGCATGCCGAGCTGCACTACGCCCCGTTCGCCGCGCTGCTCCGCGCCTCCTCCCAGGCGCCGGGCGAATACCTCGTCCAGCGCTATCGCCTGACCTATACCCCCTCGGCCTCGGTGTGGCTCAGGCTGCACGACCGGGACCCTTCCGCCGGGGCCGGTGTACTCGCGCTGGCGCCGCGGGTGGATGTGCTTCCCGGATCGGCCGCGGAAGTCGCGGCCATCGGGCGGCTGTTCGGAGCCCAGGCGCAGGTGCTCGTCGGCCGCCGTGCCTCCAAGCGTGCACTGCTGGAGGCCGCGTCCGGGCGGGCCATCGTGCACCTCGCCACCTACGGCGTGCTCAACAAGGACAACCCGCTGTTCTCCTTCGTCGAGCTGATGCCGCAGGGCGGGGACGATGGCCGACTCGAGGTGCACGATGTGTTCGGGCTCAGGCTGCAGGCGCGCCTGGTGGTGCTGAGCGCCTGCCAGACGGCGCTCGGCGCGGGGGCGCTGGCGGATGTGCCGGCCGGAGACGACTGGGTGGGTCTGGTCCAGGCGTTTCTGTTCGCCGGGGCGTCCAACGTGATGGCCACGCTGTGGCCGGTGCAGGACCGGGCGACGGCGGATCTCATGACCCGGTTCTACAGCGCGCTCGCGGCGGGACGGCCCGAGGCCGAGGCGCTGGCGGAAGCCCAGCGGGCGATGCTGCGCAATCGGGCGACCGCCCATCCGTTCTATTGGGCAGGGTTCACACTGAGTGGCGGGCGATGAGACTGCCGCCGGAGGTCCCCGTGTCTCGAATCGCAACGGGTCTCACGCTACTCCTCGGGGTCTTCCTGGTGGGGGCGACCGCCTGCTCGGACGGCAACGGCCCGAGGGACGGCGTGACCCCGATCGTTTCGCTCCCCGGCCTCATCGTGTCACAACCGGTCGGTGAGCCCGTGGTCGCCGCCCGGAGCGTCCCAGCGCTCGGCGCCGGGTCTCGGGTGGGCGAGGTCGTCTACGTCTCGCTGGTTCCGGGTTCGGTGCCGGATGGACGCCTGGCGACGATCCAGAACCGAGCCACCGGGCAATCGGTCACCGCGGCCGTGGTGGGCGGCGGGTTCGATCCGGTCGCTATCGGCGCGAGCGTCGGCGATACCCTGGCGCTGGAGATCACCGGGACCGGACCAGGGGCGTCGATGAAGGCAGGAGAAGTGGTTCGAGCTCATCGCCCGCCGGTGATCGTACGCACCAGCCCGCCGGACGGGGGGCACGACGTGGTGCTCAACAGCGTCATGGTGGTCGTGTTCAGTGAGCCGATTGACTCGGCGTCCCTCATCACCGGGTCGGTTCAGCTGTGGCGCGGCACGACGCCGGTCGCGGGGACGGTGCGGTTCAGTGATGCCCAGGGCATCCGGGCAGAGTTCCATCCGGACAGCCTGCTCGCGGCGCAGACCGACTATCGGCTCGTCGTGACCCAGACGATTCGGGACGTGAACGGTCTGGCGCTGGACTCGGCCTTGGAAGTGCGTTTTGCGACCAGTCGGAGCGTGCAGCCAGCCGCGAAGCTCACCTTCACGGACCAACCGAGCACCACGACAGCGGGCGCCGTGATCAGGCCGGCAGTCGTGGTGACAATTGAGGACTCCGCCGGCAATGCGATGACGAGCGCGACGGACTCGGTGACTGTGGTGCTCGGAGCTAACACTGGCAGCTACCTCGGCGGCACGACAACGGTGGAGGCCGTCAACGGAGTTGCGATCTTCCGCGATCTCTGGGTTCAGATAGCGGCCACGGGGTACACGCTTACGGCCTCATCCGGCACCCTGATAGGCGCCGCGAGTACTCCATTCGATATCGTCCCGGCGACGCCCCCAACGGGCCTGGTGTTCGCCTCGGTGAGTGCCGGGGGCGAACATACCTGCGGCCTGACGACCGGTGGCAGCGCCTATTGCTGGGGGAACGCCGACGCGGGGGCCCTGGGAACTGCCGGCCCTGGCCCTAACCAGTGTCCAGCCCTCAATAATTGCAGCACTTGGCCCGCAGCCGTCTCCGGTGGGCTCACATTCACTTCGCTCAGCGCGGGCGCCCTCAGAGCGTGCGGCGTGACGCCCACGGGGTCCGCATACTGCTGGGGCGACGGCGTCCTGGGAGCGGACTACCCCTGCCCCGTCCATGAGTCCATTTGGGGATGTGCGACGCCAATGCGTGTCGCGGGGAGACTCACCTTCAAGGAGGTGAGTGTCGGTTACTATCACACCTGCGGCGTGACCACGGACGGCGCCGCGTACTGCTGGGGAACGTACGTTCCGCTGGGCGACGGGCAGGAGTTCAGCGCCTCGACGCCCGTCGCCGTCTCGGGCGGGCTCACATTCGCGACTGTGAGTGCCGGGGTCTTCTTCACCTGCGGCCTCACGCCAGACGGCACCGCGTACTGCTGGGGCTCTAACGGCGCCGGTGAGCTGGGCACCGGCTCCACGGCCGGGCCGGACCAATGCGGCGATTCGACATCGTGCAGTCTCGTCCCCGTTCGGGTCGCAGGCGGGCTTTCCTTTACGCAAGTGGTCACTGGGGCCGCTTTGGCCTGCGGCCTTACCGGAGCCGGCACCGCGTATTGCTGGGGCTATAACGGCGCCGGTGTGCTCGGTACGGGCATTATCACCGACAACCTACCGACTCCCACGGCCGTAGCGGGCGGGCTCACGTTTTCTGCGCTGAGCGCGGGGCCCCTGCACATCTGTGGGGTGACAAGCCTCGGTGCGGCCTATTGCTGGGGGAAGGCCGATGAAGGTGGCCTGGGCAATGGGACGGGAACACCAGTGATAGCGACGACGCCTGTGGCGGTCAGCGGCGGGCTGTTCTTCGCGATGCTTAGTGCCGGCGGAACGTATGACGGCCACAGCTGCGGGGTAACGACCGACGGCGCCGCATACTGCTGGGGGAGGAATTTCGAGGGCGAGCTCGGCACCGGCACGACGACTGACAGCCCAGTGCCCGTGAAGGTAGCGGGGCAGCCATGAGGAGCGACGTGACTTGGAGGCCAGAGGCACCGATGCGTCGCATGACAGCGGCCCGATCACTGGTCGTTGTGGTTCTTCTGATGTGGGTGACCGCCTGTTCGGACGGCAGCGGACCGGGGATCGACGTGGCCCCCATCGCCCCCCTCCCCGGCCTCATCGTGTCGCAGCCCGTCGGCGAGGCTGGAGCTGCCGCGGGGAGTGTCCCGGCGCTCGGCGCCGGGTCTCGGGTCGGCGAGCTCGTCTATGTCTCGCTGGTTCCGGGATCTGTGCCCGATGGGCGGCAGGCGACGATTCACAACGATGCGACCGGGCAATCGGTCACTGCGTTCGTCGTGAACGGCGGCTTCGATCCGGTCGCATTGACCGCGAGCGTCGGGGATACCCTGCTGCTGGACATCAGTCGCACCGGGTCCGTGGCGTCGGTCAAGGCGATGGAAGTGGTCCGGCGCCGGCGTCCGCCGGTGGTGGTGCGCACTAGCCCGCCAGTCGGCGCACGTGACGTGGTGCTCAACAGCGTCATGGTCATTGTCTTCAGCACGCCGATCGACTCGGCGACGGCGGATAGCGGCTCGGTCAAGCTCTGGCGCGGCACCACGCCGGTGGCCGGCTCGGTGCGGTTCGGGGATGCCACGCATCTGCGCTTGGAGTTCCACCCGGACAGTCTGCTGGCGTCTGCGACGGAGTACCAGTTGGTCGTCACGACGCAGATGGCCGATTTGAACGGGTTGCCGCTGGAGGCGCCCATCGTGCTCCCGTTCACGACCGGGACCACCGGTCCGGCAACGGGGCTGGTGTTCGCCTCGGTGACCGCGGGCTTTGCCCACACGTGCGGCGTGACGACCTCCGGCAAGGCCTATTGCTGGGGGGAAAACGTCCTCGGCCAACTGGGTGACGGCACGAGCCGCGACAATAGTGGGACACCCGTGCCCGTGGCCGGTGGGCTCACCTTCGCGTCGGTCAGTGCAGGGTACATCTCCAACTGCGGGGTAGCGACCGACGGCACTGCGTACTGCTGGGGCCATGGCTATGGGGGCGGCTATGGGATCTTCGATTCCGCGACGGTGGCGAACGGCTGCTCACCGGACTTACGGTGTCCGGCACCGCTCGCCGTGGCGAGTGGTCACACCTTCAAGATGGTGAGTGTTCGGGTCGCCCACGTTTGCGGCGTAACGACGGACGGCGCCGCATACTGCTGGGGCTCCGACGCCTCGGGCCAACTCGGTGACGGGGCGACAACCGATCAGGCGACCCCGGTGCCAGTCGCCGGGGGACTCACCTTCGCAACGGTGAGTACTGGGGAGCACCACTCCTGCGGTGTGACCACTGATGGCGCGGCGTACTGCTGGGGCGACAACTCGTCGGGTCAACTCGGGAACGGCACGGTCTCCAGCAGCCTGACCCCTGTGCCGGTCGGGGGTGGGCTCACGTTCACGGGGATCAGTGCCGGGTACAACTACACCTGCGGCATGGTGCAAACCGGTGCCACCTACTGTTGGGGGACCAACGGCGCTGGCCAGCTTGGCAGCGGCAGTCCTACGGGACCGCAGGTATGCGTCTATGACCCCTACAATTCTGGGCCGTGTAGCACCAGCCCGGTGCCGGTCACTGGCGGGCTGATCTTCAGAGCGATCAGCGCCGGTTGGGACGTTACCTGTGGCGTGACGACCAACGGTGCGGGGTACTGCTGGGGCTGGCGTAACCCCGGGTCAAGTGCGGTACCCCTGCCGGTCTCGGGGGGGCTCGCCTTCGCGTCTGTCAGTGTGGTCGAGTCGCACGCTTGTGGTTTGACCTCGGGTGGTGTCGCGTACTGCTGGGGTGGCAATGGTAGCGGCGAGCTCGGCGACGGCACCCTCACGGACAGTTGGGGCGTGCCCGTGAAGGTTGCCGGCCAGCCATAACTGCTCGCAGCAGTCGTTGGTTCCCACGCGGCGCTCCACCAGATGAACCGGCGCGGGCACTGGTACGACGCCGCGCTCGCTGTGGCCCACCCGTTTCCGATCCTCCCATCCCGAGTCTCGCCGCGGGCTCGCCCTCCATCCGCAATCGGTGACCGGCCATCCGTTCAACCCGGATCAGGGGAGCAATCTGGTCAGCCGCTGAGCACCATCCAAAGCCAATGGAGGTTCCAATGAGTTCACGCCAGAGCGCAGTGCACTGCCTTCGGACGGCGCTGCTCATCTCGGGAGTGATTCCGCTGGTAGTCGGGTGTTCCGATGAGGGCAACGTCAGCCAGGCGTCCCCGGCGGATGTCCAGGCATCGAGAGACGAGGCCGAGAGAGACCGGACCGAGAAGGACCGTAGCGAGAGAGACCGGGACGAGGGCAGGATGCCCAGAGAGCTGTGGGTGACGAGCCAGGGGGGGAACACGATCTTCATCCGCAACTTCGAAAACCTGGCCCCGATCGATCGGATCGAGCTGCCCGCCGGCGCGGGGCCCCACATCATCACCTTCCATTCCCCCGAATTCGCCTACGTGGGCGGCATGACCGACGGCAACGTGTACGTCATTAATGCCTGGCGGCGCAAGGTGGTGAAGACCCTGCACGTGGCTCCGACCCTCGCGCACCAGGTGAAGGTGTCGCCCGACGGCGCCGCCGCCCTGGTCTCCATTATCAGCACGAAGACGGTCACCAAGCTGCTGGTCGACGAGGCCCATCGGAGCTGGACGCTGGATGCGAGCCTCGACCTCGGGGCGGCGACCGGCAAGGCCCCGGTCTGCACCGTGTTCCGGGCCGACAGCCGGCGCGCCTTCATCTCGCTCAATCCGAGCGGCATCGCGGTGGTGGACGTGCCCACAATGACCTACCTCAGCCAGATCCCGACCGACGGCTTCATCGCCTGCGGCATGATCAAGCGCGACGCCGACCACGTCGTCATCGCCACCTCGGGCGGCGGCGGCCACATCTACACGCTGGACATGACCACCGAGGAGCTGACCGATCGCGGCGTTCTCGGCGCGGCCTCGTGGCACAGCTTCATCATGACGGCCGATGGCCGGCGCGGCTTCGGAAGCTCGCCCATGTCGGACGAGGTGATCGTGATCGACCTGACCACCACGCCGGTGACTAAGGTCGGCTCGATCCTGTTCGATCAGGTACCGGGCGTGGGCCACAACCAGCCCGACGCCTTCGGCGGAGGCGAGACGATCTACGGCAACCTGCTGCCGGTGGGCCTCCGCGCGGCGGGCAACGTCGCCATCGTCAATGCTCGCAATCTGAAGCTGCGGAAGATCGTCAACCTCGAGCCGCCGGCACCCTTCAACATGATGACGTGCGGTCCCGTGGGGGCGCCGACCGATCCGGGCGGCTGTGCCGTCCACGGCGTGACCCCGCGCCCGCGCGAGTAGCGCAACGAAGGCTCGGGGCAACCGGCGTGGCATATCGCCGGGGATGGAACCGCTGCGGCCAACTCGGCAACGACACGACAACGGGGCAAGCCATCGTGCCAGCCGAGCTGGCCGGGCAGCTGTATGAAGTGGCATGATCTTCGAGAGCAGAGGCTCCGATGCGTCGTATGACTGCGGGCCCGTTGACCCCGCGGGCGGCACGCGCCGCCGAGCCACCCCTCCGCGCCAACCCCTGACATCGGCTGCAACGTCCCACGCCGTATGCCGGATCCCTCTCCATCATCCTACCAGCACCTGACCCGCAACAGCATCCCTGCTGGCTCTGCTCTCCTGCCGCCGCGCAATCGAAGTGCCGGCCGACCGTTCAACAATAGGTGAGCTGAGCGCGCCGGTCCGACTCGCCCGCAACCGCACCTGGTCGATGGCACAACTGGCGCCCTCGGTCCGCCGGGAGGCAGACATGTCGCAGCCATGCAGACGCTGGTTCCTGAGCGCGGGCGCCGCGCTGCTTGCGGCCTGTAGCGATTCGACTGATACCACCCCGCTCGCGGTGCAGCTCGCCTTCACCGTTGAACCCAGCGACGCCACGGCCGGGATCGCGTTCGATCCGGTGGTCGCCGTGGCGATTCAGGACGCGTCCGGCAATACGGTAACGAGCGCGACCAACCTCGTGACGGTGACGATCGGGACGAACCCGGGGGGTGGCACCCTGACGGGCACGGTGAGCGCCGCGGCGGTCAATGGGGTCGCCACTTTCTCGAACCTGCATGTCGACAAGGTGGGCACGGGCTACACGCTGACGGCCGCGGCCAACGGGCTCCAGGAGGCGACGAGCACGGGGTTCACGATCGCCGCCGCCCCCGCAACACGACTCGTATTCACGGTGCAGCCGAGCAATACGATGGGAGGCGCCGCCATCACGCCGCCGGTTCAGGTGGCCGCCCAGGACTCCGTCGGCAATCTCGCAACCGAATTCCAGGGCATCGTGACCATAGCGCTCGGCGGCAACCCGGCACCGGGGACCCTCTCCGGTACGACGGCGGTGAGCGCCGTCAGCGGGGTCGCGACCTTCAGCGATCTCTCGATTGCGCCGGCGAACGCCGGATACACGCTCACGGCCAGCGCCGGAGGCCTCACGGGTATCACCAGCGCACCCTTTGCCATCGCCAAGCCAACAGCGTGGATATACATCACTACCGCGACCAGCGGCAGCCCGCCTGATCCTGACGGCTATGCCGCCTGCGTCGACCCCGCTTCCGACGGCCACGGTGGGTCGTCCTGCGCGTACGCCGGGCCGCATCCCATCGGGGTGAACGGGGCCGTGACGGTGACCGTAGACACTGGCGCTCACGTGGTTCTGTTGACGGGCGTGGCGGCGAACTGCACGGTTGCCGGGGACAATCCACGTACCGTCCACCTCTCGCGGGGGGAGGCGGCCGGAGTGTCCTTCGCCGCCTCGTGCGCACCGCCGGTCCTGCACATCACCACTTCGACCACAGGAGTGTCCCTCGATCCCGACGGCTATTACCTGTGCATGGACCTGGACTACGAGGACACCTGTGGCACCTACGCCGCGATCGGTGTGAACAGCGCCCTCACCCTGCCCGTGGCGCCCGGTATCCATTTCCTGGGCTTGGAGGGTGTGGCCGATAATTGTGCGATCAGCGGCGACAACTACCAGAGCGTGGATACGGACGTCACTACCGAGGTACGGTTTGTGATCACGTGCGTCGCCGCCGGGACGGTACACGTCACGACCGCTTCTACCGGAACCGACGTCGATCCGGACGGCTATGTGGTCTGCGTCGACGGGCCGGGGAATGCCTGCCGCTGGTCTCTCGGGGTAGCGCCGAACGGCGCGGTCACCATCCCCGGTGTGTTCGCCGGTCCCCACATAGTGATCTTCAGCGGTGTGGCCGGGAACTGCACCGTCAGCGGCGCGACGAACCGCGCCGTGACCGTCCCCCCCGAAGGCACGGTGGATGTCACCTTCGACGTGGCGTGCGTACTGGCCGAGCGAATCGCGTTCTCCCATTCCGGAACGCTCGCCGTCGTGCACGCGGACGGTTCGGCCGCTCGCCCGATAGCTGCGGGATTCGCCCCGGCGTGGTCGCGCGACGGCGCGAGGCTCGCCTATGAATGCGGCCAGGACATCTGCGCGATCAACGCCGACAGCACCGGCTTCGCGCGGCTCACGGTGGACGCGGCGGGCAATCATCACCCGACCTGGTCGCCCGACGGCTTGAAGATCGCGTTCGCGGCAACCCACGCCGGGGTGGCCGACCTGTACGTGATGGGGTCGAACGGCACCGCTGTCGTGCGCCTGACCCAGGGCGTCGGCTTCCTGGGAAGTCCGGCCTGGTCGCCGGACGGGACCAGGATTGCCTTCGACTGCCGTGAAGCCGCAGGCAATGACGACATCTGCGTTGTGAACGCCGACGGCACCGGATTCGCTCGCCTCACGAGCGACCCGGCGCGTGACTACGGCGCCGCGTGGAAGCCGGACGGCTCGATGCTGGCGTTCTCGACCAGGCGCCATGGGGGCGACGAAATCGCGCTCCTGACCGCAAACGGCGGCGGCGTGGCGCGTCTCGGCGCGGGCCTGCCCGGGTTCGCGCCGACCTGGTCGCAGGATGGCTCCGAGCTCGCGCTGGTGCAACTGTACGAGAATTGCGACGATTACGGCTGCTACTCGGAGGACACCATCTTCGTGGCGACCCCGGATGGCGCCAACCTTCGCTATGTCACCGCCGGCGACCAACCGGCCTGGAAGCCACATCCATGAGCGGGCGATCCCGCATGCTATGGATGGGCATGGGCATCACGCTGCTGTCCGGCAGCGGGTACCTCGGTCGTGGTGAGTTCTTCTCATGAGTTGAATCCACCGCCCGGGCGGTCGGGTCCCTGAGACGCCTGCCCACCCTCACGCACCAGTGCTACGCACCGCGACCGGGCGGACTCGCCGCCCGGGTGGTCGGGTGGCTGGATCCCCTGCCGGCCCGCATATTGGCTGCGGCTCCTCCGGGCCCGGCCCTCCGTGAACGACAGCACCACGATCGACCGCCTGAACGCCGCCCTCGGCGAACGGTACCAGCTCGATCGCGAGCTGGGGCGGGGTGCCTTCGCAGCCGTCTTCCTGGCCCGCGACCTGCGCCACCGCCGCCAGGTGGCGATCAAGGTGCTCTACCCTCACGTGGCCCAGCTGATCGGCGCCGGACGGTTCCTGCGGGAGATCGAAACCATCGCCGGGCTGCAGCATCCCCACATCCTGCCGCTGCACGATTCGGGTGAGGTCGATGGACTGCTCTTCTTCGTGGCGCCGTTCGTGCCCGGGGGGACCCTGCGCGCCCGGCTGGAACGAGAAGGCCCGCTCGCGCTCGACGAGGCGCTGCGCCTGACCGACGAGGTCGCCGATGCCTTGAGCTTCGCCCATTCCCGCGGCGTGGTCCACCGCGACATCAAGCCCGAGAACATCCTGCTGGCGTCGGGCCACGCGCTCGTGGCCGACTTCGGGATCGCCAAGGTGCCGGTAACGGCGGGAGCCGAGCGCCTTACCGAGACCGGCGTGGTGATCGGGACGCCGCGCTACATGAGCCCGGAGCAGGCGCTCGCGGAGGCCTCGGTCGACCCGCGCACTGACCTGTACGCCCTGGCCAGCGTGTGCCACGAGATGCTGACCGGGGTCCCCGGGCGCGCCGGTGGTTCCTCTGACGGACACCCGTCCAGCGGCCGGCGGCTGCCGGCCGGACTGGCGCGCGAACTCAGCCGTGCCCTCTCCATTCGTCCCGAGGATCGCCACGCGACGGTCGCGGAGTTCATGGCGGCGCTGCGCCATGCCGTTGATCGCAGCCGGACCCCCTGGCGACTGCTGGCGCCGGTGGCGGGGGTGGCAGCGGTCGCGGTGGTGGCCGCGGTGCTGGTGTCGCGGGGCCGGGCGACCGATCCCGGTTCCGGCGGCCGGCTGAGCCTCGCGGTCTTTCCCTTCCGCGCATCGGACGATGCCGCGCGGTCCCTGGTGGAAATCGTCCCCGATCTGCTGGCCACCGCGCTGGACGGCACGCCCAGGGTCCGCATCGCCGATCCGTGGGCCCTGTGGCAGGGGCTGCGTCCGGCCCGCGACGCCCCCGCGACTAACCCCGATCCCGGCGCCGCCGAGCGGCTCGCCCGCCGGGCGGGCGCCACGCGGTACGTTCTGGGTGCCTTGTCCGAGCAGGGCACCCGGCTCGATGTGATCCTGCGGGTCTACTCGGCCGGCGCAACCGACCCGCTGGCGACCCTGACCGAAGCCGGTCACGCCGACAGCCTCGGCGCCCTGGTACAGCGCCTGGCGGCACGGGTCATCGCGACGGTGTGGGACCGTGGTCCGCGGCCGGAGGTTCCCGACCTGACCGCGTACACCACCTCTTCAGGGG
>Ga0326726_10003150_pt1 | contig 15144 bp, 14 predicted proteins | sample MHFenrmetagenome_2_FD_207603 | JGI IMG/M metagenome (GOLD analysis project Ga0326726, IMG submission 207603) | Lab enriched peat soil microbial communities from Michigan Hollow, Ithaca, NY, United States - MHF15MN | ecosystem: Environmental > Terrestrial > Soil > Wetlands > Peat | place: USA...
GCGCCCTTCACGCGTCATCCCGAGCACCCTCCTGCTGTCATCCCGAGCGCAGCGAGGGATCCCGTACTCGACACGCGGTGGTGGCAATCGAGTCCCGGATCCCTCGTCGCTCTGCTCCTCGGGATGACCCCCGCTTCGAGCGAGTCACTCCCGGATCCCTCGTCGCTCTGCTGCTCGGGATGACCCCCGCTTCGAGCGAGTCACTCCCGGATCCCTCGTCGCTCTGCTGCTCGGGATGACCCTCGCTTCGAGCGGGTCAGTCCGGGATCCCTCGTCGCTCTGCTGCTCGGGATGACCCTCGCTTCGAGCGAGCCGGTCCGGGGTCCGACATCGCCGCGCTCCTCGGGATGACGGTGCAAACGGTGTCAGCGCAGCGTCACGCGCGGCTTGATCTCCGGCATCTCGACGGCGAGCTTTCGCTCGAGCTCGTCGAGCGTGGCCTCGACCGGCCGTTTCCAGGTGGGGTCGAGAAGCGAGACCGTGAGCCTGCGGCCGACGAGGGCGGTCGGCTCGATCTTGCGCGAGAGCGGCTCCCCCACGATCCGGCTCCAGCGCGCCTGCAGCCACGCCAGCGCGTTGTCCCCCCGGGCCATCCGGCGCAGGAGCCCCGCGGCGGCCGCGTCGAGCTGCGAGAAGGAGCTCTTCTTCATCGCCGTCCCCCTTCCTGGGGCGCCGCTCGCAGGGGCTTCTCGCCCATGAGCACCCGCCGCACGTCCTCGACCACCATCCTCGCCATCTCCCGCCGGGTCTCGACCGTCGCGCTGCCCGCGTGCGGCATCAGGACGACGCGGTCGTCGTCGAGCAGCGCCGGCGTGATCATCGGCTCGTTCTCGTAAACGTCGAGGGCGGCGCCCGCGATCGGGCCGGTCTCGAGGGCCTGCACGAGGGCGACCTCGTCCACGACCGGGCCGCGCGACGTGTTGATGAGAAAGCTCCCCGGCTTCATCTTCGCGAACGTCTCGGTCTTGAAGAGGCGCCAGGTCTCGTACGTCAGCGGAACGTGGAGCGAGATGACGTCCGACCGCCGCAGCAGCTCGTCGAAGGACACCCGCGGCGGATCGTCCGGGTCCCCCTCGTGGCGGGGACTCCGGCCGGTCGCGATCACGCTCATGCCGAACGCCTTCGCCCGGCGCGCCACCGCCTTGCCGATCCGTCCGGGGCCGACGACGCCGAAGACCTTGCCCTTCAGATCGCGGCCGAGGAGCAGGTCCGGCGCCCAGCCCGCGAACTTCCCGGTCCGCACGAGGCGGTCGCCCTCGACGATCCGGCGGGCGAGCGCGAGCACCAGGGCGAACGTGAGGTCCGCCGTGGCGTCGGTCAGCACGTTGGGCGTGTGCGTGACGTAGATCCCGCGGGCGGCGGCGGCGGCGCGGTCGATCTGGTTCACGCCGACCGAGTAGCTCGCCACGATCTTCAGCCGGTCGCCGGCCTGGATGACCTCGGCCGTGACCGGATCGTCCACGAGGCAGATGAGCGCGTCCACGCCGGGAACCTCGGCAGCGAGCTCTTTTTCCGATGGCGGGTACCCGAGGACCCGCACCTCGAAGTCCGGCTTGAGCGTGTCGAAGGGCTCCGGGAGCTCGCGGGTCGAGAGGACGACGCCGCCCGTCACCGGCGCCCCCGCTGCATCATCCACCCGGCGAGAAAGATCGCGGCGCCGATCCCGAGCAGACCGAGCTCGCGCCGGACGTTCTGGCCAAAGACACCCACGAAGAAGCCCGCGCCCGAGACGACGAGCCCGAGAAACTGCGTGGCCCGGCCGAGGGCGTACATCAGCGCTCCACCGCCGCGGCCACGCGGAGAATCCGGTCGCCCTGCTCGATGCGGAGCACGACGTCCAAGCCCGCCACGACAGACCCGAAGACGGTGTAGCCGCCGTCCAGGTGCGGCTCCGGCGCCTGGGTCACGAACCACTGGCTGCCACCCGTGTCCGGCCCGGCCAGCGCCATCCCCATCGTGCCCGGCGTGTACGGCAGCGCGGAGAGCTCGTCGCGGATCTCGTAGCCGGGGCCGCCGTTTCCCGTGCCGGTCGGGTCGCCGTCCTGGACGACGAAGTTGGGCACGACGCGGTGGACCGGGGCGCCGTCGAAGTATTCCTTGCCCGCGAGCGAGAGACAGTTCATGACGGTCAGGGGCGCCGTGTCCCCGAAGAGGCGCACCGTGAACGCGCCCCGTGCCGTCTCGACCTTGAGCACCCACGGCCGACGCGCCTCCGCCAGCAGGACGCCGTAATCGGCGGGCGTCTTGCCCGTCGCGTACTGGCGCCACGGAAACTGCGCCGGGTCGGCGCGGAAAGTCTTCACCAGCGCCCGGCGGGCGAGGCGCGACACGAGGGTCGAGGGGTGGCGATAGGCCGCCTCCACGACGGCTCGCGCCTCCGGGTTCTCGGGGCTCTTCTCGGCCGCCCCGATCGCGGCGAGCGGAACGTCGGGCTCGCGGTCGCCGTAGGACTTGACGACCATCTCCTGGAACACCGGCCACGCAGCCGGGTCCTCCGCCTGGGACAGCGCGTCGAGAGCCGCGCCGCGGACGCCCGCGTCCGGATCCTGACGAAGCCGGTCGATGAGCGCCCGGCTCTGCCTCGCCTCGCTGGCCGACTTGAGCCCCTCGAGCACCTTCAGGCGCACGACGACCGCCGGATCCTCGGAGAGCCGCTCGCGGCGGCTGGACGCATCGGTCTCGGGGAGAAACGACAGGTTCTCGGCTGCGGCCGCGCGCAGGAACGGATCCCGAGAGGCCATCGCCCCGTCGACGAGGTCGAGCGATTTCGCGCCGAGACCCGCCATCAGGGCCTGCAGGGCGACCTGCTGCCGCCGCTCGGCTCCGGCGGTCGCCAGAGTCGAGAGGCGCCGGAATGCGTCGCGGTCGTCGACGAGCCAGCGCAGGAGGACGAGAGCCGGGACGGCGAGATTCGGGTTGGCGTCGCCGGCGAGCGCGAGAACGCGCCCGCGCCGCTCGGCCGGCAGCGCCGCGCCGGGAGTCTTCTCGAGGACGGCCGCAAGGGCGAGCATCGCGTTGATGCGAACCGGAGTGGCGCCCGTCTCGACGGCAGACGCCAGGGGGCCGATCGACTCCGCGTTGCCGAGCAGGCCGAGCCCCCGCGCGCAGAGCGCCGCCGTCTGGTCGTCCGGATCCGAGAGCCCCGCCGTGAGCAACGCGAGCGAGGATGCCTGCGGCCGGCGGGCGAGCACGTAGAGCGCCGCGGCGCGCACCGCGGAATCCGGGTCGCCCGCATAGGTCGCCGCCACCCCGGCCGCCCCCGGGTCCGTGAACCGCCAGAGGCCGCGCAGGAGGGCCGCCCGCCGTCCGGGATCCGCCGCCTGGCGCACCGCCTCGGCGAGCGCTTCTTCGTCCCCTCGCGATCCGAGAATTCCGACTGCCCACGCGGCGCGCGCGGCGACGGCCGGAACCGGGTCGCCGAGCAGGGGCGTGATCGCGGACGAGAGATCGGCCTGGCCGAGAATGCCGGCCGCGAACGCGGCCTGCTCGCGGACGTCGGGGGAAGGGTCGTTGACGAGTCTCCGGAGAGGCTCGACGGCCCGCTCATCGCCGATGCGGCCGAGCGCCAGCGCGCCGCGCGCGCGGACCGCGGAGTCCTTCGATGCAATGGCCGCCTCGAGGGTCGGCCCGTCGAAGGCACGGCGGTCCTCCGCGCTGACCAGCGCCGGCTCGGCGTCCGCGAGCGACGCGAAGGACCGGGGGGCAGGCGGCTGCGGGGCCGACGCCGGCTCGGGCCGGGCGGCCGGGGCCGGCACGCTCTGCGTGCACGAGACCGCGCCAGTCACGAAGACCGCCGCCCGGAGGGCGGCAACGCCACGCCTCATCCGCTCCACCTTTCCGCCGAGATCGCGGGCCGGATTATAGACGCGGCCGACGGCCGATCACGGACGGTCAGGCGCCGACGAGCAGGCGATCGCCCAGGATGTGCGGCAGCCCCGCCTTGAAGATCTTGTCTCGCGCCTTGTCGACCGGGTACGGAACGCGATCGAAGTGCACGACCCCTTCCTCGGCGTCGTAGATCGCGTAGGCCGCCGCCGAGTTGCGGTCGCGCGGCTGTCCGATAGACCCGGGGTTGATGAGATAGCGCAGCCCCTTCCTGAGCCTGTACTTCACCCGGTCGTCCTCGATGAGCTCGACCAGGATCCCATGGGTCTCGAGCGTGAAGACGCTCGGGATATGGCTGTGGCCGAAGAAGCAGACGGAGCCGTCGGTCTCGCGGAAGTTCAGGTAGGCGTCGTAGTCGGTGAAGATGTACGCATCCTCGTCCCGCGGAGAGCCGTGGCAGATCGCGAACGCGCCGTCGACGCTGACGGGCCCGAGCGGGAGGGCCTCGAGGAACTTGCGGTTTCGGGGCGTGAGCTTTTCCGTGGTCCACCGCGCGGCCTTGAGCGCGACGGGGTTGAAGAGGTCTCCCGACTCCACGCCGCAGACGACCTTGTCGTGGTTGCCCCGGATCATGCGCTTGGGCTTCTTGATATCGCGGATGCGGTCGACGACCTGGTTCGGGTTGGCGCCGTAGCCCACGAAGTCGCCCAGCACGACGACCCGGTCGAATCGCTTGCGCCGGACGCGCGCCATCACCGCGGCCAGCGCGTCGTCGTTAGAGTGGATGTCCGAGAGGATCAGGTAACGCATGCAGGACGCGGGCCTTCCTTCACACCGGGAGCCTGTCGAAATCGTCGAGGGCCGTGAGCACCCGGTCCGCGGCCTCCTCGACCGCCTCGGCGCCGCAGAGGCGCACGGCCACGGGCGCCATTCTATAGAAGGACGCCCGGTCCGCGAACAGGGCCTCGAGCTGCTCCTCGCTCACGAAGAGCGGGCGGTCCGTCTTGCCCTTGAGCCTCGCCCGCACGGTCTCGAATCCGACGTCGAGGAAGACCGCGGTTCCCAGGCGGGCGATCCGGCGACGGTTCTCCTCCTGCGCGAAGCAGCCGCCGCCCGTCGAGACCACCGCCGCGGGAAGCGCCTCGGTGGCCGCGAGAAAAGCGGCCTCCCGCTGACGGAAGGCGGCCTCGCCCGACTCCTCGAAGAGGGCCCGGACCGTGCGCCCGCTCGTCCGCTCGATCTCGTCGTCCAGGTCCACGAACGGCATGGCGAGCCGCTCGGCGACCCGGCGCCCGAGCGTGCTCTTTCCGGCCCCCATGAAGCCCACGACGTAGATCCGGCGGGGAGGCCGGCGGCGGCGGGCCCGGTCGAGCGCGGCCCGGGCGCCTTCCTCGATTCGCCCGCCGGCGTAGAGGCCTCCGACCATCGCGGCCGAGTCGGCGCCCGCGTCCCACACGGCGTCGAGTCGGTCCACGGTGATGCCTCCGATCGCGACGAGCGGCCTCGTCCGGAGCGAGGCGACGCGGGCGAGCTCCTCGAGCCCCCGTGCGGGCCTTTCCGTCTTCGTCCCGCTCTCGAAGACCGGCCCGAACGCGACGTAGTCCGGAGCGGGATCCTCGAAGGCGCGGCGCGCCGCCTCCGCGTCGTGGGTCGACACTCCGATCAGCGCCCCTGGCGTCAGCACGCCGCGCGCCTGCCCCGCGTCGAGATCGTCCTCGCCCAGATGCACGCCCGCCCCCGCGATCCGGGCGACGTCCACGCGATCGTTGACGAAGAAGGCCGCGCCCGACGCCCGCGCCAGGGAGGCGATCGCCTCGGCCGCCGCGAGCAGCTCGCGGTCCGGCAGCGTCTTCTCGCGCAGCTGGAGCGCCCGGACGCCGACCGCGAAGAGCCGCGCGGCCAGCGCCGCGGGGTCCGCCACGCCGCTCGCGGCGCGGTCGGTCAGGGCGTAGACGGGCGGCAGGCGGAGCGTCACGGCAGGGCGCTGTGCGCTCAGCCCTTCGCCGCGAACCGCTCCATGAAGCCCGTCGACAGGCGGCCCGCGACGAAGTCGGGGTCGTCGAGGATCCGGCGGTGGAGCGGGATCGTGGTCTTGACGCCCTCGATGACGAAGAAGTCGAGGGCCCGCCGCCCCCGCGAGATCGCCTCGGCGCGGTCGCGCCCCCACACGATGAGCTTGGCGATGAGCGAGTCGTAGTGCGGCGGAATCAGGTATCCCTGGTAGGCCGCGGTGTCCAGGCGCACGCCGAGGCCGCCGGGGGGATGGAAGGAGACGATGCGCCCCGGCGACGGCGCGAAGGTGACGGGGTCCTCGGCGTTGATGCGGAACTCGATCGCGTGCCCCCGGGGGGCCATGTCCCGGTCGAGAAACGACAGCGGCTCCCCGGAAGCGACCGCGATCTGCTCCTTGACGAGGTCGAGCGCCGTGACCTCCTCCGTGATGGGGTGCTCGACCTGCAGTCGCGTGTTCATCTCCATGAAGTAGAAGCGCCCGTCCCCGTCGAGCAGGAACTCGATCGTTCCGGCGTTGACGTAGCCCACGGCCCGCGCCGTGGCGACGGCGGCCTCCCCCATCCGGCGGCGCAGCTCCGCGTCGAGCACCACCGAGGGCGCCTCCTCGATCAACTTCTGGTGGCGCCGCTGGATCGAGCACTCGCGCTCGCCGAGGTGCCGTATGTTGCCGCGGCCGTCGCCGAACACCTGGAACTCGATGTGCCGCGGTTGCTCGAGGTACTTTTCGAGGTACACCTCGGCGTTGCCGAAGGCCTTCTCGGCCTCGGCGCGCGCGGTCTCGTAGGCGTTGGCGAGGTCGCGCTCGTCGCGGGCCACGCGCATCCCGCGGCCTCCTCCGCCGGCCGACGCCTTGAGGATCACCGGGTACCCGGCCCTGGCCGCGAAGGCGAGCGCGTCGTCCACCGAGTCGAGCGGGCCCGGGGAGCCCGGCACCGTCGGCACGCCAGCTGCCGCGGCGGTGCGGCGCGCCAGCGACTTGTCGCCCATCTTCCGGATGGCGTCGGGCGACGGCCCGATGAACGCGATGTGGCAGTCCTGGAGGATCTCGGCGAAATACGCGTTCTCCGAGAGGAACCCGTAGCCGGGGTGGATGGCGTCGGCCTCGGTGATCTCCGCGGCGGAGACGATCGAGGAGATGTTGAGGTACGACGCGGCCGACGGGTAGGGCCCCACGCAGACGTCCTCGTCGGCGTATCGGACGTGGAGGGCGTCGCGGTCGGCCTCGCTGTAGATCGCGACGGTGCGGATGCCGAGCTCGCGGCACGCCGAGATCACCCGCAGCGCGATCTCGCCGCGATTTGCGATGAGGATTTTCTTGAACATGCCAGCTGTCGGCCGTCAGCTCTCAGCCTTCAGCCACACTCCCCGGAGTCCATCCGGCCCAGCGCTGACAGCCGAGAGCCGAAAGCTCCTTCACGCCGCGAGGCGAATCGCGAAGAGCTTCTCGCCGTACTCGACCGGCTGCCCGTTGCGCGGGTAGACGGCGACGACCTCGCCCTCCACGTCGGACTCGATCTCGTTCATCAGCTTCATGGATTCGATGATGCAGAGGATCTTGCCCTTGGCGACGCGCGCGCCGATGTCGGCGAAGGCCTCCGCCTCGGGAGAGGGCGACCGGTAGAACGTCCCCACGATCGGCGAGGTAATGACGTGGACGTTCTGGTCCTCTTCGGCGGCCGTTGCCGGCGCGGCGGGGGGAGCGTGCGCGGCTAAGGCCGGCGCGTGGGCCGGAGCAGCCGCCTCGACGACGACCGGACGGCGTCCCTCGATGCGCAGGCGGAACCCGGACCGCTCGATCTCGAGGCCGGCGAGACCGCGCTCCGTGACGAGGTCGACGAGCTCCCGGATCTCCTTGAGCGAAAGCATGGGCTACAGCAGCTCCTTTTCCAGCATCGCCGCGCCTTTGCGCAATTCGAAGCGGCCCCGGCCGAAGTTTCCGTCGCGGGCCAGCAGGAGGAGCAGATAATACTCCTCCGTCACGCGGCACAGCAGCGCGGCCGAACGGGATGACGCCATGGTCAGCTCGGTCACTTCGGCATGGTCGGCCAGCGCGCGCGAGGCATTGGCCGCCTTCACGACCGCCCCCGCCTCCGCGGCCAGCGAGTCCATCGGAAGGCCCTCGGCGCTGACGTAGGAGTCGATCGCGATGCCATCGAGGCCGACGAGCGAAACGGCCCGGGTCCCCTCGACCCGCTCCGCGATCCGGCGGAGGTTGTCCTGGAAGACGTTCATGCGCCCCCCGATGATGTCACGGTCCGGGGCTCCGGATCACCCGGCCTGGACGAGGCCGAGCCACTGCTTCAGGGCTCGGATCCGGGCCAGGCGCCGCTCGAGGGAGACGTCGGGAGCGGCGGCGGCCGGGGCGGTCGCGGCCGGCAGCAGGCGGGCCTCGGCGTCCCGCCGCATGCGCTTCAGGTCGTCGTCGAAGGGGTGGCGCAGGACGAGATCGTCGTAGATCTGCAGCGCCTCCGCGAAGTGGCCCTGGGCGTAGTAGAGGTCGGCCAGGGCCCGGCCGCTCGGCCGCGCGGGCTCCGCCGCGGGCTCCGGCTCGGAGGCCGCACTTGCGGCCGGCACGGGTTCGGGCGCCGCCACGGCGGGCGGGGCGGACGGCGCCGACGCCGGTTCGGAGACCGGGGCCGGCGCGGGCGGCGGCTCGGTTGCTCGCGGGGTCACCCCTGGGGCGAGCGCCTGGTCCCTCGTCGGCACGAAGGGGAACGGGTCCTCGGCCTTGGCGCTGCCCGAGTCATCGCCGATCTCGAAGGGCACCGACGTGAGCTCGAAGGCATCGGTCAGCGGCGGCGCCTCCGAGGTCGGCCTGGGGAGGGGGACGGATCGCCGGCGTCCCTTGTCCGTCTCCTGAAACTTCGGCGGAGGAGGCGGCGGCTCCGGGGCCTTCCGCGGCGGCGTGATCGGCTTCGGGGCCACGAGGGGCTCGAGCTTTGCGATGATCTCGTCGACCTTCCGGTCTCCCGAGATCGCGCGATACAGCTTGTACTTCTTGAGCGCCTCGAGGTTGTCGTTGCGGCCGAGGTGAATCTCGGCGAGCGACTTGGCGGCCACGAGGTTTGCGGGATCGGCCACGAGCACTTTCGTGAACGTGGCGATCGCGTCGGTCGCCTGGTTCGCCTCGAGGTAAACGCGGCCTAGCGAAACCTGGGCGGCGACGTAGCCCGGATGCGCGAGGAGGCCCTTCTGCAGCGCGGAAAGGGCGTCCTTGATGCGCCCGACCCTGCGGTACTCCTCGGCGAGCGAGACGAAGAGGCGGGACCCGGAGTCCAGATCGAGGCGCCTCTCGAGGTCGCGGATCCGTGCTTCCGCTGCCGGGTCAGCCATGGCGAAAATGCCGCCCCCCGAAGGGGGCGGCGGCAGTTCCTACGGGCCCGGCGTCGGCGCGACGCACGGCAGCTGGTACGTGAACGCCTGCGTGACGGTAATGATGCAGCCGGTCACGCGGTTGGTCACGGTGACGTCGACCGTTTCCGTGTTCTGAAGAGCGGGCGGAACGTTGCCCCCGGTGCACGCGGGGTTCGTCGTCACGGCTCCCGGCGGAGCCGTAACCGTGAACGACGTCGACGTCGGCTCCCCGACCAGGAACCCGGTATGCGTTCCGAACTTGACTTCGATGTCGGCGGAGGAGGTCGGGAAGTTCGCGCCGGAAATCACGACGGCGGCGCCTGCCTGGCCCGTCTGTGGCTGGATCGAGGTAATCGCCAGCTGCGGCACCAGGTACGTGAAGCTCGATCCGCTCGCGCCGTCGCCCGTGTCGATGTTGACCACGGCAACCTCGCCCGTGATGTTCGCGCAGGAGGCCACGAGCGGCCGGGAGGGGAGAACCACGATCTCGGTCGCGGCGACCGATTGCACGAAGGCCGGGATGCCGGCCAGCGTCACAGCCACCGGGGCCTGGAAGCCCTGGCCGAAGATCGTCACGGCGCTCAGCTGTTCGATGCTCTGCGTGCCGTTGGAAACCGCCGTGATCTTGACGGCGGGCGAGTACGAGAAGAGCACGTTGGCGTTCGAGACGACGCCGGAGGTGATGTTCTTGACCGTGACGGGCACCTGCTGGTTGAGGTTGCCCTGGCCGGCGCCGAAGGCCGGCGGCGAGAGCACGACGACCTGGTTGTACGAGACCGAGATGATCGTGGCTTCCGTCGAGCCGAAGAAGACCTGGACGCCGCTCGTCGAGAACCCCGAGCCGATGACCGTGACGCGCGTCTTGCCCTCGTTGGTGCCCGACGCCGGCAGCACGGCCGTGACGGTCGGCGTGGTCGCGTCCACCGTGCCGTAGGCGAAGCAACTCGGCAGCGACACCACGGTCGGAGGTGTGGTCTGGTTGAAGGTCAGAGTAATGGGGGCCGGGGTCGACGGCGCCGTGAGCTCCGGGAAGGCCGGTGTCTGCAGCGTGACCGTGGTCGAGGTGACCGAAGTGACCACGCCGTCGCGCGTGATGCCGTTGGCCGTGAACAGGGCCCGCGTCGTCGCCGGCGACCCGGTCGGGAACCCGGCGCCCGTCAGGGTAAGAACCGTTCCGCCTTCCTTCGGGCCGAAGCTCGGGGAGCAGAAGGACACGTGCGGCCCTCCGGCGGGGTCCGGCTGGAACGAGATCGTCAGGTTGCCGGAGTTGCTCTTGCCCGCGACCGTGGCCGAGCCCTTCACCTTGGCGTTGCCGGCCGACTGTCCGCAGAGGGCCGCTACGGCGCTCCCGTTGGTCGTGACGATCGAGACGAGCGGCAGGCCGTTCTGGCCGAACGCGCCGAAGTCGGTCGTGAAATTCACGGTCGTCCCGTCGGGAACCGCGGCGCCGTTCAGGGTCACGACGGCCTGGATCAGGGTGCAGCTGCCGGCTTTCGGGTTCGCGTCGGTCGTGTAGAGCTGGACCGAGACCGCGCTGGAGGGCGTTCCCCCTCCGGTGCCGGGCTTCGGTGCGGTCGGCGCATCCGCCGCGCAGGCATGAATGCCAACGACGGCAGCGGCCAGGATCAGTGCAATGGCTATCCGGCGCATGGGTCCCCCTTACCTTGCCGATCTCGCGGGAGCGGTGGCGGAGTACTGGAACGTCAGGAGGCCGCTGGCAGTCTCGCTCTGGACCCGCTTGCCCGAAACCGTCGTCCCGTAGAAGGTGATGTCGAAAGCCATGTCCTGCTCGGCCTTTCCGGTCTCGCTGTCGAATCCGCCGTTGAACGGCAGCAGCTCGTCGAACGGCACCTGCTGCAGCGACGACGCGTAGAGGACCGGGAAGTTCGTCAGGGTCGCGGTGCCGTCGTGAGGGACGAGCACCCCGCATCCGAAGGTCTGGGGCGGCGGGACCTGCGTTCCCCCGTCCGTCCGGCGGAACACGACGGTGTACTGGTTGACCTCCGTGTCCGAGAAGCCCTGCGTGTCGATCGACGTCGGGTCCTTCGCGTGGGACGCCAGGGTCATCGTTTGGATCTGCACCGGCTGGGGGACCGCGATGTTGATGAACCCCGGCTGCAGCTCGATGTTCACGGTGATGAAGACGGGCGACTCCGTCGTCCCCTGCTTGTTGGTGCAGCCGCCGACGAAGGCGAGCGCCGCCAGCGCCGTCACCCCGACCAAAAGTCTCTTTTTCATTTCGGCGTTCTCCCTTACGACCGGAGGATCCGGGGCGTGATGAAGATCAGGAGTTCATCGTGCTTTTCGGTCCGGGTCTTGTTCTTGAAGAGGTTTCCGAGGACCGGGATCTTCCACAGGCCCGGGATCATGTTGTACTGGTCCTGGTCGTTGATCTGGAAGATGCCGCCGATGACCGTCGTCCCGCCGTCCTTGACCAGGACCTGGCCGCGGTACTCGCGGATCGTCAGCGGGACGTTCTGGCCGAGCGACAGGTTCAAGGCGACCGCGGGCTCCCGCTTGGTCACGTTGACGGTCAGGAGGACTGTTCCTTCGGCCGTGATCTGGGGCGTCACGTCGAGCTTGAGCGTCGCGTCGACGTAGATGACGGTCGTGGTGTTGTTGACGGTGGTCTGCACCGGGATCTGAACGCCCGACTGGATCAGCGCCGGCGTGTTCGTCAGCGACGTCACCTTCGGCGACGAGATGATCTTCAGCAGGCCCTGGTTCTCGGCCGCGGTGAGAGCCATGTCGAGGTTGAACGTGTTCAGAATGTTGCCGAGCACGAGGGAGGCGACCGTCGGGCCGTTGCCGAGTCCGACGTTGAGTCCCCCCTTCACGGTGGACGGGAAGATCAGGTTGGTCGTGTTGCCGGTCTCGTTGGCGGCCTTGCCCTGGACCTGCCAGTTGATGCCGAGGCTGCGGCCGAGGCTCTTCGTCGTCTCCACGATCCGCGACTCGATGACCACCTGGGGTGTGGCCGTGTCGAGGTTGTCGATCAACTGGAGGACCGCCGGCATGTACGTCGGCGTCTCGCGGATGATCAGCGTGTTCGTGCGCCCGTCCACGACGATGGCGCCGCGCTTGGACATGACGCTCTGCAGGACGGGGACGATCTCGCTCGCCTTCGAGTACGAGAGCTTCTTGATCACGGTGCGCGTCGGCTCGGCCGCCTGCCGCGCCTCCGCCAGGCGCGCGCGGTCGCCTTCCTCGGCCTGGAGCTTCGAGGTCGTGGCGATGCGCATGATGTTGTTCTCGAGCACGTAACCGAGGCTGTTCTGCTTGAGGATGAGGTCGAGCGCCTGGTCCCACGGGACGTCCTCGAGCTGGACGGTGACGGTGCCCCTGACTTCCGGGTCGATGACGATGTTCAGGCCCGTCAACTGGGAGATCGTCCGGAAGACGTCCTTGATGTCGGCGTCCTTGAGGTCGAGGGAAATGGGCTCGCCCGTGAACTGGCTCTGCGCCTCCGAAAGGGTCTTCGACTTGTACGCGGACCCGGAGACGGCCGGCTGCGATGCCTGCTCCTGGTCGAGCTGCGCGGCGGCCGCCTCGAAGAGGGCGTCCCCACGCGAGGACGCCGGCTTGGGCGCCGCTTTGGGCGCTGCGGCGGGCGCCTTCGGGGGCGCAGCCGCGGCGGCTGGCGGAGGCGGCGCCGGAATCGGAGCCGGAGCCGCGGCGACGACCGGTGGCGGCGCGGCCACGACCGGCGGCGGCGCGGCCACGGTGTCGTGGGCGGATGGAGCCTCATGGGCAGCCGGAGCCTCGGCAACCTGGGCCGGGGCCGCCGGCGGAGCGGATGCGACGGCCGGGGCCGGGGCGGGCTCCGGAGAGGTTTCGACCGGGGCTGGCTTCTCGGCGACCGTCGTGACCGACGGCGCGAGATGGACCGGAGCCGGTTCCGCGGCGGCCGGCGCTTCGACCTTCTCCGTCTCGACCGACGGCGCGATCGCGGGCGCCGCGGCCACGTGCGACGGCTGGACGGCTGCGCCCTCCGGGGTCTGGCCGACGACGACGGCCAGACGCTCGCCGTCCGGGACCAGGGCGTGCGGCATCGGCCGCACGAGGTCGACGACGACGCGCGTCACGTATTCCGGCGTCGTCTGGAACTGCGAGACGCGCACGCGCGTGACGACGTCGTCCTTGACGGCGATCGTCCGCTGTTTCACTTCGTTCTTGACCCCGGGAAGGTCGATGACGATCCGCGGGGGATTCGCGAGCGCGAAATCCTTCGCGGAGAACCAGCCGTCGCCCACGAGGAGCACCGCCACGCGCCCGTCGCGCGTTTCCGCCGTGACGCTCTCGAGGGCGTGCGCCACTTCGCCGCGCACGCTGAGCGCCGGAGCGGCGGCGACCGGGGCGCTCGCGGGAGTCGAGGCCGGAGCCGGGGCCGCCGCCGCGAGGGGCTCGGACTGCACAGGAACCGCCGTGGCGACCGTCTCCGCGGCCAGCTTGTCCGCCGGAGCGTCCGATTCCGCCAGCTGCGCAACGCCCGTGAATGCGATCGCGAGCCCATGGCCGACGGAGCGCAGGTCCGGGCGCGCGTCGGGGTTGTGCGTGATCGAGAGGCGGGTGATCTTCTTGCCGAGTTCGTCGAGCTCTTCGAACTTGATGGAGTCCACGAGGCCGCCGACCTTCGGCGTGGCCACGTCGGAAGCGACAGAGGCGTCGCGCAGGTCGACGACGAGGAGGTTCGGTCTCGGTTCGTACGAGGTGTAGAGAAGCGGCGCGGTCGCCGAGAGGACGACGCGGGCGCCGTCGGAGTCCTCGGCAAAGGCGGTGCCGGTGATCCTGGCCGAGGCGGCCGGGCTGGTCGTGGCTGCCGGTGACTGCGCGGCGGGCGCCGGCGTGGCGGCGGTGGCGGTCGCGGCGGTGTGCGCCCCCTGCCCCCCCGAGGAGCAGCCCACCGCGGCGACCCACGCAAGCGCGAGCGCCGTGGCCGTCGCGGTTCCTCTGAATGCCATTCGCATCGTTCCTCCCGTCGCGCGGAATGCCTTGATCACCGAGCTCACTGCTTGACCGTCGCGTTGAGCTGCTTGGTCACTTCTCGGAACGGCTTCACGCTCTGCGGATCGTTGACGTTCTGCCGGAAAACAATTTCGTTCGGTCCCACGCGCACGACCTCCCCGTCGTAAAGAAGGTCGCCGGCGCGAATCAGGTAGCTCTTGTTGTCGGTGGCCCGGATCTGGGCGACGTAGCCGGACTTGGTCTTCCAGATGCCGTGCACCACGAGGTCGTCGATCGAGATGCCGGCGATCCCGGGCGGGCGCCCGACGCCGCCCTTGTTCTGCTCGCGCACGAGCAGCGAGCGGAAAGGATCGCGGCGCCCGGCCGGATCGTACGAGTAGCTGCGGCCCGAGAGAGCCGACTCTTCCTGTTCGATCATGGACTGGCCCGGAGACTCCGGGACCGGTGCGATCACGGCCGCCGGCTTCGTCGGCTGGGGAGCCGGAGCTTGCGCCGACGCGAACGCGACTCCGAGCCCGAGCAGGGCCAGAACGAGCATTGCGCGCCTCATTCGACCCCCTTGCCTTCGGCTCGCTCTTTGAGCGCCTGGGCCTTGCCCTGGGCCCCCGGCTTGGCGCCCGGCGTCACGGCGGTGGCCGGCGGCGCGGCGCCGCCGGTGGCGGTCGACTGGCCGACCTCGTCGCCCGTGTAGATGAAGGTCTTCGCGACGAACTGGGCCGCGATGGACTTGCCCGGGACGTTGTCGATCCCGTTGATCTTGAGGTCCTCGACGTTGACGATCCGCGAGAAGCGGCTCATCCGGTCGAAGAAGAGCGCGAGGTTGTGGTACGTGCCCTCGACCTGGATGTCGATCGGCCACTCCGCGTAGAACTCCTTTTGCACGAACTCGCCGGGCGTGAACTTCTTCAGGACGAAGTCGCCCTGGCGCGTGAGCGTCTCGATCCGCTTGATGAGCTCCTCGGTGTTTCGCTTGGAGGGCAGGATCTG
>Ga0326726_10003151_pt1 | contig 15143 bp, 12 predicted proteins | sample MHFenrmetagenome_2_FD_207603 | JGI IMG/M metagenome (GOLD analysis project Ga0326726, IMG submission 207603) | Lab enriched peat soil microbial communities from Michigan Hollow, Ithaca, NY, United States - MHF15MN | ecosystem: Environmental > Terrestrial > Soil > Wetlands > Peat | place: USA...
TGAAAATCTGACAAGACCGGAGAAGGACTCGATAATAAAGTTGATCATGGAAGGCTCTTCCGGAGAGATTGGAGAAAAAAGGGCACTAGGGTTGGAATTGATTTCGGTACTTGAATAAGAACCAAACTACCTCAAATTTATGGTGTTGTATATCAATAATTTCCCCTCCTTTCCAAGGAGGGGTGTCATGCCTGAAAGGTCACGACGGGGTGGTTTCCTAATTCTTTTGATAGCCCTCTATTCATACGACGAGAAGTACTTCATAAACTGTGTTCTTTCAAAGACAGCCGGTTTCTGATAGTTGGCGTAATTCAGCTTTCCCCTGAAATCATCAACGCTTTTAAATCCTTTTACTGCCATCCAGTCTGAAATCTGCTGATTCATGGTTTTAAGATACTCAATACCTTTATTATATAGAACTGAACAAACCTGGACCGTATCGGCTCCGGCAAGAAGGTATTTTATGGCATCCTGGCCAGTATGCACTCCGGTTGAAGCCGAAATATCTATTTTGATATCCTGTGCACTGGCCATACCTATCCATCTCAGAACATATCGCCGTTCATTTTCCTGGCTTAATATTGATGCAGGTATTACATCCATTTTATTAATGTCAATGTCAGGCTCATAGAACCTGTTAAACATAACCACACCCTCTATACCACGATTATAAAACTGATCGATCATGTAAAGAATATTCGAAAACCTGTATCCTATTTTTAAAGCTATAGGGATCCTGACCAACTTTTTAAGGTTCTCGATCAGGTCAAAATAGAGTTTCTCAGATTCTGCGGATGATTTTTTCCTGTCGACAGGCATAAAAAAAACATTGATCTCTATCGCATCAGCACCTGCTTCTGCAATGTTTTTAGCAAAACCAGTCCATCCCCTTGATGAAAAGCAATTTATGCTCGGAATTACAGGTATACTCAGGTTTTTCTTGGCTTTTTTTATAAGATCCAGATAATTGTCAACCGAATTTGACTGGATATAATTTGCCAGGTAGTCATCGGCTTCAGGATAACCTGGAGTTGATGATACCGAATGGACATAATAATTTATCTGTTCTTCAAAAAGCGATTTAAGGACTACTGCTCCTGCCCCACTATCCTCAGCTTCCTTTAGTTGACCAAGGGTAGAGGTAAGCCGGCTGCTGCTGACGATCAACGGACTTTTAAGATCGAGACCAAGGTACCTGGTTGCTAGGTTGTTTCCCATTATACTATTATGTTTGATTTATTTTCTTTCTCCAAATATAAGACTTCCTATTCTGACAATAGTACTCCCTTCACCGATTGCAATCTTAAAATCGCCCGACATCCCCATTGAGATTTCTTTAAAACATGGTTCATCTGCGAAATATCCTTTCCTCAATTCATTAAAACACCCCGTCAGATACCTGAACTCTTTACGTATTTTATCTGTATCTTCAGTAAGAGTGGCCATGCCCATTACTCCGCATATCCTGACTGAATTAAGTGACCGGATATCTTCTGATTGGATCATCTCCTTTATTTCGGCCATGCTGAATCCAAATTTTGTTTCTTCCTCAGCAATATGAATCTGCAAAAGGCAGTTGACAACCCGGTTTATCTTTGAAGCTTCAAAATCTATAGTATTAAGCAGCTTAAAGCTGTCGACTGAGTGTATCATACTTATAAAGGGAACTACCAACTTCACTTTGTTGCTCTGAAGGTGTCCGATCAGATGCCATTCAATGTCTGGTGGAAGAAGATCTTTCTTTTGTATAAGCTCCTGAACCCTGTTTTCACCAAAGGCTCTTTGGCCCGAGTCATAGGCTTGGAGAATATCGGATACGGGTTTTGTTTTTGATACAGCAACAAGCTTCACAGATGGAGGTATCTGTTGTTTTAGTGATCTGATATTTAATGCTATATCTGACATATTCCTACCCCCAACCCCCTTAAGGGAGCTATAAATTCCATATTGAATAAGCCCCCCTTGAGGGGGGATGGGGGGCGAAATCAAGTTACAGAAGGTGAATTACAAGTCCGCTTCTTAATTTTGGTTCGAACCAGGTTGTTTTGGGAGGCATTATACTTCCCGAATCAGCAATGGTTATCAGCTGTTTCATTGATACAGGGTAAAGGGCAAAAGCAACTTTCATTTCTCCGCTGTCGACTCTCTTCTCGAGTTCGCCCAACCCCCTGATACCACCTATAAAGTCGATCCGTTTTGACCGTCTAAGATCCTGAATATCAAGAATCGGGATCAGAACCTGATTTGCAAGAATCGTTACATCAAGGCCGCCGATCGGATCCTTGTCGTTATAAGTTTCAGGACGGGCTGTAAGGCTGTACCATTTGCCGTCCATGTACATTGAAAAGTTATGAAGTTTTCGTGGTTTATAAATAAGCGCACCTTTTTCCCTGACAACAAATCCCTTTTCCAGCTTTGCCAGAAATTCTTTCTCAGAGAAGCCATTCAGATCCTTGACAGTCCTGTTATAGTCAATAATCCTCAACTGGTTTCCGGGGAAGTGTACCGCCATAAAAAAATTGTACTCCTCCGTTCCATCATGTGCAGGATTATTTTCACGTTTTTCTTTTCCGACAAGGGCAGCCGCTGCAGTCCTGTGATGGCCGTCAGCCACATAGGTAAAAGGGACCTTTTCAGCAAAGAGCTTTTCAATCAGGTTATTGGTTTTACTGTCCTTAACTACCCAGAAAGTGTGACCAAAGCCATCCTCAGAAATAAAGTCATACTCCGGAGCTTCCTTTTTTGTGATTGAACTGACTATTCTATCAATCTGCTTAACTGCAGGATATGTAAAAAAAACAGGTTCAATATTTGCATTATTAACCCTCACATGTATCATGCGATCCTGTTCCTTGTCAGGCCTGGTAAGTTCGTGTTTCTTTATTATACCATTTAGATAATCATCAACGGATGCGCATCCCACTATACCATACTGAGTCCGGTCATTCATAGTCTGGGCATAAATATAAAAATGCGGTTCCTCATCCTGAATCAACCATCCTTTCTTCCTCCAGAGAGCGAAATTTGAGACTGATTTATTGTACACCTCTTCAGAGTGGATGTCAGTCTCCGGAGGAAGATCGATCTCGGATCTGGTTATATGAAGAAGCGAACACTCCTTGCCCTGAGCCATCTTCATTGCCTCTTCTGTATTCATTACGTCGTATGGCAGACATGCCAGATCCCTGGCGATTGATTTGGGAGGGCGTAATCCCCTGAAAGGTTTGACAACAGCCATTTTATTTCTATCTATTTCTACTTATTTCTACTTATATCTATTTGTTGACTCTGAATTTTTCGTTCCCGGTTTTAAAATAACTGACTATCTGTTTAGCAGCAGCGATCCCTGCATTCATATTGGCCTCTTTAGTCTGGGCTCCCATTTTTTTCTCAGTAAAGAGGAACCTGCCTTTGTATTTCTCTTCAAGAACAGGTTTGCAGTCGGGCTCAACATCTGCCAGGTACCTGAAATCGGGACGATTTTCAAAAACTCTCAGAAGATCTTCCTCGTTAATAATCTCTTTTCGGGCAGTATTGACAAGGACAGCATTGAACGGCATATTTATTAAGAGATTGAAACCTATCGATCTGACAGTTGAACTGTTGGCTGGCATATGAAGCGAAACATACTGGCACGTCGAATAGAGTTCCTCCACTTTCCTGCATACTTTTGCACCTGAAGCAACTATCACATTATCATTCACAAAAGGATCAAAAGCGTATGTTGTCATACCAAAGCCCCTGCTAATCTCAGCCACGTATTTCCCAACATTTCCAAAAGCATGAATACCCAGTTTTTTCCCTCGGAGCTCGGTCCCTGTGTTACCACTAAAACCCCCTCTGGCCTGATAAAGCATCATTTCGAAAACAAGTTCTGCAACAGCATTTGAATTCTGGCCCGGTGTATTCATTGCCACCACACCATGAGCAGTACAGGCCTCCAGATCTAAATTATCATAACCTGCTCCAGCTCTGACAACAATTCTAAGTTTTTTTGCAGCAGAGAGAATTTCGTCAGTAACAAGATCACTGCGCACAATCAAAGCATCAGCATCTGAAACTGCAGACTTAAATTCACTGATACTGTTATAGTTTTCGAGTAAACCAAGCTCGTAATCTTCTGCCCAGACAACAGCCCGGATTTGTTCTATTGCTGCCGGGGCAAACGGTTTTTCTGTTGCAACAAGTATTTTCATGACAAGATCCGTTAAGAATAATATGAAATTACCTTGATGGGTAATGTGAAGCCATCAATTAGTTCTTTGTTTCAAATTCTCTCATTGCATCGATGAGCGCTTTTACACTCTCTTTTGGAAGTGCATTATATGTTGAGGCACGGAATCCACCAACAGAGCGATGGCCTTCGATACCCAGCATTCCTTTTGATTTGGCAAACTCGGCAAAGGGCTTTTCAAGTTCCTTATATTCATCAGCCATCACGAAACAAATATTCATAAGGGATCTGTCCTCTGGATCCTTTATAGTTGGAACAAATAATTTATTTCTGTCGATCTCGTCATAGAGCATTGCGGCTTTTTCAATATTCTTCTTCTGAATAGCCCTGACACCGCCAAGGTCCTTTAACCAGTGCAATGTTTGCTGAGCGGCGAATACTGCAAAAACGGGAGGTGTATTAAACATAGATTCTCCTTTTATGTGGGTCCGGTAGTCAAGCATTGTGGGGATAGGGCGGGAAACTTTGCCAAGGGCATCCTCTTTAAGAATTACCAATGTAACACCTGCAGGAGCAAGGTTTTTCTGAGCACCGGCATAAATAATTGAATATTTTGATACATCAACAGGGCGGCTGAAGATATCAGATGACATATCGGCTACAAGCGGGATACTTACTATTGGATCTTTTTTCAGTTCTGTCCCGTAAATAGTGTTATTGGTTGTTACGTGAAAATAGTCAGCGTCATCAGGAACAGTATAGTTTTTAGGAATGAAATTGTAGAGTTTATCTTTAGAAGAAGCCACTTCAATTACTTCACCATATAGTTTAGCTTCTTTCAAAGCCTTGCTTGCCCATTCGCCTGTATTCAGGTAGGCTGATTTCTTATTCATCATGTTCATAGGGACCATTGCAAACTGGAGGCTGGCTCCCCCTCCAAGAAAAATAACCTGGTATCCTGAAGGAATATCGAGTAATTCCTTAACAAGGGCAATTGTGTCATTCATGCAAGCCACAAATTCCTTGCTACGGTGAGATATCTCCAAAACAGATAAGCCTGAGCCGGCAAAGTCCCTGATACCTTCAATTGTTTTGTCAATGGTGTATTGAGGAAGAATTGAAGGACCGGCGTAAAAGTTGTGTTTTTTCATGATTAGAGAATTATTTAAAAATTTGACGGATCTGAAAAGGTACTATCACAAAAATAAGGAATTTTAGAGATAAGCAAAGACAGATGATCAAGAAATAAGGACTAAAGTCCATAAAAGATATATGCATAAACAACGGCCTTAAGGCCGTTGTTTGAGGATCAAAAATATCCAGGAAAAACCACTCTCATTTGCTTTAACCACGGCCTTAAGGCCGTGGTTTGATGATCTCCTCAAACTGAGGTATCATCCCATGTAGATTAAAAATCCAAACTTACCAGAATACCATTCCTGATTACCGGAATCTTGCTGGTATAATCCATCGTAAGGCAGAATGGAATGCAGTCATCCAGCTTTTTATCCCTGAGCCTGGACCTCTGGGCAACCTTCTCAATATAGGCTGAAATATCTTTTTTTGCGAGCGACCAGAGATCGATAGCCGCGTGGGTTGAATCGCAAATTGTCGAATAAAGCGATGTTGACATCAATCTTTCTGCTATTGCCCCTGCACATATCGTATCCTCAAGGTTGAACCTGTTTTTCCAACCTGCACAAAAGAGAACGACATTTCTATCCTGCTCCGAGATCCATCCAGTCAAAGCACTTATATTAAGAAAAGAACCAATGATAATAAAGCCGGCTGCAGAAGCAACTTTAATAATTCCGGTACCATTTGTCGTACTGTAAACTATTGTTTTACCAGCTACTTTTTCAGGTGTGAAATTGAATGGAGAATTGCCAAAATCAGCAAAATCAAGCACATAGCCATCTCTTTCTGCTGCGACCAGGTAACCATTTTCCTTATAATCCCTTGCTTCAGAAACGGTCGCAACAGGAATTATAGACACTGCCCCATTCTCAAATGCAGTGCATATTGCCGAAGTAGCCCGAAGAATATCAATAACCACAACAATGGTCCCAACATGCCTCTCAGGTTCGAACAAGGCCGGGGAAAAACAGGTTTCCAGATCCCTTTTTTTTATCATTTATTATAGATAGGCAGGTTGACCACTTTAGCTTTAAGATCTTTGTTTCTAATCCTTATATATATCTCAGTCTCAGCTTTCCAGAAGCCCTTAGCAAGGTAAGCCATGCCAATCCCCTGCTTCATCATCGGTGACATGGTTCCGGATGTCACTTCGCCTATATTAACTCCTTTTGAATCGACGACTTCATAATGCTGACGAGGTATTCCACGGTCGATCATCACAAATCCTTTAAGTCGTCTTAAGACACCCTCTTCCTTTTGCTTCAACAGAAGACTTTTGTCTATAAAATCCTTATTATCAGTAAATTTGGTAATCCATCCCAATCCGGCTTCTATTGGCGATGTACTGTCATTAATATCATTGCCATAAAGACAGTAGCCCATTTCAAGACGAAGCGTATCCCTGGCTCCAAGGCCTATTGGCCGTATATTAAATTCCTTTCCTGCATCAAATACTGCTTTCCATAATTTGGCACCTTCTTCATTCCTGACATATATTTCACAACCTCCTGCACCTGTATAACCTGTAGCCGAGAAAATGACATCCTTTATTCCGGCAAATTCCACGATCCTGAATGAATAATATTCCATATCAGTAACAGGAGCCTTTGTCAGTTTCTGCATTGCTTTAAGGGCAAGCGGACCCTGGACCGCAAGCTGTGCAATATCATCAGACGCATTAATAAGATCTTTCCCTGGCACAATGCCAAATTTTGCAGCATTCCCGGCACACCAGTTCCAGTCTTTTGCAATATTGGCAGCATTCACCACGAGCAGGTATTTATCCTGACTGAACCTGTAGACCAGGAGATCGTCGACTATTCCTCCTTTACCGTTGGGGAAACATGTATACTGGACCTTCCCGTCCCAAAGAGCCGCAACATCATTTGATGTTATATACTGAAGAAACTTCAGGGCCGAGGGTCCTGATACCCAGAACTCACCCATATGTGAAACATCAAATACGCCGACACCCTCCCTGACGGCAATATGTTCCTCAGTGATCCCGGTATATTCCACCGGCATATTGTAACCTGCAAATGGAACCATCCTGGCTCCGGCTTCTTCATGGAATTTTGTAAAAACGGTATTCTTCATCAATAGAGTTTATTAGTTAACAACTTGGAGGTCCTTGTTGATGGTACCTGGTGCTGGGTATTTTTCAACTATCAACCAGCAACCAGTAACCAGCAACCAGATTATTAACTCATAAAAATAGAATATATTTCACTTTCACAAAAGGATTATTCAACACTATATTAACCATTTACTATTGTCTTATTTCCCTCTTAACCCTACCTGCCGGCAGGCTGTCGCAAAGTGCTCGGAGAGGCTGTGGTTATATTAAAGATACACAATGCTATATAATAAAAATACAGAATATCTGTTATATACATTGATGTTCTGTAAGAGATAAAAGGACCTTTAAATAATGGATTACGAGTATATAAAGACCGAATACCTCGAAATGGTAGCGGGTGGAGATTCAGACCTGCTAAAGGAACTGATAAGTATGTTCAGGGACCAGGTTGCTGAATTTAGTCATGAAATGAAAGTACTTTTCAGAGAAAAGAATTATAGAGCACTTGGCAATCTCGCTCACAAGGCCAAATCGACTGTTGCGATCATGGGAATGGACAGTCTTGCCAATATGCTTAAAACATTTGAACTGAAGGCGATGGAAGAAAAAAACAGCAATATATATGAATCATATATTCAGCGATTTGAAAATGATACTAAATGTGCATTGGATGAGCTTGATTCGCTGATTAAAAATCTGTAAAAATGACTGATATGATCAATATAGAAAGAAGAGATAAAATTGACATTATTACTTTCTCAGTCAATAAGATAAATGCAACCACCATAGATGAAATCAAGGATGGGGTAAATAAGGTATTTGATAATCCGAATTCAAAAGTGATAATAGATCTTAAGGGGGTGGAATATATTGACAGTTCAGGTTTCGCATGTTTCCTTTCCCTTCATAAAGCAGCTAAAAACAACTTCGGGATGCTTAAATTTGCCAATCCGGAGCCGAGAGCGACGGAATTGTTCCACACACTCCATCTGCATACAATATTCGAGATTTATGATGATCTCAATGTCTGCCTCAGATCATTCAGATAAATAAATCCTGTTGCTTGTTACTTGTTCTTCCTGCTCCCAAAAATAAGACTTTCCTTATCCACTTCTACAGTAACCGTACTTTCCTTCTGAATCTTGCCTGAAATAATTTCTTTCGACAATTCATTTATTATTTCTTTCTGTATTAGCCTTTTAACAGGTCTTGCGCCTAACTGGGGATCATACCCGTGTTTGGCGAGCCAGTCGATCGCTTCATCCGAAACCTCAAGCTTAAAGTTGTTGTTTTCAAGTACTTTACTGACATTATTTAACTGAATAACAACAATTTCCCTTATCTGTTTTTGAGTGAGAGGCCTGAACATGACAATTTCATCAACCCTGTTGAGAAATTCCGGTTTCAATGATTTCCTGAGAAGCATAAATAGTTCTTTTTGCAGCAATTCTGCTTCATTTTCAGGCATATTGTTTTTCCATCTATCCATTCTGTCTCTGATAATATCTGACCCCAGGTTTGAGGTCATTATAATGATCACATTCCTGAAATTGACAGTTCTTCCCTTATTATCTGTAAGCCGCCCGTCATCAAGAACCTGAAGAAGAAGGTTGAACAGGTCAGGATGGGCTTTTTCGATCTCATCAAGCAATACGACTGAATATGGTTTATGCCTCACAGCCTCAGTGAGCTGGCCTCCTTCCTCATAACCTATATATCCCGGAGGTGCACCAATAAGTCTCGAAACGGAATGCCTTTCCTGGTACTCCGACATATCTATCCGTGTAAGAAGGTTCTCATCATTGAAAAGACATTCAGCCAGGGCCCTGGCAAGTTCTGTCTTCCCTACACCTGTGGTTCCAAGGAAAATAAAAGATCCAACTGGTCTTTTCTGATCCTGCAAGCCTGCTCTCGATCTTCGCACAGCATCAGAAACAGCCTTAATTGCTTCATCCTGACCAACTACTCTCTTATGAAGTTCATCCTCAAGCCGTAAAAGTTTCTCCTTTTCGCTTTCAAGCATTCTGGATACAGGTATTCCTGTCCATTTGGCAACCACTTCAGCAATATCTTCCGATCGTACTTCTTCCTGGACAAGTGATCCCTTGCTTCTTTTCTGCTCAATCTGGTTTTTCAGATCCCCAATTTCCTTCTCCATTGCGATAATCTTACCGTAACGGATTTCGGCAACCCTTCCGTAGTCTCCTTTCCGTTCAGCCTGATCAGCTTCAAACCTTAGCGATTCGACCTCCTCTTTTTTCTCCTGGACTTTCTCTATCATTTCCTTCTCGCCTTTCCATGCTGCCATCAATTCGTCTTTTTTAGACTGCAGTTCTGCGAGCTCCGAAGAAATCTGATGTTCTTTGGTTGCATCACCGTCTCTCCTGATGGCCTCTTTCTCAATTTCCAGCCGTGTGATCGTTCTGGTTACTTCATCGATATCATCAGGGACTGAATTCATTTGAAGCCTCAGTCTTGAAGCAGCTTCATCGATAAGGTCAATTGCCTTGTCGGGTAAAAACCGGTCAGTTATATATCGGGTTGACAGGTCAACGGCGGCTATTATTGCTTCGTCCCTTATTATTACCTTGTGATGAGTTTCATATTTCTCCCTTATGCCACGGAGGATCGAAATGGAGTCCTCTCTGCCTGGCTCATCAACCATTACCACCTGAAAACGTCTCTCAAGGGCTTTATCCTTTTCAAAATATTTCTGATATTCATTTAATGTCGTAGCGCCAATAGCCCTGAGCTCGCCTCTCGCCAGGGCAGGCTTAAGAATGTTGGCGGCATCCATTGCACCTTCTGATGCACCTGCACCAACAAGTGTATGGATCTCATCAATGAAAAGAACGATCTCACCGTTAGACGAAATAACCTCATTGACCACAGATTTCAATCTTTCCTCAAATTCACCCTTGTATTTTGCTCCTGCAATTAGTGCTCCCATATCAAGGGAATAGATCGTCTTTGATTTCAGGTCTTCAGGAACATCACCTCTTGTTATTCTATGGGCAATTCCTTCTGCTATTGCAGTCTTTCCAACTCCGGGTTCACCTATCATGATAGGATTGTTTTTTGTCCGCCTTGTCAGGATCTGAAGTATACGTCTTATCTCCTCATCACGTCCAATGACAGGATCAAGTTTCCCTGTCCTGGCTCTTTCATTAAGGTTTATTGCATACCTGTTCAGGGAGTTAAATGTTTCCTCAGAGGTTGGATTTTCAACTGTCGCACCCTTTCTCAATTCGGTAATTGCTGATTTAAGATCCTTCATTGTAACACCATAATCCTTAAGAATCTGGGAAGCTTTGTCTGTCGTGTCAAGGATTCCCATAAGGATATGTTCAGTAGTGACAAATTTATCTTTCATCTTTGACGCATTATCATTTGCTTTCCGCAAGGATTCTGATGCACCTGAAGATAAATAGGTTTCACCACCAGTAACACGGGGATAGGTATCGATCAGTTTTTCAATATCCTTTAGGACAGAAGCGCTGCTGACGCCGATCTTTCCAAAGAGCCAGTCGGTTATATTTTCTGCTTCGCTTATTACCCCGTGGAGCAAATGGGCACATTCTACTGCCTGCTGGCCTCTTGCATCAGCAATTTGAAAAGCTTTCTGAACAGCCTCCTGGGCTTTGAGGGTGAAATTATTCATATTCATGCTAACAATATTTTAGACATATTCAATAAGCAATTTGTTTGCCATACGATGAATTTGACTTTTTGACATTATTTTTAAGTAGAATTAGGTCAAAATGACAATTGTGAACTATCCCGCAAGTTCATTTTTTACCACGGAGTCTCACGGAGTCTTGGAGTTTCACGGAGTGATTCCTGAAGTTTAATAGTAGTTGTTTTAAACAGTGTAACTCCGTTTTAACTCAGTGTAACTCAGTGTTTAAAATGATTCTGAAAAGTATGTACTCTTAATTACTGTTTTAAGAAGTATATTTGAAAAAAATAGATGAAATGAGTAAAATTCTCTGGAAACCCGGGACAATGATCTATCCCCTTCCTGCAGTAATGGTAAGCTGCGGAGCAATACCTGAAGAATACAATATTTTAACAGTTTCCTGGACAGGAACAATCTGTACTGACCCTCCCATGTGTTATATTTCTGTCAGGCCCACAAGACATTCATATAGCATTATTAAAAGAAATGGCGAATATGTTATTAACCTCACAACTAAAGCGCTTGCATTTGCAACAGACTGGTGTGGTGTCAAGTCTGGAGCGAATCATAACAAATTTGCTGAAATGGGTCTTACTCCGATCAAAGGTGAAATAGTAAAAGCCCCCATGATTAAGGAATCTCCGGTTAACATTGAGTGCCTTGTAAAAGAGATAAAGGAACTCGGAACCCATCATATGTTCATTTCAGAAGTTGTTGCAGTTAATGCCGATAAAGACTTATTTGATGATAAAACCGGTGTTTTTAGGCTTTTTGCAGCTGATCCCATCTGTTATTCACATGGCAAATATTATGAAACAGGTAAGCTGATCGGAAAGTTTGGATTTTCGGTGAAGAAAAAAAAGGCTTAACGGCTTAAAGGCATTAAGGCTTAAAGGCGTATTTCCAATAATTAACCTGAGTTACAAGCAACTAGTAACAAGCAACCAGCAACTTGAGTTAATTGAACTTATCTGTTAATAATTTAACAACAATTGAAGAGAATGCCCGTTCTGAGTGTAGTCTATTATTTGAAAAAGCATACTATTAAAATTCCTGATTTGCAATGAGTGAGAAGATTATTGAAACTCTGATGCAATTATTTGCCCTGATCGCAAAATCCGAAGGGGATGAAACTGAGAGAAGAGGAGTAGTTGAGACATTTCTCAGTCATCAGCTTAATCAGGAACTTGTAAAGAAATATCTTGCCATTTACAATGAAGCTTACAAAGAGGCACAGTTAAAACTTGAAAAGAGCACTAAGGAAAGGCGCGAAGGGGCTATCGCAATAAGAATCACCAAGCTTTGCACAGATATAAATGATGAGGGGCAGCTCGACCTTGAACAGAGGATTGTTGTTGTGATTCAGGCTCTTGAGTTCTGCAAATCTGGCGGGGAATATGTTAGTAAGCTGGAACGCGGATTTATTTACACCCTGGCTGAGGGATTGAATATTTCAAAGGAGGAATACGACATACTGGAGAAATTTGTTCTAAATCCGTTTACAGATATTCCTTCATCACAAAACCTTCTTGTGGTTACTGGTATCAAAACTGCTGAAAATAATGGTACCAAATATGCCTATAAAGATCAGCTGAAAGGACAGGTCTGGATACTCTTCGTTCCGTCGGTAAATATGTACTTCATGAGATATACCCGTTCTGGCGAATTATCGATGAATGGCCAGCTGCTTGAGGAAAACAAAGTATATCCAGTCAGTCAGGGTTCTTCAATAAAAGGGTATAACATATCCCCTATTTACCACTGGGATATTACTATGCAGTTCCTGAAGGAGGAATTCCAGTCGTCAAGGGTTGTGTATGAAGTGAACAACCTTGAATACAGGTTTAAAAGTGGTGAGGTTGGTATCCACCATATGTCCTTCAAGGGTGAATCAGGCAGGATGATAGGAATAATGGGAGCCAGCGGTGCAGGAAAATCAACACTCCTTAGTGTCCTCAACGGTATTAATCCTCCATATGACGGTGAGGTCCTGATTAATGGGATCAGCATTCACAAAGAGAAGGAAAAGATCAAAGGTCTTATTGGCTATGTTTCACAGGATGACCTTCTTATCGAGGATCTAACTGTTTTTAACAACCTCTATTATAATGCCAAGCTTTGTTTCGGGAATCTTACTGAAGATGAGATTACCGGAAGGGTAGATAATGTTTTGAAAAACCTGGGCCTTTACGAGATCAGGAACATGAAGGTTGGATCGCCACTTAATAAAAAGATAAGCGGGGGGCAGCGCAAAAGACTCAATATCTCATTGGAACTTATCAGGGAACCTGCTATACTTTTTCTCGATGAACCTACATCAGGGCTTTCATCAAGGGATTCAGAAAATATCCTTGACCTTCTGAAAGAGCTGGCCAGAAAGGGGAAACTTCTGTTTATTGTGATCCATCAGCCTTCCTCCGACATATTTAAAATGTTTGACAAGCTTATCATACTTGATACCGGTGGTTACCTCATATATAACGGCAATCCGGTCGATTCGATTGAATATTTTAAGAAAAAGATCGGACAGCCAAACTACAACGATAGCGAATGTTATGTCTGCGGAAATGTCAATCCGGAACAGGTATTCAACATTGTGGAAACCAGAGTTTTCAGCGAAAGCGGTAAGCCAACTGAGACCCGCAGAATATCGCCATCTGACTGGAGAAAACTCTACGAAGCTGAAAAAAAGGATGAAAAGCTTGAAAAGGGAGGAGCCCTGCCTGAAATAAATTTTAAAACTCCGCGAAAAATCAAGCAGTTCATTATTTATGCAAAAAGGGATGTGTTATCAAAAATTGCTGATATTCAGTATCTTCTGATAACCCTTTTCGAAGCGCCTGTGCTTGCTTTCTTTCTGGCATTCCTTATAAGGTACTTTGATGAAAGCGCTAAAAATCCTGCATATAAATTAATTGACAACAGCAATCTTCCCGTATATCTGTTTATGTCGGTGGTAGTTGCACTTTTTATGGGCTTAACTGTAAGTGCCGAAGAGATATTCAAAGACAGGAAAATACTAAAGAGGGAAGCTTTCCTTAATCTCAGCTGGAACAGCTACCTGATGTCGAAGGTGTTTGTTCAGTTCGCAATAAGCGCTGTTCAGGCTCTTACATTTGTTATAATAGGCAACTCAATTACCGGTATCAAAGGCATGACATTTGAATACTGGCTGGTCCTGTTTTCCTGCTGGGCATCTGCCAATATGCTCGGGCTTGTAATTTCCGACAGTTTCAAGGCTGTCGTCACAATTTATATACTAATACCATTTCTTATAATTCCTCAGATCATACTGAGTGGTGTACTTGTAAAATTTGAGAAATTAAATCCAAATATTTCATCACCCGTTTCAATACCTTTTTATGGTGAAATGATAACTGCGAGGTGGGGCTATGAAGCTTTGGCAGTCAAGCAATTTACCGATAATAAGTTCGCCAGAAAATTCTATGATTATGATAAGGCAATGAGCGAAGCCAGGTTTGGAAAGGACTACTGGAGTTCCAAACTGAAGGGGAACCTCGACAAAATAATGATTGACCTTAATAAAGGTTCAAGAGATGAAGATTTTAATGATGATCTATTACTCGTTTACAATGAAGTAAATAAAGAGAAGGCAATCCTGCCAGAAATCAGATTTGATCAAACAGATTTTCTTAAACCTGACAGGATAACACATGAAGTAGTCACATCAGCCCTGGCCTATGTAGAATCAGTTCGAAAATACTATGTTAAGAAATATAATGATGCCAACAATACGAAGGATGCCCTTGTAACAAAATTGGAATCAGAAGATAAAAAGGCATATCAGGACCTGAGAAACGATTATTTCAATGTTTCGCTTGAAGAATTTGTTACATCGAAGAATGAAACACAAAAAACTATTGATTTCGGTGGAGAGCTGATACAGAAGCTTGATCCGATTTACATGGATCCACGATATAAGTTTATTAAAGCACACTTTTATTCACCTACAAAACAGGTTTTTGGATACCACCTAGATACGTATGTAATTAATGTACTGGTAATCTGGACTATGACTTTTGTTCTTTATCTATTTTTATATTTCAGGGTGT
>Ga0326726_10003152_pt1 | contig 15139 bp, 9 predicted proteins | sample MHFenrmetagenome_2_FD_207603 | JGI IMG/M metagenome (GOLD analysis project Ga0326726, IMG submission 207603) | Lab enriched peat soil microbial communities from Michigan Hollow, Ithaca, NY, United States - MHF15MN | ecosystem: Environmental > Terrestrial > Soil > Wetlands > Peat | place: USA...
GGTATACCGAAGTGCTCAACTGCCTCTCCTGCGAAAGCCGGGAGCAGTTGGACGATATGGTACGCAAGGCCGTAGCGGCGGGAGGAACCACCTACAACGAAGCAAAGGAGTACGGCTTCATGTACGGCCACGGATTCCAGGATCCCGACAGCCACATCTGGGAGCTGGTCTGCATGACGCCGGCAGCTTCCGAGAACAAAGCGACTACAGGAAATTCATGACCTGCTTGAGCCCGGAGTACAGCATAGATCCGACTTGATCGCCTCACCCCCAGGACGACGATGACGACTCAAGATGTCATGAAAAAATGCCATTATGCAGACATGCAAAAGAGGCTGCCTCAGAAGAGCAGTGAGACAGCATATTGCTGACACTTCAAAAGCGTGTTATCCTGAACGAAGCAAAGCGACGTGAAGGATCCAGGATTGTCAAGACTCGCGCTTATTGTTGTATTCACAATATTTAGCAAGTTTTATTCTGGATTCGAGAAGTTCTTCATCTCCGGCATCTGCACCTCATCCTGTGACGGGTAATAACAGGCGCCTCTGCCACCCTACCGAATCGCCGTCACAGGCGCCTTCTCACGGGGCAACGTCATCCGCGTCTGCGCAGAGGACGGCACGGTCATCGCCTACGGCATGCCCACCCGTAGCGACCTGCCTGTTATTGAATGCGTAACTGATGGTGGGCGCAACGTCCAGTCAATACCACAAATCTGCTCTTTTATTTCGCTTACTGTACAACGTCCCCTACTTTCCCACAGGACGACAATGACGACTCAAGATGTCATGAAAAAATGCCATTATGCAGGCATGCAAAAGAGGCTACCTCAGAAGAGCAGTGAGACACCGTATTGCTGACCCTTCAATAGCGTGTCATCCTGAACGACGCAAAGCGACGTGAAGGATCCAGGATTGTGAAGACTCTCGCTTATTGATGTAATCACAATATTTAGCGAGTGTTATTCTGGATTCGAGAAGTTCTTCATCTCCGGCATCTGCACCTCATCCTGTGACGGGTAATAACAGGCGCCTCTGCCACCCTACCGAATCGCCGTCACAGGCGCCTTCTCACGGGGCAACGTCATCCGCGTCTGCGCAGAGGACGGCACGGTCATCGCCTACGGCATGCCCACCCGTAGCGACCTGCCTGTTATTGAATGCGTAACTGATGGTGGGCGCAACGTCCAGTCAATACCACAAATCTGCTCTTTTATTTCGCTTACTGTACAACGTCCCCTACTTTCCCTGGGCGTGAATCTTGTGGTTCAACTCAAGGAGGCGTTTCAGGATTTCGCGGCGGGCTTCGGGGTGGATGGTGAAGCGAACGCGGTCATTTTCGGGGAGGTAATCGACCTCGTAGAAGTCGTTATAGATGTTGAGGTCGGTCCAGCCGTAGGCTTCGAGGACGGCGTCGTCCATCTGGATGTGGAGGTCACGGAATTTGTGGCTATTCCAGACAACTGGTAGCCGGATTTCCGGAATAGCAGTTTCAGTTCTTTGCCGCCTCAAGTACTTCAGCATACGTGATATTGAACCGTAATTTGTTCTTTGGGTATATATCAATCATGAAAAACTTTTCATAAAACGACTTAAAAAAATCAGGTTGTGTTTGCTTGAGCATTTTTTTAATCACGCCGATACCTCCTGGGGGAGAAATTGCTGACTTTTTCAACTCCAAGTAAATGGTTCTTGCACGATTCCTAATTTTCAACCCTTTTTGAGATGTGCACTCTTTAATGTAGGTCATATATGTTAACTGAAAAAATTCCAGAGCTGTTTTGAAGTAGTATCCACCTTCAGTGATCTGAAAAGAACGTAAGTTATTTAAAGCCGCATTCAAGTTGAGAGAATTAAAAAGCTCAGCGTAGAAAGCCGTAAGAGGTTGTAATATTTCATCTGGATAAATTTCTTTTGTAGGGCTCAGCATCGCCAAACACGGAGATCTTTCTACTGGTTGAATTATTTGCACCATATGGCCTCCATAACAGGCAGCCAGAACTACAAGCAAGTTGCATTGAGTTGCTATGTTAATTGCTGTTAGGTATGGTTTTAACTCTGCCCAGCTCATGCGTTCACCATTTGCAAGAAAAATACCTGTTGTATCTTCTAAACCATGACATTCAATGTGAAGGATTGGCCAATCTCCTTTTTCAGCTTCCTGTTCAAGAGAAATAAGCCGAGAAATAAATGCGTCTTTTGTATCCACTTCAAAATAGATGACATCAATATCTCGGCCATGCAAAATGCTGATTGGTCGCAGGTCGTCAACCAGTCTGCGCCCGGTTTTGCCTTCGGCTAAAGACTCAAGGATTACTAATTTTGAAAAATGTATTGAAGGCATACTGAATGCTTACGTATTTATCACACAACAAAGAGTTGTCCCACAGCCTATGGGACAATTTAAAACGCTGTAAAAAGAGTTCCAGCTCCTCAAGCATTAAACCCTGTTCAGTACATCTTCCACTGATCGGGCAACAACATACCTAGCGGGCGTTTCGCCAATACTCAGTGCTTTGAAGTGGGCTTTGCCGCACTCGATCTTTGCGCTCTCCTTTTCGCGGAGGTCATCGGTGAACAGACCGCTTTTGGTCTCGACGACAAAGTATACACGCTCTTCTCCATCCTTTTCTACCAGCACTGCCCAATCCGGATTGTAGGTGTCGAGTGGGGTTGGAATCCTGAACCATCCCGGTAGCTTTGCATAGACCTTGATGGCGAGATTCTTTTCCAGCTGATCTGCAAAGGTTGCTTCAACGTCGGAATCATAGACCACCTGTTCATAGACTGATTTCTGAACAGGAATAAGGTTCTTCAAGTAACCTGTCAGCTCTTTCTGCTCAAAAAGCTCCTGGGCGTAAAAATATTCATCGCCAAGCCGGTGATACTTGATTCCATCCACAACAGCCAGTCGCTTGCATCGATTGATGGCTTCTGCTGTAAGCTCAATGAACTGCTGCGGATTGCGCTTGAAGTCATCAAGCCGCTCGGAGGCCGTCAGGATATGATGAATAGTACGCCTGGTTAGCTGGGTTCGATCCTGAAGATCCGTAAGCAGGTCAGGCAACTCGATATCGCTTTCATCGAGCACGACCGTTGCAGCTCCGCTTTTTTCAGTTGCGTCAATGCCCGATTTGCCAATAACGATGTCAGCCTTATGCCACTGCATACGGGTCTTCGAAATTGCCGGCGCATTTTGTAATGCCTTGATGCAGCTCTCAACCAGCTTTTCATTGTCGAACTGCACTCGGTAGGTTGTCTTATGCTTGATGCGCTCCCAAAGCTCCTTGAACTCGGGGCTGTGCAGCACGGCTTGCCGGGTAAGCACCTGCCTCCGGTCATCCGCATTCTTGATCTCCAGCCGTCCGGAAAGCTTTTTCAGTACTGCGGTAATCTGATCGAGCTGTGCCGTGAATTGTTCCGGCACAACAAGGGTGCCATCCTTGAGCGCACGCTTCAGCGAATCCTGAACCTTGCCCTTGCTGTCGATATAGTTCTGCTCCAACAGACGCTCCCACAAAACTTTCGACTGCTCGAATCCCAGCGGCATCGAAACGCCTTCATCAGTGGTAACGGAAATGGCTGCGAACTGGTGATCTTCGACAATCCCAAACCGGATGCCGGTCTCCGCTTCAATCTCTTTCTGCAGGTTCTCGGCAAACTGCTCATAACTCTCGGTTGCAATAACCGTCAGGGTATTGACCTCAAATCCTCGCAAACGTTGCCCCTCCTGATTGACACAGAGGCGTAGGCCACGCCCAATCGTCTGGCGGCGTTCACGTTCGGAGCCCATTTCACGTAGCGCACAAATCTGAAAGACATTGGGGTTATCCCATCCCTCCTTGAGTGCCGAGTGGGAAAAGATGAATTTGAGCGGCGTGTCAAAAGAGAGCAGCTTCTCCTTCTCTTTCATGATCAGGTTATAGGCAGTGGTAGCAATGGTTTCCTTTGATGCACTTTTGGCATGATCTTGCTCCTCAAACGGGCTATGCACTTTTTTGTCAATCGAGAAATATCCGTTATGCACCTCCTCAGCGGCATGTGTCAGATCCACTTCGCCAAACAGCGTCTGGTAATCGGGAAGCTTTGCCGCCCGGCGATACTCCTCCTCAAAAATGTGGGCATAATCACCCTTGACAGCGTTACCTTCGGCGTCGTAAGAGCGATATTTGGCAACCTCCTCAATAAAAAAAAGCGAAAGTACCTTGATGCCCTGTGGTCGCAGACGCAGCTCCTTGTCGAGGTGCTCCCTGATGGTGCGGCGGATCATCTGGCGCTGTACGGCAAGACCGTCCACATCTCCATAAGCCTCACCAGGTTTCAGGAACTGCTCACCGCCAGGCACCCGCAACTCAATAAACTCATTGCCCTTATCAACACGGATTTCACCAATCGAACAATTGACATAGATCGCCCTGCCGGTTACCATTTCAAGATTATCTCCATCCTGCACGATCAGCTCTTTTCGCTTGACGCCGGAGGCAGTCAGCTTGTCCAGTTCAACGAGCGCAGAAATCCGGCCACGTTTGTTTTCGACCTTCAGGAGACGAACAAAGGGTTTGTTAAATGCATCTTCCACAGTGGCGGCAGCAACCTCGATCTGCTTGACCAGCCCCTTGTCGTGCGCATCAACCGCATCGAGACGATAGAGCATGTGATGCTTGTCAATATGTGTGGCCGAGTAACGCAAGGTACACAGCGGATTCATGGCATCGAGAGCGGTCTTACCGGCTCCGGAGAGGCCTCCGTCAACGCTTTGCGGTTCATCCACAATAAGAATCGGCCTCGTTGATTTGATCAGGTCAATCGGTTTCTCGCCTCCGGTTTTTTCACTCTCCTTGTATAGGTTATTGACATCCTTTTTGTTGATGGCTCCAACAGTCACGACCATGATCTGAATCTGCGAACTGGTGGCAAAATTACGAACAGGTCCCGGTTTTGATGAGTCATAGAGGAAATAGTCAAAAGGCACACCTGCATAGAGACCCTTGAAGTGCTCTTCGGTGATCTGAATGGTTTTGTACACCCCCTCCTTGATGGCAACGGACGGCACAACAATCACAAACTTGGAAAAGCCGTACCGCTTGTTGAGTTCGAAGATGGTACGCAGATACACGTAGGTCTTGCCTGTTCCTGTCTCCATCTCTACCGTAAAGTCGCCGGAAGTAAGTGTACTGGATGGCTGCAGGCCATTGCGGAGCTGAATGTCATGCAGGCTCCTGAGCAGGTCATCGTCAAGCAGCGTCAGCCGGTTGCCGATGCCAAGGTCACTCTCCATGCCGGGAAACTGCATATCCTTCGTTGTCGGCATGGTAACGGTAAACTCGGTACGGCAGATCTCCTGACCTCGAAAGAGATCACAAACCGCTTCAACTGCCTGAAGCTGATAGTCAAGGTTTGGTTCAAAGTGCAGCTTCATTCGCCCTCCTCCATGGCCCGCGCTGCATCAATGGCATCGCGTTCACGCTCAATCTCCAGACGAAGCTCTTCCTCCGTTGGCAGCACCAGACGGTACCTCGAAGCAAACAGTTGTTCACTCTCATGCAATACGGAGTAGCGCACAACAGACTGATCTTTGTGTTCACAGAGCAAAATTCCAACCGTCGGGTTATCGCCTTCGCAACGTTTGAGGTCGTCGTACATGCGCACATACATATCCATTTGCCCGATGTCCTGATGTGCAAGCTTGCCGGTCTTCAAGTCAATCAGCACAAAGCACTTGAGCAGGTAGTTGTAAAACACAAGATCAACGTAAAAGTCCTGAGACTCGGTGCTGATTCGCTGCTGACGGGCAACAAAAGCGAAGCCCTTGCCAAGCTCCAGCAAAAACGCCTGGAGCTTGTCCATCAACGCCTGTTCCAGCTTCGACTCCAGTAGCTTGCCTGTGCCAGGCAGTCCCAGAAACTCCAGCATCACGGGGTCTCGCACGAACTCCCGCGGAGTTTGTTGCAAAACCGCGATATTGGCCTCGGCCTCAGCAGCCACACCGGCCTTGTCACCACTGAGCAACAATCGCTCGTAATACAACGTACCTATCTGACGATCCAGTGCCCGGGCGCTCCAGTTCTGCGAGGCGGCTTCGTTCACGTACCACTCCCGGGCCTCCTTGTTCGAGACTCGCAGCAGTGCCCTATAGTGCGTCCAGCTCAATTCGGTACGCACTGCGTACCAAATCGGAAATGCCTGATAAAACGCACGCATGTTGCGCAGATTCCGTTCATCGAACCCCTTGCCGAACTCACGGGTCAACGACTCGGCCAGACTCGGCAGGAGCTTTTTTCCATAGGCTGCGCGTGCCTCGCCACCCTGCTCAAACTCCACGATATGGCGGCCAATCTCCCAGCAGGTTTGCACCTGCACCCTGTCCACGGCGCGCAAAGCCTGCTGCCGGCCTTGCTGAATCAGTTCCCGCAAAGCATCCAGCAAGCCGGATAACGGCGGGGTGTCCGGTATCAGATGTGTCATAGCTTCACCTCACAGACTCCTTATGATTTGAAGCCCATGCTGCTGAAGAATGGCTGCAAGGTTGGTTTTTGCAACGTCATCGGCAAAGGCGCTGTCGCGGAACACGCAGGTGGTATCGCCGGCAGGCGCAAGCTCCTGATGCCAGGCAACGATACCTTGTGCCAAAGGCTCAACCTCATCACGGGTGATCTGCGTGGCAAGGCAGACGAGCAGCACGCCACCACCGACAGAGTGAACCTCTTTGCCGGCAAATGACCGTTTTTCAATAGGGACGCAAAGATCAAGACCGAGTTTGAGGAGCAGCTCGTAGAGAATGTCCGCCTCGGAGCGACCGGCCTTCAGGTGCTCGATGGAGTTGAACAGCGTAGCATCGAGATCATTGCGATCCGGCTCCCATGTCCGGATGTTGCTTGAATCGAGCTTGAAGACGCGGAAACCGAGATCACCGTGAAAAAGCGGGTTCTCGTCCTTGATCTTATTTGACGCACGGCGGAGTCGTTCTTTTGTTATTTCCGAAATATTACGTGGAACACCAAGTACATCGCAGAGTTGAATAGCGGACTTCTGATCTTTACCGCTTGCAGTCAAAGGCTCTGGAAGCTGAACAAGGCAAAACTTCCGAAAAATTGAATCTTTTGAATTTAGCTTCCAAACAGCTTTAGCAGTTGCACCAGAGCCGGCAAAGAAATCAACGACCAGATCTCCGTTATACTTGAGAAGAAACGGCAAAAATGCTTCAAGCAGGCGAACTGGTTTTGGGTTGGTAAAAACCTTGCCTTCTGTAGGAAAATCTTCTTTTAAGTCATACGCCCCTAACCTTCCATCCAATTCCAACAAGCTGGAGAGCTTCTCCTCGAATTCAGACGCATACACTTTCAATTCAATAATTTTCGATTCATCATCTCCGAACAGTATTCTCTCTGCTGCAAGCAATTCATCCATTGTTTGCGGTGGAAATCTATAACCCATCAATGGCTGTTTACAGGGAAGTTTCGTTACCGGATGGGGTACATCGTACCTGTAGCCTTCTCTACCTGGGTTATGGACGCTTTGGCTTCCGGTATAAACGCCACCCTCATCAATGTATTTGTATCGGTCAAGTGGCCAAAGCTCTATCTTATGCTCCCGATACCACTCGTTATATGCGTTTCGTAGATCTTGCCCTTTTAGTTTCGCTGTAAGCTCATCACCTATACGAACCAGAACATCTTTGATGTCTGAAATTGAAGATTTCCATTCAGTATCAATTGAATCCTTCTTCTTTGCTACGACAAATAAATACTCATGCTCGGTAGCTACATTGGTGGGGTTGTTGTCCGTTGCGTTCTTCCATACGACAGTACCAACAATATTCTCTTCACCAAAAATATCACCGCACATGAGGTGCAAAGCCGAATACTCTTTTTCATCAATACTGATAAAAATCACCCCATCTTCCCGCAGCAGATTCCTCGCCAACTTCAACCTCGGATACATCATGTTCAGCCAGTCGGTATGAAACCGTCCGCTTGCTTCGGTGTTGCTGCTGATCTTCCGGGCTCCTTCAACCTGGCCGGTGAGTTCGAGGTAGTTCCTGATGTTGTCCTGGAAGTTGTCGGGGTAGACAAAGTCCTTGCCGGTGTTGTATGGCGGATCGATGTAGATGAGCTTCACCTTGCCGGAGTAGCTCTTCTGCAACAGCTTGAGCACTTCGAGGTTGTCGCCCTCAATCATCAGGTTCTGTGTGGTGTCCCAATCGACACTCTCATCAGGGCAGGGTCGCAGGGTGCCGGTTGAAGGGGTAAGCGCAAGCTGGCGAGCTTTCCGTTTGCCGTGCCAGTTGAGGCCATACTTCTCCTCCCGCTCTTCTACCGCGCCACCAAGAAGCTGTTTCAGCACCTCAAAATCAATCCTGCCTTCGGTGAACGCCTCAGGGAAAAGCATCTTCAACTGCTCGATATTGCCAGCAAGAAGATCGGCTGATCGGGCTTCGGGATCATTGACGGTGAACGGCTTTATGGTCGGCTCTTCGTGTTCAGTCATAACTTCTGTTTTATGATTGCCAGTTGTGCTTCAATCCGCTTGAGTTCCAGGTTCAGTTCCACCTGCCGTGGCATCTGCCTCTCTTTTGCCGCCACACTGCGCAGACGGACGATCTCTTCCTGTAATGTTCCACATTCGCGCAAGGCATCACGTCGGAGGGCGGCATAATCTGCAGTACCTGCTTGAACGAAACCTCCCGTCACTCTTGCAACATTCAGGGCCACCATGGTATCCAACCATCCCTGATAGAGCGCCTGAAGGTTTGTCCGTGGCTGACAACCAAGCGCCAACGACTTCCGGAAATCGGCCAGTACGTCCGCATCAAACTCTTCCTGCCATTCGACGGAAACCATATCGCCATCAAGCACCATCTTGCCTGCCTCGCTCTGCGACCAACGCTTGTGAGCAACAGAGAGAGACAAAGGTACGACCAGATCAGTCAAAAGCAGCACCGGATAAGGGATCGCCCGATGCACCAGTTCCACAAGGCGGTTCGTTCTGGCTCCGGCTCGCAAGGTAAGCAGCAGGACGGCAATTTCCAGATATTCATGGGTATCATCCCGGTACACCGCCACACCAATGGTCTCCGGTTTGAGCGCAGCAAGCCACACAAGCTCTTCGATCCCCTCATTGATCGAGCGTTTATCGGCAGCCGTTACCGCACCGTTTTCCAGCAGCAGCTTTTTGGGCACCCGCTGGTTCACCATGCAGCTCTCGGGCAAGTCAAATGCTGTGATCAGATCATGACTATCCGAGTTCATGATCACAGTAATACTCCGCCGAAAGCTTTTTTAGTCTCATCACTATCACGGCCAGAAACAGCCTTACCTGTAGCTCCCTCAATCAAGTCAAGTAGTGCCGACGCTCGGAGACGGATAAAACCATCAAAATCATCCGCACGAAGTTCCGCGACGGGAATGACATGTGAGAGTAAAAATTTATCGAGATCAGAGCCATTCAAGGCCTTATTCTTCTCAATTCGCGATAGATAGCTGCTTGGCGCTTCGCCACTGATAAATCGGTTCGTCCCAGCAGCGAGGGGCGCCTTGTTGACTACACTGTTCCACTTCTCTCTGGGAAGTTTATTGGTTTCGCACCAAACCCGAGGAAAAAGATGATGTATATCAATCGCATTGTTGAAATAGGTATTGATATCAATAGCGGTGCCACTGATAAAGTCCATGCTGCCATGCTTCATGAGCAATGCCGCAAGCCCTTTATATGCTGCTGCAAGCCGGGATTGCAATGATAGCAACCTTGTTGGAGCAAAGCTTGCATCACGTACCGTTCGAGGCTCTGTTCCGCCATTCACCCACAGGACGACATCGGGAAGATCTATACCGAAGCGAGTTTCGTTAGCCCCTCCATACAATTCGCCGAAAACTCCACACCAGTACCACTGAAGCAATTTCTGTTTAACCCCATGCAAAGTGATTTTACCCGATATATTTGCACATATTGCCGCAAGAGGTATTAACTGTGTTGCATAAGGCAGGCTTCTGGCATCAAAAATTTTCTCTTCAGCCAGAAGTTCAGCGGCTTTTTTATAACCTTCCTCAACACGAGCTTGCAACCTTATAAAATCTGCCAGTTCAAGCCGCAACACGTCCGCTCGCTTGCACGATACTGAAGACTTGGTAAGCACATGCCGCTCATAGCTGGCAAGAAGTGTAACCGCAGTAAGGAAGCTTGTTCCATCAACTGCACTAAGTACATCATGTTTGGCCGTCAATCGCTCTACTCGAGCGTCCCAGTCCTCTCTCAAATTAAAACTATCAGCGGCAAAGGTGGCTGTCATCAGCTCAAAAACAGTCAGTGTAACACCTCCAGTGTTCACCTTTTCAAACACCTGGCAAACGGCTTCACGTGGAGTGTCTTGGCTAAGTTCTATTGCGGGGACCTTATACTGCTGAAAGCGCAACCAAATATCTGTTCGGAAATGCTGAAAAAACTTTATAGCTTCGGGGTCGTAATTATGATGATTAGCGTAGCCGGTTTCCCACTTCATAAAGCCCTCAGCGTCATACATCAAACCCACTGGAAACAGACGTTTTTCATATTGACGGGCTGCTATACTGAGATCAAGATCTACTTTCCGGCCAAAATCAGATGTCACTTTAAGCGACTCTGGTAACGATATCACGGAATCTTCACGATCTTCATCTGGATCAAGGCACTTTGCCATATCTAAAAAATAAACGCGGAGAATATCCGTGCCTTTTTCAGTTCTTGTCTTTACTGGCAGACCGCTTCGGAGCGATAAATACATTGAAGTGAGTCTTTGCTGACCGTCAAGAACCAAAGTCTTGGGTTTAGGGGCTTTTTGTAGTGATACCCCTTCAAAAAGCCGCGGTTTAAAGGGAACACCTCCTGCCTCAAGAAACATTACCGCTCCTATTGGGTATGACAAAGAGAGGCTGGCTATTAGCGATTTGATGTGCATATCATCCCATACCCATCCTCGCTGAAAATCGGGTAACTGAGTTTCTCCTTTTGCAATGGAACTCAACACATCGTTAAGCCCCGGCTCTGCCGTTCTAAAACTCATGAGTTAATTCTCCTTTATGAATTGTTTCTGGTATTATTACCAGATAGGCCGTGACCTCAAAATCGTTGATGCCTGCAAATTCCCCTTTCATGGCGTGTGTACCGCCTGGAGTAAACAGACTTGCTACTGCCCGTTCCTGATTCTTGCCCGCTATGGAGGCAACGGCTGACGCAAGTAAGCGTTGCGCAGCGTGCATATCTTCGCCCTGTCTGGTGGCCTTGTCAAATCGAGCGCATGCAACGGCATCCGGCAGATCACGACCGAGACAGAGCCGCTTGAGCCGGTCAAGAATCTGCCGGGCTTGCGTGTACGGCAGAACAACCGCGCCATCCTCACCGACATGCACAAGGTAATAGGTGCCGAGAGGGTATCCGGTTTCGGGAATTCTTCTGGCGGCGTCCCCCTCCGCACGAAGACAGAATATGATGCCGGGAGCGATTTCCGATTCAGTTGTGGTTGTGACCGCAAAGCTGCCCATTGGCAGCGTATCGAGCACACCGGGGTTGGCCTGAATATATTGTGCAAGATCAAGGCGAATGTCCGTCAGGGTGAGGTCAGCGATCGATACGCCTGTGGAAAGATCCTCAAGATCGATAACCGCATCCTGGAGCTTGAGCAGTTGCTTGCGCCGATACTCAAGATCGTTCATCTGGTTGCCGGATTGCTGCTCGATGAGGTTCTCCTCTCCCGTTGCTGAGATGTCGAGAAGAACCATTTTGCCACTTACCCGCTGTTCGAGGTTGATATACTCCTCAAGCTCCATGTTCGGCCAGAAGTTGACCAGCTGAATGCAACGGTTTGGCGACCCGATGCGGTCGATTCGGCCAAAGCGCTGAATGATGCGTACCGGGTTCCAGTGGATATCGTAGTTAATGAGCCAGTCACAGTCCTGAAGGTTCTGCCCCTCAGAGATGCAATCCGTCGCGATCAACAGATCAATCGCACCTTCTTGGGCAAGCTCTTCTGGACGTTCCTTGGAACGGGGTGCGAATGCACTGAGAAGGGTGGCCTGATCCTTGCGCAGTCCAGATATCGTAGTCTGGTTACTACCGGAACCGGATATGAGAGCGCTCTCAAGGCCAAGCTGCGACTTCGCCCACGGAGCGAGCTGATCGTACAGATAGCGCGCCGTATCGGTGAACGCGGTAAACACGATGACCTTTCGGTTACCGGCGTTGATGGGGTTCCGGTACTTGCCGACAATGACGTTGCGCAGATCGGCGAGTTTGGCGTCGCGCCCTGCGTCAACCTGGACGGCTTCCGAGTACAGCGTTGCCAGACGGTTGCGATCTTCAATGAGCTCCTGCTTCCATCGAATCAGATCCACATCATTGAGCAACACCTTGATTTTACGGCCCACAAGCAGGCTTTCGAAGGCGGGATCGTCAAGATCGACATCGGCGATATCGATCTCCTCAAGCTCTGCTGTTTTTGCCTCGATGCGGTTGAGCATGGATTCGACATCCCGGAGCTGGCGCTGAACCGTGAGTGCAAATGACGGAACGGCACTTTCCATCCGCTTGAGCATATTGACGCGAAGGAGGTGAATCAGACTCTCTTCACGGTCAACCTGACGAAAGAAGCCCTCTCCGCCTCGAATATGGGTACTGTACTTCCGGTCGTAAGCCTCCTGCTTGTGAGGCAGGACATAGCGCAACGGTGCGTATGAGGCAAGATTGAGGCGGCGAATCTCATTATTGATATCCCTGATCGGTCGAAACGCGTCTGCACGGTCAACGTCGGCTTTGATGTTGACTGGTTTCAGGCGGTCAGGAAAGCGTCCTGTTTCAGTTATACCGTAATATTTCTCGACATGCTTCCGGGAACGGGCGATAGTCAGGAGATCCAGAAGCGTAAAGTAGTCGAAGCCAAGCATCTCGATCAGTCGATTCGGGGCTCGCTCATCATCGTCGAGCTCCAGCCAGCGATTGAACTGCTTTTGAGCAAGACGGGTGGTGCTGTCGATACTGCTGATGCCGTGAGCAAGCAACGCCGTGTCGTTGCCTTCGGTAGCAAATGCGATCTGGTTGCGAAGGTCGGCCAGACGATTGTTGACCGGTGTTGCCGAAAGCATGAGCACCCTGGTCCTGACCCCCTCTTTAATGATCCTGCGCATCAGGCGATCGTACCGTGTTTCCTTTCCTTTGTTGGCGGCCTTGTTCCGGAAGTTATGCGATTCGTCGATAACGACAAGATCGTAGTTTCCCCAATTGACGTGCGATAGATCGATATCGCCGGATAAACCACTATCACGGGATAGGTCGGTGTGGTTCAGCACGTCATAATTGAAGCGGTCGGTCGCAAGGAAGTTCCGGCGATCGTTGGCTTTATAGAGCGTCCAGTTGTCACGCAACCGCTTCGGGCAAAGCACCAGCACCCGATCATTACGAAGCTCGTGGTACTTGATGATGGCAAGAGCTTCGAAGGTCTTGCCGAGCCCGACACTGTCGGCAATGATGCACCCCCCGAATCGGTTGAGCTTGTCGATTGCACCAACAACGCCATCCCGCTGAAACCGGTAGAGTTTTTTCCATACCACTGTCTGGTGAATGCCCGTCGCTGATTTTACAATCCGTTCTTCGTCAAGTTCGTCATCCCTGTCACGAAAAATGTTGAACAGGATGAGCGAGTAGACGAGAAAGGGATCTCTGTGGGAAGCGATCGATTTCAGAATTTCAACCAGACCTTTTTCAGCGTCTGGATCCTCGGCAAGGCTGGACCACTGATGATCGAACCACTTGCTGAGCGATACCGCTTCTTCAGGTGTCTCTGACGCCTGAATCAGATTCAGGGGATTTCCCGGAGTCAGGCCGATTCCGTCCGTACTGAAAGAAAGAGATCCATGCAGCACCTGTCGAGGCTCTGCATTGCCATCTCGCACGACGATAGCACCTTGCGGCACAGCACCGGATGCAAGCTTAACCTCAGCTTTGTCCTGCAACCATTGCATCAAGTGGCTTGCTATCCATCTATTCTGCAGGCGATTCCGTGCAGCACGGTCGGCATCAGAACCAAGCAAAGAAAGCTCCGTAATGGCTGACGGCAAAAGCAGACGGCACTTCGAAAGCGCCGCCAGTTCCTTAAGCGTCTCCAAAAAGGCGAAGAGCGAAAAAGAGGGGGTTACAATATCAAGCTGACAACCGGCGGTGAGATTTTGACGAAGGAGATCGATGACTCTGTCTGTTCCACTGTTTTGAATGAGTTTCATAGACTTGGCATCCCCGTTTGAATCTTATCCGGATGATCAATAATGGAAAAGATTTGAGAAGAAAATTGGTGTCTTAGAATAAACGCCGCATCATATTTACCAATTATTCACATCAAATAAAAGACACACCATAACATACGGGTGCTATTTTGACATGATTCAGATGGCATCATAACGACGATAGTATGCGAATAGCTACCCAGTGAATCACTTGTGTTAAATTCTTCTGAGAGGCTCACTGGCCGACGAGGGCCTCTGCCTGATCAATCAGTGGGAAGTTTTCCGATCTAAAGAAACTTCGCCCTAAAGAAAATTACAGATACAGGCACTTGAGAAATCTCGTGGCCAAATTGGCTGCCATAAATTACAGGGTGGTCATATTTTCTTCAGAGTTGTATCGTACATCACAATAAGTTCATGCAACTCAAAAGCGCTGCTAACCAATTTCTTTATATTTAGCAAAGTCGAGTAAGTAGGTGACACTATTGTAACTGAGCCCAATTAATCAATAAAATCAGGCCTGCGCATGATCACCTCGACATTGAGCCGAAACATCACCGTTGTCGCAGTTGCCTGTACAAGCTGAGGGAGATGCGCTCTCCCCCATGATCAAGTGTCACAGCATCAGCAACCCGCCGGAGACCGGGATGTAGCAACCGGTCACAAAGCGGCTATGGTCGGAAGCGACTGCGAGAATGACTCCGGCGACGTCTTCGGGGAGGGCTATCCTTTTCAGTGGGGTCATCTCCGCCATCATCGCTTTCTGTTCTTCGGGCAGCCAGGCTGTTGCGTCGGTCAGGGTGAGGCCGGGGGCGACGACGTTGACGCGGATGCCGGAGGGGCCGACCTCTTCGGCGAGGGAGCGGACGAAGGCGTCGAGGCCCGATTTCGCGGTGG
>Ga0326726_10003153_pt1 | contig 15138 bp, 14 predicted proteins | sample MHFenrmetagenome_2_FD_207603 | JGI IMG/M metagenome (GOLD analysis project Ga0326726, IMG submission 207603) | Lab enriched peat soil microbial communities from Michigan Hollow, Ithaca, NY, United States - MHF15MN | ecosystem: Environmental > Terrestrial > Soil > Wetlands > Peat | place: USA...
GGCGACCTGGTATTCGATGCCCGTCCAGACCTCGTCGGAGTACGGGAAGGGCAGCGGCGGCCGCCCGCCCTTCGGCCAGGAGCAGAGGAGCAGGCCCTTTTCGTCGTTGAGGGCGTAGGTCCGCTGGACGTTGGAGAAGTTCCGGAAGTCGTCGAGGAAATTATATTTAAAGATGGACCGGAGGGACGATCGGATCCGCTCGGCCGGGAGGTATCGGCCCAGGCCCGAGACCATGCCCAGCCACTGGCCGAGGAGCATGTCGGAAAGGCAGCCCTCGCCGTACTGGTATTTCTTCTCCATGACCTGGGCGTACTTCTGGACATAGAACTCGCCGTTCCAGAGGACGCTGTCGTAGGCCGCCCGGCCCTTGTCATACATGGCCAGGTAGGCCTTGGCCGAGACCACATCGCCCGCCGTGGCGGCCATGGCCGCGCCGGCCTTGAGGGCGCCGAGATAGAACCCGCCCATCATGCTGTTCGGGCCGTAGAACTCGATGTCGTAGGTGTTGTGCTGTTCGCCCTCCATCAGGCCGTCACGGTCGGCATCCCAGGATTTCCAGGCATAGTCGAGCGCTTTCTTGGCCTGCGGCCAGAGCTTTTTGAGCCAGGCCGTGTCGCCCGAGATCTGCCAGTCGCGGTAGAGGCTGATGAGGCGGCCCATCTGGCCGTCGGCCGCGGACTTGAAATCCCAGAGCACCCCGCTCCCGAGCGGGAGCGAGGTGCGGAAGACCATGGCCCCGTCGGGCTTGACGTTGTTGAGGAAATCTGTCTCGCGCATCGTCCTCTCGAGCGAGGGGAAAAGGAAAGCCAGCGACTGGGCGTAGTTCCAGACATGGGCGCAGTTGAGCGGGCAGCAGCCGCCCTGGTCGCCGCACCCCTCGAAGCCGAAGTAGTTTCCTCCTTCGAGCCGGAAGCCCGTTGCTGTCCGGATGATCGCGGCCTGGCTGGAGACGGCGTCGAGGACGTAGGGCGGCAAGGTCGTCGAGAAGAAGGCGTCGTGGAAGGCCCGGCTGTCCTTCTCGAGCCGGACGAGGTTGGATTGGAGGTATTCGGCGGCGGCCCACGCGTCGGGGAACTGGGAGGCGTAATAGTTCTTGAAGATACGGCCGCGCTGCTCGGGCACGACATCGAAATAATTGATGAAATTGGGGAAATTCCAGGACAGGATGAAGGGCAGCACCACCTCCTGGCCGGGATCGATCGTGGCCATGAGCCCGAGGGTCCCGACGTCGGTCTGCTTGTCGGATGACGGAGAGACCTCCGCCAAGTCTTTAAGCTTGCCGTCGGCGGCGAAGTCGTCCCAGAAGATCTGGAGATCGTCCCACCAGTCGCCGCGGACCCAATGGGTGAGGTACGTGACATCGGGCCAAGGGGTCACGAGAGCCATCGTTCCGAAGGCCGCCTCCTCGGGTTTGACCTTGCGCGAGGACATGGCCAGACCGCGGAGGGTCGGCGTCGTCGTGAGCTCGTTGACGTTCTGGCCGAATTTGTCGTTGCCGAGCCCGTCGACCTGCCCCACGCCGTCGTAGCCGATCGGGTTGATGACGGAGCCGGCGATCGTAATCCTGGCCGGCGCGGCGCCCGTGTTCTTCACCCGAAAGCGCAGGACGAAGGCTGGGATGCCGGAATCGTCCGCCTCCAGTGGGACGAGCGGATTGAAGGCCTCGAGCTGGACCTCAAGGGGGATCTGGCTGTCGGAGAGCTCGACCTCGGCGAAGGGATATTCGCCCTTGAAGTGGGCCTTTTCCATACGCGGCAGGCCGGGCACGAAGACGCGGCGGGAGCCGAAGCCCGTCGTGAAGGGCGGCTCGATCGGGCCCTCGAGGACGCGGACAAGCTTTTTGCCGGACTGCTCGAAGTAAAGGGCGAAGAAGCTGAAGGGCATGTGGACGCCCTTGCCGGGCCGGTTGAAGATCTCCCAGTCGCGGAGGTTGCCGCGGCCGCCGAGCGAGATGGTGCCGGTGCCGATGCCGCCGAGCGGAAAAGCGATCTCGTTGAGGGCCGACCCTTCGAACGTGCGGACAGGGCCGGGACGGAGAAGCTCGTCCTTCGAATACGGTTTCGAATCGGAGCCCGCGGCGATGCCGGAAAGGCTCACGACAAGGAACATGGCCAGGCCGAACCGGATTTTTTGATCAGGGCTCATGGTCCCTCCTCTCTGAGGATCGTCCTGCGGGAGGCCAGATGGAACGCTGAGACCTTAGTAGCGGAACCGGACCCGAAAGTCAATCCTCGGCGTTCATCTGGTGATGGGCTTCGCCCGGCGCTCGAGGATCCGCCTGATCTTCCGTTCCATGTCGCCGTAGTGGGTGCCCTGCCAAAAAACACGGTCGCAGCCGGGGCAGACGGCGAACGACGCGGCGTGCTCGCCGACATAGGGCGTGACGAGGTTCTTGGCCCGCTCCTTGGAGAGCGGCTTGAGAGGGAGATTGCAGGCGATGCACCGCGTGTTCGGCCGGATCTTGTCCCAGAGCTCGAATTCGTCGAGGACCTGGACGATCTGGTCCTCCCAGTCGTCGCTGCGGACAAAGAGACGGTTGGGGCGTTTCGCCGTCCTCTCGATGAGCCCGGTGTCGCGGGTGAGGAGGACGCGTCCCTCGCGCCGGGCCAAGGCGACGAGGTCGCGGTCCTCGGCCTTGGAGAAATAGAGGACGTCGAAGCCGAGGATCCTGAGCCACTTGGCCAGCCGGCCGAGCATGCAGTCGGCGACGAAGGTCACGGCGCCCTCCCCTAGAGGCCGAGGAATTGGACGGCCAGGCCGGAGACGAAGATCATCAGGCCGGCCAGGGCGTGGGAATAGCGCTCGAGCTTCCCCAGCTTGATGAAGCTCGCGCCGTACGACGCGGCGGCGATGATGACGAGCATCGTGGCGATGGTCACGACGCCGAAGGCCGCGGCGACGAGGACGACGCCGGCCGTGCTGTGGCGGGCCGCCGGGTACATGACGAGAGGAATGAGCGGCTCGCAGGGGCCAAAGACGAAGATCGTGAACAGGACCCACGGCGTGACGTTAGCCTTTTGGGGGACCTCGCCATGTGGATGGGCGTGCTCGGCAAGCTCGTGCGTGTGGGGGTGGGCGTGCTGGTGGACGTGCTCGTGGGCAGGGTCGTGGGGGCCCTCGTCAGGCCCGTGGGGATGGATCCGCGCGTCCTCGTGGTCGTGGAGGTGGGGATGGGCGTGGGCCTTGCCTCTCCAGGCCCGGCGCATGCCCCAGATGAAATAGGCGAGGCCGAAGCCGATGAGGAGCCAGGCCGCGATCGTCCCGCGGGTCGACTCGACCCCCTCGAGCCTGGCCACGGCGATCCCCAGGGCGATGCCCAGGAAGCCGAGGACAATCGAGCTCAGGATGTGGCCGAGTCCGGCCAGGAAAGAAACAAAGAGGGTCTTGCGGAGCTTCCAGTTGCGGGCCCGGCCGATCACGATGAAAGGCAGGTAGTGGTCGGGGCCGATGATGGTGTGGACGAGGCCGAGCGTCGCCGCCGTGCCGGCCAGCATCCAGATCTCCCGGCTGATCATCGCCCCTCCCATCCCGCGCTCCCGGACCGGCCGGGAGAAGGGGGAAAAAAATGGTGGACGGTAGGAGACTCGAACTCCCGACCTCAGCGTTGCGAACGCCGCGCTCTCCCAACTGAGCTAACCGCCCACGGCCTGAGCTTGTAAACTATTTAATATAAACGCTTTCCAATGGCATTCTGGCAACCTTGGCCAATAAACGACCGTCAAGGCCCGTTTCTGGCCCTTGGAATTCTCCCTCATGATAACAGAACAAACTCCCGCCTTCAACCGAACGCCGATCCGAAGTTCGGCACTAAGAATAATAAGAACCGTTTTCTTCGAGGTAACGGACGAGGTCCCGTCGCTTGACGGACATCTAAACCTGCGCGGGGATCTGCTCCAGCAACGCGCCGCCCACGGGGATCTCTTTCTTCTGCTGCCGATAGGCTAGGATCATCTCCCGAAGAGCGTCTTGAAGCAAGGCCCGGCACTCTTCAAGGTTTTTCCCTTCGGTTACGACCTTCGGCCACTCGACGAGCTGGCCCATGTAGCCTGATTTTATCTTGGTATATTTGGCCGTGTAAGTGGAGAACATGGCACTTATCCTTCGCGTCCCGTTATACGCACTTTAAACGGAAAAGGGGAGGCCCGATACACTGTTCGGCCTCAGCGGGATCCTGAAGGCGATCCGCGAGGGGCCCAATCCGCCGCCGTGAAGAGGCGGGGGGATCAGAGCCCGACTAGTCGACACTTCCTGATCACGATGAGGCCGTCGCTGGTTTCCTCGTTGAAATAAGCGAATCCCCCGACAATCGTCATGCGAATCCTGGCTGGCTGGCCGTCCTCGTTCTTCATCATGGATTGGATATAAAAGCTGTCAATATATCGCCCCTTGACGTCGAATACATCAAATAGGATGCCTTTCTCCTCTGTGACGGTCCATGTTTGAACCCATAGCTGGCCATTAACGATGTGGAGGGCATAGATGTCCGGCCAAAACTCAGGGGCGGATGGACTGCTTCCGCGGGACAAGGAGATCCCGCCGCCTCCGGTCCTTTTCGTCCGGGTATAGGGCCGCCTGAAACGAAGAACGACCGCTTTCTTGTCTCTAACGAAATTCTCGACAAGGTATTCGGGCGAAGAGTTCAAAAACAGTGAATTGCCACTGAGAGCGACAACTTGAAGCTGGTTCCAGGCCGTCCCACTGATCACGCCCCCCTCTTGGACTTCTAAAAAAAAGTGGATTGGAAATGATCCGATCGTCTTTTGAGAGGTGCCGTCCGGCGCGATTTCGATGATATCCCAGGGGATGTCTCTAAAACCCGTGCCGCCGGATGGGTCGGGCCGGCCAGACCCATACAACAGTAGGTTCGCCGCATCAGCCAGGATGAACCTGCCACCTATGAGACCGCCGCGGAGAGGGAGTTCTTGGACCAGGTTCCCCTCATAGTCATAGACAAGGATCTTCGGCGGATTGCCCCTAAGGTATAGCCGGTCCGGGGAAGCCCAAGTATCGACGATAGAGGATAATTCCCCGGGTCCTTGGCCCTTTTTGAAAAGATTCCGGATGAAACGGCCTTTGGGGTCGAACTGGAGGGCCTGCTCCGGCCCGTCCTTGAAGAATATGTCACCTCTTGGCGAAACGCGAATCGGACCGGGGTTTTTGAAGAAGTAGCCCGCTCCTGTGTCCTCTATCCGCAATTCCTCTTTCAGAGTGACGATCCGGCCGGCGTTTGCCACCATCGGTTTGGCCGGGTTCTCGACAATTTGTCCGAATCCTAAAGCCCATGCCGAGAGCAGACCCATGAGGAAGATCAGGCAAGTCGCGAACCCTTTTCTCATGAGCTTATACTCCGCAAATAAACGGCTATAGGTTCAGAATAACGCCCTAGGAGAAGGTTTTCAATCTACGTTATTGGACGCCCCGGAAAGCGATCTTCCTCGAGCTCCGCGAGATCCTGAAGGCGATCCGCGAGCGGCAGAGCGCTTAGGTAGCAGGGTCTGTCAGCAAGTGCGCTAGAAGAACTTCTTCAAGGAGTCTCTTTCCAATGCGATTCCGACGAAACCATTTCTGGTTTCCAGATAAAGAAACTCCTTGGCAAATCCCGCCGATTGGAAACTCGGATTATGTCTAACCCACACGAGCCAGGGACCGTCCGATGGCAATATTGGCTGCTGCGAGTGCCAATCGAATTCATCCTCGCCAAGCTTGATCTTCATTGTATCGCCCTTGACGATACCTTTGGGTTCGGCTCCTTCGAATGGCTTAAATGAAAGCACGTATATACCCTTCCCTTGAACACAGATATATGGAAAGACTTCTCCGGTTGCGTTCTTAACGGAAAGTCCCCCTCTCGCCACGAGCTTATCCTCATTCATTATTAGGAAGGATTTCACAAATTGGATTTCGTTGACGGCACTCGGATATTCCCTGGCTACCGTCTTTACCTCTATGAAGGGGGTTATCGTTGCGGCAAGCTCAGAATTAGCCGATTTGTTCTCGAACAGATGGATTAGCGCCTGCTGTGAATTCCCTGTTAGGATGATCTTCTCTACGGCTTCCTTCATCTCCGGATCTATCCGATATTTGACCTTTAGTTGCACGCCCTTGTTTTCAACGACATCAGGGGTGATATTCAATAGTAAAGAAGGCTGCTTTGCGCCTCCCATTAGTATTTCAAACGTCTTTCCTTTTTCTACTTTACCTTCAGGCTTTGATATAGCCTTCGTCTCGGAGGGTTTGATTTCAACGATCTCGATCTTAAGCCTGATATATGTTTTTGGTTCCGGAGATAGGTCCTCTTCGAAGTCACTGTACGCACTGCGAGTCAACCGCATTACCGCTCCGGATTGGTCCTTTACGACCGTAATGGTTTCCTCTGCCGCCCCCGTTTTTATAGCTTTCGGCTTTTCCTGGGGAAGACCAGAACCGAGAGAGAAAACCAGCAGGCACACAAGGGCAAAAAAAGAATGTTTAAAAAAGGATCTGGTCATTGGAGTTCCTCCTTAAACAGAATGACCTGAGGGTTCTTTATGGGCTTATAGTTCTCGAGATTTATATCCATTTGATAAGCCTGATATTGAGTCGGGGATGATATGTACAGAGTTTCGTGACGGAGTTCGCTCTTCTGGATTATCGAGGCAGAATTGATTTTCGCTAGTTGTCGATGAGTGGAGAATAGTGAAAGGGCAAGTCCAGCAATTGCCACCGCGCCCAACACGAGCGAAACTGCCGGCACTTGGACGGAAGTACGCATAATCCTCGGAAGGATAGAGAATCTGGACCGTTCCACGCGAGCCGCTTTAGATAGGTCGAAAAGGTTTGAGGGGATCGATCTGGGGTTCAGGATCCCCATTTCTTCCTTGATGATGGCAAGGGAAGTCCTTACTATCTCTAGTTCTGACCGACATCTTCCGCAGGTCTCGAGATGGGTTTCGAGAGCTCTCTTTCTCTTTTCAGATAGTGCGTTATCCAGGAGTTCTTGGAGTTGACCCCTATTCGGGCATCTCATGGATTTCTCCTTTTTTTGTTCGGGAGGCCAACTTTTCAACGGCTCGGGAAAGTGTTTTGCCGACGGACGACAGTTTGATCCCTGTGGCTTTTGCCATTTCTGTATACGATAGGCCGTCCAAGTAAAGAACGATTAGAATCCGGTCTTGCCTGGGCAGCCGGTCCAGAGCATTTCTAACTAATCTGGCACGCTCTTGAAGCTCTGCCTCCTTTTCTGGGCTTAGGTCCCAAGAGGCCCCTATGTTGGTCTCAAGGATTCCGGGGGCGTGGCTTTTATGTTTTAGGAGATCGTTACAGTAGTTGACGGCAACGGCATAAAGCCATGATTTCGGTTTCTCGAGTGAAGGGCCGCCGTTAAGGCTTTGGTAGAGTCGGAGGAACGTCTCTTGAGCGACATCCTTAGCTTCTTCCTCATTACCCAGAAGTCGAAACCCAAGTCTATATATGCTTGACGCATATGTCTTATAAAGCTCGCCAAACTGGTTGCTTTGGCAATTCAGCCCGGCCGACTTCTGATTAAACATAAAACGGTCTCGTCATCAAATAATCCCATATGTTAAGACGATTGGGGAAGACGTTTGTGACTCTGACCTTAGTCCGGCAATGAATTAGCCCCTATAATGAACCCGTCATGACAAACGACCGCGCCTTAGGCGAAAATCGGCAGTTTCTAATCTTGACCAAATCTTGACCAAACCATCGGAAAAACGGAGAAGGTCAGGGACAGATGGGGACGATTCGGTAAGCAGATTTCCTCTGCAAAAAGGCTTCTCATGGGGTTTTCAGGGAGAGCCGAAAAACAGGCTGAGCGAGCTAACCGCCCACGCGACGGGTCCCGGACCCAAAAGGCCTGCTATATTTACCACGAACCGGGCTTTTTTTCTATTGTCACCGCCCCCCCCGCTGGCATAGAATCCGGGGGGAGAATTGGCCATGGGCAAGACACTCGTCATCCTTCTTTTGATCGCCGGCGCAGGCTATTTCATTTACCAACAGGTCGGGCGGACGCCGTCCGAGGAGGAAATGCTGGTAACGCATCTCCGCGAGCGCTACGCCGTCGTCGTCAACAAGTTCACGAGCGCCGTCGGCCGGTCGGGCATGATCGGCATGGACACAACGTTCGACACCGAGACGGCCGTCACCCAGATCCAGAAGATCCGGGCCGAGCTGGCCGAGCTCAGAAGGAAGCTGACCGAGGCGAAGGCCATCCGCAAGGCGGACGAGCTCTCGGAAAAGATCGAGGCCTTCTGCAAAAAGAACGAAATCACGCGGCCTTGACGCCTCAACTCTTCGGCAAGCCCGTCCGCGCCGGCCGTCTCGTGCGCCGGCATTCCCGTGCCCGCCTCGAAGCTGTTATCGAGAGGACTTCACGGGGACTTCTCGTCCGGGGCACGGTTGCGGGCCGGCCGGGGCGGATCGAGGTCTTCCGGGGTCCGGCCCCGCCAGCGTTCCTCCTCAACAACTGGCAATCCTGGGGACCGATGGAACGGATCACACCTTCGACGCTGTTCCCCGAGCTCGAGGCCATCGTCCGCGATTACAGCCCGTATCTCTTCTCGCCGCTCCCTGGCGAGCCCCTCCGCGGGCCCGTCAGTGATTATTTCGCGGCCTGGGACGGCGGCCTCGCCGGCTTTCTGACTTCGCGGGTCGGCCACCCGTTCTTCACCATCGAGGGCGGTGATCTCGTTGGCTGGATCGACTATTTCGATGCCGAATTCGAAGACCCCGTCGCGATCGAACCCCTGGCCGTCATCACGGGGGGGACCACGGGGGAGCTCCTCGACGATTACGGGCGCCTCGTCAAGCGGGCCCATCGTGTCCGGATCGGTCTGTGGAACCCCGTCGGCTGGTGCAGCTGGTACTATTATTTCGGGAAGCTCGGCTGGCCGGACGTCCTCGAGAACCTCAGGGTCGCCGCAGAAGACCGGAAGTCCTTCCCCTTCGACGTCTTTCAGGTCGATGACGGATACGAAACGGATATCGGCGACTGGATGACGGCCAAGCCGGGCTATCCCGACCTCTGCGGCCTGGCCGAGGCCATAACGGAGAGAGGATTCCGGGCCGGGATCTGGGCCGCGCCGTTCAGCGCCGCGGAGACATCGAGGCTTTTCTGCGAACATCCCGACTGGATGGTCTCGGAGGGCGGCCGCCCCAAGCCCTGCTACAAGGGCTGGGGAAAGACGATCTTCGCCCTGGACACAACGCATCCGGAAGTTAAGGAGTGGCTGGATGCGACGTTCAGGGTGCTGGGGAAGGCGGGCTTTTCGTATTTCAAGATCGACTTTCTGTTCGCCGCGGCCGTGCCCGGCACGAGGCGAAAGAATGTCACCCCCATCCAGGCCTATCGAGAGGGCCTGAGCGTCATCAAGCGGGCGGCGGGCCGGGACTTCGTCCTTGGCTGCGGGGCTCCCCTCCTGCCTTCGGTGGGGCTCGTCGACGGCATGCGGGTCGGCGAAGACACCGCGCCCTACTGGAAGACGAAGCCGTCCGGCTTCCAGGGTCCGAACGCCTATTTCGCGCTGAGGAACGCCGTCATGCGGCAGTTCATGCACCGGGCCCTCTGGCTCAACGACCCGGATTGCCTCTTGCTGCGGGACCGCGAGATCGAGCTCACTCGGAACGAGCGGGAGCTCTATGCCCTAGCGGCCGGCGCCCTCGATAACGTGATCATCGACAGTGACCGGCTCTCGCTCCTGGGAACCGCCGAAAAGAATCTGCTCCGTCGCGTTCTGGGTCTGAGGGGCGGCCGGGCCAGAGTCGACGGCCTCATGGGGGAGTTCGGAGAGGACACCTATCTCATCGACTCGCGCGGCGGCGGAGGAGGGGATATCCGCCTGGCCGTGAATCTTTCCGACTGCAAAGGTAGGGTCGAAGGCCGGGCGATCCCTCCCCGGTCGGCACGATTGTTATAGCCCGAGGGGTTCAGCCGAGCAGGAGGGCGCTTAGGAGTATACCGCCAAGCCCCAAGACAAAAAAGCCCCCTTTTGCCCAAAACCTCACCTTTTTGGATTCCCTCGGCCGCACCTTCCTGTTCCCGCACGAGAGAACATAGCCCATCCACGGGGGAAGTCAATAGAATTCGGGGGGATGTCCTATTATGTCAGTATATGTCATGTCGGAGGCGGCCGTCGTTCACCTCAGTGAAGGACGACTTCGTGCCTCCCGCGGACCACTTCGCCTATGGTCCAGGCCTTGAAACCGAGCCTGGCGAAGCCTGAAATGGTCCGGTCCGCGTCGCCGGCCGCGACGACCAGGGCCATGCCGATACCCATGTTCAGGGTCCGGTACATCTCCCTGTCATCGACCTGCCCGGCCCGCTGGATCTTGCGGAAGATCGGCGGAATGGGCCAGGAGCCCTTCTCGACGTGGACGCCGAATCCCTCGGGGATGACCCGGGGGATGTTATCGTAGAAGCCGCCGCCGGTGATATGGGCCATGGATTTGATGGGCACGGTCTTGAGGACCTCGAGGATGGCCGTGCAATAGATCCGTGTCGGCCGGAGAAGCTCCCGCCAAAGGCCCGCCTTGACCTCCTTCGGCGAAAAAACCTTGCGGGCCAGTGAATAGCCGTTGCTGTGGAGCCCGCTCGAGGCCAGCCCGATGACCGTGTCCCCGGCGCGGCATGTCCGGCCGTCGATGATATCCGGCTCGTCCACGAGCCCGACACAGAAACCTGCCAAATCCCACTTGCCCGGACTATACAGCCCAGGAAGCTCGGCGGTCTCGCCGCCGACGAGGGCGCAGCGGGCTTCGCGGCAGCCGCGGACGACGCCTTTGACGATATCGATCAGCATGGCCGGCGCGACCTTGCCGACGGCGATATAATCGAGAAAGAAGAGCGGTTCGGCGCCCAGAACGACGACATCATCAACAGACATGGCGACAAGGTCGACGCCCACCGTATCGTACTTCTTGACCATGTCGGCGATGAGGAGCTTCGTCCCGACCCCGTCGGTCGAGGAAACAAGGATGGGCTTCCTCATCCCGGCCAGCCGGGGCTTGAAGAGCCCGCTGAAGCCGCCGATCCCGCCGAGGACCTCCGGCCGCCGGGCCGACCCGACGAGCGGCTTGATCATCCGGATGAAGCGGTCGGCGGCATCGATGTCGACACCGGCCCTTCTATAGGTCACTCGGGGCATGCGTTTCTTATAGCATAAGAGGGGGGCGAACGAAAGAAGGGGTCAAACCCACCTTTTACACCCTTAATGGGCAAGATGGGTGTAAAAGGTAGGTTTGACCTCGTCTTAAGGGTTTGACCGCTTCCCTTGCCGGATGTAACCTTTTGACCAAAGAGCGGTATCTATCCATGAACGCCGATCATTCCAGGAACAAGAAGACCGGACGCATGTCACCGAGCGACAACGAGCTGATGGAAGACGTCCGGGACGGCCGCGTCGAGAAGCTGGCCGTGCTATTCGAGAGATACCAGACCATGCTCTTCAATTTCTTCCTCCGCCTGACGGGCAACCGGGCCGCGAGCGAGGACCTCGTCCAAGAGGTCTTCGTCCGCGTCCTGAAGTACCGGACCGGCTACCTCAGCGAAAGCCGGTTCAACGTCTGGCTCTTCCAGATCGCGCGCAACGCCCATATCGATCATCTGAGGAAGCAGAAGCCGGCGCTCTCACTCGACGAGCAGTTCGTCGAAACGCCCAGCCGCGAGCCCCAGCCCGAAGCCGCCTACGAAACCGACCGGGAGGCGGAGCTCGTCCGCCGCGCTCTCGACCGCCTGCCTGTCCAGAAACGGGAGATCCTCGTCCTCTTCCGCTTCCAGAACCTCAAGCTCCGGGAGATCGCCGAGCTCATGGGCGTCCAGGTGGGGACCGTGAAAGCCCAGGTCCACCGGGCCCTCAAGGATCTCAGCCGCATCTACCTCGAGCTCCAGGGAGGAGACGTGTCATGACCTGCGAGAAAACCCAGGGGAAATTCGCCGATTACCTGACCGGGGACCTCGACGAAGCCGGCCGTAACGACGTGCGGGCGCACATCCTCGACTGCGCGGCCTGTCGCGAAGACCTCGAGAGCCTTACCGTTGTCTGGGCGAAGCTCGGCGTCCTACCCGAGGAACAGCCCGGCAGCGCCGTCCGCAGCCGCTTCTACGCCATGCTCGAAGAATACAAAGCGGCCCGGCCAGCCGAATCCCGGCCCCGCTGGACTGATTGGTTCACCTTCCGTCGGCCTGCGTTCGCCGCCCTATTTTCCGTTTTTCTTCTTCTCCTCGGCGTCGGCGCCGGCTGGCTCGTGAACGGCGGGCGGCAAGGCGGCGAGCGTTTCGCCAGCCTTTCCCGCGAGGTCCAGGACATGCGCCAGCAGGTCGCCCTGTCCATGCTCAGCAAGCCCTCCGCCTCGGACCGCATCCAGGGCGTCAGCTATAGCGCCGACGTCAAGAACCCGAACGACACGACGCTGGCCGCGCTCTTCAAGGCGGTTGACAGCGATCCCAATCCCAACGTCCGGCTGGCCGCCGTGGACGCCCTCTATCTCTTCCGCGACCGGCCCGGCGTGCGCGAGAACCTGGTCAAGTCCCTGTCGGTCCAGAGCTATCCCCTCGTCCAGGTCGCGCTCATCGATTTCCTGGTCGAGGTGCGGGAGATGCGGGCCATCGACGCCCTCAAGAAGCTCATCGAGGCCGGCGATCTCACTCCGGAAGTCAAGAAGCGGGCCGAGCAAGGCTTGAAGCAGATCACGGTCTGAGGAATGTCATGAAGAGAACAGTCCGGACGACCTCGATCATCTCGATTCCGCTGGCCCTGACCTTCGCAACCGTCCTGGCCGCCGGCGCGGCGCAGTGGACGAGGGGCCGCGACAACGACATGAAGTCGTTCAAGAAAGAGGATATCGTCAAGACCCTCAAGTTCGCCGAAGCAGGGAAACCCGGTGAGCTCATCGTTGACAACATCTTCGGCCCCATCACGGTCGAAGCCTACGCCGGGAAGGACGTCCTGCTCAAGGCACGGAAGATCGTCTACGCCCGCGACGAAGCCCGGGCCAAGACGGCCGAAGACGAGGTCAAGCTGGATATCACGGAGACCGGGAACACCGTCGAGGCCTATGTCGATGGGCCTTTCCGGGACGATCAGAAGGGGCGCCGGGAGGGTGAGCTCCACATGCATCGCGACCCCGGCTACAAGGTCTATTACGGCTTCACGATCAAGGTCCCACTCAGGACCCATCTGGTCCTATCGACCGTCCTCGACGGCGACGTCGACGTCAACGGCGTCGAAGGGACCTTCGACGTCCGCAACGTGAACGGCCGGGTCCGCATCGTCGACGCGGCCGGCTCGGGTGACGCCCAGACCGTGAACGGCGGCGTGACCGTCGTTTTCCGGACCCACCCGGACGGCCCCTGCCTGTTCAAGACGATCAACGGGGACGTCGAGGTGGACTTCCCCGTCCCGCCGTCGGCCGACTTCCGCTACAAGACGATGCACGGCGAGGTCTATTCGGACTTCGAGGTCACCCGACTGCCGAAGGCCGCTCCGGTCCGCAAGGAACGGGCGGAGAAGGACGGCAAGTTCGTCTACCGGAGCGAAGGCTTCACCGGCGTCCGCGCCGGCAAAGGCGGCCCGGAGATCAAGCTCGAAACGCTGAACGGCGACATCCTGATCGCCAAGAGATCGAAATCGACGTCCTGAACGGACGAGGAGGAGAATATGAAAAAAAGAATCAGCAACATCGTGGTCCTGGCCCTGCTTGTGGCCGGGACGTGCGGCTGGGCCGTCGCCCAGTCCAAGGACGACACCCCCGACCGGGCCGTCGTCCCGCTGTCGAACCCGGCCAAGCCGGCCAAGATCGAGGTCACCGTCATGCGCGGCAGCATCACGGTCAAGGGCTACCAGGGCAAGGAGATCATCGTCGAGGCCCGTGTCCGGGAAAAGGCGCTCGCCGGCGTCGGCGGTTTCTACTCGTCGGGTTACGCTGTCGCGCCTCCGGCGCTCGCGGCTCCGCCGGCCCAACCCACCCCTGCCCCTATCCCCGCGCCGGCCAGGCCCGGCCAAGTCGACGAGCGCGTCCAGCATGAGATCCAGGCACAGCTCGCGGCCACGCTGGCCAACCAGGAAGCGCTGGCCAAGCGGATCCAGAGCCAGTCCGAGCGGGCCGCAGGCGTCTACGGCCAGTTCTTCCAGGACGACAAGAAAGCTCGTGAAGAGAAGGCGAAGAAGATCGCCGGCATGAAGCAGCTCTCCGGGTCGTCCTCGGGCCTCGAGGTCGAGGAAGAGGACAACGTCGTCAAGATCGACACCCAGTCCTGGAAGGCGGCGACCGACCTCGTCATCCAGGTGCCGGTCACGTCCTCGCTCGAGATCCAATCCTCCATGGACGGCGCGGTCGTCGTCGAGGGCGTGAGCGGCGAGATCGACATCAACAACATCAACGGGCCCGTGACCCTGACGAACGTTTCAGGCAATGCACTCGTCCACACCGTCAACGGCGACATCACCGTCGCCCTCGCCCGCGTCGCGGCCGACAAGCCGTTGTCCTTCAGCACCATGAACGGCGACATCGACGTCACCCTCCCGGCCGAGGTCAAAGCCAATCTCAAGATGAAGTCCGAGCAGGGCGAGATCTACAGCGACTTCGACATCAACATGACTCGCCAGCCGGCCCGGTCGGAGGCGTCGGATAAGTCCGATCAGGGCAAGTATCGCATCACCTTCGACAAGTCGCTCTATGGCCTGATCAACGGCGGCGGCCAGGAGATCGGCTTCAACACCTTCAGCGGCGACATCTACATCCGCAAAAAGAAGTAGGACCCGAGCGACTCGCGAGCGTTCAGGGGCGTCCCGGGGCAAGTCCCCGGGTCGCCCCTTTTTTATTCGCCTCCCGATACAAGATCCCTCTCTTCGGCCTTGCTCAGGATATCGCCCCCTGCCCCCGCCGGCGGGAATCGGACTCTGGAGAGCGACCCGGCAGAAGTGCGGCGGAGCAACTCGGAGCCGGACTTCTGCGAAATATCTGAGAAGAGACGCTCTTTTAAGATATTTATCAGAATCGTGGCCTCGAGCGCTCGGCCACGATTCTGCAGGTCGCTCCGAAGACTCCGCTACCCGCCGATCCATCGCTGCCTCGCGAGGGATTCTGTATTGGAGAGGAACTCTTTAAAGGCGGCGTCAGCATTGACAGTCGAGGGTCCGG
>Ga0326726_10003154_pt1 | contig 15132 bp, 15 predicted proteins | sample MHFenrmetagenome_2_FD_207603 | JGI IMG/M metagenome (GOLD analysis project Ga0326726, IMG submission 207603) | Lab enriched peat soil microbial communities from Michigan Hollow, Ithaca, NY, United States - MHF15MN | ecosystem: Environmental > Terrestrial > Soil > Wetlands > Peat | place: USA...
ATAAGAGAAGTGCAATGACTGAAAAATTGATTTTCGAGTATGGCAAGCCGGGGCGCGGGGCGACGGCGCAGTTTCCGGGCGCTTCCCTCCCCCATGGATTGCCGGCGAAATTTCTGCGCGCGGCGCCGCCGCTGTTGCCTGAAGTTTCGGAACTTCAGGCGGTGCGTCATTTCACGCGGCTCTCGCAGCTCAACTTCTCCATCGACACGCAGTTCTACCCGCTCGGGTCCTGCACGATGAAGTACAACCCGAAGGCCTGTAATCAGTACGCGATGCTGCCGGGATTCCTCGGACGCCACCCGCTCGGCCCGGAGACCCACGGCCAGGGATTTCTCGCGTGCATGTTCGAGCTGCAGGAGATGTTGAAAGAGGTGACCGGCATGCAGGGCGTGTCCCTCACGCCGATGGCGGGCGCGCAGGGTGAATTCGCGGGCGTCGCCATGATCCGTGCCTATCATGAAGCGCGCGGCGATCACGAGCGCACGGAAATCATCGTGCCCGACGCGGCGCATGGCACGAATCCGGCGACAGCGGCGATGTGCGGTTGCACGGTGCGGGAAATTCCCTCGACGCCGGCGGGCGATGTCGACCTCGACGCGCTGCGTGCCACGGTGGGTCCGCGCACGGCCGGCATCATGCTCACAAATCCGTCGACGCTCGGTGTCTTCGAGCGGCACATCCGCGAAGTTGAGCGCATCGTGCACGACGCGGGCGGTCTTCTTTACTACGACGGCGCGAATCTCAACGCGATTCTCGGCAAAGTGCGCCCGGGAGACATGGGCTTCGACGTCATCCACATGAACCTGCACAAGACTTTCTCCACGCCGCACGGCGGCGGCGGACCGGGCTCGGGCGCGGTCGGCGTGAGTCAACGGCTGCTGCCGTTCATGCCGATTCCACTCGTCGGCAAGGAAGGGGAGCGCTATCGCTGGCTCGCGGAGCGCGATGTCCCGCAATCGATCGGCCGCTTGTCGGGTTTCATGGGCAACGCGGGCGTGTTGCTCCGTGCCTATATCTACATGCGCATGCTCGGCCGCGAAGGCATGCCGCGAGTCGCCGAGTACGCGACGCTCAATGCCAACTACATGATGAAACGCCTCACCGATGCCGGTTTCGACGCCGCTTATCCCGGCCGGCGCGCGAGCCACGAGTTCATCATCACCTTGAAACGCCAGGCACGATCGCTCAATGTCACGGCGATGGACTTCGCCAAACGCCTGCTCGATCACGGCATACACGCGCCGACGACGTACTTCCCGTTGCTGGTGCCGGAGTGCTTGTTGATCGAACCGACCGAGACCGAGGCCAAGGAAGACCTCGACGGCTTTGTCGATGCGATGGTCGCGATTCAGCATGAGGCGGAGACGGCACCGCAGCAGCTCAAGTCCGCTCCGCATACGATGCCGGTGCGGCGGCTGGACGACCTGCGGGCGAACAAGCACCTCGATCTCACGTTCAAGCCGGCCGCCTGATGGAACGCCATGGTGGATAGAGAGAAGCCGCACGGCCTCGACCGCCTATTCAGAGCCTTCGGCCACTCCTTCAAAGGATTTGCGGGCGCGTTCCGCGACGAGGCGGCCTTCCGGCAGGAACTGGCACTTGCGGTCGTGGTCATACCGCTCGGCCTGTGGCTTGGGCACTCGGGCGTCGAGAAGGCGCTCCTCGTCGGGCCGATGCTCCTGGTCCTTATCGTCGAGCTCTTGAACAGCGCGATCGAGGCGGCCATCGATCGCATCGGACCCGAGCATCACCAGCTTTCGGGACTCGCCAAGGACATCGGCTCGGCGGCTGTCTTTCTCTCGATTCTGCTGCTCGTCACGGTGTGGGCGCTCGTACTGATGGATCACAATTGACCGATTGCGAGGGCGATTGAGGTCTAGTCACTGGCGCTCATCGCGCGTCTCCGCTAGCCTGCGACGCTGCGTTTTCTCACTCGGATCCTTCGGTCTATGAGCGCACTCATTTGCGGATCGATCGCCTACGACACCGTCATGCTGTTCCCGGGCCGCTTTCGCGATCACATCCTGCCCGACAAGATCCACATGCTGAACGTCTCGTTCCTGGCGCCGGAGATGCGGCGCAATTTCGGCGGCTGTGCCGGCAACATCGCCTTCAATCTGAAGCTCCTGGAATCCGAGGGGCTGATCATGGCGACCGTGGGTCACGACTTCGGGCCCTATCGCAAGTGGCTGCATCAGTGCGGGCTCGACCTGCGCCATGTGCGCGAGCTGATCTCGGCGTTCACTGCGCAGGCGTACATCACCACGGACGACGACAATAATCAGATCACCGCCTTTCACCCGGGTGCGATGAACTTCTCGCATCAGAACGCCGTGCCACCGAAGAGCGGCGTCACCATCGGTATCGTCGCTCCGGACGGCCGTGAAGGCATGATCCAGCACGCCGCGCAGTTCGCGGCGGCCGGCATTCCCTTCATCTTCGATCCAGGCCAGGGGTTGCCGATGTTCGGCGGCCCGGAGCTCGCGGAATTCGTGCGTCAGGCCACCTGGGTCACGGTGAACGACTACGAAGCCCAGCTCCTGCAGGATCGCATCGGCGCGAAGCTCGAAGTCCTCGCGCAACAGGTGAAGGCGTTGATCGTGACGCGCGGCGGCGAGGGCTCGAGCGTCTACACCGATGGCCAGCGCATCGATATTCCGGTGGCACCCGTGCGCGCAGTCGCGGACCCGACCGGTTGCGGCGACGCGTACCGCGCGGGGCTCCTCTTCGGGCTCATGAAGTCGTACGACTGGCCGACAATTGGCCGGATCGCCTCGCTCATGGGCGCGATCAAAATCGAATCGCACGGCACCCAGAATCACCGCTTCACCCTCGCGGAGTTTCGCAGCCGTTATCTTGAAAGTTTCGGGAAAAGCTTCGGTATCGAACTGCCCTGACCTTTCCCGCTCCAATGACCCATTGATCCGTTTGCACTGAAGTCACGAGGTACGCCGGATGCGCCTGCCCATCGCGATCGCTGGAATCCTGTTACCCCTGCTGGCGGGTGCGGCGGATGTGCCGCTCGTCGTGGAGTGGCCGCCCGCGGTCGCCGATGCGCCGAATTGGGCGTCGACGCTCGAGCGCATCGCGACCGGCGTGGTCGCCATTCAGATCGACGCGACACGAGCCTTCGATACGGAGTGGAGCGCGTCCGCGCAGGCGACCGGATTCGTCGTCGATGCCAAGCGCGGCTACATCCTCACCAACCGGCATGTGGTAACGCCGGGACCGGTCACGGCCCAGGCAACTTTTCTCAATCACGAGGAAGTGCAGCTCTACCCGGTCTATCGCGACCCCGTGCACGACTTCGGCATCTACCGCTACGATCCGTCGAAGCTGCGTTTCATCCAGCCGGCGGAGCTCCCGCTCTATCCGAAGGGTGCGCAGGTCGGGCGCGAAATTCGCGTCGTCGGCAACGATGCCGGCGAACAGATTTCCATTCTCGCGGGCACGCTCGCGCGCCTCGATCGTGAAGCGCCCGAGTACGGCGTCGGCAAGTACAACGACTTCAACACCTTCTACTACCAGGCGGCGTCGAGCACGTCGGGCGGCTCCTCCGGCTCGCCCGTCATCGACATCGAGGGGCGCGTGCTCGCGCTCAATGCCGGCGGCAGCAATGCCGCGGCCTCGAGCTTCTATCTACCGCTCACGCACGTGACCCGCGCGCTTGCCCTCATCGAGGCCGGCAAGCCCGTCACTCGCGGCACCCTGGAAGTCGTCTTCAAGTACACACCGTTCGATGAGCTCCGGCGGCTGGGCTTGCGTGACGCCACCGAAGTGGGCGTGCGCAAGGCTTTCCCCAAGCAGATCGGCATGCTCGTCGTCGCCGAGACGCAGGCGGGTTCAGCGGCGGCTTCCGTGCTCGAGCCCGGCGACATTCTCGTGCGCGTCAATGGCGGGCTCCTGACGGAATTCGATCCGCTCGAAGCGACGCTCGATGAGAATGTTGGCGGTAACGTCGAGCTCGAGATCGAGCGCGGCGGCACTGTTATCAAGCAGAAGCTCAAGGTCGAGGATCTGCACGCGATCACACCCGACGAGTACATCGAATTCGGCGACGCCGTGGTGCACAGGCTTTCCTACCAGCAAGCGCGCCACTTCAACGTGCCGATCCGTGGAGTGTTCGTCGCCAATCCCGGCTATGTGTTCGGCGCTGCCGGCATTCCGCGCGGCGCCGTGCTCGTGTCGCTCGCGAATCACCAGATCGACAATCTCAACGATTTCGAAGCCGCGCTCGATGAACTCGCCGATGGCGCCAAGGCGACCGTGCACTTCTTTACCATCGACGATGTGCAGTCGATGCAGGTGCGGGTGATTCACATGGATCGGCGCTGGTTTGCGGCGCGCCGCTGTCATCGTGACGATACGGCCGGCATGTGGCCGTGTCAGCCGCTCGCGGCGGGCCCCGCACCGCAGCCACTGCGACCCGCGAGCACGCGCTTTGCCAAGGCGGAGGATCCGCGCGTGCAAAAGCTCATGCCCTCGCTCGTGATGATCAACTTCGACATGCCGTATGCGATCTCGGGCGTTACGGAGCGCAACTATCACGGCACCGGACTCGTGGTCGATGCGAAGCGTGGCTGGGTGGTTACGGACCGCAATACGGTGCCCGTCGCCGTGGGCGACGTGCGGCTCACATTCGCGGGCACGCTCGAGGTTCCGGGACGCATCGTCTACATCCATCCGCTGCATAACCTCGCGCTCATCGCCTACGACCCGTCGCTCATTGGTTCGACGCCGGTCGCAACTGCCAAGCTCGGCAAGCATCCGATGCACGATGGCGATGAAGTCTGGGCCGTCGGCCTGCGCGCCGATGAAACCGTCGCCTCGCGCCGCACCGAAATCGCCTCGATCGATCCCGTGCAGTACGGGTTGTCGTTCCAGTTCCGGGATACCAATCTCGAGACGGCGAGCCTCGTCAATCCGCCCGAGGACTATGACGGTGTGCTCGCCGATCGTGATGGCGCGGTGGTCGGGCTCTGGTCGAGCTTCGCCTTTCAGTCCGGTCGCGATGTCGACCAGGAGAGCAAAGGCGTGTCGATCGACCTGGTCCGCGAGATGGTCGATCGGGTGGCGAATAGCCGGCCGCTCTACTCACTGGAAGCGGAGCTGCAGTTCCTGCCGTTGGCCACCGCGCGCAAGCTTGGGCTTCCCGATGAGCGCGTCCATCAGATCGAGGCGAACACCGACGGACGCCGGCAGGTGCTCGTCGTCGCGCGTCTCGTCGCGGGTTCACCCGCGGCCGCGCTCCTCAAGACGGGTGACCTGTTGCTCGCGATCGACGGCAAGGTCGTCACCCGTTATCGCGACGTCGAGCAGGCCGTGCAGAAGCAGCATGTCGCCGTGACACTGTGGCGCGGGACCAGCGAAATGACGGTCGACGTACCGACGACGGCACTCGGTGGCCAGGACGTCGATCGGTTCCTCATCTGGGCCGGTGCGACGCTGCAATTGCCTTATCGGGCCATCGTCGCGCAACGGGGCATCGAGCCGGAAGGCGTCATGGTTTCGTACTTCTACTACGGCTCACCGGCATCCCGCGTGCCGCTGTTGCCGCTGCGGCGCATAGTTGAGGTCAATGGCGTGCCGACGCCCGATCTGGATGCCTTCATCAAAGCCGTGGGCAACCGGTCAGACCGTTCATCCGTGCGCCTGAAAACCATCAACTGGAATCAGGCCGTCGAAGTGCAGACGCTGAAACTCGACAAGCACTACTGGCCCACCTATGAGCTGAAGCTCACCAAGGACGGGTGGCAACGCACCGCGCTCGACTAATACCCCCGCCCGGTGCCGGTGTAAAAGATCCGGGGGTATTGGGGCGTCCGGCGGGGAGCAGGTCCTCGGCGCTCATGAGAAAACGTGCAGAGGAAAAAAGGGAACGCTGACTTTTCCGCTTGCGTGACTTAAAGCGTCGCACTCGCGATCCGGGGAGTTCCCTTTTTTCCTCGCAAACCTTGCGGGGCCGGGCGAGCCGACAGCGTCCAGGCATCGTCGAGTCCCCGCGCCGTCGGCTCGCCGACGGCCCCGCCGCGGCGTTTTCTGATGAGCGCCGAGGACCTCCTCCCCGCCAGGACGCCCGATAACCACGGACATTTGCACCGGCGCCGAACTGCGGCGGTCCCGAGCTATGATGTCGTCTTATGGTTCGTATAGTCAGAGCAACACAGGCTGATATCGAGGCGGCGGTGGAAGTGCTGCGCGCCGGCGAGCTCGTGGCCTTTCCGACCGAGACGGTGTACGGAGTGGGCGCCAACGCGTCCGATCCATCTGCTGTGCGCAAGATCTTCGTGGCGAAAGGGCGCCCCGCGAATCATCCGGTGATCGTGCATCTTGACAGCGTGCGGTATCTGCATCGCTGGGTGAGCGAAGTGCCGGCGGCGGCGCAACAGCTCGCGGAGCGGTTCTGGCCCGGCCCGCTGACGCTCGTCCTGCCGCGCGGTCCGAATGTGCAGGACATCGTCACGGGGGGCCAGAACACCATCGCCATCCGTGTGCCGTCGCATCCGATGGCGCAGCAACTCCTCACCGCATTCGGTGGCGGCATCGCCGCGCCGTCCGCCAACCGATTCGGCCGCCTGAGCCCGACGCGCGCGGAACACGTGCGCGAGGAATTGGGCGATTCCGTGAAGATGATTCTCGACGGCGGCGAGTCTTCCATCGGACTCGAGTCAACTATTGTCGCTTGTCTCGATGGCCGCGTACGCCTGTTGCGGCCGGGCGCGATCACGCTCGCGCAGATCAAGGGACTCGTCGGTGAAGTCGACGTGGGCCCGGCGCCCGATTCCCCACGCGTCCCCGGCAGCACGCCGGCACATTACGCTCCGATGACGACGCTTGAACTAGTGCCGATCGAAGTGCTCGAGGAGCAGGTCGCGAATCTCGCGGCGGCCGGGCGCAAAGTCGCCGTGCTCGCCATGCGTCCACCGCTCCGGGCCCACCGCAATGCGACATGGATCAACGCGGGCAAGAAGCTGGAAACCTATGCGCACAATCTCTATTCCCACCTGCGCAGTCTCGACAAGGTGGGTGCGAGCCGCATCCTCGTGCAGACGGTTCCCGCCGAGGATCGCTGGGAGGCGGTCCGCGACCGGTTGACGCGTGCCGCCGCCAGCAGCACCGAACCGCTACCCGAGGATGGCGCGGGAGGTGTGCTTCCCTAGTCCTTGGCGTGCTCGGCATCCCACTTGGCACGCATCTTCTCGTGCATCTGGGCGCGTTCGGCCGCGATGCTCTTGAGAATTCCAGGCAACTGCTTCTTCTGATCGGCCGTCAGGAGCTCGTACACCTGACTGCGAACGTCGCTCATGTGCTTGACCATTTGCGCCGCCATTTCCTGGCTTTGCGTCGTTGCCTGCGCGACTACCGTCGCATAGTTCGGATCGTCAGGCAGCGTCGTCTCGAATGTCTGCAGCATCGTGTGCATCTGCTCATGCATCTTCTGCATTTGCGGATGCTCCGCGGCCATGATGTTGTGCACGCTCTGGCGCTGGGCGTCCGTGAGGTTCAGTTGCTTCAGCGCGGGACCGAAGCCGCCGAACATTTCGCCAGGACCGGATCCAAAGCCGCCATGCATGTCGCCACCATGGCCACCGTGGTGGTGCTCGTGGGCCTGCATGGGAGCTTCGTCTCCGGTCTGCGCCCAGGCGACGCCTTCATACGCCGCAACAATCGTTGCGCCTGCGACGAGTCCCCAAAGAATACTGCGGGTCGGTTTCATTCGGCTCTCCTGCTATTCAAGCGGTAAGTGGGTTTGGCACAGAGAAAGGGATGCAGCACCTGACAACTGCGTCGCATGCAGAGTTCCGGGAGCTTCAGGCCACTGATTCTTTGGAACGCCAGCCACCTTTGACAGTCGAACTGCCCCGCCGTGACAATGCGGCCCCCTCTTTATCCATGGAACTACGGAGTCCGATGAAAACTCTTGCTGTGTCCTGTCTTCTTGTGGCGACACTCACCGGGTCGGTCGCCAGCTTTGCGGATGAAACAACGGCGAAGCCCGCCGCTGCCGCTGCTCCTGCTGCGACTGCCGCTCCTGCCGCTTCCGCGGCCCCTTCTGCGACGGTTGCCCCGGCTGCGGCAGCCGCGCCCAAACCCGCCACCGGCCCGCTGACCAATGCGGAGGCGAGTTATCGCATCGGTTTGTCGCTCGGCGAACAGCTGAAGCATGCCGGCATCGGGCCCGATGCGCTCAAGGCAGATGAACTCGCACGCGGCGTGAAGGATGCCGTTAAAGGCAGCCATCTCACGCCCGAGGAGGGCAAGCGGTTGAACGACTGGGTGCTCGCGGGCGTGACGGTCATTGCGGATAAGAACCGCGCGGCGGCCAAGGCATTCCTCGACAAGAACGGCAAACTGCCGGGTGTCGTGACGACGGCGTCGGGCCTTCAGTACCAGATCGTCACGTCGGGCAAGGGCGCGTCTCCGAGCCCGACCGATGAAGTGACCGTGCAGTACCGCGGTACGACGCTCGACGGCAAGGAGTTCGACAGCTCGTACAAGCGCGGTCAACCCGCCACGTTCCCCGTGAATGGCGTCATCAAGGGCTGGCAGGAAGCGCTCGTCCTCATGCAGCCGGGCGCGAAGTGGAAGCTCTTCGTTCCGCCGGCACTCGCCTACGACCTGAAGTCACCGACGCCGATGATTCCGCCAGGTTCGGCGCTCATCTTCGACGTCGAGCTCGTCAGCATCAACGCGAAGCCTGCGCAGTAACTGGTTCATGCCGGCCAGGCTCGATTCGAGCCTGGCCGGCCATCCCGCTCGCTTGTCATAACTGCGGACGCCGTCAAGTACGGACTTGCGCCATCTTGCGACGGCAATGTCGATCTGCTTCAATAAGAAAAGGGAATAAGAATAAATCTGGCGCATTGGAAGGCCGTATGAGCGCGCTGCGGCAGTTCACTTTCAGAGGGCTGATGACCGAGTCGGAGCGCGCGCTCTGGCGAACGGATTCGTTGCCCGATTACTACCGCAGTCCGGTCTGTCAGCTGCTCGACGACGGCCGGCATTACCGTTTGTGGGAGGTTTCCCACGCACGCTTGATGCAACAGGTCGCACACGGGGCCCAGCCCGTGGGTCAGGCATTGGCGTTGCGGGCAACGTGCCTGAGCCTCATTCATCGTCGCGGCCTGCTCGACTATTTGCGCAACCATGGGGTGCGCGGCAAGGTGCGCGAACGAATGTTCGAGGCGTTCTACGGACCGATCGACTACCGTACCGCGGTCTTGACTGAGCACCGGCAGTTCGTGCTGGCTGCGTCGAGCGGCTATTGCACCGACGTCCTGGTGGGGTCCATTCATGATGGTGAAGGCGCGCGCTTGATCGAGCGCTACGCGAGGCTTTACCGCGACTACTTCGAGGTCTTCGGGCACTTTGTCACGGCCGAGATGACTGAGGAAGCTGATGTTGCCAGTGCGCTCAAGCCGATCATGCTGAGGCGGCGCACGGACGTCGCTCGGTTGCGCGGCACTATTCTTACGCCACCTCGGCACGGCCTCCTGGACAGGCGCCGATCGCATAATTTCGCCGCGGCGTCAGCTTAGTCCGCCGCCACCGCGCGGCTCGCTGCCCATGTTCGCAGGGCGCTCACCTGCTCGCTCATGACGACCGAGAGTGGACGAGTCGCGTCAAGTTCCTCGGCGACGTGTCGCGCGCACACCGCCTCCCTGTGCGCGCGGGCGCCATAGAGGGCCGCAACCACCGCCTGTTCGAGCTCGGCGCCCGAGAATCCCTCCGAGCGTGCGACGAGACCGCCAAGCTCCTTTGCGTCGAGTTTCAATCCCCGTTTTTCCGCATGCAGTTTCAGGATTCGCGCGCGCGCTTCCCGCGTCGGCAGGTCGACGAAGAAGATTTCATCGAAGCGGCCCTTACGGATGAGTTCCGGCGGTAGTGCCTCGATATCGTTGGCGGTGGCGACCACGAATACGTGGCTCTTCTTGTCGGCGAGCCACGTGAGGAGGGTGCCGAGCACGCGCTTCGAGGTACCGCTGTCGCCTTCGCCGGCGGCGACGCCTTTCTCGATTTCATCGAGCCACAGCACGCACGGCGCCATGGCTTCGGCGGTTGCCAGCGTATCGCGTAGATTTCTTTCCGATTCGCCGTGCCATTTCGTGTAGAGCGCGCCGAAGTCGAGCCGCAGGAGCGGCACGCGATACGCACCGGCTGCGGCGCGCGCCACCAGACTCTTGCCGCAGCCCTGCACGCCGAGCAGCAGGATGCCCTTCGGCGGATCCAGGTCGGGCGCCGTGCCTTCGAACGCGGCACGCCGATCTTCGAGCCATTGCTTTAGGCGCGTGAGGCCGCCCACATCCGCGAACGCCGCTGTATCGTGTTCGAAAGTGACGGCGCCGCTGCGATTCAAAAGCCGATACTTCGCTTCCAGGAGCGTCGGCAGGTCGGCCTGCGAGAGCATGCCGTCGTCGAAGATCGCCTTGCGCACGAGCCGCCGGGTATCGCCGCTCGTGAGCCCAGAGAGATTCTCCACGAGGAGCTTGAGCGCGGTGGGATCGGCCGAAACCTTCCTTTCGCCGTGGGCGGCACGCCATTCTTCGGCGATCGATTCGACGAGCGCACGGCGCTCGGGCGCCGTTGGCACGGCACACTCGAAGCGCGCACTGAAGTTTTCGAGCTCGGCCGGAAGCTTCACCGCGTAGCTGAGCAGCACGATCGTGCGGGCCACCTTGTCGTATGCGAGGCAGATGTCCTTCAGCATGCGAACGTTCGCCGGATCGTCGAGGTACGGGTGAAAGTCGAGCAGCACGAAGACGCCTGGCTTCCCGAGCGCCCGGATGTGCCGCAACACCTCGGCGGGCGGCGCATTCAGATGCTGGGCACCGCCCATATCGATATCGATGCGCTCAAGGCCGTCGGTGACCGTCCACTTGAAGATCGGCATCACCTGCGGGCGCGCGAGACGCGCCGCCAGCGACTTCAGCAGTTCCAGGATGCGCTCCTCGTCGCGGCTTTCGATGACAACGAGCGGAATACGTGAGCGCAGGACGATTTCGAGCTCGTGCGCTGTGTCGGCGGCAGTGGCGGCGGCGGCAAGTGGAGTCGGCATGCGGCTGGCACTCTAGCAAATGTTTTCCTAGAATCCGCCCCTTCAATGAACGCCAACCCCAAGAGACGCCAGGCGCCACTCCCACTCCCGGAGTGGATCGATCCCTTCACACCCGCCGAGGTCGAGCGGCTGGCGAGCGAGTTTGGCTCGCCGCTTCTCGTCATCGATTGCGAGCGCGTGCGCGCCCAGTACCGCAGGCTCGCCGCGGCCCTGCCGCGCGTCGACCTGCATTACGCGCTGAAGCCGCTGCCAGCGCCGGCGGTGGTGGCAGCGCTCGCCGAGGTCGGGTCGTTTTTCGATCTTGCGACCTCGGGCGAAGTCGACGTCGTGCGCAACGAGAAGATTGCGCCCGAACGCTGCATCCACACGCATCCGATCAAGCGCGAGCGCGACATCCGCGAGGCGCTCGATTACGGCGTGACGATCTTTGTCGCGGACAACCCGGATGAGATCCGCAAGTTCACCAAGTTTCGTGATCGGGCAGCGCTGCTCCTGCGGGTCTCCTTCCGCAGTCCCGATGCGGTGTGCGATCTGTCGCGCAAGTTCGGGTGCGATCCGGAGGCGGTACCGGCGCTCCTGAAGCTGGCACGCGATCTTGGCATCCGCGTCCGCGGGCTCTCGTTCCATGTGGGTTCCCAGGCCGCGGATCCGGCGAAGCACGTTGAAGCAACACGTGTCTGCCGGGACCTGCTCGCCGCGGCGACCGCCGCCGGGCTCGGCTCCTTCGATATGCTCGATATCGGGGGCGGTTTCCCGGTCGATTACGGGAAGCCGGTCATGCCGATCGAGGAATTCTGCGCCCCGATTCGCGCGGAGCTCGCGACGCTGCCGAAAGGCATGCGCGTCATTGCCGAACCCGGCCGCTACATCGCGGCGCCCGCGGCGATCGGTATCTCGACAGTCATGGGCCGCGCGCATCGCGAGGGCCGCTGGTGGTATTACCTCGACGATGGCCTCTACGGTTCATACAGCGGCCAGCTCTACGATCACGCGCGTTATCCGGTCGATAGTCTGCGTGGCGGCAAGCGTCAGCCTTCCGTGCTGGCCGGGCCCACGTGCGACAGCATCGACGTCGTGAATGATAACGTCGATCTGCCGGTGCTGAGAGCAGGGGACCTCGTCGTCGGCCGCATGATGGGCGCGTATACCTGGGCGAGCGCGACCGATTTCAATTTCTTTCCCAAGGCCCGCCTGGTCGCGGTGAATCTCACGCCGGGCGATCACGGCTCGGTCGTCGACCTCAATCGCTGAAGCGGTGTCCTGCGCATGCCCGTCGTGCTGCAAACCGCGCTCCTGCTCATGCTGTCGAATGTCTTCATGACGTTCGCCTGGTACGCGCACCTCAGAAATCTCAATCAGCGTGCCTGGTATGTCGCGGCGCTCGCGAGCTGGGGCATCGCGCTCTTTGAATACATGCTCATGGTGCCCGCCAATCGCATCGGCTACACGGCGTTGTCGCTCCCGCAGCTGAAGATTCTGCAGGAAGTCATTACGCTCCTCGTGTTCGTGCCGTTCGCTTACTTCTATATGAAGGCACCTTTCAAGCTCGACTACGTCTGGGCGGCGTTCTGCATCATCGGTGCCGTGTATTTCGTATTCCGCCAGCATTGATTCATGTCGAGCACCATTCACCGTCAGGTCGAACGGCTGCGCGCCGGCAACGATCCGGCGCTGGTGGCGCGCATGAAATCGGGGTGGGCGGTGATGGGAGAAGCGCAGTTTCTGAAAGGCTACTGCCTGCTGCTGCCGGACCCGGTCGTGCCAAACCTCAACGCCCTGGCGCACGAAGCGCGCCTCGCTTTCCTCGCGGACATGGCGGCTCTCGGCGATGCCGTACTCGCGGCGACCGGCGGGATTCGCATCAACTATGCCATCTTCGGCAACGTCGATCCGGCGCTGCACGCGCACGTTATTCCACGCTACGCCGAGGAGCCGCCCGAGACGCGCAGCTCCCATCCCTGGATGTTCGACTGGAACAAGGCGCCGCGCTTCGACCCACAAGCACAAGCGCCGCTGGTCGCGGCCATTCGCGCTCGTCTCGCGAAGACTTGACGCCGCCATGGCACAAGGATGGCTGCATCACATCGATCTGACGGTCAGCGATCTGCCGCGTTCGACGGTGTTTTACGATCGCGTCCTGCCGCTGCTCGGATTTCGCCGCATTGAAGATTGCGCGGATGGGCCGCTCTGGGCCGGGGCGGGCATGGAGTTGGGGCTGCAGGCGGCGCAAGCCGCTGTGCGGCATGATCGCTACGCGCCGGGCCTGCATCACCTGGCATTTGGCGCGGCTTCGCGTGCGGACGTCGACCGCGTACATGCCGAGCTCGTGAAACTTGCGGTCCCGATTCTTGATCCGCCCGCGCTTTATGAGCGCTATGCGCCCGGCTACTACGCAGTCTTCTTTTCCGACCCGGATGCGATCAAACTGGAATACGTGTACACACCCGTGTGGCCCGCATGAAGCTGCTTTTCAGTGTCGCGCTCCTCGGATTTGCGCTCGCCGCGCTTGCGCGTGATGAGCCCTCGTACTTTCGCTACCGGGATGCGAACGGCGAGTGGGTGTACACGGACAAGCGGCCGGTCGGCGAGCGCGATGTCGAGCAGGTGCTGCGCGACCCCGAGCAGGCATCGCCACCAGTGCGGCTGCTGCGCCAGCCGTCGGACGCGGGCACGGATCTCGTCATCGACAACCAGTGCTTCTGTCCCGTGGAAGCCGCGGTCGTGATCGAGAAGGCGGTCGGCGTCGTCGCGGAGAGCGACGGACACGCGCGCAAACTCATCGACGCCCGTTCGAGCGAAACGCTGATGCGGCTGCGGGTGGAAGGTAACCCGGCGGATTCGTCGTTCGGCTATCGGTATGCCGTGGTGTTCGGCAACCCGCACGCCGAGCACCAGCCGCCGCGTCCGTACCGCGCGCCGTTCGCGTTGGCGCAGCGTTTTGCCATCACACAGGCGTACCCGTCGCACCGCACGCACGGCGATGCGGCGAGCATTTATGCTGTCGACATCGCCATGCCAGTCGGCTCGCAGGTGTTCGCGGCGCGTGAAGGGACCGTCATCGAAGTGACGGGAAAATACTATGAGGGCAGCGCCGACCCGGGCAACGCCGCGCGCGCGAACCTCATCCGCATACTGCATCCGGACGGCACCATGGCGATCTACGCGCACCTGCAGTGGGACACTGTGCGCGTGCACCCCGGCCAGATCGTGAAGCGTGGCGAATACATCGCAAATTCCGGCAACACCGGCTTCACCACGGGCCCGCACCTGCACTTCGCCGTGCAGAAGAACAACGGCCTCGCGCTGACTTCGGTGCCCATAGAATTCGCGGACAGCCAGGGCCGCGGAGTGACGCCAGTTGAGGGCGCTACGCTAACCGCTTACTAAGGAGCCGCCATGTGGAAATGGATCGCAATTCTCACAGGGATCGCCTGCGCTGCATTTTTCGCCGTCGGCTTCATCAAGCCTGAAGTCCACATCGTCAACAGCGTGCACGTGCATCGCAGTCCGGACGTGGTCTGGAAGGTATTCACGGATATGTCGCGCTCGAAGGAGTGGCTCACCGGTCTGAACAGCATGGAAAGGATCTCCGGCGAGCACCTCGCCGTCGGCACGCGCAGCAAGCTGGTGTTCTTCGACGGCGGCCGCCGCGAAGAGATGGAGGAAACCACCACGGCCGTCGAGCCCGGCAAGCTCTACGCGTTCGACTCCAGCATGGACATGATGTCGGGGAGTACCAGTGTGAGGCTCACTCCGAACGGGGCGGGCACGGACCTTACGTTCGACAGCACCTATGCTGGCAAGACTTTCCTGTGGCGCTCAGCACTGGCGCTCATGCAGTCGTCGGTCGAGAAGCGCGGAGCCGAGGACATGGGGAAGCTCAAAGCGCTCGTTGAGGCCGAGCCGAGGTAGGCATGACGGTATCTTCCGACTACCTGGCGTTCATCCTCGATCAGCTCGCGACGCTGGGCGGGGTGACTTCGCGCCGGATGTTCGGTGGCGTCGGGCTCTATCGCGACAAGTTCTTCTTCGCGCTTCTCGACGACGACGTGCTCTATTTCAAGGCCGACGAGAGC
>Ga0326726_10003155_pt1 | contig 15132 bp, 13 predicted proteins | sample MHFenrmetagenome_2_FD_207603 | JGI IMG/M metagenome (GOLD analysis project Ga0326726, IMG submission 207603) | Lab enriched peat soil microbial communities from Michigan Hollow, Ithaca, NY, United States - MHF15MN | ecosystem: Environmental > Terrestrial > Soil > Wetlands > Peat | place: USA...
TACTTCCCAATAGCAATTTATAAACATGTTTCATAAAACACAATAAATATTGTGTTAGGTTATGTTTAGAAAAAAATCGCAGTTAGCTTAGCAGAGCCCGCTTTCCTTGAAATAATAATCCGTTTCTTTCTTGGTGCCGAAGCTCCGCACGCCCTTCTCCTTCAGCTGCTTCTTCAGCTGCTCGGCGTGTTCCTTCGTAATTTCGCACCGTTTCTCCATGTAGACGATGATTTCGTGGGCTTCCTTGTCCGTGTTGCAGCGGCGGATGAAGTCGATGACGGTTGGGACGTAGTTGTGGAATTTGTCGGGTTGCTTCTCCTCGCCCTCGGCTTCGGCTTCTTCTGGGTTGGGTTCCACGGAGTCGATGGAGACGGCGTTTTCTCCGCTGCTCAGCTCTCTGGCGAGGTGGGGGAACGTTTTCTTGAAGGATTTGTCTGCGGCGACCAAGGGTTCCAAGCCACGTTGTTTTTGGTGAATGCTTTGTTTTTCGCCTTTATGTGCGTTTTCTACAGAAAAGAGGAAAACTACGTGTCGGATGCGGCCATGAATTGCTGGGAGATGGCTACTCGGGGATGAATTGAGCGGTGGCGTTCTCCGCCAACAACTTTTCCAGCTCCTTCACGTTGAGACCGGTCATGGGGTCGCCGAAAATCTCGCATTTCCTCTGTTTGCCCGCTTCGTCTACGCCTCGAACGGTGATTTCGACCTTGTTTCCGTCGGCGGTTTCGCCGTGAATGTGGAAAGCGGCTAGTGCTTTGCCGTGTTTGGTCACGTTGGTCCACTCCGTCCTGACGATTCCGAGGCTGCTTTCGACGAGGAGCTTCACGATGTGATCTGGTGCGTTGTGGCAGAGGGCGATGTCTATGTCGCTTCCTCGGCGTATCGTGCCTCTCCAGACGCTGCCGATAAGCACGGGGTCGTACTGCTTGAGGGTGGTCATGATCTGCAGGGCTTCTTGGCGCATCCGGATGAGTCGCTGTCTTCTTTCTGGTCCCTCGTTTTCTTCGGCTATACGGTTCAATTCGAGGGCGACTTCGCCGTTCGTGGGCAAAAAATGCGTTCCCAGCGTCTCTGCTGCTTTCTGTTTGGCTTGTTTGTATTCTTTCTCAGCGCCGAAGTAGAGAAGGGTGGCGGCTTCCGAGGCGACTCTCTGCCGAACGGTTTGAGGGTGGTTTTTCAATTTCAGCGCTTGACCATCTGCTCGTAGAGTTCGAGGGTTTTTTCGGCGATTCGGTTCCACGTGAACTCCTGCAAAACTCGCTTTCTCCCGTTCTTGCCAAGCCACTTCCGTTTCTCGGGGCTTTCGAGGGCGTTTGTGATGCCCCATGCGATGTCGGAGGGGATGTTGGGGTCCACGTGGTAGCCGCATTGTTCGTCGCTGCAGCAGATGACAATCTCGCGCATGCCGCTGACGCCTGCGGCTCCGACGACGACGGGTTTCTCCATAGCCATCGCTTCCAACGCCACAATGCCGAAGGGTTCGTAGTGGCTTGGGAACACCGCAACATCGCATGCGGCATAGTGGAGGATGCGTTCTTCTTCGGGGATGAAGTCGAATCGGAACCGCACGTACTGCTCGAGGCGCATGGTCCTCGCGAGGTTCTGCAAGTACTCCTGCAGGTCGCCAACTCCGACGATGACGAGCCGAGCCTTAGGGTACCTAGACAGCACGTGAGGCATGGACATGATGAGTTTGTCGACACCCTTGACGCCGACGAGTCTGCCGAGGAAGAGAATCATGAGGTCGTCGTCCTTCAACCCGTAGGATTCCCTGAGCTTGCGGACTTGCTCTTTAGGGATGGTTTCTGGGTTGTACTTGACCGGGTCGACGCCGTTGTAGCTCACGAAGATTTTCTCCTTGGGGAAACCGAGCTTGATCAACTCGTCTTTCATGGCGTATGAGACGGTGACGACCATGTCAGCCATGTTGCCGCCGCGTCGTTCGATGTCGCTGACGACGGTAGAGCCGTTGCCCAGCGTCCTGCCATACTCGGTCGAGTGGACGTGAAACGCCAGCGGGAGCTTGCTCTCCCTCTTCACGGTGATTCCGCCCATGACGCTGAGCCAGTCGTGAGCCACGACCACGTCGTAGTTCATACCCTCCTTCCGGATGAGTTCGTTGATAAGTTTCGAGGCGCTCAGGTAGTTGTAAACTAGCAATTTGCCGAACAGGTTGATGCCCCTGCCCCACTTCCTGATGTCCTCAGCAATCACGTCGGGCAACGAGTCAGACACGTCGATGTGCAGGGGACGGTGGATCTCGATGCCCCGCCAAATCTCCCTCGTGGGAAGTGAGCCCGCGTCGTCGTTCATCGTGAAGACGGTTACGTCGTGGTCCATGAGGACGAATTTTCGGGTGATCTCCGCGGCGTATGTGCCCAAGCCACCCACGATTTTTGGCGGATACTCGTAGACGAAAACGGCAACTTTCATGCTGTTCTTTCACACCGTATCACCTTAGGAATGGGTTCTCGCTACTAAAACTTTGCCTAATGACGATTCAGTACCACATCCGTTAATTCGCTCTCCACGGACCTCACCTTGTTTCTGTCGTTTCGAAGGGGTTTCCCGCTTCAGGAATTAGACGTGATCTGAAAATTACCATTTAGCCTGCAATTATATCGACTCTCTATGTTCTGCAGTCATTCATCTCCGTCAGTGGTTAAGACGAGACGAAACAAGAACAAAGCAGGCGGCCCGATAGAAACATCACACGGGTAGTTGCCTCTTTAAATAAGGGGGTATAGAAAAAAATCGCGCTAGTAGCCCAGCCCCAGAGAGTATAATTCTAATGTTTAACCATTGAACAATCGCAAGTTGCCGCGAATTTAGGAAAACTTTGATTAGAGCGAACTGCATTCACTCTCTGCGGAAGCGTGTCGTTATGAGTTTGTCACCAGCCAGATGCAAAATTCTTGAAGCCCTGCTGCTGAACGAGAAGCCAGTGAAGGCACAGGACATCGCGAAGGAAGTCGGAATCGAATTCAAGCCAGTCAACATGCACCTGATTGGTCTAGCAAAAGCTGGCTGCGCAACTTCACCCGCAAAGGGAATGTACATTATCACGCCGAAAGGCAAAGAAGCACTGGGCATCCCTGCAACCACCAAAGAATGCGCCCAACAACTCCTAGCCAAAACGCCACAGGAAAAAGCGTTCCACTTCTACTCCGACCTGCACAAACCCCTCAACCAAACCGCCAACGGCCTCCGAGAATTCGCCGAAAAACTCGAAACTGTAGACTTAGCCTCGCTGGAATTCCACGTTTGCAGAGGAGACTTCGAAAAATGGTTCACAAGCCTCGGCGACCAAGAACTGGGCAAGAAAATGGCGCTCCTGCAAGCGAAAAGCCTCACGGGTGAAATTCTCAGAGCTAAACTGAAGGACATCGTCAGTAGCCGCTGCACAGCGCTCTCTGCATTGACGTAGCCTGCAATTTCAAACGAACCTCAGTGGAGATTCTCAAAACTTAGTTTAATCTATCTTATTCGATCTCTCACCCGACAAAGCAGCTTCCAGCTGACAACCAGCTGAAACAACTTGATATCACCGCGTACTCTCTCCTCAGTTTTTCGGAAGCCGTAGAAACCATGAAATAATAAGACCTCCATAATCATCGTCAAGGTGCAACAATGAGCGACATTCGCGTGGTCACCGCAAAAATTCCCGAAGAAATCTACAACGAAATGGCACTCCGCATCCCCGAAGGCGACAGAAGCAACTTCATCCGCGAAGCCATTGTTGACAAACTCCAGAGTACACCCAAATCGGACAAACTCCTCGAACTGCAACAACGCATGGGCAAAATTGAGCAGGAACTCGCCCAAATCCGAAAATACCTCGCCGACCTCGAACTCCTTACCTACCAGCACGACGACATCAACCCCCACACCTTTGCCATCGACGAATCCGACCACAAAATCATCGACTATCTTCTCCACTACAAAGGCGCAACAACACCTGAAATCGCCGAGTACCTCAAAACCAACCGATGGCTCATCCTCAACCGCCTCAGAAAAATCCAGACCAACAGCAAAAAACAACTCGGCAAACCCATCATAACCTACTACCCAGGAGAAAAATCAGGCAAGAAAAAAGCCTGGTGGATAAACCAAGACCTTATCAAAGAATAGGCACACACGGGTCTGTTGCCCAGCACGGATTAAGGCGTCGGCCTCCGGGCGCGCGGAAAACGCGGAAGAAAGCCGAAGACCAGGGGTTCAAATCCCCTCAGACCCGCTTGCAACTCCACCTGCTATTGTGCGTATTCTCCGATTCTGGCAAACGTTTAAGAAAGCCTCGAGACAGATTCAACGACGTAGGCAACGTCGAGCCCCGAGGTGAGCCCTGATGGCGGAAAATTTTCTCGTCGCATTCTTGGTTGTTGTCTTAGTTGGGCTAGTATGGGCTTCTGCTCTTAGCCAAGTTTTCTGCAGCTCAGTCCCCTCGGCGACGAGCAACTTTGAGTCTTCATACAAGGTCTCAGTCCAGAACGGCTTCTACGTTGCTGACCACACTCTGTACGTGTCTGTGCCGCCCTCGGTGCACGAGTACTACAACGGGAAAAGCCACACCGTGATTAACGAGATGGACTACGTCAAGTACGTCACGCCGAGCGCGGTTCAATCTATGGCGGACAACATCAGAGAAGTAACGAACGCCACACCATACAACGACGAGGAGTTTGCCAACGCCGTCCTCATGATGGTGCACGAGGTCCCCTACGTTAAAAGCAACGCGAAATATCCCGTCGAAACCCTCGTTGACAACCAAGCAGACTGTGACGGCTTATCCATTCTTGCAGCGTCAATCATGAAAGCTGGGGGAGTCAACGTCGTGCTGCTCCTGTACAATGACATAACCCCGCCACACATGAACATTGGCGTTAACCTTGCCCAGATGCCCGTCTCACATTCTTGGTGGACAGTGCCCTCAGGCATCGAATATGAAAACAAGACCTACTGGGTCGCCGAATGCACGTCACTAGCAGACTGGACTGTCGGTGACCGTCCCGAGCTCCTTTCCAGCGCCAAACCCATAGTGATTCCCTTGGCTGGCAGCGAGAAGAATTCGCCAGCTAAGGTTGCGTCCAGCTTGGACAGCGGTTTGCTGTCGTCTTCAATTTCCATAAACCTGACGGCAGTGTACGCCAACGGCAGCGATGCGCGCATCATAAACGTTTCTGGCTCCGTCTCACCAGCTTCTCCGAATGTATCAGTCACGCTCTATGTGAATCAGCCTGGGTATGCACCCAACGCTTACCAGACGGTGACTGATGATTTCGGGAACTACGCTGAGGTGTGGAATGTGACGTTGCCTGGGACGTACATCATGAGGACAAGTTGGAGTGGTTTCTCTAATCGTTCAGGTTCAGACAGCGACGCCATCACTGTTTTCATTGGGGCTCAACAGCCAGTAATCCAGGACTCGTCTTCGGGTTTTATCGGCGTGGAGACTCAGACGCATTCTCCTTGGTATATGGCTCTGTTCAACAAGGGTTCCGAAGAGTTCCTCAAGAGCAACTTAACTGGAACGAACGTCGTCCTGAGCGGAGACTTCATGGTTCTGAGCGACGGACACGAAATAGCGCCCAACGAAACGACCGTGACGGTGCCCGCGCATCGGGCGACTTATCGTGTGCCCAGAAGTTCACGAACGGTCACGGTGTTTGTACCGGAACAAGTGATAACGATTCCTGGCGCTGAGTTGTTAAGCAGTCAATTCGGTTTCATACTGCAACAGAATGGAGCAAGCAATTACACGGCGAGCGTGAAAGTTCTGAATGACGATGAGTTGTCTCAGATATCGCAGAACATCGGCGCCAGCAACGCGGTCATAATCAACGCCTCAAGTGTCGCCACGAAAAACGCTTGGCATCAAGCTGTGGCTAGAGTGGTAGGAGATAAGGCAACCGTTGAAGTGTACAACGAGAGCGGCGATCAGCTCGACAACAGATCGCAAAGCTGGAGCGGTCAGAGTTCTGGCGAGTTTGCTGTTCTGATGACGTACCCCACGGGTCAAATTATTGCTTTCAAGGACTTGAAGGTTGAAGCTATCACTCAAGCTCCTCCAGCAACGACGCAGAAATTGGCAGAGGGAAACGGGTTCGAGTTTCTGTACCCTTACGTGAGTCCGTTGCTTTTGGTGGCTGGAGTTGTCTTGGCGATCGTTTGTTTGTGGCAACGGCACGGCAGTAAAAAGTGCGCGAATGCTGTTCGTGAATCTTTGTGAATGTGGCAGCTAATCTTCTCTCAGGCTTTGAATGTATTTCCTGACCAGCTTTGGTTGGCTGAAGATGGCGCGCAGGGTTTTGATTGGGTTTTTGGCGTAGTTTATCATGGCTATGTGTTGGTATCGGTTCATCGCCATCGTTGCGATTTCTTTGACTTCGGCTGGCGTGAAATCCTCGGTTCCGATGAGTGGATTTCCCCGCGTCTGTCGGACCTCGGCGAAGGCGCGTGGTGTCAGGTTCTCCTGGATGTAGCCTTTCTCCTTGCACTGATAGTAAAGCCTCGTGCCGCAGGACGGCGTAGCAACGTGCAGCAGCATGCCCACGTCGTAGTCTTTCTTCATCTTGAGGGCGAAATCCACCGTCTTCATCATGTCCTCTTTATTCTCTCCTGGGAAGCCGATGATATAGAATGCAGCCGTGTTCAGCCCGATGTCCTTGCACATCTTCGCCACATTCGTGACGGCGTTTAGGTCGAGGCTCTTGCTGATTATGTCGTCCAAGACGTGTTGGTTGCCTGATTCGACGCCGAAGAAGACGCTCTGGCACCCTGATCGCTTCATCTTCTTGAGCAGATCTAGCGTGAGGTAGTCTGCGCGTATGCCGTTTGGGGTTTCCCATTTGAACTTGATTTTCTCATTGATTATGCGGTTACAGATGGCGTCAAAGCGTTTCAGGTCGAACGTCATGTTGTCGTCCTCGAAGAAGATGGTTTTGACGCGGTACTTGTCGACGACTTGTTTGACGTGGTTGACAACGTAGTCGACGGAGTGCGCCCTGAACGCTTTGCCCATGTGCAGGTGGACAGCGCAGAAGATGCAGTTGAACGGGCAACCGCGGCTTGTTATCATGGAGATGGAGCGGTCTTTGAAGCTGCGGTACTCGATTCTCTCGGGGTTCAGGTAAAGCTCCATGTCCACGAGGTCGTAGGCGGGGTAGGGCAGGTCATCCAGGTTCGTCAGGAAGGGACGAGGCTGATTCACAATGATCTTGTCACCTTTGCGGTAGGCGATGCCCTGAACCTGCTCCGCCCTAACTTTCCCCTCAGTCAGCTTGACGATGTCGAGCATCGTGTGCTCGCCCTCACCCATAACCGCAAAGTCCACGTTCTTCGCCTCCGCCATGAACTCATCAGGCACCGCGCTCACGTGAGGACCACCCACAACTGTTGGCACGTCACGGTCTATCTCTTTGACGATTTCCGCCACTTTCTCGGCGTGCTGGGTTTGGCACGTGAAGGGGTTGGAGATGCCTACGATGTCGGGTTTCCTCATGCGGATTTCTTCGGCGATTTTTTCGTAGGTCATGCCGATTTCCACGGTGTCCCCGACTTTTCGGACAGGGACGTTTGTCATGAAAGCGTCGAGGATTTCTGTTTTCGTGGCGTCTCGCTCCAAAACGGCTGCTATGTACATTAAGCCAAGTGGCAAGTTGCCTGAGGGCAAATCCGAGCCGGGATAGAACGTCTGCGGAGGATTAACGAGGAGCACTTTCATGGTGAAGCCTATGAGCAATAGCGGTTGCGAAATATATTAGATTACTGACGATTGCTGTTTTCTTGGAAAGCTGAGTAGTCGCGGCTGTTCTCGAATGGTTCCTAGTCATCTATTATTTCTAGCATGGGGTGCCGCAGCATACAGGGCTTTTCTGTTCGTGGCAGTTGTGTGAGTGCGTGCAGTCGCAAGTTTCTTAGTCAGTCTCAACCTTCCTCCACATGTTTTGCATTGGAACCTCGGCACTACTCTTCAATCTCCGGCAAACTATAACAATAGTTATTTCCCCTTTAAATAAGCGGGGTATAGACAACGTGAGCAGCTATCTCCCGACTTCCTTCAGCGGTTTAAGCTGCTTGAAAACCTGCTTAGACTCGGCACCCTTCACTTCAAGGAGCTTGTTTAAGTCGTCTCCTGAGTCGATATCCAACATGATTTCCTTTGAAAAGTAGAACCGCAACTTCACATCTCTCTCAAGCGCTTCTTCAATGTGCCTGTAGAAGCTGCCTTTCCCGAAGCAGATAGGAATCACGTCAGCAGGGTGCAGGAAAAGCGCGTTCGTTCCGCCATCCAGAGAACCTGACAAAACCACGGTTGAAGGTTCAGAGCCGAGTTCGACCAGTTTGTCCGCATCGTGAGGCGAAACAAGCGGGACATCAACGGGCAGAATCAGCACAGCATCAACCCTCTTCTGCACAGCATACTCGATTGCTTCCCTCAGCGAAGCATTGAGCCCAGCATCCCTGGGAACAAGGAACGAAAAACCGTGCTCGTCAGCGATCTTCTTGACAGCTGAGTCAGGACTCACAACCAACACTTCTCGAACCGAGGACCACTCCAAAGCGCCCAAGACGTCCCTGAGCATAGCAGCGGTCAGTTCTTTGCGTTTCTCAGGACTGAGCACATTAGACAGCCTTTTCTTTGACACATAGAGGCCTTTAACTGGCACTATGGCGAGCACGCGCATCGGATTCACGCTACATTTGACGCTAGGTTGATATTTAAGAATTAGCTGGTGCATAGACCCAAAATCCAGAAAACAGAAAGCAGCACATACATCACCAACAAAAGCCTTTTTAATCCAAACCTCTCTCCACTCTAATCCGAGATGAACCCACCATGAAAATACTAAACGAATTCGTCCCAACACGCAAATTCCTCAAGCTCGCCGAAGAAATCGCCCCTCTCGTTGACGGATGGAACGTCACCGACAGCGCAGCCGGCTTCCCCGCGCCAAGCGGCACCGTCGTCAGCTGCGTCCTCAAATCCAAGTATCCCGACAAAGAAATCTGCCCCATATTCATCCTTCACTACAAAGGACCCGTGGAGGTTGGAGGCTTAGCATTAGCCGCGGACATAATGGGCGTCGACGGCTTAGCCATTACAATGGGTGACAAACCCAAATTCGGAGAACCCATAACTATGCTCCCATCATCCGAAGCCGCCCGAGACTGGCTCCGCGCCAACGTGAAACTCAAGAACATCAAACTCGGCTGCCTCCTAACCGCACGGCGCTCCGTGGAGGAAACCATCGCACGCGCCAAAGGCGCCTGGGACTTCATCTACTTCATGCGACTTGAAGACAAATCCTTCCCCATTCTCGAGCAAGTGGCGAAGGAGTGCAAGAAAATAAGCAAGCCCATCTACGCCTACTTCCTCGTCGGCACACCCAACAACGTGGAAACCGTGAAGATGATCGGATGGCCAACCGCCGCAACCATGGAAACCGTCGTGGAGAAGGCAGCAAAGCTGGAAGGGCTCGTTGACGGCATCATCGCCACGTGCGCTGGCGACGCTGAGGGCGACAAAGTGATGCTGCAGAAGCTGCAACAGTTCAGGAAGAAGTAGCTGAAACCTACATCCTGAGGACGAGAGACGCTTTAGCCGTCTCTTCATCCAACCTTTCTATCTTGAATCCTTTCTTCTCGCCCAGCCCAATCATTTTGTAGTTGTCTGGGAGAATGTATGCTGATATTTTCTCCAACCGCATATCCTTAGCCGTCTCGATAATGTAGTCCAGCAGCTTCGACCCGAGTCCCAGACGTTGCCACTTATCGGCTACTAGTATTGCAAACTCGCCGTTTTTTCCATCAGGCTCGGCGATGACTCTGCCCGCACCTATAATCTTTTTGTTGTCTCGAAGTTCTGCTACTATGGCGATTTGCCTGTCAAAGTCAAGATTGCAGTACTGAACCAGTCTTTCGTGAGGCATATCCTTTATCATGCTGAAGAACCTGAAGCGCACGGATTCTGCAGATAGAGATTTAATCAGTTCATTGAAGCTGACTTCATCTTCTGCCCTTATAGGACGTAGCAAGACCTCTGCCCCGTTCTTCAAGGTTCGATGAGTAATGTACTTCTCGGGGTAAGCGGCAATGAGCGAGTTGTCACGATGTTCCGCAACCTCACGCATTAGTCTATCACAGTCAATAACGATGCGTGCATCAACCGCTACAACGCTCTTCGCGCTAGCCATCAACGGGTTTACGTCTATTTCAGCTACTTCAGGAAAATCGGAGACAAGCTTCGAAAACTTAACAAGAATCTCCTCGATGCCTTTTTCATCGAAAATCTGATTGGCGGTTGAAGCCTGTTTGAAGATGGCTGTTTCCTCGATTAATCGCTTGGCGAGGATTTGATTTAGCGGCGGAAAGCCGACGCTTACGTCGTTGAAGAATTCAGTTGTGGTTCCTCCTCTTCCGAAGAGAATGACTGGACCAAACTGGGCATCTGTTTTCGCGCCTACCAGCAGCTCAAAACAATTCTCACGTATCATAGGCTGAATAGCCACGCCCTCAAACTCCGCGGCACCGCTGTGGTTTCTGACTCTGCTCGCAAGTTCTTCGAAACAAGGCTTGATTTCTGAAGGCGAACAGATGTTGAGTATGACGCAGTTGATTCTTGATTTGTGGATGACCTGCGGAGACACCGCCTTCATGACGATGGGATAACCGACTTCAGAAGCCAAAGCCGCCGCCTCGTCGACGTTTCTGGCTATGGCTGTTTTGACTGTTGGAATCTGGTATTCTTCCAAGAACTGCATCGACTCGGGTAGACTCAGAACTTTTCGACCTTCGCAGAATGCGCGTCTGAGAACCCCCTTGAGCTCGGTTACATGAGTCTCACCGATGGGCACGTGTTGTGGGGTTTGGTACAGCAATTCAAGGTTCCGTGTGTAGCGATGCATGTTCAGGAAGGTTGAGACGGCATCCTCGGGCGATGTAAACGATGGAACCCCTGCTTGATGAAAGAGCCTTCGAGCTTCGCGACAGCGGTCATCTTGGCTCATTAGGCACGTGAGAATTGGCTTCTGGCTTTGCTTGGCGAGGTCGATTACTATTTGCGCTAGGGCAAGTGGGTCTGTTGCGCCCTGCGGTGTATAGAGCACGAGGAATCCGTCGCTGTTGGAATCCTTTAGACACACTTCCAATGCAGTTCGGAACCTGCTAGCCGTTGCTTCCTCGTAGACGTCGACGGGATTCGTCGTGCAGCAGTACGCGGGCAGAGCACTCTTCAACGTCTGAATGCTCTTGTTGGCTAGTTGAGTGAGGTGTCCGCCCCATTGTATCAGTCGATCCGCAGCTATTATTGCGGGTGCACCCGCGTTTGTAACTATAGTCAAGTTTGTTCCTGCAGGGTTAGGCTGCGTCGTGAGAGCTTCGGTACAGCAGAAGAGGTCGTTTATTCCTTCAACTCGGACAACTCCAGCCCGTTTGAAAGCCGCATCGTACACGACGTCTTCGCCTGCTAAGGCGCCGCTGTGTGAAAGGGCAGCTTCTTTGCTTTCGCGGAACCGACCTGCCTTGACGACTACGATGGGTTTATCGCGGGTGAGTTGTCGGGCGGCGCTCATGAATTTTCTGGGGTTCTTGAAAGACTCGACGTAGAGCATTATGCTTCTGGTCTGAGGGTCAACCCCGAAGTAATCGAGGAAATCGCCGATGTCCACGTCAAGCATCGAGCCCGTGGAGACGACTGCGCTGAAGCCTACGCCTTCGTTCCACGCCCAGTCCAGCGCTGACGCACAGAGTGACGCGCTCTGGGAGATGAAAGCGATTTTGCCCGGCGTTGCCCGTTTGTCTGCGAAGGTTGCGAACAGGTTGGTTTTGGGTCGGATGATCCCGAAGCTTCTGGGACCGATGATTCGCAGTCCATACTTGTTCTGGTGCTCACGTATCTGACGTTCGAGGTCGCTGCCGCGTTCGCCCGTTTCCTTGAAACCCGCCGAAACAATGATTACGCCTGAAACGCCCGAAGCTCCGCATTCCTCCGCAATGGTGGGAACAGTGTCCGCTGGAGTGGCGATTACAGCGAGGTCAACGCGATCGGGAATTTGACCAACTCGAGAATAAGCCGTTAACCCCTGAATCGTTTGTCTGTGCGGATTCACGGGGAAAACCTTGCCGGCGAACCCTGATGTCGTCAGGTTTCGGAGAATTTTGCTGCCGATGGAGCCTTCCCTCTCGCTTGCCCCTATCACCGCTATGGCTTGTGGGTTGAAAATTCGGTCAAGTTTTTCGATTCCCAAGTTCCAGCCAACTCTCCGTATAAGGGAGGCGTTTTACGTTAAGTATGTGGGTTGTTGGGTTTTAAGCCTTCTCAGCTTCCCAAGGTCTGACAACCTTTAGTATTGTAAGGAGAAACGCTCGTTTTTAATTTGCCCGGGTTCGGCTGGTTTGTCTCTGCCAGTCGTAAAACTTTAAGAACATCCCTTTTGACAGTACCAACATCGTGAGCGCGGCAACATGAAGGCAATCCAAATAATTCCAATAGAAAACCTGCCTCTCATAGCAGAGGGCGACAACATTGGCAAACTCCTCGTCGAAGCCGCCGCGAAGCAGGAAACTCCGTTTTTGGAGCGGGACGTAATCGTCGTCACCCACAAGATTGTCTCGAAAGCCGAGGGGCAAACGGTGAACCTTGACTCGGTTTCGCCTTCGGAGCAAGCCAAGCAAATCGCACAGAAGACAGGCAAGGACCCAGCGTTCGTGGAGGCGGTGCTCCGCGAGACGAAGGAAATCGTGCGGGTCGGGCCTAACAGCATAATTACGGAGAACAAGAGCGGCGGCGGCATCAGCGCGAACGCTGGCATCGACAAGTCTAACGTTGCGGGGGAGAGAACTGTCGTCACGTTGCCTAAGAATCCTGACAGGTCGGCGCAGGAAATCCGCGACGACGTGAAACGACTCACAGGTCACGAGGTCGCCGTGATTATCTCCGACACGAACGGCAGGCCTCTGCGGATGGGCGAGATAAACGTTGCCATAGGCGTCGCGGGAATCAAGCCGACCCGAGACCGACGTGGCGAGAAAGACCTCTTCGGATACGTCCTGCGGGTGAAGCAGACGGCAGTGGCGGATGAGCTAGCCTCTGCGGCTGAGCTGGTTATCGGTCAAGCGTCCGAGGGAATTCCGGTTGCTATCGTTAGAGGGTACCCCTATCAGACGGCGAAGAAAGCGTCATCCAGAGACCTTGTGAGACCCAAAGAGGCTGACCTGTTCCGTTGAAACGAAACGCTCAAAAACCTCGAACGCAATAACACACGAAACTCAACCTTGACGATGAGACTGCCTTGATGGAAGCAAAAACGCCCCAAGAATTCTTCGACGAGATCTTGCCGTTCAGGTTCAAACCCGAGAAGGCAAAGGGAATCGACGCAACCATCCAACTAAACGTCACGGGACCACATGGCGGCGACTGGAACGTGGAGATTAAAGACCAGAAACTGACCGCGCAAAACGGGATTCGCCTGTCGCCTAAACTCACCATTGGAGTGTCGGAGGCGGATTTTCTCGACATCGTCAACGACAAGCTCAGCGCTCAGAAGGCCTTCTTCACGGGCAAAATTAAGTTCAAGGGCGACATAGCCCTCGCCTTGAAGCTGAAAGACGCTGGTTTCCTGTAGCAAGCGTTTAGTCGATGCCGAGTTTCGTTTGGACCGCGTTAGGCAAGGGGTCTTCGCCTATCTTGAAAGTCAGCGGTTCATCTCTCTTCAGGATTGCCCGCAAATCCTCGGGTTCAAGCTCACAGATGAGTTGCAGCGTCGCCTGTTTTGCAGGTTTGAGGTGTTCGTTGAGCCTTTGGGGGTTTTCGAGTAACTTGCCCGCTAGTGGGCAGAGTTCCGCTTTCTTCAGGAACCATTCGACCTTCTTGGTGCGGAAGTTTATGTCGAACGTCACGGGTCCAGCCCTGCACGTTTCGGGCTTGACTTCGTGAATGCGGCACTTCTTTGTTTGGGGGTCGTTGAAGACACAGAAGCCGTTCGCGTCGACCATGGGAAACGAGAAATTTGACCTGCCAAAGACCCTCTCGGCTGACTGCCCGTGTTTTTTCAGGTGTGCTTTGATGATTGTCATTCTTTTCTTCGTGAGTGGTGGCGTTGTTTCGTGGCAGCAGCTGGTGGTTGTGCACTTGGCGCAGATGTCGGGGGCGCAGGTTTTGCTTACGTCATACTCGGGCATGGCGATCGCGTTTCGTGTTGTTTTCTTTAGAGTAATGCTTGATTATCGACTAGACACTTAATAAACGTTGAATAGACGCTGCGAACCGCCTCTGTAAAATCTGTTTTCTCTGCTCGTCGTGTGACTCGGTCGCGGATGCGCTCCGAGAGGTTGCCTTCGTCGATTCTTTTTTTGACGAGCCAGAGGTACGGCTTTTCATCTTCAGTTGCGTTTTCCGATGCTATCTTGAAGAAGTGTCGGCAAACTTCACGTGCTGTCTTCCCCGCGGGGTGCAGAACCATGGCGTTCGAGCCGTCGGCGATGATGGAGTTGAAGTCGCTGACGAGGATGTCGTGAGCAACGAGTTCTGTTTGCTGTTGCACCATGCCTCGGAGGGTGGCGCGGATGAAGCAGCTCAGTGCCACGTCGGATTTTATGCACTCCTGCTCATCCATGACCCTGATTTCGAGGGCGGTGCGGTCGAAGCGGAAGATGATGCCGCGGCTGTTCACCCACTCCTTGAACAGAAGCGTCTTCCCGGCACCTGCGCTGGCTAGGTCCTGCGAGTATTTGGCAATGATTTCTTCCTTGTAGCGGTTGAAGGATGCGGCGTATTCGGGAATCACGTCTCCCGTGATGGATGGCACTTCAGCCTGGTTGGTCTTGTAGAACCAGAGTCTGTTGTCCACGTATGGGCCTGTTTTGTCCTCGTAGATGGGTGAGGAGGCGGAGATTGCGGGTAGGTATGGGCAGAGGTTGGTTAGTTGGTTGTGTAGTTCGATGCCGTCGTTTTCGTTTGAGTATGGTAGGTTGAGGTGGAAGCTTTGGATGTTGAGCCAGCCGTGTTGTTTGAGGTTGAAGATTCGGGCGTATTCCTCGTAGATTTTTCTGTGGCGGTGTGGCCAGATGCCGGTTTCGTCGAGTTTTAGGAGCGGGTGCATTCCCGTCCCGAGAAGTGAGGCGTCGTGCTTC
>Ga0326726_10003156_pt1 | contig 15131 bp, 14 predicted proteins | sample MHFenrmetagenome_2_FD_207603 | JGI IMG/M metagenome (GOLD analysis project Ga0326726, IMG submission 207603) | Lab enriched peat soil microbial communities from Michigan Hollow, Ithaca, NY, United States - MHF15MN | ecosystem: Environmental > Terrestrial > Soil > Wetlands > Peat | place: USA...
CACGCACAAGGTGTTGCCGTAGCAGCTCGTTCTGCCGGCATTCCCGCAACTATCGTCATGCCGGAATGGTCTAGCCTCACAAAGCAGGAAGCAACCAGGAGTTACGGGGCTCAGGTAATTATTCATGGCCGTACTCTGGAGGAAAGCATTGAGAAGGCAAAGGAGATCGCACGCAAAGGGAATATTTTCATTCACCCTTATGACGATGATGCAGTAATTGCCGGGCAGGGAACCATAGGGCTCGAGATTCTCCACGATCTGCCAGCGACAGATATCATAGTCGTACCGGTAGGAGGGGGAGGTCTTATCGCAGGTATTGCAACCGCGGCAAAAGGGATGAAGCCGGATATTACCATCATCGGAGCCCGGAGCAGCCTGTGCCCGTCAGCCGGTGAAGTGCTCCGCAATGGTTCCTCCTGCTCAACTCAGGCAGGAAAGACCATCGCTGATGGTATCCGGGTTGCAGAGACGGGGACTCGTACGCTTCCCATCATACAACAGTACGTCGATCGACACGTTCTTGCAACCGAAGAGGAAATTGCCGATGCAATGCTGTTGCTCCTTGAACGCAAGCACATCGTTGCGGAGGGTGCCGGTGCTGTGCCGCTCGCTGTTATCCTGAACGGTTCCATCGAAATACCTCCAGGCAGCAATGTTGTTCTCGTGATCAGCGGGGGAAATGTTGAAAGTACCCTCCTCTTCCGGGTCGTCCGGCAATCACTGGTCCGCCAGGGGCGCGTCATGCGTTTTTCGGTACTGCTCGATGACCAGCCCGGTACACTTGCCCGGATTCTCACGTTGATTGCGCAGGAACGGGGTAATATTATTCAGATCAATCATATGCAGGGAGAACGTGATACCCCCTTACAAATGGCGAGGGTGAACATTGAACTGGAGACACGGGGATGGGACCATATCAGGGAGATCAAAAGAGTGCTGACGGACGGGGGGTACGAGATCCGGATGGAATGATGTAAGAACGGCAATTAAGAGACTTATTTTCACAAGTGTGATCTGTCGTGTAGACTTCCAAAAAAAATTTCTCAAAAGTCTATTTCAATTCACCTAAACCCTTCCAGTAATCATACTCGTGCTTCCAGAGGTCTTTGTTGAACATTACCAGTCGCTTGAAGTACTGTTTGCGTTCTTCCTGCATCTTCTGCTGGGCCGGATCCTTCCACTGCGTCCGGATTGCCTCAGTGAGCTTCCTGCCCAGCTCCTTTGCCTGCTTCTCTGCAGGTTCTATTGCATGAGGATCGGCACCGAGAAGGACTGCCACTTTTCCAACCGTCGTCGCGCCAAGATTACGCATCGTCTGGTTCATATAATCCGCGACCTCCTCTGCCATCGATCCACCAGCGGTCGAGACTGAACAACCATACTTTCCGGAAAATGACTGGCAATGGATCGAATCTGCCATCCTGTCGAGGAGGGTCTTGAGCTGGGCGGTAACCGAGTTGATATAATTTGGCGAGCCCCAGACAATACCATCAGCGTCCAGCATCTTTTCCAGGATCACCGGAAAATCGTCATCATGGATGCACTCGCCCTTCGCGTAACAGGTCCCGCATGCAGTACAATAGTGAATTTCCAAGCTACAGATATCCACAAGGGTAACGTCTGCCCCGGTCTGACGTGCTCCCTCAAGGACACCCATCACGAGCCGGCGTGTCTGGCTTTTCTCCATTTTCGGGCTTGCACTGAGGCCTATAATCTTCATAAATAATTCTCCACCTAGTGATTTCATCGTCGGAATATAAAGATGTGTAAAAGAGGGATGTCATTTATTGTGATATCACAATGCGTGGATACGAGGAAGGAATTTTTTTTAAATTTTTTAAAAAAAAAGACGAAAATTTTTCTTACTGTCCGTTTTTTTTACTGCCGGTTTCATAACGGGCAATTGATATCTGCGAATTGAGATAGATCTATGACCCGGTATGAGTGGCTCGTCAAAAGGAATAAACTACCATATCTCAAAAAACCGATTGGAGGCGATGGTCGATGGGATCTTTGCGATTGCAATGACCCTCCTCGTGCTGGGCATAAATCCACCCAGACCTGCAGTCTCCCAGGCTCAAGCCGTGCTTCCCGGCATGGTTTTTGGTCTCATCCCGCAGTTCTTTATTTTTATAGCCGCTTTTTTAATTATTGCCAGCTTCTGGCTGAGTCATCATCGCCAGTTCCATTTCGTCCGCACCGTTGATCCTCGTCTGCTCTGGATCAACATCATCCTTCTTATTTCCATTGTTTTCATACCATTCTCCACGGATGTGGCCGGGGACTATCCCGAAGTCCAGATCGCCGTGTTGCTTTTCCATATCAATATTATGATAGTCGGGCTCATTTTTGTATATCATTTATATTATATATCAAAATCCGGACACCTGTGCGATCCCGAGGCCGACAAAAACTTCCTGCAATTACATCTTCTTCGATCCCTGCTGATCCCTGGCGTCGCGTTTATCGCAGCAATCGTTTCATTTTTTATACCTTCAGGCTCTCTGCTGCTATACCTGGTTATTCCGATTACCAGGTTTTCCTTCTTTGGCCAGATTCCTGAATCTGGCATAAGCTGAAAATCATGAGAACAGGATACTGATATTCCCATAAAATCCATTAGCCTGTGCACCCCATAGGTATAGGATTTCATCATGCGCATTCCCATACAATCAGTCACATCTGTGAGCGGCCATGCAGAAGTCTGCGGCTGGGTCCACGAGGTGCGGGATCTTGGAGGTCTTGCCTTCTTTTTGATCCGCGATCGGACCGGTATCATCCAGGTAACAATCCCCAAAAAGAGAGCTTCCGAAGCGGTACTGACCGCCGCAAAACAGGTCTCCCGCGAATCGGTCGTCCGGGTCGCAGGAGTGGTCAAGGCGATCGACAAGGCACCGGGAGGGCGCGAGCTCGTACCCGATCTATTCGAGATCATCAGCATGGCAGACAGCCCCCTCCCTCTTGATGTTGTCGAGAAGGTCCCTGCTGATCTGGATACGCGGCTGGATGCCCGCTTCCTCGATGCACGGAGACCCCGGGTCGCTGCCGTCTTCCAGATTCGCAGCGCGACTATGCATGCCATCAGCCAGTACCTGCATAAGGAGGGATTCATCAACATCACCACACCTAAGATTGTTGCCGCCGCAACGGAAGGCGGCACCGAGCTCTTCCCCATCGCATATTTTGACAAGGAGGCGTTTCTGAACCAGAGCCCTCAGCTCTACAAGCAGATGATGATGGCGGCCGGATTTGAGAAGGTTTTTGAGATCGGGCCAATCTTCCGTGCAGAGGAGCACAACACAACCAAACATCTGAATGAGGCCACATCAATTGATATTGAAGTTTCATACGCCGATCATCTCGAGGTAATGCGCATCCTCGAAGAGTTGATCGTAAAAACCTATGAATATGTCAACACGACATGCAGCAGTCAGCTTTCCAGTCTGGAGATCTCCGATTTTGCCGTCCCAAAACCTCCCTTCCCCCGGCTTCCCTATAGTGAAGCGATAGAGATCGCGAAAAAGAAGATCGAAGACCCAATCGGGTACGGCGACGATATCAGTCCTGCTGCGGAGAGGGCTATCGGGTCAGAGATGGGCGGGCACTACTTCATCGTTGACTGGCCGAGTGCGATCCGCCCTTATTATGCCATGCCCTTTGAGAACGATCCTTCTGTCTGCAGGGCATTCGATCTCATGCATCCGAGAATGGAGCTCTCAAGCGGCGCCCAGCGTATCCACCAGCATGATCTTCTCGTCCAGCAGATCCGGAAAAAAGGCCTGAACCCGGAAAGTTTCGAATTCTACCTACGCCCTTTCCGATTCGGTATGCCGCCTCATGCAGGCTGGGGATTGGGAGCCGATCGGCTGGTTATGACGATGCTTGGGTTATCAAACGTGCGCGAGGCAGTACTGTTCCCGCGTGATATGCACCGGCTGGTTCCCTGACCACATACTTTTTTTATCGCCGCGGTCGATCCGGATATACGATTAATATCCCGGATATCTTATGGCAAAGGAGTATTTTATCAACAAAGTGCTGCCGACTACCGTAGTCGGGAGTTACCCTGTCGTGAAAGGAGGCAGCCTGAGAAATCTTTTCGACCCGCTCCGTACGGCGGTTGAGACCGCAGTTGCCGACCAGATCAAAGCGGGAATCGATATCATTTCGGACGGCCAGATCCGTGGCGATATGATCCAGGTATTCGCCTCAAAACTTCCCGGCATAAAAGGACAAGAGGTCGTCGGTCAGGTACAGTCAGCATCCGGACCTATAACGGTTGGAGATACAAAATACGCACTCACGAAAGCCCCGAAAGTGAAGGGGATCATCACCGGTCCCACCACGCTTGCCCATGGTCTCCATATTTCCACCCCGATGTACCGAAGCAAGGAAGAACTTGTACAGGATCTTGCTGTGGCGCTTATTCCAGAAGTAAAAGCACTGGAAGCCGCGGGAATTACCCTGTTGCAGATTGACGAACCGATGTTTTCGACCGGAATGGCCGATCTCGACATTGGAAAACAGGCAATTGGACGTATCACGACAGCACTGCATATTCCCATTTGCATGCATGTCTGCGGGAATTTAGGGAATGTCGTTGATGAACTCCTGAAATTTAACGTGAATGTGCTGGACTTCGAGTTTGCAAACAACCCGGCCAACCTCGATCTGCTCTCCCGTCGGGACCTTTCCGGACGTATGATCGGGTTCGGTTGTGTTGATTCCGCGTCGGAAACCGTGGAAAGTGTTGCTGATATCAGGAAGCGGATCGAGAGAGGGATTGAAATATTTGACCCCAGGATTATGCTACTCGATCCAGATTGCGGGATGCGGATGCGGTCCCATGAGGTTGCTTTCCGAAAATTGAAAAATCTGACCGATGCTGCAAAAGAAGTCCGCCTGACATTGTGATCTCTTAAAAGACAAAAAAAAGGAAAAAAATTATTATACGACCCTGGATGTGGTTGATGCTTCGATACCATTTTCCGTTATGACGAATGGCAGAAGTCGCCGGGGGGATGCCGCGTTCTTCATTTTGTGCACCGCAAGGGTACGTTCGATCTCGGCCTGGTGAACTTCTGTGCTAAACTCAATGACAATATCAGCAGCCCGCATAATTCTGGTCATCTGTACGGGTTCGTGGATACCGGAGTAAACAACGAACATAATATTTGAACGACGTTTTTTCATTTCCTCTCGGGCAAGCCGTAAAAATTTTAAGGCTTCCTCAATCCCGTACTTGATGATAATGGTCGAAAGGGAATCAACGACAATCCTGCCCCCTGCCATCTGGGTCATGTACATCTCAGGGTGAAGTTCGGAGGCATCGATCATCCCGGGCTCGACGTCCCCATCATTCATCAGATATGTACCCTCTTCACCATCCACTTTCCAGAACTGCATTGCTGCAAGATCTACTCCTGCAATGGGTGTGCCGTAGATCATGATGATCGTCCCTTCGGGAAATCCACCATCAAGCAGCAGATTAAGACCTACGATACCCGTAGAACGTTTTTTCTGTTTTCCTGCATCCGGAATGTCCTGGATATGGCTTTTTGTGTCTGCCAAAATGCTTCAGGGATATATTTTTTTAACTCTTTAAAAGGTTTGTGTGAACCTACGGAGTTTGCTGAACAGTATCCAGGTTTTTTTATAATACTAGGCTTTGCAATCGAATGATTCCCGCAGGGTCCTGCGCAGCAATTTCCATCCATGGACCCGGGGGAGTGAATCGACTGCCAACAGGGTGCGTGGGATCTTGTAGCCGGCAAGATGGATACGACAATAGGATTCAAGATCCGGCGAGGGAACCCCCCGGTTTGAGCACGACCGCTGCCAACGGGACCTCCCCCTTGCGTTCATCAGGTACGCCAAAAACAGCGACATCCGCAACTGCCGGGTGCTGGATAATCACATTCTCAACCTCGGTCGGATAGATCTTCCAGCCGGATATAATGATCATGTCTTTTTTTACGGTCCGTGATGGAGAGAATGCCTTCGTCGCCAAGATATATGATATCACCCGTCAGGAACCAGCCATCATACCGGAATACGGCTGCAGTCGAATCCGGCATATTCCAATATCCTTTAGCAATTGAAGGCCCACGAAGTGCAATCTCGCCCTTCTCACCGGAAGCAAGTTCTTTCTCCGGATCGTCGACATCGACGATTGCCACTTCGGTATAACCAACTGCGACACCCACACTCCGGTAACTCCTGGTCAGGTTCGGATACTCAGGGAGCGTGGTAGTACCCGAACCAGTGACAATCGTTTCCGATAACCCATACGAATTGGCAACGGGTATATGAAAGCGGTGATCAAACGCTGCCCAGACTATCGGCAGGAGCGGTCCTTCGCCGGAGATCATGACTCGGGCACGTGAAAGATGTTTTTCGGTACCCTGCGGGGAATGGACAAGCGAGTGAATTACCGGGGGCATGCCGGCAAGAACCGTGACTTGGTACTGTTCCGCATAACTGAGATACCGTTCAAGGTCAAAACGCTCCATCATGACGTACGTACCCCCTGCACGGAGCATGGAAAGTCCCCACGAAATTCCTACATGCCCCATGGGATAAATACCAAGATACACATCGTCCGGCCTTAGCCTGAGCGCCTCACGCTAGGCATCGAGCGCCGTCATCCAGTTATCATGTGTGAGCATCGTCCCCTTGGGTTTTCCTGTTGTCCCTGCGGTTACTGTATATGACAGACGTCGTCTGCAGCGCAGTTTGCGGCCCGCATAGCTGGAGGTGCCGGGGGGAACGATTTCCAGGAAATCGATCCGTCACGTGTACCATCAGTACAAATGATACATGAGAGCGTCGGGGCGTTACAACGGATAGCGGCAACAATGTTCGCACCCTGACCATCAGTGATGATTGCGGAAGCCCCGGCATCATTGATGGCATGCAACACCTCCTCACCACGGTAAGCGATATTCGTAGGTACTGCTACTGCCCCGATACGCCAGTTAGCAAAGTAGCTGATGAGGTATTCCGGGGAGCTGTCAAGATAGATACAGACCCGGTCACCCTTTTTAATCCCGAGTCCTGAAAGCCCGAGACCGATCCGGTTCATCTCACTCCGGAGTTGTCCGTAGCTGTACGTCTCAGTTCGCGTGGGGCAGATAAATCCTGCTTTTGCATCAGGAACGCTTTTTGCATCCAGAAGAGTAGTGACGTCTGGCATGGATACCAGGAAGATCTGATGAAACAAATTTGATGTTGAGCTATTTAGGTGTTGATTTTCAGAGGCGACATTACCGGTCTTCCTCGCAGTAATCCCACTAAAAATTAAACAAAAAATAAGCGTGATTCTTACATCAAGAGTGATATATGTCCTTCCCTGTTCCCGGTGCGCCGGGATTCTGAAAGATTATGCGAGCGGTGATCCCGGTGACTTCTTTCCACTCGTACTGTTTTTCCTGAGCAAGTTATTTCTGTAACCTCCCCTGAGTTATCTTTCCTGATAATTATGGTGGATGAAACGCACAACGCACCGAATACACAGAACGATGGACCCCGTCAACATGACCACCGCCGGCACCCACAGACCCGTGAGCAGGTTTCCCACCCGGCAGAAAAGGCGCAGGAACCAAAAGAAGTCGGTCTCGATGATGATGAGACGGAACAGGACAGGGCATCAATCCCGTCTCGCCAACGTCACGGTGGCAGACCGGAAAAGAAAGTATACGAAGAATGGGCAAGCGATCCCTACTGTGAATAATAGGACTGAGTAACCGGTTGGATGTGCGGGTGGTTCAAGGATTTAAATTTTTTTTTTTAGCTTGGCTCCGATTATTTCTCAAAAACATTTTTAAATTTTTTTGAAAAGAGCGGAAAAAATCCAATGCATCAGGAGATATCTTATCCTTCGTTGCCGGCACCTGAGAAATTTATGTTTTCTTTCCAAAACCGGTCTTTTTATCCTTTAAAGTTATATCATCTGCTCCAGACTAAAGGACAATTCCTCAAGTATTTTATTGATCTTCCCTTGTGACATACGGTCAATCCGGGCCATCATCGGGTTTTTATTGGTGTCTCCGTTTTGAGAATGTCCCCCAAAAATAGTTATTTTGGCAAACGGACAAAGGATTATGAGATCAATATCGCTATTCTGTTGCATGATCTCCTTCGGGTTTCCCTAAAGTAAGCAGGAGGAATTATTGGGGCTTGAAAAATCGTTACTAACCTTCCAGGAGCATTATATAGGGCTCAAATTGGGGCTTATTTTAAAAACGCGGGCAAAATTTGAACCAATAATATGTTGATAATCCCTTTAACAGACGAGTAGTTTCAATTTTCGGATGAGCCCGAAAGAAAAGCGTACGTGTGCAGGGAGAGATTTTTAAGCGGAAGCCGATGAAATTTAAAAAAAAACTCTACAACCAAAAAAATGAGGAAAATTTACTGGTACTCCGGTGGCTGGACCTGCTGAGGAAGACCACCTTTGAAATGCTGCTGGATCTTCTTGTAGTAATCCCGCACATGTTCGTTCATGGTCGGATGAACTTTTTTAATAGCATCTTCAAAGTGTTTTTCTTTTATACAAGATGACTCTTCACGAAGAGCAAACATTCCAGCCTCGCGACAGAGAGCTTCCAGATCTGATCCAACATAACCTTCGGTTTTTGATGCAATACTGCCAATTAAATTCTTTTTGGGGGGATCATTAAATTCAATTTTCATTCTTGTAAGATGGTCCAAAATTTTCCTCCTTCGAACCGAACGAGTGATGAGTTCTTCCCATTTCTTATTTTTCAAAGAATCCCCAAAATCAATAATTTTAGCGTGATCAATAATTTGTTCTTTCCAAAACGTTTCTAAAAGTAAATCAAGATCATAATCATTTATTTTATTTATAATTGAAATATTCGCTAAATCCTGAATCTTCATTCCCTGAGACTTGAGTCTCTTTTCGTCATATAATTGTTTAATTTTTTGAATTCGATTTTCATTAACAATCCTTTCAATCCATAAAATATCAATCATTTTTTCGAGTTCGATTTCACTTAAATTGATACTCTTGTTCACAAATTCATCGACTGAATAATTATAGAGATCAATTTTTCTTTCCTTGAGTGAATCTTCAATAATTTTTCTTCTCGCTTCCAAATTAACTATAATTTTTGCTCTATGATCGATTTTTGACAAATAATTCTCAATATCATGACTTCCAATTATAACTGGTTTTTTAAGCAAATCTATAATTTCATCAATTGATGACTCATCAAAAATTAATGTTATGTCAATTAAATATTCAAGAGCATTGCCTACTATATTCAATTTATTAAACTGAATTCGATTCAATATTTTTTTTCTTCTTTTTTCAAGAACTGAAGGATGAATTGCTTTAGGAGAATAAATTTGATTAAACTTTTCCATAATTTCCCCTTTTGTAATTTCCTGTTCTTGTCTGATAGAAGTTAAAACTTTATTGATATTTGAATCGTCAACCTCCATTGTAAGATTAGCAAGAGTGAGCGAATCAAAACCATCGAGAATAATTTTTTTCTTCACAATAATATTTTCAATCATCGCTTTTCGAATTTCAAGGATGATTGCTTTAATTTCTTCAAGTGATATTAGTTTATTTTTAGATTGTTCGTTACTAGATTGTTCGTTTTTTATTGATTCAATCAATTTATCGAGATTTTCATTACTGAGAGGACGAGTTAATTCAATAACTTTTTCAAATTTTGTTCCTTCAATAGGTAAATATTTCGAATGCACATTAAGAATTGCAATACGATCCTCAAGATTCGGTTCGCCTATGTACACCAACCTATCAAACCGCCCAGCCCTCAAAAGAGCGGGGTCGACGATCTCTGGGCGATTGGTCGCCCCCATGACTACGACATCCTTGAGCTCTATAAGACCGTCCATTTCAGTCAGGATCTGGTTGAGCACGTTGTCGATCACATGTGAATCGCTAGTAGTTCCCCGTGCAGGTGCCAGTGCATCAATCTCATCAAAGAAGATGATTGAGGGGGAAACCTGACGTGCCTTTTTGAATACCTCGCGTACAGCACGTTCACTCTCCCCTACCCACTTGGAGAGAAGCTGCGGTCCCCGAACCGGGATGAAGTTTGCCCCGCTCTCGGTTGCGACTGCCTTTGCAATAAGCGTCTTCCCAGTGCCTGGCGGTCCATACAGAAGAACGCCACGGGGGGGTTCAATACCGAGATCTTCGAATGATTGCCTCTTTGTCAGAGGGTACTCAACTGCCTCTCGAATCTCGATTTTAGCCGATTCGAGACCACCAACATTTTCCCATTTCACATGTGAAACTTCAAGCATCACTTCACGCATTGCGCTGGGACCAACATCCCGCTGGGCACTGCGGAAATCGCTTTTTAACACTTTCATTATTTCAAGAGTTTCAGCAGGAATTTCTTTTTCTTCAAGATCCAGTTCAGGAAGGTAGCGACGCAAGGCACGGATTGCTGCCTCTCGAGCGAGTGCTGCAAGATCAGCCCCAACAAAACCATGCGTCTGTTTTGCGAGAGTATCCAAACTCACATCATCATAGAGAGGCATTCCTCGTGTATGGATCTTTAGGATTTCTACACGATCTGGTTCAGAAGGTACGCCAATTTCAATCTCGCGGTCAAACCTCCCAGGGCGACGCAGTGCCGCATCAATTGCATCGACCCGGTTCGTCGCACCGATCACAATCACTTCCCCACGTTCCTCAAGCCCATCCATCATGGTCAGGAGCTGGGCAACAACCCGTCGTTCAACTTCTCCTGTTACGTCTTCTCTACGGGGGGCAATAGAGTCAAGTTCGTCGATGAAAATGATTGATGGTGCATTCTCAGAAGCCTCCTCAAAAATTTCACGAAGTTTCTGCTCACTTTCACCATAATATTTTGAGATCACTTCTGGTCCCGCTATATGGATAAAGTGCGCACCGCTCTCATTTGCAACTGCTTTTGCAATCAGGGTTTTGCCTGTTCCTGGGGGTCCGTATAGGAGAACGCCCTTAGGTGGTTCAATCCCAAGAGTCTGAAACAATTCTGGATGCCGCAGAGGGAGCTCGATAGTCTCCCGTAGCCTCTGCATCTCATCTTTAAGACCACCGATATCTTCGTAATGTAACTTTCTTATACCTTCTAATCCTTCGGCAGGTTTATCAGAAAATTCTATTTGAGTATTTTTTGTAATTATTACTGCTTCTTCGGGTTCAATCTCCATAACCTTGAACGGTACGATCTGCGGTTGGATGAATGGATGACCTAATATGATCGGTACGGAGTCACCCTTCGCGATAGGGAAGTCGATTAGCCCATTCAGCACTTGTGGATTATTTGATACCGGAAGCTTATTCGGTAAACCCTCAGGCGGCGCCAGAATAATCCTCTTTGCCTCCACTTCATCGATGATCTTAACAACCTTGACCGTATCCCCTATGCTGACTCCGGCATTCATTCGGGTAAAATTATCAATCCGGATTTTGCGCTGGTTCCAGTCCTCGACAAGCATTCGCCAGACCTTGGCAACAGTCCGGCGTTTCCCTTCGATTGCCACAAGATCTCCGGGGGAGATCTTGAGGAGTAACATTGTCTCAGGATCAAGCCGGGCCTTCCCGCCACCCTGATCCCCGGGGTACGCAGAATCCACCCTCAATTGCACTTCAGGCATTACCTTAAAGGTCATATACGCAGGGATTTATAAGTACTGTAAATGCTGGTTCTGGTTTTTGATCCGTTCCACGGCGCTGCTGGCGATATGATTCTTGGTGCATTGCTGGATTGCGGGGCAGACAGGACATCCGTCCTGAGGGCAATGCAATCCGTAATAGCAGAGCCGGTGATTACCGACGTTATCCGAGCCGGTATCCGTGCCGTGAAGGTGAATACCCAGGCTGCTTCCACCCATCGCACACTTGCTGATGTTATGAACCGGCTTGATGATGCCGCAGCTGACATCCCTCCCGAGGCGCTCGCGATGACAAAACGGGTCTTTGCGCGGATCAACGACGCTGAGGAGCGGGTTCACGGTTCTCATGTGCATTTTCATGAAGTGGGAGCTGATGATGCCATTGCGGACATTCTCGGTGCCTGCACAGCTTTCTATTCGCTCGGCGTTGAAGCTGCGGCAGTGATGCCGGTCACTCTGGGCCGGGGGTCTGCGACCGGCTCCCATGGGGTGTTCCCGATACCTGCACCGGCTACTGCTGCAATCCTCTCTCAATCCAGACTCATCGTCCGGCAGGGAGCAGAAGACGGGGAACTCTGTACGCCGACCGGGGCCGCACTCCTCGCAGAATTCTCGACAATCGCCGCTACTGATCTCGGAACCTACGCCATTAAGGCTGTAGGATATGGAGCGGGGACCCGGGATCCGACGGATGTTCCGAATGTGATCCGGGCTATGGTCATCGAAATGACCGTGGATGACGGACCGCTGCATCAGGATACGGTCGATATTCTCGAGACCAATGTCGATGATATCAGCGGAGAAGTTATTGCCCATGTGATCTCCAGGTTTATGGAAAGTGGCGCACGGGACGCAGGCGCGATGCCGATCATCATGAAGAAGGGAAGACCGGGTTTCCTTATCCGGGTGATCAGCGCTCCTGATAAGAGTGCAGAGCTGGCAGCGCTGATGGCACGGGAACTGGCAACACTTGGCATTCGCTGCATTCCTGCCGTCCACCGGTTTATCGCCGAACGGACCATCGAACACGTGGATGTTGAAATCGCAGGAAACCACCGTACGATGCCCGTCAAGATCGGGTGGATGAATGGTGAAATTTATTCACTCAAAGCAGAATTCGATCATGCTCGTACCTGGGCATCAGAGATCGGTATTCCAGTGCGTGATGTACTGCGTATCATTGAAAAAGCCGGGTGGAAGTCGGTAAAAAAGGCAGTGCCGGGCATGGTGGCTGATGAAGACTGACCGAAGGAGCAGCGGGAACCCGGCGCTTGACCGTCTGCTTGGCGGGGGTTTTGAAGTACGGACAATGTCCCAGTTCTACGGAGAACCGGCGAGTGGAAAGAGTACCTTGAGCATAATAGCTGCCGTCGCCTGCCTACGGCAGGGTCATTCGGTTGTCTTTATTGATTCTGAAGGTTTTTCCATTGAGCGGTTCCGCCAGATTGCAGGAGAGGACACGGAAAAAATTGCCGACCGGCTCTTCTTATTCGAACCGATAGACTTTGAGCACCAGGGTGCGATGATCGTCGAGGCAGAGAAAGTCCTGAAAGCACAGAAACCCGGTTTGCTGGTCATGGATTCTGCAACGGCACTGTACCGGACCGATCTTGAGAAGGGAAGGGATTCTATCCAGATGCTCACGCGGCAGATGATCCAGCTGCTCGGTTATTCCAAAAGATACGAGATACCGGTAATCATAACCAACCAGGTATACATGGATACAATAAAAAACACCTATTTCGGTCTTGGCGGTACTGCCCTCGAGCATATCTCGAAGGTCATTATCCGGCTTGAAAAGACAGATAGCCCCGGGTTCCGGAGGGCACGCCTCGTCAAACACCGTTCACAGCCGGAGGGTGCCTCCTTCGATTTTGAGATCACCGGAGACGGGATCAGGACACCAGAATAACATAAGATCTTTTCTTTTGAAAAAAAAACAATTGCAAATAACGACATCTCCTGCATAGAAATGATATAATTGAATGGTTATATCTTGAAAGACCGATAAAACTTTAAAAGAATGGTTCTGCGTAAGGAGATCCCCCTGCAAATCAAGGATCTTTTAAAGAAAAATCCGCAAGGCCTGAGTATCACGGAAATCGTCAGAGCGACTAATATCAACCGGAATACTGCTGGGCGCTATCTTGAGAACCTCCTCGTGTCAGGACAGGTTGAGATGCGTAAATTCGGCATGGCAAAGATCTATACGCCATCACAGAGAGTGCCGCTGTCCGTAGTACTTCCAATCTTGTCAGAGCTGGTCATGAAGCTGGACAATAATCTCAGGATCGTTTTCACGAACGAACCATTTCTTGACCTTATCTGCACAGATGAAAAAGAGATCCTAGGAAAAAATGTTGAATATACACCTGTTACTACAGTCTTTGATGATTCATTCCCCTTATTATTGAGAAAAATTCAGGACGGGCTGAATGGCAATGAAGGTTCCGGGGATGTTTTTCTGCATGCAAAACATCTCATCTGTTTTTACCGGATTGCACCTACGGTTTTTGAAGACGGGCGGAAAGGGGTCTCAATAATCCTTGAGGATATCACCAAACAACGGCGGGCGGACGATGCACTGGGGAAAGTGAGGACCGGTACCGGAAACTTGTAGAGATATCACCTGATGCTGTTTTCCTTCACCAAGAAGGAGAGATTATTTATGCAAACCCTGCTGGCATAAGACTCCTTGGTGCTTTGTATGCAGAAGAAATTATCGGAAAAAATATTCTTGATTTTATTTCCCCGGCATTCCTTGATATTATCAAGGTAAATATCCAAAAGGATCTTGAAGGAGAGATATCACCAAGAACCGAACTGCATATGGTTCGTGTTGATGGGACGTCGATATTAGTTGAAGGCCAGGGTATAAGAACCTTAGTTGATGGAAAACCCGCCGTGCAGGTCACCATACGGGATGTCACAAAACAAAAACAGGCAGAAATAGCTTTGCGCGGGACTGAGGAGAAATACCGTACCCTGGCCGAGGCCTCTACCGATCTGATATTTGTGATTGGTAGGGATGACCGGTGGAATATATCAGCTACGCATCTGCAATGGTCAATAAAACGGTTGACCAGATTATCGGAGCTCCGTGGGCCTCTCTATTCCCCCACGAGGTGGCCAGAAACCAAAAAAAAGCACTCGAAACCGTCTTTGAAACGGGTAATCCCGTCAGGAATGAGGGACCTCTTACGTTCGATGGCCTGACACGCTGGTTTGATCACTCCCTGACACCGTTGAAAGACACTGATAACTGTGTCAGATCGGTTCTTGGTATATCACGGGAAATCACTGAACGAAAAAATGCTGAAAAGCAGCTCCACAAAAGTGAACAATTGTACCAGCGGCTCCCGGAGTGCTCTTGCGATGCAATCGCGGTCCATAAAGATAACAAAATTGTGTTTTAAAACGAACGAGCGGTAAAGATTCTGGGAGCTCTTGCACCGGAGGATCTT
>Ga0326726_10003157_pt1 | contig 15130 bp, 8 predicted proteins | sample MHFenrmetagenome_2_FD_207603 | JGI IMG/M metagenome (GOLD analysis project Ga0326726, IMG submission 207603) | Lab enriched peat soil microbial communities from Michigan Hollow, Ithaca, NY, United States - MHF15MN | ecosystem: Environmental > Terrestrial > Soil > Wetlands > Peat | place: USA...
ACCCGGCGAGGAGAGCGAGGCCGGCGCGTCGCGGCCATATCTCGGCGCCGGCTTCGAGTTCCTGCCGCGTGCAGCGACGGGCACCGAGTATCTGCGCAACATCCATTGCTTCAACCTCGCGGCTCAATTGAGCTTCGGCATCCCCGTGGGAGACGTGCCGAGCACCGTCGATCAGCCGCGGCTCGTGTCGGCGATCGCTCGCGACCTGTATGTCGAGGGCGTCGACGTCGAAGCGAACAAGCGCTTCACCGCCTTGCCGCAGGTGGCGCCGAGCTCGGCGCCGTATGAGCGGGCGGTCGAAGGCGGCATGAAGGGAGCGGCGGCGTAGAGCGACTGCGTCGAAACGCCGGAGGGGGACGCATGAACCGACTGTTGACCACCGCAACGTCGAGCTGTCTCGCGGCCGCATTGTCCATTGCGTGGTGCACGCCGGCCGCGTTCGCGGCGGAGCATCCAGCGAACGTCGATCAGGCCCGGCTCCTGCGCGCCAATCGCGAGCCCGGCAACTGGATGACCTGGGGCCGCACCTACGACGAGCAGCGATTCAGTCCGTTGAAGCAGGTCAACGACAAGAACGTGTCGCGTCTCGGGCTCGCGTGGTATCTCGACCTCAACACGTATCGCGGAGTCGAGGCGACGCCGATCGTCGTCGACGGCGTGCTGTACACGACGAGCGCGTGGAACGTCACGTACGCGCTCGACGCGAAAACCGGCAGGCAGCTCTGGAAGTTCGACCCCGAGGTGCCGGCGGTGTGGGGCCGGCTCGCGTGTTGCGACATCGTGAGCCGCGGCCTCGCGGTGTGGCAGGGCAAGGTCATCATCGCGACGCTCGACGGCCGCCTGATCGCGCTCGATGCCGCGACCGGCAAGCCGGTGTGGAGCGTCGCCACGTTCGACCAGTCCGCCCCGTACACCATCACGGGCGCGCCGCGCGTGTTCGACGGCAAGGTGCTGATCGGCAATTCCGGAGCGGAGCTCGGCGTGCGCGGCTTCGTGACGGCGTACGACGCGAACACGGGCAAGCAGCTCTGGCGGTTCTACACGGTGCCGGGCGATCCCGCGAAAGGCTTCGAAAACGCCGCGATGGAAATGGCGGCGAAAACCTGGCACGGCGAATGGTGGAAGCAAGGCGGCGGCGGCACCGTGTGGGACTCGATCGTCTACGACCCGGATCTCGGCCTCATCTATCTCGGCGTCGGCAACGGCGGACCGTGGGTGCAGGAGTACCGCAGCCCCGGCGGCGGCGACAACCTGTTCCTCGCATCGATCGTCGCCGTGAAAGCCGACACGGGCGAATACGTGTGGCATTACCAGGAAGCGCCCGGCGACGAGTGGGATTACACCGCGACGCAGCCGATGATTCTCGCGGACCTGAAAATCGACGGCCGCGCTCGCAAGGTCATCATGCAGGCGCCGAAGAACGGATTCTTCTACGTGCTCGATCGCACGACCGGCGAGCTGCTTTCGGCGACGAAGTTCGCGCCGAACTACTGGGCCAGCCACGTCGACCTGCGCACGGGCAGGCCCGTGATCAACCCCGCCGCGCGCTACGACCTCGAGCCGATATTGATGACGCCCGCTCCTCCGGGCGCGCACAACTGGAACCCGATGTCCTACAGCCCGCTCACGGGACTCGTCTATTTCCCGGTGCAGGAAGTGTGGCTGCCCTACTCGCGCGACCCCGGATTCACGCCGACCGAAGGTCGTCAATTCCGTTCGAACACGGGCTGGGGCGGCACGCTCGGCGAGGCCGGGCGCATCGCGACGGAGATCGGCAACTCGCGCGGCCACGCATGGCTCACGGCGTGGGATCCCGTCAGGCAGCGCGAAGCGTGGCGCGTGGACTATCCGTCGCGCGGCAGCGGCGGCACGCTCGCGACAGCCGGCAATCTCGTGTTCCAGGGCACGGTCAATCAAACCGTCGCGGCGTACCGCGCCGATACGGGCACCAGGCTCTGGGAGATGCCGGTGCAAACGATTCCGGTCGCTGGACCGATCAGCTACTCGGTCGACGGCGAGCAATACATCGCGCTCAGCGCCGGCTTCGGCGGCGGCAACGCGATGTTGCAGGAGATCCGCACCACGACGAGCCGCAAGCGTGCCGACGGGCGCCTGCTCGTGTTCAAGCTCGGCGGCAAGGCAGAGCTTCCGCCGCTCGACGAAGCCGTGCCGCTGCCGCCGGGCCCACCGGCCGTGCCGCGCGTGAGCGAGGACGTGATCGAGAACGGCAACGCGCTCTATCACCGGATCTGCGCGGGCTGCCACGGCATCCGCGCGGTCGGCAACGGCGTGATCAAGGATCTGCGCCACATGACCACCGAGACGCACGCGGCGTTCGACGACATCGTGCTGCGCGGCGTGCGCGAGCGTCTCGGCATGGCGAGCTTCGCCGACGTGCTGCGTCCCGAAGAGGCCGAAGCCATCCACGCGTACGTGATCGCGCGCGCCAACGAAGACTGGGGGCGCGACACGTCGCGAGGCGACGCACCGCCGTGAACGCGCCCCGATGGACGTTCGATCAGTGACGAATCTGCGACGAGATCGCGTCGTTCTCGTACACCTCGCAGTTGCCCCGCTCCGGTAGAAGACCCGCGTCGGGATTCGGGTTGCGCCGCACCGTGCGTGTCGGGAGCACCCACGGCTCCACGAGCACGTCGGGGTCCTCGACCGTGACGCCGTACAGCAGCACGTCGCCCTGGCGCGTGAACCGCTCGACGACGTGCATGTCTTCGGAGTGGAAGAATCCGCCGCGCCCGAACCACGTCGCATCGTTGAACTTGATGGAATCGACCACGAGCGTGTCGCCTTCCCACCGGCCCACGGCGTAGCCGAGGTACGTCGTCTCGCGCTTGTTCGGATCGTGCTTGCGGCCGTCGGTCGGGATCACGCGATACTCGCCATAGCCGCCGCCGGCATCGCCGCCCAGGTAGATGAACGTGACGTCCTTGTCCGACTGGTAGATGCGGCGCGGCGGCCCTTCACGCGGAACGCCGAGCGGCTGGCAGGTCATGACGGGGTCGTACTTGTTCGTCCACATGTCGAGCTGCTGGATCTTGTCCCAGAACTCCGGCTTGTACACGGGGCGGCCCAGGTTGCCGAAGCGCGACGGGGAGTAGAGCTCGAAATCGTAGGTCTGGTTGACCTGCCGGTTGCAGTCCGAAGGCTGCGTCGGCGCGCAGCGGCGCCCGCCGCCCGTCATGTAGTTGCCGATCCAGTCGGTGTAGACCCAGTTGCCGGTCAAGTCCGGATGGCTGCCCATGCGCGGCGTGGGCACCGACTTGTCGACGGCGGCTTCCGTCTTCGCCATCACGCCGCGAGGCAGTTGAGCGCCGACCTTGATGGCCGCTTTCACGCTGGCCGGCACTGGCGCCACCACGTACACGTTGCCCGTCTCGGTCTCCTTCGTCGTCAGGTCGCGGACGACGGCGCCGTTGCGGCGCTCGACCAATTTGCCGGCGTAGAACACGTCGATCAGGTTCAGCTCGTTGTTCCAGTCCTTGTAGTCGCCGTAGTTGAACTCGGTCGTCGTCGATCCCTGTTTGACGACTACACGCTCGGTCATGAACTTCGCGTCGAGGGTGGCCGTCGCCGTCGCGCCCGGCACACCCGGAAGCGGAAACGTCACGACCGGCTTGTTGCCCTCCCACGCCACGGAGGTCTGGCCGACCTTCGCCTTGCCGTCATCGAACAACGTGCCCGGGTTGGCCCCGAGCCAGAACGTGTCGGTCGTCCCCGCGATCGCGGCCTTGGCCGCGCCCTGCGGGCTCGCCCAGATCCGAATCAGGCGCTCCTGCACGTTCGCCGGCATCGGGGTCACCTTCCCCTTCGTCGGGCCGATCTGCGCGCCGGGCATGTCTTCGTCCCAGGCGTAGAAGCCGCTCACGACCTCGATGTTCGAGTACGACTGCCCGCTCGATCGTGTGCAGGTGTATTGAATCCGCTGGCTGAACGACTGGTAGTTCGTGCTCGCGCGATATTTCGTGAGCCTGCACGGCTGGCCGTTGACCTGGATCGTGCCCGTGCCCTGATACTCGAGCGACGCCACCATGTCGCGCTCGTCATGGCCCTTCAGCATGCCCATGTTGCGCGTCCAGTTGAAAAGCACGGACTTCAGGTCCCTGGCGTCCGCCGCCGGCGTGTACGGCTCCGGGACCTCGCGCGGACCCTGCGCGCTGGCCGGCAACGGCCCGCCGAGCGCCACGACGACCGGCAACAGGCTCTTGATCCACATCGCTCTTCGTCGAATTTTCATCGCGACCCCCCTCATGAATCGTTGAAAAAATGCTAGCACGAGGCGGCGGCGGCGACTCCCGAGGAACCTCAAGCTGGCGGCGTCCACGGTCCATCCGGGCCGCGTGGTATCGTCGGCACTTCCGAAAAACGGGGGGTTCTTCGATGGCCATGCGTCGTATCGGGATCGCCTTGTCCTCTGTCGTCACCGTGATGTCGCTCGCGGCGAACGCCGCCCCGCTCACGCTCAAGGAGCAAGGCAGCTTCTTCGTCGGCGGCGAGAAGAAGACGGTCTCGCAGCCCGGCGCCGGCCCGATCCCGGCGCAGACGGGCGAGATCACCGTGAACCAGATGTACGTGCAGTACCAGATCCCCCTGAAAGGGGATCGGCACGTGCCGGTCGTCATGGTTCACGGCTGTTGCCTGAGCAGCAAGACCTGGGAGACGACGCCCGACGGCCGCATGGGCTGGAGCGAGTACTTCGTGCGCAAGGATCGTTCCGTATACCTCGCGGATCAGGTGTCGCGCGCGCGCTCGGGCTTCGATCCGACGGCGTTCAGTGATGTGCGCTCCGGCAAGACGCCGCCCGCGCAGCTGCCGAGCATCCTCGCCGCGACCCATCAGGTCGCGTGGACCGTGTTTCGTTTCGGGCCGAAGTTCGGCGAGGCATTCCCCGACGAGCAGTTCCCGATCGCGGCGATGGACGAGCTCTACAAGCAGATGATTCCCGACCTGAACTCCACGCTGTCGCAAACTGCGAATCCCACCTGGACGCAGATGGCCGCGCTCGGCGTGAAGCTCGGCGGCGCCGTGCTCATGGGTCATTCGGAATCCGGGTTCTTCCCGGAGCAGGCGGCACTGATCGATGCGAAAGGCATCAAGGGCATCGTGTCGATCGAGATGCCGTGCGTCACGGACCTGGGCGCGCCGAAGATCGCGACGCTCGCGAAGATCCCGACGCTCGTGATGTTCGGCGATCACCTGGGCGACGTGACCGGCGGACCGGTGAGCTGGGCGCAGTCGTTCGAGACCTGCAAAGCGTTCGTCGATCAGATGAAGAAAGCCGGCGGCGACGCGGAGATGATGCACTTGCCGGCATTGGGCATCAAAGGCAACAGCCACATGCTGATGCAGGACAAGAACAGCGATCAGCTCGCGGACCTCGTGATCGCCTGGATCGATCGGCACGTCGAGACGAAGAAGGCCCACTGATTCAGGACTCGCGCAGCCGCAGCACCGCGCTTGCGCGAGACGGTCCTTTGACCGAGACTACCGGCGTCCTTGGGGAGGATGTGCCGGCCGACTGGCCGCACTCGACGTCTACAATCAAAACAACAAAGGGGACTGTCCATGCCCGCTCTCATTGCGCTCGCCGTTTCCGTCGGTGTTCTCGCAGTCGTCGCAACCTGGCTGTATTTCCTTCCGGCGCTGCTGGCCATCGCCAGCGTGCAGGTGTGGCAAGGCTTCATCGCGTGGGGTTGTCACTATCATTGCGGCGGCAAGGTCACCGGCACGCGTAACACGATCGTCTGCATGAGTTTCGGCGCGGTCGTGGGCATGGCGGCCGCGCTGTTGGCCGGCCAGCTCGGTTCGCTCGGCACGCTCGGGTTACCCGTGGCAGTCGGCCTCGGCGCGACAGTCATCGTCCTCTCGTCGAAACTGCCGCTGCTCGCGGCAATCCCGGCCAGCGTGTACGGCTTTGCGAGCATTGCCGGGTTAATGCTGCTCGGTCAGGGCATGACGCCGACCAAAGCGCTGCTGCCGACGATTCTGTCGATCATCATCGGCGCCCTCTTCGGCTACGTGTCGGAGGCGCTGGCGGGCGCTCTCACGAAAAAGGCATAAACGTCGCCCGGCTTTGGAAGCCGGGGGAGCCGGAGGCGCGGCAGCACGCGGCCGCCGCGCCTTCGATCTGCACAAAACACTCCTACGCTTTCTTCGTGCACGCGTCCCCGCAACGGCACTGCGGGCCGCACTTGCATGCCGACTGCGTGACCGCGGCCTGACAACCGCAGTTGCAGCGTGATCCGGAACAGGGGTTGCAACCGCACGGAACCTTCTTCGCTTCGCTCATCGTCGTTCTCCTGGTGGGTCCAAAGTTGAAGTGCGAGCTCAATGTACTGCGCGCACGCTGAGACGACTTGAACGTAGCGGCTATTCACGCACCGGGCTGCGCCTCCGAAATATCCAGCAGCGACGGGGGTATGCCGATCATGCGGCGGCTGGTGCGCGCCAGATGCGCGGAGTCCGCAAACCCCGCGGCGTGGGCGGCCGTCGACAGCGATTCGCCGTTCATCCGGAGCTCCCACACGCTGACGAAACGACGCCAGAGAACGTACTGTCGCAATCCCATGCCGGTCTGCTCCGCGAACAGATGCCGGAACCGGCTCGGCGACAGGCAGGCCACGCCGGCGACTTCCTTCAGCGTGATCGACGAGGACAGATGCTCGTTCACGTACCTCACCGCTCGCAGGATCCGTTCGTCGCTTGCGACCGATGGCTCGGAGTGCTGCGTCAAGGCACGCACGATGCGACGCGCGAGCTCGACGATTGCGGCCCGGCCGCGCTGCGCGAGGAACGCGGCCCGCAGCTCGAGCAAAATCGTGTCGACGGGCGTGCGGTCGACGTTCGCGATGTCTCCGTCCTGCAAGTAGTGCTCGGTCAGAGCTCGGCCTTCGCGCGTCTCGGGCTCTACGAACAGCGTCGCGCCGTAGTGCACCCGGGATCCGTCCATTCCATGAGAATGCTGCGACGGGACGATGGCGACATCGTAGTCGCCCCATGGATCGTCGTTCTTCGCGCGAAGCCGGATGCGCCCCTCGAACAGAAAGCAGATCTGGATCGCTTGATGCGCGTGCGCGGGAAGCGCACCCGCTTTGCCAACGAAGATCGCTCCGCCGTCCCACGGGAAATACTGAGCGGTGCTAACGGGCTCGGTCATCGGGGCCTGTCGCCGCCCAACGGTAGTACCGCTGCCCGTTGTTGACCTCGCCCAGGAACAGGTTTCCTTTCGAGTCGATCGCCACACTGTGGATGTGGAAGAACTCGCGCGCGTTGTGCCCCGCGCGCCCGCCGACGTTCGCGATCACCTCGAGCGTCTGGCGATCGAGCACGCGAACGGTCTTGTTCGATCCGTCGACGACGTAGAGCAGGCGCTGCGCCGCATCCGGCGACAACGCGAAATGGTGCACGGTGCCCTCCGCCTGCAACGTGCCGCGCGCGATGAACTGTTCTTTGACGAACGTGCCGTCGAGCTTGAACACCTGCAGGCGATTGTTGGTGCGATCCGCGACGTAGACGAGATCGTCGTTCGAGACGACGACGGAGTGCACGGGGTTGTTGAACTGCTGCGGCGCGGGTCCCTGAACGAGTTGCGCGCGCGCCGGGAATTTGTAGTCGTCGTCGGGCTTTTTGCCGTATGCGCCCCAGTGCCGCTTGTAGGCGCCCGTCTTTGCATCGAACACGATGACGCGATGGTTGAAGTAGCCGTCGGCGACGAACAGCTCGTTCGTCTTGCGGTACACGAACAAGCCGGCCGGGCCACCGAGGTTCTCGCGATCGTTGCTTCCCGTGTTCTTTCCTGCGTGCCCGATCTGCAGGATGAACCTGCCCGTGCTCGTGAACTTCAGGATGTGGTTGTCTTCCTTCGCGCTGCCCGAGAGCCACACGTTGTCGTCGGCGTCGACGAAGATGCCGTGCTCGGTCTTGAACCACTCGTAGCCCGCGCCCGGGCCGCCCCAGGCCTGCAGGAATTTGCCGTCCGGTGCGAACTCGAGCACGGACGGCGCCGGAATACAGCACTCGGCTTGCGGCGGATTCAGCGACGCGGCCTTCTCAGCGTCCGGAATGCTGCCCGGGCGCTGGAACACCCAGACGTTGTCGTGCGAGTCGACCGCGATGCCGCCGACGGCGCCGGTGACCCAGTCGTTCGGCAGCAATTGCGACCAGAGCGGGTCGGGCTCGTACCGCGGCACCTGCGGGCGCTTCGTCTGCGCGTCACTGCTCTGGAGTCCCACGACCGCCGCGACGCCGACCAGAACGACCAGCGCGCTGCGACGGAAGCCCGACGGTCGGATCATTCGTTGTTCTTTCATGACGCCCCCTCCTTCCGAACGCGCCGAGCATAGCACCGCGGCCGACGCATGCACCTCGCTACTCCGGTAGGATGCGCGCGTGACTCGTTTTCTATTCGCCGCGTGCCAACCCGGCTCCGAGGCAGCACTCAAAGGCGACGTCGCGCGCCGGCATCCGGCCCTGCGGTTCGCGTTCTCGCGACCGGGCTTCGTTACCTTTCGGATCGCCGACGACGACGCCGACGTTTCGTCGCCGGCGCTGCGCAGCGCGTTCGCACGCACCTGGGGCCATTCGCTCGGCAAAGTCGTGGGCGCGAGGGAGCTCGCTCGCGATCTTTGGAGGTTGGTCGCAGCGGAACGCGCGAGCCACGGCATCGCACAGTTCCAACACGTGCACGTGTGGCAGCGCGAGGCCCCGTTACCCGGCGACGAAGGCTTCGATCCCGCGGCCGTGACACCCGCCCAGGAAGCGGGCGCGCTGCTGCTCGCGCACGGGCCGAAATCGGCGACGACGCCGTCCTTGAACGCGGAAGTCCCGCCCGGGGAGGCGGTGCTCGACTGCGTCCTCGTCGAGCCGAATGAATGGTGGGTCGGGTGGCACCGCGCGGAGTCGCCGGAGACACGCTGGCCCGGCGGCGTGCCGCTGCTCCAAGCTCCGGCGAACATGATTTCGCGCGCGTACCTGAAGATCGAAGAGGCGTTGCGCTGGTCCGAGCTGCCGATCAAGTCCGGCGACCGCTGCGTCGAGATCGGCAGCGCCCCGGGCGGCTCGTGCGCGGCGCTGCTCGAGCGAGGCTGCATCGTGACGGGCATCGCCGCAGCGGAGATGGACCCCGCGGTGCTCGCGAATCCGCGCTTCACTCACCTGCGCGCCCGCGCGAGGGACGTGCCGCGCGCGGCATTTCGCGACGCTCGCTGGCTCATGTCGGACACGAACGTCGCGCCGAAACACACGCTCGACACCGTCGAGGCGATCGTGAATGCACGCGACGTGCGCCTCGAAGGCCTCGTGCTGACGCTGAAGCTCACGGATCCGCGTTTGGCCGCCGAGTTGCCCGCGTTCCACAAGCGCATCCGCGGTTGGGGATACCAGCACGTGCGCGCGCGTCAGCTCGCGTTCAATCGTCAGGAGGTGTGCGTCGTCGCGACGGAGCGAGCGGCGCGTGTGCCTGCTTCGCCTGAGCGTTCAGCGCGAGGTTGAGGCGCTCTCGCACGCCGCGCACGACGCGAAAGCCGCGATCGCAGCGCCACGCCGCCCGAGGACTCACCTCACTCGAACGCGGCGACCAGATCGGCAAGGAGGACCGGCTTCGCGAAGTGCCGGTCGAAGCCCGCGGCACGCGACAACTCCACGTCGCTCTCCCTCGCGTAGCCCGAGATGGCGATCATTCGCGCCGATGCAAACCCATCCGCCCGCAGCCGCCGCGCGACTTCGTACCCGTCGATACCCGGCAGGCCGATGTCCAGCAGCAGAATTTCGGGCTTGAAGTCTTGCGCAGCATCGAGCGCGGCGGGTCCGTCGTGGGCAACGCGGACGTCGTAGCCCTCGTGGCCGATCAGCCAGGATAGCGCGACGGCGGAGTCGACGTTGTCGTCGACAATCAACACACGCCGGGCCTTTGCCTCGACAGAATGCGATGGAGTATCTCCCCCCGGAGGCACGACGGCCTCGGCCTCCCGCAGCATTGGAAGGCGGACCGTGAACGTCGCCCCCCGTCCGACGCCGTCACTGTGAGCCATGATGCGCCCCCCATGCAGCTCGATCAGACGCCTGCATATGAACAAACCGATACCCAGACCGCCCCGGATGCGATCGAGCGAGGCATCCGCCTGGGTGAACAGCTCGAAGATTCTCGGCAGCATTTCCGGCGCAATGCCGATTCCGTTGTCTACGATCGAGACAATGGCGTCGGCATCCGCACGCTCGACCACTATCCTGATCCGCCGGCCCTCCGAGGCGAACTTGATTGCGTTCAGCAGCAAGTTGACGAGCACTTGCTCGAGCCGAGTGAAATCGGCGTTCACTCGCAGCGGCTCATCCACGGGAAGCACGACTTCCAGCTCCTCCGACCGGACGAACGGACGTACCGCATCGACCGCTTGACCCACTATGGTCGAGAGATCGACCGGCGCCCCGCGAAGCTCGATCTTGCCGCGCGTGATGCGCACCACGTCGAGCAGGTCGTCCACGATGCGCCGGAGGTTTTTGGCCTGCCTGTCGATCAGGCTCAGCGCCCACGACGTGCGATCGGCGGCGCCCCCGGAAGGATCGATCATTTGGATCGCGTTGCTGATCGCCGACAACGGATTGCGGAGCTCATGGCTCAGCATTGCCAGGAATTCGTCCTTGACGCGATTGGCGTGCTGCAGCTCTTCGGTCCGATCCGCCACGCGTTGCTCGAGCGTGTCGTTGATCTCGCGCAGCTGCTGCTCCGCGCGGCGCCGCTCCGTCACTTCGGTGGTCAGCGCCCGGTTGGCGTTCGTAGCCTCCATGCTCTTGCGGTGCAGCTCCGCGAACACCGCGACCTTGGATCGAAGTATGCGCGGGTTCACGGGCTTGTGGAGGTAATCCACCGCACCGCTTTCATAGCCTTCGAGGACGTGCTGATCCTCGTTGTAGTAGGCGGTGAGAAAGATGATCGGCACGTGCGCGGTCTTCTTGCGCTGCTTGATCACTTCCGCGAGCTCGAAGCCCGTCATCCCCGGCATCCGGATGTCGAGAATCAGCAGCGCGAATCGCTCGGCTACGAGAGCGAGCAGCGCTTCATCGGCCGATTCAGCCCGCACGAGGCGGTACCTCGGGTCGTCCAAAATGGTTTCGAGCACGGTGAGATTCTTGGGCTCGTCGTCCACGATCAGGATATTGATCGGTGCCTCGCCCTCGGCCGAAACCCCGCCAGCCCACCCGGCGTGTGCCGGCGCGCCTGTCGAGCCGGCGCCGGGCGGCGAAGAAGTCGGCTCGCTGGTCGTTGCCCTGAGTCGACGAGCTCCGTTCATGGGAAACACCCTCTTCACGTCGTTACCGGAACAGCCACACACGCATCAGCGAGAGCAGCTGGTCGGTGTTCACGGGTTTCGCGATGTAGTCGCTCGCACCAGCGTCGAGGCATTTCTCGCGGTCGCCCTTCATCGCCTTCGCGGTGAGGGCGAGGATGGGGAGCGTGCGGAACTCGGGATTACTGCGAATTTCCCGCATGGTCTGATAGCCGTCCATCTCAGGCATCATGATATCCATCAGCACGAGGCTGAGATCCGGCGTGGACTCGATGATATCGATCGCCGAACGGCCGCTCGTCGTGCTGATGACTTCCATTTCCTGATTCTCGAGCAGCGAGGTGAGCGCGAAGATGTTGCGCGCGTCGTCGTCCACCACGAGCACCTTGCGGTTGCGAAGCACCTCGCTCGAGCCATGCAGTCGCTCGAGCATCGCCTGCTTCTCGGCGGGCAGGTCCGTCACGACTCGGTGCAGGAACAGCGCGGTCTCGTCGAGCAGCCGCTCCGGGGAACGTACGTCCTTCAGGACGATGCTCTTTGCCATCGTCTTGAGCTGCGCTTCCTCGTCCGGCGTCAAGTCCTTGCCCGTGAAGACGACTACCGGCACGTCGGCGAGCTCGGGCTTGGCGTGCATTTGCGAGAGCAGATCGAACCCGGGCATGTCGGGCAGGCGCAAATCGAGCACCACGCAGTCGAACGACTGCGCGCCCATCACGTCGAGCGCTTCGCTGCCTGTCGCCACGGTCACGATCTCGATGTCGTCGTGGGCGAGCAACTCGACGATCGCCAGGCGCTCGATCTCGCTGTCCTCCACGACCAGCAACCGCTTGGTGCGGGGCGCCGTGAAATCCTTGATCCGATCGAACGCCGCCTCCAGCGCATCGGTGGTCGGAGCCTTGATGAGGTAGGAGAACGCGCCGTGCGCCAACCCGTGCTGGCGCTCTTCCTCGAGCGTCAGGATCTGCACGGGGATATGCCGCGTCAGCGGATCGAGCTTCAGCTGATTGAGTACCGTCCAACCCAGCATGTCGGGCAGGAAGATATCGAGCGAAATCGCAGCCGGCCGGAATTGGCGCGCAAGCGACAGGCCCATCGAGCCCTTCGTCGCCACGATTCCCTTGAGCCCTTTGTCACGCGCCAGCCCGAGCAGGATTCGCGCATAGTGCGGATCGTCCTCGATGATCAGCACGACCGGATCGTTCTCCTCGATCTCGTTGCGGTCGTCCTCGATGTGCTCTTCGTGCGCGACCGGCAGAATGGTCAGCTTGCGGGCCATTGCCGGATTCACGCCCGTGCTTGCACCTTTCGCCGCACCCGCGACGCCCGGTTCCGGCCCCGAGTAGTGGAGTGGCAGATAGAGCGTGAAGGTGCTGCCCCGCCCGAACACGCTGACGAGCTTGATTTCGCCGCCGAGGAGCGATGCGAGCTCGCGGCTGATCGCGAGACCGAGTCCCGTGCCCCCGTATTTCCGCGACGTGCCCGCGTCGGCCTGTTGGAACGCCTCGAAGATCAGCCTCTGCTTCTCCAGCGCAATGCCGATACCGGTGTCTTCGACCGAGAACGCGAGCACCTGCGACGCCTTGCTGAGCACGGGATGGTCGCTGCTCCAGCCCTGCGTGGCCATTTCCACGCGAACGTCCACGTGGCCCTGCGACGTGAACTTCACGGCGTTCGACAGCAGGTTCTTCAGGATTTGCTGCAGACGCTTCGGGTCGCTCTCCATCGACCGCGGCAGGTCCTCCGCGAAACGGACGTTGAACGGCAGGTTTTTCGCTTCGGCCACATGGCGGAAGTTGCGCTCGATGCTGTTCTGCAGATCGGCGAACGTAATCGCTTCCGTCTCGACGGTGACCGTGCCGGACTCGATCTTCGACAGGTCGAGGATGTCGTTGATCAGGTGCAGCAGGTCCGAGCCCGATGAATTGATGTTTCGCGCGAACTCGACTTCCTTCAACACCAGGTGCCCGGCGGTGTTCTCGGCGAGCTGCTGGCTCAAGATCAGGATCGAGTTCAGCGGCGTGCGCAGCTCGTGCGACATGTTCGCCAGGAACTCGGACTTGTATTTGGACGTGAGAGCAAGCTCCGCCGCTTTCTCTTCGAGCGCATGACGCGCTTGCTCCACTTCCGCGTTCTTGCGCTCCACCTCCGCGTTCCGCTCTGCCAGCAGGCGCGCCTTCGTGCCGAGCTCTTCGTTGGTCTGCTGCAGCTCGCTCTGCCGGCTCTGCAACTCGACCGTGAGCTGCTGCGATTGCGTCAGCAACCCCTCGGTGCGCATCGTGGCCTCGATCGTATTGAAGACCGCGCCGATGCTCTGCGTGAGGAGATCGAGGAACGCGAGGGATCCCGGCATGAAGTCGTGCAGCGCCGCCAGCTCGATCACCGCTTTCGTCTGCCCTTCGAACAGCACGGGCAAGACGATCACACTCACGCGCCGCGCTTCGCCCAGGCTCGAAGAGATGTTGATGAAGTCCGCCTGGACGCCGCTCAGCAGGATGCGCTTCTTCTCGACGGCGCATTGACCCACGATGCCCTGACCGAGACGGATCGTCTCGGCGGGCGACCGTCCGCCGTGCGCGTAGCTCGACAGCAGGGTGAGCTGCGTCTGGTCGTGCGCGGCATTCAGGTGATAGATGGTTCCCTGCTGCGCGTTGACGAGAGGCGCGAGCTCGGCCAGCAGCATCTGGCCGACCGTCTTGAGCTCCCGCTGGCCCTGGAGCATGCCGGTGAACTTCGCCAGGTTCGTCTTCAGCCAGTCCTGCTCGCGGTTGCTTTCCGTCGTTTCGCGCAGGTTGGAAATCATCGTGTTGATGTTGTCTTTGAGCTCCGCGACCTCGCCGCGCGTCTCGACTTGAATGGAGCGGGTGAGGTCGCCCTTCGTCACCGCGGTCGCAACCTCGGCGATCGCTCGCACCTGCGTGGTGAGGTTCGCGGCAAGCAGGTTCACGTTGCCCGTCAGGTCCTTCCACGTGCCGGCGGCGCCCGGCACGTTGGCCTGACCGCCCAGACGGCCATCGACACCCACCTCGCGCGCGACGTTCGTGACCTGGTCGGCGAACGTGGCGAGCGTATCCGTCATGTTGTTGATCGTGTCCGCGAGCGCCGCAACTTCGCCCTTCGCCTGCACCGTGAGGCGCTGCGTCAGGTTGCCGTTCGCCACGGCCGTGACGACCTTCACGATGCCGCGCACCTGCTCCGTCAGGTTCGACGCCATGAAGTTCACGTTGTCCGTGAGGTCCTTCCACGTGCCCGCGACGCCGGGCACCTGTGCCTGGCCGCCGAGCTTGCCCTCGGTGCCGACCTCGCGCGCGACGCGCGTCACTTCCGATGCAAAACCGTTTAGCTGGTCCACCATCGTGTTGATGGTGTTCTTGAGCTCCAGGATCTCGCCTTTCACGTCGACGGTGATCTTGCGGTTCAAATCGCCGCGCGCGACAGCGGTGGTGACCTCGGCGATGTTGCGGACCTGGCCCGTGAGGTTCGACGCCATCGAGTTCACGTTGTCGGTCAAATCCTTCCACGTGCCAGCCACGCCCGGCACCACGGCCTGACCGCCCAGCTTGCCCTCGGTGCCGACCTCGCGGGCGACACGGCTCACCTCGGACGCGAACGAACGCAGCTGCTCCACCATCGTGTTGATGGTTTCCTTGAGCTGCAGGATCTCGCCGCGCACGTCGACCGTGATCTTCTTCGACAAGTCGCCGTTGGCCACGGCGATCGTGACTTCCGCGATGTTGCGGACCTGGCCCGTGAGGTTCGAAGCCATCGAGTTCACGTTGTCCGTCAGGTCCTTCCACGTGCCTGCGACACCGCTCACCTGCGCCTGGCCGCCGAGC
>Ga0326726_10003159_pt1 | contig 15125 bp, 14 predicted proteins | sample MHFenrmetagenome_2_FD_207603 | JGI IMG/M metagenome (GOLD analysis project Ga0326726, IMG submission 207603) | Lab enriched peat soil microbial communities from Michigan Hollow, Ithaca, NY, United States - MHF15MN | ecosystem: Environmental > Terrestrial > Soil > Wetlands > Peat | place: USA...
AGATTACCGATCAGCTCAACGTAATTGTGTCGGAATGCGTTGTTGACATTGAATGTGGCCGTGCATGGTATGTCGCCGAATGAAAAGTCCACCCCGGCCCTGAAATCGGTCACAATGATATCCGTTCTTTCATCAGCGTCAGCAATAATGCCGAGCTGAACAAACTCAGTATCAACCTGATCAACTCGGCTCACAAAGCGAAAGTCCGCACCGATGCTGAGCGGTCCGACTTTTGCCGTGGCGTTTGCATACAAAATATGTCGCGGACGATACTTCAACAGGGTATGATTTGCCCTGTTTTCAGGGTACACATACGTGTAACCGAAATTATACTGCAGATCCCCCCCGAGCAAACCTGCGCGGAACGATGTTTCAAATCCCTGAACCCGCGCGTTCGTAACATTACGCCACTGAATGTACGCAAAGTTCGCAGGTGTAACAACGATGCCAGGCTCAATCAGGTCGTCGTACTCAGTCCGGAAGGCGGCAAAATCGAGTGCGCCGATCTCGCCGATCGTCTGCGAGATCCCCGCTTCATATGACAAGCTTCGTTCAGGCCTGAGGTCAGAGTTGGGAACCGTGCCGAACCCGCTGACCTCGCCTGAAAGGAATGCCTCTGCGACGGAAGGGACACGAAATCCTCTTCCGAAAGAAGCACGAAGGATTGTCCCCGGGGCAGCAGTGTACGTAATGCCGGCTTTCGGGTTGAGCTGTGAGTTCGTCCCGCTTAAACCAAGCGCCTGGTAATCAAATCGTGTTCCCAGCGTGAACGTGAGATCTTCGGTGGCCTTCCACTCATCCTGTCCGTACAGAGCGAAGCCTCCCCCTGTGTGCGTCCCAAAAATGTCGGCGCCGATCATATACAGCACGCCGTTGATTCCGAATGTGACCGTGTGTGATTTGTCCGGAATCCATGTGGATGAAGCATCCACATTTAATTCGTCGGAGACAGATTCATTCCGTCCATACTGATGAATTGTTTCGAATCCCCAGTCATTGTGATACCATAGGACCTTCGTCGAAAGGAAAAGATTGTCGGAAAGTATGCTGTTCAGGGCGCCGCTCGTGTAGTACCGGATGGATTTGACATTATCGTTGCTCTGGAGAACGGGGGGGATGAGCGCTGAGTCCAGACTCCGCCAGTAGAGAAATTGCCCGCCGTACTGGTACAGCAGGCCGAAGTTCAGGGTGAGTGAGCTTCCGCTGGGAAAATCCTCGCGGGTCTTCATATAGACGTTATACCGGCGGTGATAATCATTCTGCCGGTAGCCGTCGTCAAACTGCCGGGAAGCGAACAGGGCTACCCCGAGATCTCCCGATCTTACGGTGTGACTTATGGATTGTCCGTTGTAGTAGAGGTTCTTGTCCGTCCACTCCCATTCTTTGTGCGAGGGTTTGCCATAGAGGCCCACATAAGAGCGAACGATGGTCTCCGGCGTCTCGGGAATGGGCTTCGTAATGACGTTGACGACCCCGCCCAGCGCGCTCGAGCCATAGAGAGCCGAACTTGCCCCTTTCACGACTTCAATCCGGTCAACCTGACCGATGGGGATGGATTCAAAATTCAGTTCACCGGTGTCTCCCGTGATGAACGGGATTCCGTCGAGAAGCATCAACACACGGCTCCCTGCGCCGCGGCTGTATCCGCTTGACCCCCGGACGTTGAGTTGGAAACCGGTAATGTTCACCCCGGGTATGTACCGGAGCGCATCATCGAGCGTTTGAGCGTTGCGTCCCTCGATTTCCTTGACATCCATGACGGAAACGCTGACCGGCACGTCCTGCAGCGATTGTTGACGGCGGTTTGCTGTCACGACGATCTGCTCGGACTGGATCGGCGTCTGAATCATTGCCAGGTTGACGATCGTCTCTTTCTGATCCTCAACGGCAACACCGTGGCGGATCTCGCGCTGATACCCGACCATGGAAAATACGAGAGTATACGTTCCTGGCAGAATGTTAGGTATGCGGAATTCACCCTGGAGGTTCGATGTCGTCCCACGGACTGTTCCTTCGATGAGAATCGTGACGCCGGTAAGAGGTTCCGCGCCTGATTCTCCGAAGGCAGTAATCTTCCCTGCAATCGAACCCGCCGCGTCAGCCTGCCAGGAGATCGTGACCAGGAGGGCAGCGATGATGGCCGGTCGGACTATCGCCATGGTTTCGGTGGGGTTTTGGTGAAATCGATGGTGAAGTCGATGTCAGGTATGACGCGATGGAGGAGAACCCTGATCGGCGCAGGGGTAAAGGAATTCGGCTGTGTCGTGTACACAGCGGCAGGTGCCCAATCGGTGAGAATAGACGGGCCGTATTGAAAAGCAATCACGACATACTCGTAGTTGCCTATCTGCAACGTCGAATTTTCCGTCGTGAAGGAAAATCGTATGGAGTCGGTAAACCTGTAGACCCAGCCGGGCCCGAGGAGCCCGCTCGTTCCAACGGCCGGATAGACGATGGCCCTTCCCTGCACGAGGGCCGTTATGATCCCCGCGCTGTCGCTCGGAAAGTTAGTAAACGCGACGATGCGGAGATCGCGAATGCTATCTGGCTGGGGCCAGTTTTTAAAACGCAGAATCCCAGAGAACCCTGAAGGCTCATGGAGCGGCGCCAATCCTGTATCACAGCCGCTCCACAAGACGAGCAACAGGCAGAGCGTCCTGGCTCCTGACCAGCCGAGTTTCATGGAGGATTGCTAGAACGTCAGGCCGATGGTTGCCAGCGGGACCATCGTACTTGTCTCCCCTTCCGTCAGGATCCAGTTGATCTTGACTTCCCCGTACAGTGAAACTCCACCAAGGCTGAGCTCCGCTCCGGCTCCGACGTTCACTGAGGGTTTCGTTTGTGGTTCCACCCCCGATACGTTTACAAGCGTGACTCCTGCCCTTTTCACGGAGGCGCTGTTCACACTGAGCCTTACGATCCCGCCGCCTCCCGTTGCATAGATATGGACCACCGGAAGAGGGAGGAGACCAAGTTTTAGGTTGGCAGTTGCGGAGATGACTTCAATCTTGCCTCCGTCGATTGAGAACTCGGATGCCGCGCCGCCAATGAGTTTTGCGAGATAGTTTCTGTATTTGTCCTGGTCCGGCGAAAGCATGATATAATCACCGGAGATGCGGAAGGATATTATCGGGGTACCCACATCGAAATGTACGCCGCCGCCGTAGCCTAGACCATAAATGTCCTTGAGTCCGCCGGCGACATTGAGATTTGTAAGATCGCCCTGGATGCCAAAACTGACCTGCGACATTGCAGATGTCGTGAAGAAACCGAGAGTCATAGCCGTCAGGATGAAGCGTTTCATGGATCCTCCTGAATTGAAAGACGCGTTGAATTGGGGACAGTGCCTCATGAGAATCTATGGCCCAAATGCGTTTAAATCAAGGGAATAATCTGCCATTTCAGGCGAATTTGGGGGTGGAGGCTTGGCGGAGAATTGATGGGGGGCATTGCAGTCGGCGTACACCTTGCAGATGTGTCCTTGCCACGGTATACTCTCCATTGATGAATCTGGAGGAAACACCGACCTGTGTCCGACAGAACGGTTGATTCGAACGGAGATCATGATTTTATCCGGAACGAAGCGTCAATCCAAATTGGCGCCGTCGCAGGAGATGAACAGCTTCAGATCTTGAAAGAGCTGTTCAGAGAGTATGCCGCCACTCTCGGAATCGATCTTGCTTTCCAGGGTTTTGACCGGGAGGTAAACGGACTCCCCGGCGCTTATGTTCCGCCACGGGGCCGGCTGTTGCTTGCCCGCGTAGATGGTGGGGTTGCGGGTTGTGTTGCCGTCCGTCCACTTTCAGCCGACACGTGCGAAATGAAACGCTTGTATGTGAAGCCGGAGTTTCGCGGGAAGGGAGTTGGTGCCTTGCTCATAGATCGCATTATTGCCGAGGCGAGATCGTGCGGCTTTCGGCGAATGGTTCTTGATACACTACCTGAAATGCACACCGCAACTGCTCTGTATGCTGCTGCGGGCTTCCGGCGATGTGAAGCATACTATCAGACCCCGATCAGGGACACCGTGTTCATGGAACTCAGTCTGTGACGAGAGATCCACGGAGGTTTCCCAGGTACCTGAAATTGCGTGGCGATGCGAAATTGGAATTCTTCTGTTAAGAAGTTGTTACTGTGAGGAGTGAGACCACCAATCGAAATGAAAAAGTCTGAATGTTCTCCGTTTTGCTGGTAATGCTTCGAGTCTTGATCCCGTCGCAGGTTGCCCCGCCTCCGACAGAAGCCAAGCCCCTCGATATCTCCGGCGTCAGGATCATTTTGTTCGGGCCGACCCGGGCAGAGAGGGATTCAATCGCTGAGGGAGAAGGTTTTGAAATCGACGACGTGCTCGATGAATTCGCCCTTGCCTCGGGGAAAGTTGCCGTCTACGCATCGACGCTGAAAATCCCGGTTGAAACTACCGAGAGCCCACAAATCCACGTACGGCTCAAGGGGGGCAGGGTCCGTCCATTTGACCGGAAGGCTTTTTCGGGTGTGGTCGGGATGATCCTGACCGATGGAGTTCAGGAGCCGCGGCTTGTCCCGGGAGGGGGTTCGGGGAGGGAGCTCATTACCGCAATTCAGGAGTTCTTTCATATTCATTAGTCGGGCACGACCAAAAGAACACCGAGGGTGTGGAGGGAGGCTAGCGGCATGAATTCTGCGGAGCTGAGGGCGCTTCAGGCGCCTCTGAAGGATAAATATCGTCATGATCCATCGTCGGCACTAGTGACGCTCTCGGCCATAGCGCGGACAAATGAGGGGATATCATGCAGTGTCCGGACCGGCCGCGCACTTGTTGAGGCGGGACTGCATCCTGCAACAGGAGGGGACGGCACGCTCGCCTGTTCGGGAGACATGCTGCTTGAGGCTCTGGCTGCATGTGCCGGGGTGACCCTGAGGGCAGTGGCAACCGCTATCGGAGCGAATATAGAGCACGCGAGCATCACCGTAGAAGGAGATCTTGATTTTAGGGGAACCCTTGGTGTTTCCAAAGAAGTCCCCGTAGGTTTTCAGGCGATCCGTCTTCACTTCAATCTCGGGAACAAGCTTCCGGAGGACGTTCGCTCCACACTCATTCGGTTGACGGAACGGTACTGCGTTGTTTTGCGCACGCTTCTTGAAACGCCCAAGATCTCTACTGCAGCTCAGACGTCTGAGTAGGGACTTCCATGGATACAACAACAGAGAAGCGGTCGCGTCATGAACGGAGGAATTCATGAAATTGAACCTGATTGCGCATGCAGTGTTCATAGTGATGGCTCTGGTTCTCTCCGGGTGCGGTTCGATGAGCGGACTTTTGCAGAGCAAGAACGAAGGGACGGTTCAGGCATACGGCGTGAAAGCGGATCAGGCGTGGGACATCGCCGTTGCGGCGCTGCGGTGGGAAGGGTGTGAAGCCATTGAAGAGCATCGTGCAGATGGATATATGCTCACGACCTCAGGGCCGAAGCTCGTTTCTGGCGGGAGTATGGTTGGTGTCTGGATCGAGCCTATCAATGAGAAGCAGACCAGGGTGACCATTGTATCGAAGAGGAAGATGCAGTCGAATGCTGCTACCGGATTGACGGAGTCGACGTTCCACCGGCGCTTTGCTCAGGGAGTGGAAATCGTCCGGTCCGGGAAGCCTCTGCCCCTGAACGCGCCCTGAGCTGGTAGATGCTCGGTGGTTGAGCGAGGGTACATACATTAGCACTTTCCCCTTCTTCCGTCACACTAAGCGAGGGAGCGCAGCGACCGAGTCGAACCCATTCGATTAAACTCAGGGTTCGACCCTGAGCGAGGGAGCGAAGTGACCGAGTCGAACGGGTCGAAGTGTGTCGAGTGAAGGAGATGCGTTGCCTATGTCTGCGTGGGTATATGTGCTTCGTTGCTCCGACGGTTCGTACTACGTTGGGTCAACGACCAATTTTCGCCAGCGTTTGGCCGACCATCAGTCAGGTCGATTTCCTGGTTACACGGCATCGCGTCGCCCTGTTCATTTGCTTTGGAACGCTGAGTTTCAGACAATTCGACAGGCAATCGAAGCAGAGCGAAGGTTGAAAAAATGGAGCCGGGCCAAGAAAGAGACTTTGATGAATGGCGATTTTGATCTTCTGCACGAATTGTCTCGGTCCACGAGAACGCGCAGAAAGGATAAAAGTGTGTGACACCTTTCGACTCGCGCCGACGAAAAACGTCGGCGCTCGCTCAAGGTGACGCAGACCACCCTTTCGAAGCAAATCACTCAGGCAATTTGTATAGTATCATTTCCTCGAGATTTCATTCGTCAAACATTGTCCACTCTGCAGCCGGCATGCTCCTGCGTTGCTTTTTCCGGGGCGCTGCGGGTGCACAACCGAGCACCGTTCGCAGACGGTCGACGTCGTAGCCGAAGGGGAGAAGGAGCGTCTCAACCGCCTTAAGCACCATGGTCGTATAGGTTTCGATGTCGTATCCCTCCTCTGCAGCATAGAGCGCAACAGGAATTGCCTTCTGCGGTTTTTTCCTTCCCGACATGTCAACGATGATGTACTCGACCATCTCGCCGGGTGCGAGATGAACTCCCGCTTCTTCAAGGGCTTTCGCAGCTCCTGCACTCGCAGTATTGGTGGTGTATTCCTCCGGTTCATGGCTGATGTGGCGGCGGACCACGAGCTCAAGCGGGTTGACGTTCCCTGAGCGAAGGAGAGTAAGAAAATCCCCCGCCTTTGTCAGGGCAGCGGGGACGAGAGCCTGAACCTCTGCCACCGTTCGCGCAGCACCGAAGATCTGTAACATCTCTCCCTGCATCCGCTTGATGAAGACCGGCGTGTCGCGGCGGCGTACTTCGATGCCGCGGATCTTGATCTCGTCGTTGGTGTACCACCCGACGTACCGGTTTGCCGTGGGGATGCGGGGATCCATTTTGGACGACGGGAAGAGAATCCAGTTGTAGATCCCTTCCAGCGAGATGTCGATGCCGATGGTGCTCCGGATGTCGGCGGCGAGCGATTCATAATCCTCCTCGGTAGCCCCCTCCTTCTTCAGCCACATGCAGTCGATGATTGCGTGCAGGAAGTGATAGCCCCGGTTCTCGGCGATTTCCTTTGCCCGGAGGATGGACTCGCGGGCATACGCATTGACTGATTCGTGCGCCTCGATACGGCCGAAGCGTGCGTTCTTGTAGCCGAGGTAACCGAAGCAGGTGACAAGCATCCACTTCAGCGCATTCTGCCGGCGGTCGTAGAGTTTCCACCGGTCGTCGTGCGCCCGCTTGAGGGAACGCTTCGCTGCCTTGTATGCAGCGCGTTTGCGAACAACGGTCCTGAGTGTGGAGGGAACAATGCCTGTGCGCCGTTCGCAGATGGTGTAGCGCAGCTCCGGGACGGCCGTGTTGCTGCAGCAGCGGCAGTTGACGGTTTCGGGCGATACATTATGCTCCACCATGATGGTCGGATACATGGAAACAAAATCCATCTCTGCGACCTGCTCGTGGAATCCCATCACCGGCTGAAAGATCAGGCCGCCGCGATCGGCCAGCAGAAGCGTGGAGGCGGATTTGAATTCCTCGGGTTCCCGCTTTTTTGCGGGTATGAGATACCCGTGACGGTACGCCCAGGAAAGCTGCATGGAGGAAAGGGCCGAGCCGATGGTGGCGCGGGACTGGTGCTGCACCGGGAGCTGGGTGAGGCGGGCAATTTCCGCGACGCCGTCGAGACTTGCTTCCCCCATCATAAATGAATTCTCGGTATCCAGATGCCATCGTCCTGCGAGCTCGAATGCCCCGTCTTTGTGGACGATCTTCCCGTAGGCGAAGTAACTGCTTTCATGTGTCGTGAAGTATCCGACGGAGGGATCGCGGTTCAGGGCCAGCGGCACCTTCTCCTGTTCCGCGAAACGCACCAGCGCAGGCAAAAGGATCGCATCACCGTACTCGGTCATGAGAATGTCGGGATCGCATCGCTGGAGATGGCGGTTGAGTCCCGCGATGATCTCTCCCGGTTCCCCGTCCTCCAGTGCATACGTGTGGCCGTCGTATTCCACTTCGAGCTGATAGGTTTTCCGGTATTTGGTCGAGACGAAGTCGGGACGGTTCTTCAGCGTCATGGTCGTCAGCGGAGGCATGGAGTATTCCATTGCCTCGTTGCTGTCATCGAGCTGCCAGCCGATCAGGCGGCCGCTTTCATCGACTGTGTACGTGCCGAGCGCCAGCGGAAAGAGTCCTGTTGCATACAGATATAACTGCTGGGAGGTGATGTCGGAGTTGAAGAACGCGAAATGCGGAAAGTGCCGTTCAAGCCGGCGGACGACTTCCCTGAGATGCAGCGTATCGTGCACGGTCACACGAAGGACGTTCCATTCCTCGTCGGTATAGATCTCCCGCTTCAACGTGCGGTCGAGTGTGATGGGAAATGGGAACGGACGCACGATTCCTGCGACGCGGGCATCGTCCGCGGGGGGGATATGCATGAAGAACGCGGGTGTGAACGCGTCGTGGCAGCGGTGCTTGCGGCCGTCGCGGTCAATCAGCCAGAGCGTTATCCCCTCGGGTGATGGGTACAGATCAAACAGCCAGCCGGTGATCTCCGCCGTCCTTGCCATGCGCGTCTTCCAGTTGTCCGATCCGCTGCTCCAGTGCCGCAATCATCCGGTGCTGTGCGAGAAGCATGCACATGGCGATGCTTTCGAACGGAATCGGCCTGGCGGCATATGCGCTTCCAGCCAGCTGCAGGCGGGCGGCGCGGAAGAGCTCATCCAGCGCGTCCTGATCTTCCCTGCGTAAACCGCGCCGGAACTTTCCCCAGCTTTCCATCTCCTGCTGGATGACCATCGTAAATGTCGGAACCGTTCTGCCCATAACTCCTCCGGAAAAAGTTCACAATGATGCCGGACCGGAAAGTCTCACGCGCGGCAGGCGTCTCGCCCCCGGCGGCGTATCGGCGTTCACAACCTGCGGCCGGGCGTCATCCCCATTCATTTCATACACCCTGTCCATGGAACGAAGCAGGAGGGGAAGAAGGCCGTTCCGTTCCGGCGAACCGAGTTTCATGTCCACGGATGCGAGCAGGATAGCGATGTTCCGGTCGCGCAGGGCATGGAGGGCGGTGATGATCCGCCGGAGACTTGCTTTGACCTCGAAGAACGGCGCCTGTTCGTCGTAGAACGTATCCAGCAGACCGAAGATCATGACCACCGGTGAACCACTCCGCAGGACAAATGCTGGGAGCCGCTCGGTGATGACCGCTTCCATCTGGTAACACGTGAAAGCGCGGGAAATGAAGATCTTGTCCAGCATATCCTGCGGTGTGATCTTCTTTCTGTCGTGCAGCGGCTCTCCGGCTGCCTCGGAGACATTGACAGCCAGAGCGTGTCGCCGGGCAAATTCCGCCAATCCATAAAGATCGAACCTGTTCGTTCCATCCACCATCGTCACGGGCGATCCGCCGAGCAGGACGTGGGCGGCGGCGGTGAGGGAGATGCGGAACACGTTTCCCTGGCTGCCGTGAAGGCAATACAGCTTGCCGGGCGGAGCAGCTTTGAACTGCTGTACGAGATGTGTATAAGGAGCGGTAGGTAGGGTTTCCATGGATCATGCCGCTTTTTGTCTGATGGGTGACAGGCGGGCAAGATCGGCGTCGAGCCCGGCCAGCAGCCGCACAAGCCTTCCCGGACCGGTACCACGGAGCACGTCTGCCTGTTCTTCTGTCGTGATGCTTTCCGATCCGTCACCCAGGTATGCGTAGAGAGTTGTTCGGTTCTCCAGACAGCAGCGGACTGCCTGGCGGAAACCAAACCACGCATCTCCTTCCTCTTCCGCGACAAGACAATCGCTTCGCAACACGCAGAGGTCCGATGTCAGCACATCCGGCATGCTGAACGCATCGAGGAGTTGCTGTCCCGCCGGCACATGAACGATGTTCCGCCGGTGGAGAGATACCAGATACTCCGGCACGACAAATTCCGGACCTGCCAGCTCGACGGCAAAGCGGCATGACCGGGCAAATACAGAGAGCGCATCCAGGCACCGGAACAATCTTTCATGGAAGGTTCCGGAACGGACGCCCTCCGTGCGGGCGATCGGGCCGACACGCAGCACAACGGCGGCAATCTGCGGCTCAAAAAGGTCAAGCAGCGGCAGGAGCCTTCTGTGCAGGGAGCGGGGATCAAGAAAACGCGGATTCATCTCTCCTCTCTTCGCCCTGTCGGGGTAACCGTACGGGAAGCGGTACATCATGTGTTCGTCTTCGACGATGACGATCCACCGGAATTCGGGACCTCCCTCGTGCCGCATGCGTGTGAAGACTGTGACATCGGGCCGGTGGTTCCGGTGGCGATGCCGGCGGGGGCCAACGCTGAACAGTGCGGTATCGAAGAGACGCGCATAGTCCGCCGTGCTGTCCGATGTGGCGGATTCCCCGCAAAGCAGTCCCTCCCATACCGGCGACACCCGGGGAGAAAGACCGATATGGATATTGTGCCGTCTCCAGGCGCGGATGCGCAGGAGCCCGTCTCTGTCGCAGCAGGTCACCATAGCGCTTCCTCTCTGTCGGTATACTCCTTTACCGCGCCGGCATGCAGGCTGTCGTGTCCGGCCGAAGGGGTAGAGTGCATTTCCTTCCGGCGGGCTATGGTCGAGGCCAGCGTTTCGCGGAGTTCTGCTCCCGGGTGCGCCGGGTCGCAGGTGATTCCCCACCGTATGCTGGCGTAGCCGTAGCGTGATTGAAGAGCATCCAGGCGGCGGTGGAGAGCATCGAGACGGTCAGAGAAGTACATACCGAGATCCCGCTGTTGTTCTCCGGGGCCGGTCAGGTTCGACACACTGATGCCGACCAGTCGTACGAGTTCATATCTGCCGGCAGACGCCAGTAGGAGCGCCAGCAGCCGTTGCGCAGCGGCGTAAACGTCCTCTTCGTTCGAAGATGGAGCGGCAAGGGTTGTCTGTTTCTGCGCCATCGTGAAGTCCGCAAACCGCACGCGCACCGTTACGGTGAAAGCCGCGCGTTCGCTCCTGCGGAGCGTCTTGCAGCACCGCTCGGTCAGGCAGTAGAGGGTTGAACAGACACGTTCCCTGTCGCCGGTGTCCCGGTCAAACGTTCTGTTGCGTGAAATGGAATGCTCGATCCGCTCCCGCGGATGGAAGAACTGCGCCGAGGGAACGGTGCATGAAAGAATGTAGCGGAAGAGAGAAGCCAGGGGATCATGCGGAGGACCGTTCACGGTCCGGCGGGCGAGGACATCGCCGATCGTTCGGATGCCGCGTGCATGAAGCTTTGGAAGTGTTTTCACGCCGACGCCGGGAACCACTTCGACGGGAAGCGGGGCAAGGAAATCGCGCTCCCCGCCCGGAGGCACAAGGACAAGGCCGTCGGGTTTTCTCCATCCTGCTGCAATCTTTGCACACGCCGTGTTGGTGGCAATGCCGATCGAAACGGTCAATCCACACTCACGCCGGATCCGCTCTTTCATCGATTCCGCCATGCGTTGCGGACTGCCGTTCCAGAAATGGAGGCACCCCGTAACGTCCATGTAGGCTTCATCCACGCTGACCTGCCGGATGTCCGGCGTGAAATCCTGTACCATTGCCATAACGTGGTCCGAATATTCGCCATAGCATTCGTAATTGCCCCGCATGAAGACGGCGTCGGGGGGAAGAAGTCGTGCGGCTGTGCGAAGCGGCATGGCGGTTCGAACGCCATACCGGCGTGCTTCGTAGTTCGGGCATGCGACGATTCCGCGATCGGTGCGGAGACCGCCCACGCAGAGTGGTTTGCCGCGCAGTGCAGGGTTCAGTGCCATTTCGACGGAAGCGAAGAAGCAGTCGATGTCGAGAAGAAAGAAGGTGCGCATGATATCCTGCGGACAGTGTACGACATTTTTGTCGTCTTGTCAAGAACGCAAGTAACAAATTTGTCGTATTGGAAAATAGCGCGGGACAAGGGAATGTTACGCAATGCGTAAGAACGAAAGGTTCAGAAATTCCTTGAAGGTTAGGACGGTTTGAGTGACCGCGGAAAAAAAATACTCCCGCATGCTCGTAAATTCTCCACAATGCGAGTATTAACCATACACACACCGCATGAGATCAGCTCACGCTGGTGTGTTCAACCGGCTCCTGTTGCCGGCGATCCGGTGAGATTCCGGAGCGGCAACACAATGCAACCGAGCACCCTGCCCTGTCCCCCGGCGGGGCGGGGTGCCGGCCGAGTGTGGCAACAAGAATCCCGGTACGATCCTGCGCGGCAGCAACGGGGGGACATCCGCCGCCGCCGCGGCACCGCGAGGAGAAGTCGCGAAGGTGGGTGGTGAAAAGGATCGTCCGGGATTTTCTGCATTTTCTTCTCCTTCCTTTTTCGTATCTTTCAGCATCCACTCCCCACTTCATAAAGGACCTCGTCCATGGATGCCGTGCAATCCCCCCCTGTGGCAGTCGGGCACGTGAAACCAATGAGTATCACTGATGCAATGGTCAACATCTTCGCTTCTCCAGGCGAAGTGTACGAGAACGTGCGTCAGACTCCCATAACACACAAGAACTGGGTGGTCCCAACCGTATTACTGGTTGTCATAGGCGCTATCCTGACGTACCTGATCTTGTCCAATCCCGTAATCGCAGACCAATACAAGCAACAGCAAAAGGTGCAGATGGAAAAGCAGTTCGAGAAACAGATTCAGCAGGGAAAAATGACGCAGGAACAGGCCGATCAGGCGCGCGCGCAGGCAGAGCAATTCACATCACCAACCATGATGATTATCTGGGGCCTTGGGGCTGCATCGATTGGACCGTTTTTCATCCTATTCCTCATGAGTCTGATCTATTGGCTGCTTGGCAAAACTGTGATGAAGGCTACCTCGCCGTATTTCAAAGTGACCGAAGTGGTCGGGCTTACGTTTTATATCAGCATTCTCGAAACCATCGTGACGACCATCCTCATCATTGGCTTGGGGAATGCTTTTGCTACCCCGAGTCTGGCCCTGCTCTTACCAAATTTTTCACCAGACAATCATCTCCACATGCTGGCAAGCGCAGGGAACATCTTTACATTCTGGATTCTCGCAGTCGTCAGCATCGGCCTTGCAAAGATTTTCCAGAAGGACTTTCCCAAGGTGTTGTTCCTTGTGTGTGCGATCTGGGTCATCTGGACCTTGATCAAAGTGTTCGGTCTCTCGATGCTCAGGGGGTAGACGATAAGCCAGAGCAACGTCGGACCCTCGGTTTCTTGGTTGAGTCCCCGATCCTGCAAGAATTCGCCGAGGTTGTTTGACTCTAAGCCCTGCCGGTCTCGGCGGGGCTTTTGATTTCATGAGATTCAAAGGGGGTGTTCGCCTGAACGCACAATCTGGCGGATCGTGGATCCCTTTATCTCCAGTGTTTTCCTTTTCGCTCCGTCCTTCATTATATTGATACATGCGAGTAAGAAAACTTCCGGGGGGAGAACCTGACCTTTTCGGGAAATCGCCGGGGGCGACCACAAGCCGGAAATCTGCCGAACAACCCTCTTCTGCTTTTGTCCAGCGGAACGGAGAGCGTTTGCGCCGGTGGGCAAGCAAGGGAATTTCGTTCGGGTCATCTTCCTGGAAGTATCCGGGCTGGAAGGGGATGGTGTACAATCTCCCCTACCCTTCAAAGAAGGTTTTCGATCAGGAGTGTATTGCCGAATATTCCCGGATCTTTCCCACCGTTTGCGCGGATTTTGCCCTCTACGACTTTCCTGATCCCGCAAAAATGCAGTTGCTGCATGATTTGACCACGGAGGATTTCACGGTTTCGCTGAAAGTGACCGACAGGATTACCATCAAAAGATATCCAAACCTTCCGCGTCACGGCACACATGCCGGGACCGACAACCCGGATTTTCTCAACGTCGATCTCTTCAAAGACGTATTTCTCCGGCCACTTGAACAGCTCAAGAAGAAAGTGGGAGCCGTGATCTTCGAGTTCTCCGCCTTCTATCCGTCATTCGGCGTATCATTCGATGATTTTGTGGGACTCCTTGATAAATTCCTCGGGCGGCTGCCGAAGAATTTCTCCTATGCCGTCGAAGTCCGGAACAAGGAATTTCTTACTTCGGACTATCTCGCAATGCTTGAGTCGCACGGCGTGGCTCACGTTCTGAACAATTGGACGCACATGCCTCCGATCATTGAGCAGCTTCAGTGTGCCGGCGTGCTGACGGCCCCCTTTATCGTCGCTCGTGCCCTGCTCAAACCCGGACGTACATATAATGAGGCGGTAGAAAGATTCCAACCCTATGAAGAAATAAAAGAAGAGAATCCCGACCTTCGGCGCGGTCTGGTCGAGACAGTACACCGCTGCATTGCGGAGCGCCGGAAGCTCTATGCGTATGTGAACAATCGCGCCGAGGGGAACTCTCCCAGGACAATCGAGGCAATCCTTGACATCCTCGACTCTTATCCAGTGGAGAAGCTATGACGAATCTGCCCGCGACACAGACCGTTCCCCCGCGAGATGAGAGCGCATTGATTCATCCCCTCTCTGCACTACTCCTGATTGTTATCGACAATCTGTGGCTTTTGGCGGATTTTGCCGCCCTGCTGTGGATCGTGACAATTCCGATAAGCTTTCTGGCGGTGTTTCTGCCTTCGTTCCTTATTCAGAAGTATGTCAAAGGAGACCAGACCGGACGCGCGCTGGGCATAGCTTCGTTTCTCGGCGTTCTGGCCGCAGTCCCTACACCCATCACGGGGACATCGGTGGGGCTGGCTGTCCTGGGCTACGCCGGCTTTCGGCGCATCTTCTCCCGACGGAAGGCGTGAAATGCGGATCAAACGGTTTGTCATCGGCGGAATTGTGGCACTTGTTCTGATCATCATTGCTGCCTGGTCGCTGTATTCGGTATTCATCAAGGCGCCTGCAGAGCTGGCCACTGCAACTGCGCGGGGAATTCAGGAAGCCTTCAATTTCACACCGCGCGTGAAAATCGATCAGACGGTGGTTGTCGAGCAAAACACGCCGATTCTGGAGCTCGCCACAGTTTCCAGAGACGTGATGATCGACTACTCGTGGTCTCACACCTGGCTGGGAAGCACAAAATCCATCAGACTGGTCGGCACGTTCACGGCGAAGGCAGGATTCGACCTGAAAGAACCGTTCACGATTGAAATCTCACGGACTCCGCTTTCAGTCAAGGCTTCAATGCCGGCTC
>Ga0326726_10003160_pt1 | contig 15125 bp, 4 predicted proteins | sample MHFenrmetagenome_2_FD_207603 | JGI IMG/M metagenome (GOLD analysis project Ga0326726, IMG submission 207603) | Lab enriched peat soil microbial communities from Michigan Hollow, Ithaca, NY, United States - MHF15MN | ecosystem: Environmental > Terrestrial > Soil > Wetlands > Peat | place: USA...
ACCACACTGGCAAACTCAGCCATTAGATTATCCCCTGTAGAATCCACCACCCGGCCATGGTGATGCTCAATCAGGCCAGTCATCACCTCTTTGTAAGCGTTCAGGGTGCGAACGGTCCCCTTCTCATCCTCCCCCATGAGACGGCTGTACCCCTTCACATCCGCACTGAGAATGACAGTGAGTTTACGTTTTACTTCTTGTGTGTTCATGCAATCCCCCAAAACTCCCGGAGTGGAAAAACAGAAACAGTTCTTCAAAATAATCTTGATTTTGCAATGGTTGAGAAGCCTCTACGAAGGCATAAAAGCCCTCTCGGAGGCTTCATATTGGTACCTTTCGGAAGCTCGTTTTCATACTACACTCCAAAAGGTTAGATGTTAGGTCGTGAGATTAATTAGGGCCAGGGAGGAAATACTGTAAATAAACCATACTCTCATCTGCATGGACAGTCAAAAGGAAAATTCCATTCCGTAATTTACCCCACATCGCTGATTTTCGTTTGAAATGTTGTATTCTAATGATGTCTTACGGCCGCATTCTCCAGTTGCTGCAGATCCCACTGGAGGTCCATTTCCTCGAACATTATTTTGGCTTTATTGAGATATTTCGCTGTACTGATGCCGTTGAGTTCTCGATACGGGCTATTGGGTTCTGACAGGCGTTTGCCGATTTCAAAGTAAGTGCGGGACAATTCCGGTTTCATTTTGAACGCCTCCCCTGTCTCTATAGACGAACGCCACCATTTTAAGGCGTCACGTTTCTTGCCAGTTAGCCAGTGGAAGGTTCCCATGTGTCTCATGGCCTCCACACGGTCGCTTTTAAAATCCTTACTTACCTTCAAAGATTTTTTGCCACAAGAGCGGGCTTCCCGAGCGTATTGGTTGTAAGAGGCATCTACCGTCTTCACTGCATTTTCCAATTCATGCAATGCTAAAATGAATTTTCCGATCAGATAATTACTCAGAAAAATGGGGGCAAGCGGGATCTCTCTACGCATCGTCTCAAGATGTTCAAGGCAATCTCTGGCTTCTTCAATCTCCCCGGACAATAAAAGGGCACGTGCCTTTAATGCATGCATCTGAAAGTGCGGTGTTTTAGGGGCCTTCTTATCAACAAACGTAATCCCTTCATGGAAACTACGCAAAGCCTCTTCCAATCGTCTTTGCTTGAGCAATAGCCTTATTTTGACGGTGATTTCATAAACCCCCGCCATATCCTGATTATATTCCTGGTGAATAGCATTCAATTTTTCAATCATTTCACTTGCTTTTGCGAATTGCCCGGTATCCAGAAAGTAAAACCCTGACCACATAGTCATGATCACACCAGAATACAATTCACCGCCCTTAATCATTCGGTCCGTTAAGGAATCATATTGGGGATCCGGAGGAACGAAGTCCCCCATGAGGAGATCGTAACAGAGTTTTGCAAAAAGGTAGAGGGCGTCTGCCTTCTCATCCTGGTGATCCATTTTATTTTTCGTAAAATCCAGTATTTTTTTGCTGATCCTCTTCGAGATCGCCGTATATGAAAAAAGAACGGAAAAATTTGCGAGCATGCCATATCCGAATTGAACTCCGGATATGTCGACTTCTGTCAGCCGTTTTATCCCGAAAATTGTTTCAATAAACATTCTCCTGGGATCCGGCGTTGAAAGGGCCGTTCCCTTATTCCAATAGAGATTGATAATTTCCTTGTCCCTCTCCGTGGGAATCCGCCTCCACTTGGTCGCCGGAAGATATAAACCAAGCAGCAGATGAACCAGACTATACGTCAGTTTCATGGCCACACCCAGGCGGGTCTTCGGGAATGTCTCTCCGTAATACTCAAGAACCCTGGTAAAATAATCAACGGACTCGAGTAGCCTTCCTCTGTTGAGGAGAGCATGGGCGATGTTCTTCTCCAGCATGGCTATCTTTCCCGGGGAGGCCTTCTCCCCAAATTTGCTCCTGTATATGGACAGGGCCTCCTGGAAGTAGTCGAGGGCCTCACTGGAAGCCGCCGACTTCATGGCTTCCTCCCCGGCCTTGATCATATATTCTTCGGCCTTGTCAAGGTCCTCCCCCATGCTGTAATGGTAGGACAGCATCCCGTAGAACTCGTGGAGTCTCTCATTAAAGACCTTTTCTATAGACCGGGCCACCTTGTTATGGAGTTCTTTTCTCCTCTGGATCAGGATGGACTCATAGGCGGCCTCCTGGGCCAGGGCATGCTTGAATAAGTACTCCAGTTCCTCCATCCGTCTTCTCTCCCGGATGAGCTGTATTTCCTTGAGGTAGTCGAGCCGCCTGTCTATCTCTTCTATAGTCGATGCCACCTCGGTGAGGACCCTGTAGAAGAAGTTCCTGCCGATGACGGAGGCCATCCGAACAAGGTTCCTGGTGGCTTCATCCAGTCGGTCTATGCGGGTCATGATCAAGGCGTGGATGCTCTGGGGGATGATGACCTGCTTGACCTTCTCCGTAACTTCATAGTCACCGTTCTTGAGGACTACGGCTCCTTCGTCGATGAGGCTGCGAACCACCTCTTCGATGAAGAAGGGGTTTCCCCCCGCTCTCTGGAGGATCTGGTCCCTTATGTGAAGGGGCAGGCCTTTGATCCGGAGGAGATTGGAGAGAAGCGTTTCGCTTTCCCCTTCATTCAAGGGTTCTAGATCGATCCTTGTCCAATGGGATGGGTAGTTCTCCTCGATGGATTTGATGATTCGCTCACCTGTGTCGGCATAACCTGGTCGAAAGACGAGAATGAAGAGGATTCGGTGTTCTTCCACTAAACGGAACAGGGCCTCGATAAGCTCCAGGGAACTCGTATCCACCCAGTGGAAGTCTTCGATGTAGATCACCGTGGGACGAAGCTCCGAGCCCTTGATGATAATCTCCCTCATGTTCTTAAAGATGAGTTTCTCCAGGGCCTCACCTTCGATGCCTTTCATCCGCTGGGCATGCTTCCCGGTGAGTTTCATCCCCATGAGGGTAGCAATAAATGGGAATACCTCGCTTACTTCCTTGGGATGTATGGCGCGTATGGCCTTTTCCAGTTTCTTCTGGGCCTCGGTGTCCGTGTCTTCCTCCCTGATCCTTGACCAGTGCTTCAAAGCATCGATGATTGGATAGAAGCTCAGACTACGGCCTATGGAAAGGGCACGGCCTTCGAGAAACATGGTTTTCTTGACGGCTTCTGTGCGGCGGAGTTCTGCCATGAGTCGGGACTTGCCGATTCCGGCCTCGCCGGTGATCGTGACAATCCCTCCCGTGCCGTTTATGAGGCGGTATACCTGAAGAGACAAAAGATCCAGTTCTTTCTGTCTTCCTACGAGTGAGGAACCGATTCCTACCGATCTTTCCGGAGTCTCCTTCGTCCCTGTCACACGGTAAACCTGGACGGGCTCCACCTTCCCTTTTACCTTTGTGGGTTCTAATGTCTCAAAATGGAAGTATCCCTCCGTCACCCTGAAGACGTCCCTGGAGACATAGGTCTGCCCCGGTTCTGCAATCTGCTCCAATCTTGCAGCTAAGACCACCGTGTCCCCCACGGCTTTGAACTCAACCCTGAGATCGTCTCCTAAACTTCCAACTACTACGGGGCCGGTATGTATGCCGATTCTCATCCGGATGGGGGGTAAATCGTCTTTTGCTTTACGTAGTCTATCGGTGAGGTTCGCCATCTCCCGGTGAATAGACAGACTGGCCCGAATCGCTCGCTGAGGGGCTTCCTCAAGGGCCACAGGGGCACCGAACAGGGCCATGATTCCATCCCCTGTCATCTCGTTCACTGTCCCCCCAAAATCATGTACCTGTCTCATCAATATCTCATAGACCTGGTCCATCACGTCATACATGGTGTCGGGGCCTAATTTTTCAGAGAGAGGCGTAAATCCCTTCATGTCACAGAACAGGACGGTGACTTGTTTGCGTTCCCCCTCGATCTTGTCCCGCTGGGCTAAAACCTTTTCGGCAAGGCCTCGGGGGAGGTACTTCTTGATTCGGGACAGTTGGTCTGCATAGGAGATAGTGGAAGAGGTTTTTTCGGAGCGAATTATTGAGATATTCTGACCGCAGCTATCGCAGAATCTGGCTTCTTCTCTGTTCTCCATCTGGCATCTTGGGCATTTCATAAATTTCTTATCCTCTCTTAAGAAAGTTCAGCCAGAGTCTTTCCCGTTCTCATAACCCAGCCGTCTGCACCGCATTCTACACAAAATTTCAGGCCGTCGGTAATTTTAGACTGATACTTTTAGCATTTCATCTTTTTCCTCTTTTAGCTTCCGGCTTTTGCAAGGATGTCCCGAATGGGTTTTGCATTGAGAAAACCTTCTCGGAGGTTCTGGTCAGACAGGCCGCTTGCTGTCTTGCGGATGATGTCAGCTGCGGAGCCCCATTCCTCTCTCGCTTCGCTTCCATGCCGTAGCTTATCGTAAACCGATGCCAGTGAAGCATGCGCCTCCCAAAGCTGCCGTGGGTTGCCTACTTCTTTAAGAATCAGAATAGCTTCACTTAAACTCCGAATGGCATTATCGGACTCGTTACGTTTCATCTGCACCTCGCCAAGTAGTCTCAAAAATCGTCCTTCGATTTTTTTTGCATGCTCCCTCCTTGACATTTCAAGGTCTTTAGCAATTCTGTTTTCCGCTTGATCAATATTTCCGCGTTGCAAGAGGATAAGTGAGGCCAGAAAATCCAGCCGGGTCTCCCAACGATCTCGTGCTCTAAAATAGTCAGGTGTCTTTGATTCTTCTTCAAAAGATGTTAGGCGGTCCCATGCTGCTTCCATGTTTCCTTGATCGAACAGATTTTCCATTAAGTTGACATTGGCTTGCGCAACGACCTCGGCGGCCGTCGGGCGCCCCATCGAATATTGCTCCATAAGTTTACGTGCAATCCCCTCGCTCTTCAGGTTCCATTTCTGGGCCTCCTCAGGATGATGGATCTCGCCGTAGCAGTAACCCAAAACGTTGTAAAGTCTCCCTAGGTGAGGTACGCCTCCAAGTTTTTCACAAAGATCAATTCCGTGCTTGAGTGCTGCGACGGCTTCTTCTATACGACCAATTTCGGCAAGAGAAAGTCCCCGGATGAATATAAGACCTGAGAGTCCGGTAAGGTTAAATATTTTGCTGAATGCATCAATCATTCCTTCTGTCAATTCAACTGATTTACGAGGCCTGCCAAGCCATCTCTCCGTTGCCGCACGCACCGCACGAGTAGCAACGACCGCCCGTTGGTTCCCCGTCTGAAGAGCCATCGTCTCAGCTTCGGCTGTTATATTGTATCCTTCATACCAATGGGACAGTGAACACAAATAGAACCCCTTGGACGATAGAATTCTACTCTCGGCTGCTTTATCCCCCACTTCTTTGGCTCTTGTGATTGCTTCTTCATAAGATCTCATTGCTTCTTCACGGTTCTTACGGATAAACCACTTTGTCAGTACAAGTCCCATCAAATTATCCATTTCATGTGCGATCATACCGTATTTCTGACAGATCTCGATGGCTTTTCTATACATCTCCAGCGCTGTATTAATATCACCAATGTCAACACTGGCCGTGGCCAGTCCTTGATGAATTCTTCTATCTTTTTCCGGATCAAGTGAGATATGGGCGCTATCTATGATTTTTAGGGCTTGTCTGAGAAAATCACAGGCTGCCTGAGGAGCCTTATTTTGATTCGATTTTTCTCCTGCCAATATTAAATACTCAATTGCCTTCTCATTGTTTTCACTTTTCCCATAATGGTGGGCAAGGAGCTCATAGTGTTCTGGAAGCCGATCCGCATGTAGTTCTTCAATAGTCCGGGCAATCCGTCCGTGGATCTCCTGACGCCGCTGTTTGAGAAGACTCTCATAAGCCACCTCCTGGGTCAGGGCATGCTTGAAGATATATTCCAGCTCCGGATAGAGGGCTTTCTCATATAGAATCTCGAGCCCCACCAGGTTCGTCAAGCGAACCCGCAGATCCTCTTTTAACTCCATGATGCTCTTGAGGAGGCGAAAGGCAAAATCTCTCCCAATGACACTCGCTACCTGCACGGTTTGTTTGAGGTCTTCACTCAAACGGTCCATGCGGGCGGCCAATACGCCCTGGATCGTGTTAGGAATCTCCATCTGATAGATGGGATGAGTTGAGATGTACCGATCACCCGACTTCACAAGATCTCCCCGATCAAGAAGATCCCGTATGATTTCCTCAGTGAAAAAAGGATTTCCCTCAGTCTTCTCTACGATCCTCTTCTCAAGTGGTGGGTCCAGAGGCAGCCCACCAAGAATATTCCTCACCAACCGAATCGAAGCATCAAAACTGAGTGTCTCCAACCCCAGTCGCTGATAATGAGCGCCCTGAGCCCAAGGAGGGGCGCCCTCAGGACGATAGGCCGAGACCATCAGGATTTTATGGTCATGAATGCAGCGGGAAAAATAAGAAAAGAATTCCTCGGATATTTTGTCCATCCAATGGACATCCTCCAGGAAAATGATCAACGGTTTTTCCTCACTCATGGCAAGAAGAAGGTTTTTCACCGCCTCAAACGTTCCAAACTTGCGGCCTTCGGGATCAAGGAAGTTGAATCTCGGATCGTCTATCTTTAGTGATAGAAGATTCCTGTAAAAAGAGATCATGGGAGCAAGGCCATTTTTGGCCCTCTCCGTGATTCGATTCCCGACCTCCTCTTCACTCATCCCTTCTACGATACCAAAACATGTCTTGACCACATCGATCACCGGAAGAAAGTTGATGTTCCGACCGTAAGGGACGCAAATGCCGGTGAGAAGGGTCTCGTCGTCCCCTAAAACCTTTTGAAACTCGTAGATAAGCCGGCTCTTGCCGACCCCCGCCTCGCCAACCACATCCACCACTTGAGCCTCGCCGTTTTTCACCTTTTCATAAGCCGACCGAAGCACCTCCATTTCAAGTCGACGGCCGACGAGATCAGCCACCCCCTTAGCCAGACCTGCGGCAAACCTTGTCCGCATATCAGGCAGGTCAGAGATCAGTCGATAGAGATGCTGCGGCTGGGCCTTGCCTTTCAAAGGGATCTCTCCTACCGATTCTTCCTCAAAGTACCCCCGGACGATATTCCGGGTTTCCCGGCTCATCCAGACTTCTCCAGGCTTTGCCGCCTGCTGCACACGAGCTGCGAAGTTGGTGGTATCTCCAATCGCTGTGTAATCCATCCGTAGATCATCTCCGATAGCCCCCACGACTACCGGCCCAGTGTTAAGTCCCATGCGCATCCTAAAATCAAACCCGGACTCCCTCTTTACTTTCTCTCCATACTCAGCCAGGGCCTTCTGAATGGATAAGGCGGCATAGCAGGCACGTTGCGCATGGTATTCATGAGCAATGGGGGCACCAAAAAGCGCCATCACCCCATCCCCAGTGAACTGATTGATGGTTCCTTCATATTTGTGAATCTCATCCATCAAAATCCTGAAACATCCATCCATGATCTGATGGACCTCCTCAGAATCAAGCTTCTCGGACATGGAGGTGTAATTCGCCACATCAGCAAAAAGCACGGTCACAATCTTCCGCTCGCCTTGAATGGAGCTACGAGTAGTGAGGATCTTGTCGGCCAAAAACTTGGGGGTGTAAGACTTTGGTTCTGAATAGTTAATAGGGGGAGCTTCTTTAGACTTCTCAAGAGATGTGCCGCACTCACCGCAGAATTCATCCCCAGGAAGGTATGCAAAACCACACTGGGGACATGGCAATGAAAGTTTTGTACCACACTTACGGCAAAACTTTTTTGCCTCAGGATTCTCGATCTGACATTTCGGGCATTTCATAAAGTTCTTACCCTCTCTTAAGAAAGTTCAGCCAAAGTCCTTTCCGTCCTCGTCACCCAACCAGCAGCACCGCATTCCCGGAAGAGGTCGATGGCCTTTGTCAGTTGTTCCTTGGCCCCTTGAATGTCACCCTTCTTCTTGAACCAGTCGGCATAGAGGGCGTGGTCAATCGCTAAATTCCATTTCATGCCGTTTCTGGTATCTGCATCAATAGCTGTCTGAATCCAGGTCTCCGCATCTGAAAGATGATAGCCATCCATATGTAACAGAACATCTCCGATATACCTTTCAATCCAGCCCTCAGAAGCCTTGAGTTTTATGTTTTTGGAACTCTCTATTATCTCATCAATATTGATGTCTTTCTCATTGTAATATACTCTTGCCGTTGCTAAACTTACTTTCTGAACAATGACCCATGAAGGAAACGATTTGGCATTTTCAAAAGCTGAAATGATTTTATTATGACAATCTTGTGCCTTCTTATATTCTCCCATATTAAAATACATCCACCCCAAATGTCCGGTTGCCCAAGCCTCATAATTGACCAGAGAGTTTTTTTCACAGAGAGGCAATCCCTCCAAAAGATATTTTTCTGCATCATCAAATTGACCCTTGTAATAAAGAGCCGTGCCATGAAATACGTAGACAGCACCTTTTGTGAACGTATCACCGGTCTCTTCTACCATACGTAAGGACTCTTCACCCATTTTAAGGGCTTTGTGAATATGGCCCTGAAGTTGATAAGTCTGGTTAATTAAAGTCTTCGAAAATGCTATTCCTCTCGGATTCTTCGTCAATTCGCTCATATCAAGACAACGCTTAAGACAAGTTAATGATTTTTCAAATTCACAATTCCATGATAAGCACCAACCCAAGTTCAAACTCGTGAACCATAAAGATAACATATCGCCAAGTTCTTCTGAAATGCTCATTGCTTTATTCAAATATGAAATTCCATTTGAAATGTCCTCATCAACAATAAAGCTATACAGTCCCAAGGCATTGTAAATTTCTGGGAGCCTCTTTTGATGGTTTATTTTTATGGCTAAACCGATAATGGGTTCAACCGCATCTTTTGCCTCTACAAAATAACCTAAGCTCACATTATAATTTGCAAGGGTAGTCCTGGAATCAATAACCTTCTTTTGATTGGTTTCCGTCTGTGGCAACTTCTCTGAACAGGCCACTCTCTTCTTGGCATACTCAATAGCATCCTTGAATGATGCTGCTTTCTGATATCTCCTCGCTTCCAGCCTCGCATACTCCGCCCCCTTCTCATAATTCTCGCTTGCAATACAATGACCGGATAGGACTCCATAATGGTAACAGATGTCGTCCTTATAAATTTCTTCTACGGTGTTAGCAATCTTCTCATGGAGCTGCTTCTTCCTTTTCGTCAGGATGGAATCGTAAGCGACCTCTCTCGTCAAGGCATGTTTGAAGATGTACGTGGACTGTGGATAGACGCCCCGCTCATAGAGAAGCTCTGTATCCTTGAGGGTGGAGAGGTGAGAGAGGAGTTCCTGTTCGGATAAATTTGTTACTTTCTTGAGCAGCTCATGACTGAACTCCCTTTCTATGACAGAGCCGGTTCTTAGAACTTCCCTTGCTCCTTCAGGTAGCTTATCAATCCGTGCCATGATCACCTCCTGGATGGTGGAGGGGATGGAGATGGACTTGATATCCTGAATGAGAGTGACTGCTCCATTTCTGCATTCGATAATCTTTAAATCCTTCAGGGATTTGATGAACTCCTCAATGAAGAAAGGAATCCCTTCTGCCTTCTGAAGGATCAGGTCTTCTAAGTTCCGGTCTATGTCCCTGATAGCAAGGACATGCTCGATCATTGCAAGGCTCTCACGGTTGGACATTTTGTTCAATGTAACCTGGCTATGATAGGAACGGCTTCCCCAGGTATGAATGAACTCTGGCCGGTAGGTGAAGATGAGGAATACCCTGGCACCCGGTATGTTCTCTAAAAGTTCTTTCAGGGCATCCTCAGAACTCCTGTCCATCCAATGTAGATCCTCAATGGCCATGATGATATGTCTCAGTTCAGCGCCCTTGAGAGTGATCCGTTTCAATGCTTCCAGGGTTCTGTCCTTCCTTGCCTCGGGACTCATGGGAATCTTGTCAATACCACTGTTCTTCACAGAGAGGAGTTCCAGGAGGTAGGGGAGTGTCGAGGCTTCATCAATGTTCAGGGCCTGGAGGAATCTCATAACCTTGTCTCTGATTACCTGATCAGTATCCGTGTCCTGGATGTCAAAGTTTGCTCTCAGGACATCCACGATGGGATGATAGGCAATGTTTCTGCTGTAGGAGAGGCACCTCCCCTCAAGGAAAGTGACATCCTCGTTGGTTACAGCTTTTCTAAACTCATAAAGTAGTCTCGATTTGCCGATCCCCGCCTCGGAGATGATGGAGATGGCCTGGCCTCTCCCTTCTTTGGAGCGCTCATAGCCATCGAGAAGAAGTTCAAGCTCCCGTTGTCTCCCAACGAAGGGGGTAAGACCCCTTTCTGCACTGACATCAAACCGTGTCCTCCTCGTACTGGGTGCAATGACACGGTAAACACGAAGGGATATCTCCTTCCCTTTGATCTCTTTGTCACCTAAAGCCTCAAACCGGAAGTACCCTTCCGTGAGTTTGAAGGTATCCTCCGTTACATACGTCGTCCCTGGTTCTGCCAGTTGTTCCATCCGGGCAGCAAGGTTCACCGTATCCCCAACTGCCTTGAACTCTACTCTCAGGTCATTCCCCAGGGTGCCCACAACCACGGGACCAGTATGAATGCCGATACGCATCTGAATGGGGGTTAGATCGCCTTTCTCCCGTTTGATCTTCTCATTGTATCTGGATATCTCTCTATGAATGGACATGGCGGATCGCAGTGCTCTCTGGGGTGCATCTTCCAATGCAATGGGAGCACCGAATAGGGCCATGATTCCGTCCCCTGTCATCTCGTTTACCGTTCCTTCGTAGGCGTGCACTCGATGGATGAGGATCTCATACACCTCATCCATCATAGCATACATGGTCTCAGCACCAAGTTTCTCAGAAAGGGGAGAGAAGCCTTTCATGTCGCAGAACATCACCGTGACCTGTCTCTTCTCCCCTTCGATCTTGTCCCGCTGGGAGAGGATCTTCTCGGTGATACCTTTGGGGAGATACTTCTGGATATTCTCCAGTTTCTCATCGAAGGAGAGTTCCTTACGGGTGGGTTCGGGGGGAAGTGTGAGGTTGTGGCCGCAGTCGCCACAGAATTTAAATTGAGGAGGATTAGGATAATTACACTTATGACAAACTTTTTCTAATTTGGTCCCACACTCCCCGCAGAACTTTGTTCCGTTGGGATTTTCATATTGGCATTTTAGACATCTCATCATGTGTCCCCATTCCCTATTACAACAAATCTCGAATTATAGACGCAGGGAAAGGTTTACCATGGGACGGGTAAACAGTCTTGACACCCTGATCAAGGAGCGTTCGCCAACTCTCTTTAAGTTTATCAAAATCTTCAGCAAAGATTGGAAGTCCGGGACGAAGCGTTAAGGGAAATCTATTCATCGCCATATCCCCGACAAATACATCTCCAGTGTCCAGTAATACACTGACCGAACCTGAAGAATGCCCGGGGGTATGTATGATTCTGCCCGAGATTCCATACCCAGTGAGGGGAAACCCTTCATTGCCGATAACAATATCAGACTGGGCGGCTGGGACGTCTATGAGCGGCAGGCACATGGTAATGGCCTTACCTAAAAATCTTCCCCAGAGATTTACTCCCGGAGGCAAGAACTTCAAGCTCTTTTCGAGCCATTCTTTCTCCTTCTTGTGAATGGCAATCTTGGCTCCTGTTTTTTCCTTAATACCTTTCACCGAGGCGATATGGTCCCAATGGCCATGGGTAATGACAACAAGCTTTATCTGTTCGGGCTTTATCGATAGCTTCCCAATACCTTTTATGAATGCCTTTATCTTTCCAGGAGCCCCACCATCGATCATAATTATTTCTTTATCCTGAATGAGGTAACAGCAGTCAATGCCTAGCTGTATCGGATAAATGCTGACTCCCATATTTTATACTCCGACTGCATGTTATTTGTTTCAAAGGGAAGCAAGTGCCTCCCGGGCCCGTTTTAGGTAAACATCCGCCTCGCATTCCTTGAAGAGCTGGATGGCGTCGGAGATACACTTCTTTGCCTGATCGGTTCTTCCTTTGATTTTGTGAACTTGTCCTAAATTGAAATAAGCCTCTGCCAGAATCCCCTTAGCTCCGATCTCTGTCGCTGTTTGGATGGCTTTTGTCAAATGATCCTCCGCCTTTTTATGGGCGAAAGGAACGGTCTTGATCAGGAATCCTATGTTCTTGGCAAAGAATGAGAGACTCTTCTTTGTCCCTCCGCCCTCAATAACTTGAAGATAAACCTTACCGAGGACATTGTTGAGTAATGCATATCGATATTTGCTTTGATCATTTAGACAGCGCAGGATAACACCCTCTATAATGTTTACACCTTCCCACATCTTTCCGTTCGCAATCATTGCTACTCCCCAAAACCCCGTGGCCATTGTCCCCATTAGATTAAAACCTGAGCCTTCTAGAGATTGGATTAACTCACCAAGAACCTTTTCTGCTTCCTGATATTTGCCGCTAAGAATACAGGCTAATCCAAGGGCTGTTTTCGAAGCCATAAGACATAGGGGTTCCAGGCCTATCCGAAGGGCTTCTCGACAACACTCAATTGCAGGAGGTATATTTCCTGTTAAGAAGTGGGCCCAAACAAGAAGAATGTAGCCTTGCGCAAGGCATGTCGCATTATCATTTCCTTTGCCATAATTAATCAATGTGTTTGCAGCATACTCGATGCCTTTCCTATCCCCTTTAAAAACGTATGCAACTCCCAACGCTGTAAATGATAATCGAAACATTTCCTGATCAGATGTAAGCAAATAGGATGATTCTGCTTGCTTGAACAAGGAAATAGACTCATCAAAACGGCCCATGTCTGCATAAGTCATCACAAGCAATCCGCGGGCATAATCGCTAATATTCTGATTTTTCGCCTCTTCACCAAGAGTTATCGCAGCCTGCAGATAGTATTGAGCCTCCTTGAGCCTCTGAGAATATTCCATCGCCCCGCCGAGCCTTATATAAAACATTCCAAGCTTCGTCTTGTCTCCAAGCGACACGGCAATATCTTTATAGTCCATTAAAAGGTTAATCATTTCAGTAAAAGCAGCACGGTGATGGAGCACAATCGCCCAGTTTATCAGGAGGTCTATTAAAAGTTCTTTTTCCTCCTTGGATTTGTTCTGCTTGTCAGTCAGCAATTCAAAGGCTTCACGAAAGTAACGATCAGATTCTTCAAGTGAGTATCTGCTGAAGCTCTTTTCTCCCGCCTTCATGAGATAACGGACGGCCTTAAGGGTAGAATGTCCCTGCTTAAAGTGAAATGATAGGGTTTCATAAAACTCTGGGAGCCGTTCTTTAAAGATTTCTTCAATGACGAGACCTACGCGCTCATGAAGAGCCTGACGCTCCTTCTTCAGTATGCCATTGTAAACCGCCTCCTGTATCAAAGCGTGATTGAACATGTATTCAAGATCAGGTTGGAGCGACCGAATTTTAACAAGATCGAGCCGCTCGAGATTGATGAGACTTTTGTCAGTGTATTCCTTAAGCTCTGTAATCTTTTTAAGAATGTCATATAAGAAAGCCCTGCCGATAACGGAAGCTTCCTGCAATATTCTTCGCGTCTCCTTTTCAAGATAATCAAGGCGCGCCGTGATGATCCCGTGAACATTCATGGGGATGTCCGATTCCTTTAATTGCCTCGTAAGATTCCAGGAACCGCTCTCATCAGTAAGGGTCCCCGACTCGACGAGGTTATTAACGGCTTCTTCCAAGAAGAAGGGATTACCTTCCGCCTTGTCCTTTACAAACATCCTGAGTTCATTTGGGACATTGTCAGTCTTGAGAAGGGAGCGGAGCATGTCTTGTGAATCCGATAGAGATAGGTCTTGCAAATGGATTTCTTTATAACGATTTCCCAGGACACCGACCTGATGGCTGGTGAAAAGATTAAATGCCGACCTGTAGACGCAAATGAAAATGCAAGGGTAGTTAAAACCTAGTAAGATACTTCGCAGGATTTCTATAGAGGAATGGTCGGCCCAATGAAGGTCTTCCATGCAAATAACACATGGTGCTCTTCGTGTGAAAGATAAGAGGATCGCATGAATCGCCTCTCGGAGCCGAGCTTTCCAGACCTCAGGTACGACTTCCTGAGTTTCCGGATAAATCAGTGAATAAAGACCTCCTAAATAGGGAATCAGATGTTTTTTGTCTTCTAGTAAGCTTTCCGCACCCGATTGTATTTTACGTCGTATGTTATCAGGAGAATCTTTTTCATTAATCTCCCAAACACGACTCAATAGATCGATGATGGGATAGTATGGAATGTTTTGGGCGTAAGGATAACAGTTCCCTTCGTTCCACCGGATCTGTCTCAAGTCCAATGTCCTTTTGAACTCTTCTACAAGCCTGCTTTTTCCAGTCCCCGCATCACCGAAGATGGAGATAACTGAACCTTTGCCTTCCATCAGATTCGCAGAGGCTTCGTTTAGAAGCGTCATTTCCACCTCTCTTCCGATCAAATCAGCCCTCATACCGGAAAGGCGATGTGTTTTGGTGGGGTCTTCTTTGGGAGATAGGACTTTGTAAGGCTTTACCCGTTCAGTCTTACCCTTGACGGTGGTTGGCTCCAAAGCCTCAAAGTTAAAGTAGCCCTCTGACTGGTAATAGGTATCGGTGCTGATAACAATTTCTCCGGGCTTAGCCAACCCTGAAAGCCTTGCTGCAGTGTTGATGGTATCCCCTAATACTCCATGCGTTCCCTTTTCAAGATTAACCTCGCCCGTAACCACAAGGCCAGTACAGATCCCTGTGTGCATGCAGAGGGCTTTTCCGATTCTCTTTTCAAACTGGGAGCTGAGAGAAGAAACAACATAATGGATCTCTCTGGAGGCTTTTATCGCTCTCACCGGATCATCTTCATGGGATGTGGGAACTCCGAAAAGAGCCATGACGGCATCTCCGATAAACTTCTCGATGAAGCCTCCGTACTTGGCGACTACCTTTGAAATTTCACCAAAGATCTCCCCCATGATCTCCTTTGTCTCTTCGGGGTCTAGCTTTTCCGTCATGGCCGTGTAGCCAGACATATCGGAGAACAGGACGGTGACGTGTTTACGTTCGCTTTCTGATGGAGGGATTTGCTTTGGTGTTTCTGGAGGTTGTTCTAACTTATATCCACAATCACCGCAGAATTTACCTGTAG
>Ga0326726_10003161_pt1 | contig 15119 bp, 11 predicted proteins | sample MHFenrmetagenome_2_FD_207603 | JGI IMG/M metagenome (GOLD analysis project Ga0326726, IMG submission 207603) | Lab enriched peat soil microbial communities from Michigan Hollow, Ithaca, NY, United States - MHF15MN | ecosystem: Environmental > Terrestrial > Soil > Wetlands > Peat | place: USA...
GCGATGATCTCATAATACGCTGTGTTGAAACATCAGGTACAGAAACTTCTGCAACGGTTGATTTTTCCTTTACAAACAGAAAATGGACAGGCAATTTCAAACCGTGTGAAATAAAGAGTCTGAGGTTGAATTGCAAAACACGGGACGTAAAAGAAGTTAATCTGCTGGAGGAATAATGGCGAAAGGCTACAGGGAACAGGCGGCAGCGACAGGGTTATATAAACTAGTCCCCCTTTGAAGGGGGCCGAGCGTTAAGAAATAGCCCGGTGGGCTATTTTAGCGACGGAGCCAGCCTGCAGGGTAGGTTTTGTGGTGGGGTGGAGGGATGTTAAGATAAGGATTGCTTCCCACGCTATGCGTGGTCGCAATTACGATAGAAATGGTATAGATCCCCTCCCGGGAGGGGCTTGGGGTGGGTAGAATAAGATTGCTTCTCTCGCTTCGCTCGTTCGCAATGACAGAAATATATAGTAAAATATGAGTAACATAATTGAAGAAGTCAGACATGATTTAATTTCAAATTCTGACGAAAAAACCAGGATCTCAGGTGAGAGATTCTTCAAAGAGCCCGTAAAGCTCCATGGATTAAAATCAGCAGTCACCGAAAACATTGGAAAAGAACATTATGCAAAGATCAAGGAAAAGCCAAAATCAGAAATATTTAAATTGTGTGAAGAATTATGGCAATCAGGTTTTATGGAGGAAGCTATTATTGCTTGCAACTGGTCATATAATGCAAGAAAGGAATATGTTCCTGACGATATTAAGATATTCGAAAGATGGATCAGCAAATATGTAACCAACTGGGCAACATGCGATACATTATGTAACCATACGGTAGGCACTCTTGTTGAAATGTTTCCGGAGAAAGTATCATATCTTAAAAAATGGGCAAAACTGCAAGGCAGATGGATGAAGAGGGCATCTGCAGTAACACTTATAGTTCCTGCACGAAAGGGACTGTATCTCAACGACATATTTGAGATAGCCGGTATACTTCTACTGGATAAGGACGATATGGTTCAGAAAGGATATGGCTGGATGCTAAAAGCAGCAAGCCAGGCTTATCAGAAGGAGGTATTTGATTATGTGATCAGGAATAAGTCGGTAATGCCAAGGACCTCATTAAGATATGCCATTGAGAAAATGCCTCAGGAGTTAAAGAAAAAAGCAATGGCTAAATAATGCAGTCATTCTGTTAACTTTGCTATTTATTTAAACTAAATACTGATTATTGTGAAAAGGATATTATTTGCTATTCTCATTTTATTTTCACCTGTCTTATTATTTTCACAGGACAGGATAACAGGAAGGGATTTTGCCACACGATCGGAAGTAATTGCACAGTACGGAATGGCTGCAACCAGCCAGCCGCTTGCCACTCAGGTGGCACTTGACATTCTTAAAAAAGGAGGAAATGCAATTGATGCTGCTATTGCAGCCAATGCCGTTCTTGGAGTTGTCGAACCGACAGGCTGCGGTGTCGGAGGCGATCTTTTTGCAATAATCTGGAGCGCTGAAAAGCAAAAGCTGTATGGACTGAATGCCAGCGGAAGATCTCCGCGTTCGCTGAAGCTTGATTATCTTAAAAACCAGGGCTACGAATTTATTCCCTCCACAGGTCCGCTTCCTGTTTCAGTTCCGGGATGTGTAGACGGCTGGTTTGAGATGCACGACATGTTCGGACGACTTCCCATAAGAGATATTTTACAGCCAGCGATTAATTATGCAAGGGACGGTTTTCCCGTAACAGAAGTTATTGCTTATTACCTCGACAGAGGTACTCAGGCGCTTAAGGATTTTCCGAACATAAAGGAAACCTATATGCCTGGTGGCAAAGCTCCGGCCAAAGGTGAAATATTCAAGAATCCAAGACTTGCCAATACGCTTGATAAAATCGCAAAAGGCGGCAGAAACGAATTTTACAGGGGAAGCATAGCTAAAGCTATTGATGCTTTTATGAAGTCGCATGGCGGATTTCTATCCTATGACGATCTTTCACGCCATAGTTCCGAATGGGTCGAACCGGTCAGTTCATCATACAGGGGCTATGATATATGGGAGCTTCCACCCAATGGACAAGGTATAGCGACACTTCAGATACTTAATATTCTTGAAGGTTTTGACCTCGAGAAAATGGGGTTTGGATCTGCTGAGTATATTCATCTTTTCACGGAGGCAAAAAAACTGGCCTTTGAAGACAGGGCTAAATATTATGCAGATCCACGGTACAGTTCAGTACCCGTGACACAACTTATCTCGAAGAAGTACGCTGCTGAACGCAGGAAACTAATAAACCCCGAGAAAGCTTCGAAAATATTTGACCCGGGGAAAATAGAGGCTGGGAATACGATTTATCTTACTGTTGCGGATAAATATGGCAATATGGTGTCGTTAATACAAAGTAATTACAGAGGTATGGGTTCAGGAATGTGCCCCACAGGACTGGGTTTTGTTCTTCAGGACAGAGGGGAGATGTTCAGTCTTGATAAAGGACATGCCAACGTTTACGCCCCGGGAAAAAGGCCATTTCACACTATAATACCTGGATTCATTACAAAGGATGGCAAGCCATGGATCAGTTTCGGAGTTATGGGCGGAGACATGCAGCCCCAGGGTCATGCACAGATAATAATTAATCTTATTGACTTTAAAATGAACCTGCAGGAAGCAGGCGACGCACCCAGGATATATCATACGGGATCATCCGAACCAACTGGTGAAGTAATGACGACCGGAGGAATACTGTACCTTGAGAACGGATTCCGCTGGGAAGTCATTCAGAAATTACTTTCAATGGGTCACAGGATCGAGTGGAACCTTGGTGGATACGGAGGATACCAGGCTATAATGTGGGATGAAAAGAACAAGGTCTGGTATGGAGCTTCCGAGTCCCGTAAAGACGGGCAGGCGGCAGGATATTGAAGTTGCTTTATTATCAGGTTTAACATAAATTTGTTAAACGAACTTAACTGCCAACATGTTCAGAATTATTTTTAGTGGTCTATTTCTGGTTTTTTCCGCTGAAATATGGTCGCAGACACCATTGGTTGTCAATAAATTAACAAATCCCATAATCTTTGATGGCGTTCCTGATGAAACTGCCTGGCAGGCAATTCCTTCCCTGCCGATGATAATGCATACACCGGTATTCGGTAACGATCCTTCTGAGACAAGCATCATTAAAATTGCCTATGATGATCAGTATTTTTATGTCTCCGGTTTTCTGAACTATAAGAATCCGGCTGATATGAGGGCAACCAGCCGGAAGAGAGACTATTCAGAGGGAACGTGTGACTGGCTCGGCATAATTCTCGATTCTTTCAACGACAGGAAGAATGCAGTTTCCTTCTGGACGAATCCTAACGGATTACGGACAGACGGAACAGCTCAAAATGATGTCAGTGATCAACAGACAGATCTTAGTTTCAGCTGGAATACATTCTGGGATGTTAAAACAGAGATTACTGACCAGGGATGGTCGGCTGAATTCAGGATACCGTTTTCAAGCCTGAGATTCCAGGTGCAGGAGGAAAAGACTCTGATGGGGATAACAATTGTGAGATACTCCCCGGCAAAATCTGAGTTTGCAACTTTTCCTGCTATTCCTCCCAATTTCACTTATTCTTTATGGAAACCTTCAAATACATCGATAATTGAATTCTCCGGATTAAAACCAAAAAACCCTGTCTATGTCGCTCCCTACCTTACAGCGGGAGTGGGTCAGGCAAACGATCTAATTGAATCAGGTACGGCCTATAAGATGAAAACCACACCAAAATTTGATGCCGGTGTCGATTTAAAATACAGTATTACAAATAATTTAACGGCTGACCTCACTGTGAACACTGATTTTGCTCAGGTCGAAGCTGATGATCAGAAGATAAACCTTACACGCTATTCATTATACTTTCCTGAGAAAAGGATTTTTTTCCAGGAAAAATCTGATGTATTTGATTTTCCTCTCCTGGGTGGCAATAATATGTTTTATAGCAGAAGGATAGGCCTTTATGATGGAAACCCTGTGAGGATCTTTGGAGGAGTCAGAATGACAGGGAGAATAAACAAGTGGGATATCGGGATCCTCGATATGCAAACTGCTAAGTATGAAGAAAATCCTGCCGAAAACTTCGGAGTGTTCAGAACTAAAAGAAGCGTCTTTAACCAGAACTCATATCTGGGCGGAATTTTGACCAGCCGTATTGGAATGAACGGATCCTATAATCTGGGTTATGGGCTTGACGGAGTTGTAAGAGTGATTGGGGATGAATACCTTACAGTAAGATGGGCCCAAACGTTCGAAAATGATTCAGTTAATAAGGTTTTTGATATGTCTCCTTCCCGACTTCTTGTAAACTGGGAGCACCGTAATCAGACAGGATTCGGTTATGATTTTGTCTATACATGGTCAGGCGACCGGTTCAATCCTGGTATCGGCTTTGAGGTTAAGGATAACTATCAGGGAGTGAGGGGTATTCTGCGGCAGGGATGGCTTCCTGAGGGTAATATTCCTATCAGATATCACAGCATATCACTGACAACCTATAATTTCAGAAATACAGCGAGCAGCTTGCATGAGACGACAAGTGCAGCACTCGCCTGGTCCTTTGATGCTAAAAAGGGATTCTCGGGATTAGTCAGTGCTACCTGGGAGCTTGAAGATCTGGCTGACATACTTTATCTTGGAAATGACCAGGCGTCTGTTCTAACCGGACGATATTCATTTGCATACATCACTGCTCAGTACAGCACCTCGTACAGCCATGCGTTATCAGCCATTTTCTCTGCTGAAGCCGGAAGCTTCTACGACGGAAAGAAACTATCATTTTCTGCATCTCCATTACTGAATATCGGTTCGGGGTTTAGTCTTAAACTGATTTACAATCTCGATTTTCTTAATTTTCCGACACGGTCAGTGAAATTCACGAATCATATTGCAGGTATCAGGGGATTGATGACACTTACAACAAAAACCTCCTTATCAGCTTTCATTCAGTATAATACAGCTGTTGATAAGATAAATTCAAACATCAGGTTCAGGTATAATCCACGCGAAGGAAATGATTTCTGGCTGGTATATGATGAGGGATTAAATACAGATCTTCGGAGAGAGACTCCATTCCTGCCCCACTCATCAGGAAGAACGATATTGCTCAAATATACTTATACGTTCAGGTTTTAGATGTTTGGCGTTTAGTGTTTAGGGTTATATATCGTTAAGGTTGCAGTTTAGGTTGATAACTTGTAACTTGCAACTTGCAACATTAAACATCAACTCTCAGATTGAAAAACAGATTTCAATGACTACTATTCAACTCGAAAAAGGAATCATCCACCTCATACTTCCTTTCCGGTTATGCTCGGGAGTATCTTCTGATTTCGGAAATATTGAAAACGAAGTCTGGGCAAGAACAAATGAAGATATTCCACGACTTGACTTCCTTCTGGAGCATGTAAAAAAGTTCTTTGCAGGCAATGCTGATAAGGAGAATGCAGATGGATCTGCATGTGTTATAATGAAGCTGAAAACAGACTCTTTGCCAGTTAAAATGTTTAACAATAAGACTTTCTGGCTAAGCAACAGACCTTACGACAATCATCAGAAGACCAAGAATCTGCTGAAATATGCCGTAAATCTTGACCCGTCAGCCTTCAGAATTGTTTTTCATCCTTTTACAAAAATAGCTATACTGATATACAGCATTGAACTGGTAAAGCAGAACAAGAATAGTGAGCTTCCGAATCTGGATGATTTCATCAAGATGAATTATCTCCTAAGGTTGTTCAACAGACATGATGAGGCATACTTTATAGCACAGAATGAAAGACCGGAAGAGAGAAACAAGGCTGGACAACTTAATACCGGAAAAAGTGACCTGTTTCATAAAAATGAAAATGGGAATATTGAACAGGAGGGCTGGCGTCCAAGACAACTGATAAATTACCTACTTCAGGACATAAACACCAGTTATTCAGTTGAATTGTTTGATAATTTTCATTTTTCACCAGTCTGCTACCTGCAGCCATCGGATGAAATAAAGGATGAAGACATTATTCATCATGCATTGTTCTACCTGAGAAAAGTATATGATTTTGATTATAAACCTGCATCAAATGTGCTTCAGCGCGAAGAGGAACTGCTTCATCCTTACAGGCAGATCTATTATGCTTCAAGTCTTGAGGGTGCAGTAGTTTTGAATAATTGCAGCTCTTCAGATCCTGAATTCATCAGGATTTTCTATTCCAATTCTTTCCATAAAACTCTGTGGCTGACCATTCTGGGATTTCTGCAACGGTCGATTTTTCTGCAGCTTATGAAAGAAGTTTCTGATATTAATCCGGATGATCATCAGAAGATAAAAGAGTATCTCAAAAGATATACCAGCATCTCATTAAAAGCTATTTTTTCGAAAGTGTCGGTATTCCATCAGCATAATGATTATTATGACCTTATCATACATAACCTTCAGATAAATGAATTGCAGACAGAATTGAAGGATGAGCTTCACGAATTAAACAATCTCCAGCGTCAGTTTCATGAAGATGAGGTCGAAAAACATGATGAGATTGAAAAACAATATGATAAAAAGCTTAATATGATCCTGTTTGCACTATCAGTGTTTGGACTGACTCAGGTAACATATTCTGCGATCGGAGCTACAAATATGTCATTTATTCAGCATGCACTGGCGATAGGAATACCGGTGATCCTGGGAATTGTATTCTGGCAAATGCTAATATCCCGAAGGAAATAAGAATATGTTACTCAGGTTTACATCCCCTACCCCCTTCAAAGGGGGAATTTAAAATATCTTTAGTCAAAAGATGAAACAACAGGAAGCATGCAACTATTTTACATTTAGCTGCATTTTCTCTTTAGCCTCGACAGCTTCAAGTACCTGTGTATTCCCTCCCTTTTCGAGGTTTATATCATGTGGCGTATTGGTCTTCCATGAACCGCAGGTAAAATCCGGCACATCAATTGATTGTGACCTGTTTGCAACCGACCATTCACTTAAAGGAGCAATTGAACTCCACAAAGCACCATCATACACATTCTGATCGAGCGGAAGTCCGTTTCTCAGACAGTCGATCATCCTCCAGTCCATGATAAAATCCATTCCACCATGACCGCCGACTTTCTTTGCCATTTCTCCAACCCGCTTCACTATTTCCGGCGTGAATTTCTCAGTAACCGCCTTTAATTCTTCATCATTCAGCCAGCTTTCTCCCAGGGCAATCCGTTCAGGTTCGGGATATTTCATGGCTGAGCCCGAAGTTCCATGAATAACATGCAGCCTTGAATAAATATTCACAGATGATACATCGTGCTGGATCATGATCGTCCTGCCCAGGTTTGTTCTGACAAGGGAAGTGTTCATATTGCCACGGTAGCTTTTGTTTGCATAAGGAGCAAAGAATTTATCTCCGGCCGCAAGCGCATTAGCATGCTTGCCCATTGTGAAATCAATAGAAGACATTGAAGTAAGATATTCCATTTTATCTCCCCTGTTGATATTCATTATCTGGCATATAGGGCCAAGTCCGTGAGTAGGATACAGATTCCCATTTCTGGAAGCATTCTCCTTAAGCCGCCACATATCAGTGTACGCTCCGTCAGCCTGACGATCATCCAGAGGCTTTTTGAAGTTGAGTCCCATCAGGTTGTGAATATAAGCACCCTCGCCGTGCACAATGTCGCCAAACATACCCTGGCGCGCCATATTGAGAGTCAGAAGTTCAAAGAAATCATAGCAGCAGTTTTCAAGCATCATACAATGCTTCCTTGTTCTTTCAGATGTTTCAACAAGCTGCCAGGCTTCATCAATTGTTCGTGCAATAGGTACTTCGCACGCTATATGTTTTCCGTTTTCCATGGCATAAACCGAGATCGGTGTGTGCAGGATCCATGGAGTACATGTATAAATAAGGTCAAGATCAGGTAATTCAACAAGTTTCTTCCAGACATTTTCATCACCAAAAAACTCCTGTGCTGCCGGTCTGCCAATCCGCTGGAGGTATTTTTGTGATTCTTTTACGGCAACCTCTCTTTTATCGCATAAAGCTTTTATCTCCACTCCTTCTATTTTTGATAACCTTGTGACTGCACCGCTTCCGCGATCACCTAATCCAATGATACCAATCCTTACAACCGGAAGTGCAAGAGCTGCATATCCCGACATATTAAATTTCTGGACATGAGGTTTTTTAGCGGATCCGAGTATAGCTGCAAGATTTGATTCAGGTTGTTTCGGAGCACTGCCAGGGAGTAGTCCGCCGGCAAATGCGCCAGCTCCGGCAACTGTTGCGTGTTTCAGAAAATCACGGCGATTACTTTTCATAATGAGATAATATTCAGGTTAGTTAATTTTTACGTCCTCCCGAAAATACAATTTTATTGATTACAGCCAACCTTATTACAGAAGAAAGGGATTAATTATGGCATTAAAATCCCTAAAAATATTTTATAACACATTATTCTTTATCCTCTGTTTTTATACTTTTACACCGGATACTCTGATAATATGATCTACGAGAATATTTCACTAAAGAAATTCAATTCATTCGGCCTTAATGTAAGGGCAGATCATCTTGCCGCGTTTAAGCTGGAGGAAAATGCAATTCATTTCTTTAAGCAGCATAAGGGATCAGGTCAGAACTATCTTGTACTTGGCCGGGGAAGCAACATTCTTTTTACACAGGATTTCCATGGTACGATCATTCACCCTGAAATGGATGGAATAACTCTGGAAGGCAAGAAGGGCAGCGATATAGTTGTCTCAGCGGGGGCAGGTGTGATATGGGATAAACTGGTGGAATCGACTGTTAACAATGGCCTTGGAGGACTTGAAAACCTTTCTTTCATCCCGGGACTAGTGGGGGCAACACCTGTTCAGAATATTGGGGCATATGGAGCGGAGGTAAAAGATACAATTGAAAAGGTAAGGGCAATCTCCCTGGAGGATGGTTCTGTAAGAGAGTTTGCAAATGATGAATGCGCATTCGGTTACAGGGACAGTATTTTCAAAGGAGAACTCAAAGGCAAATATCTCATTACAAAAGTATATTTCAGGCTTTCAACTCACCCCAGGCTGTGTCTTGAATACGGATCATTGAAGGAAGAGATCAACAAGCTGGGCTCCACATCCCTTGGAAATGTAAGAAAGATTGTGATCAGCACGAGGCAAAGCAAACTTCCTGATCCTGATCAGATAGGCAATGCCGGCAGTTTCTTTAAGAATCCTGTTGTGAACGATTCCGTTGTTAATGATTTGAAAACAAAATACCCGAAATTGCCTGTTTTCAAAGATCATTCGGGTGGAATGAAAATTGCTGCAGGTTGGCTTATAGAGCAGAGTGGATGGAAGGGAAAGCGAATCGGAGATGCCGCTGTTCACGACAAACAGGCTCTTGTTATTGTTAATCACGGCAATGCAACCGGGAAGGAGTTGTTCGATTTGTCTGAGCAGATAAAGAAATCGGTTGCTGAAAAATTCGGAATTACTCTCGAACGGGAGGTTGAAGTCATCTGAATTACCTGTATATCCTTCTTTTATTCAATTCTCTCTGATACTGGTTAGCATACCTGTTGTGCTCGGAAAGTGTCCTTGAAAAGTTATGATATCCTGAAAAGTCGGATTTGGCTGCAAAATAGATATAGTCGTGTTTTTCGGCGTTTAAAACTGCGTCTATTCCATCAATTGAAGGACATCCGATCGGACCCGGAGGCAAGCCGGTATGCTTATAGGTATTATAAGGAGAATCTGTTTCCAGATGCTTAAATAAGATCCTGTTCACCTTAAAATTATTAATAGCGAATTTGATTGTCGGATCAGCCTGCAAAGGGATATCTCTTTTAAGCCTGTTCAAATAAACTCCGGCAATCCTGGGCTTCTCTTCAGGCTTTAAAGCTTCCTCATCAACTATAGATGCAAGCGTTGAGATTTCGACAGGTGTAAGTCCTATTTCCTTACTTTTCTGAAGTCGCTCCCTGGACCAGAATTTCCTGTATTCCCTGAGCATCCTGTTATAAAGTTTCCCAGCGCCAGTGTTCCAGAAGAACTCATAAGTATCAGGGATAAAGACAGAGATAACATCTTCCAGTTTAAAACCATCCTTGCTGTAGTTTTCAGGATCTGAAAAAAAGCTGATAATCTCTGCCGAATCAGCTTCAATCTGTCCCCCAATCCTTCCAGCCAGTTCATTCAATGTTCTGATATTGTTGATTGTTATTTTAATCGGTGTTTGTTTACCGCCTCTCAGTATGTTTATTAGCTCGTTATAGTTCAGAGGTTTGTCGATTACATATTTCCCTGGTTTGACTAATTTCTGATACTTCTTCTTTTCAGCCACCCATTCAAGCAACTTTTTATTCCTGATTATCAGTCTAGCTTCAACAGAATCCATTGCCTGCTCATATGAAGCCTCTTCCGGTATATAAATGGTTGCTTTATCTCCCTTTGTCCTTACATTTAAACCAAAAAACTGATTATATAGAAGATATAAGCAAATAACAATGACAAAAGCCAATAGAAGCATGATATATTTTAGCCATTTTTTATTCATTGTCTTTCAGTTCAATTACAAATTTAAAAATAGTGTCAGAAACTGCCAAAATTTAACTTTTCAATGATTAATTTATAATTTAGCAACCTGATGAATAATATGTAAGAATCTAACTCATATGAAAATGTCAACATCTGTTTTACTTATACTTGTCGTTATTGGCATAATTACAGGTTTCATGGCCGGAATGCTTGGAATAGGCGGAGCGATAATCATGATCCCCGCCCTCGTATTCTTCATGGGATTAACTCAGCAGACTGCCCAGGGAACGAGCCTTGCCGTTATGCTCCCTCCCATCGGGATAATTGCAGCTTACAATTACTACAAAGCAGGGCAGGTCAATATCAAATTTGCATTAATCCTAGCTGCCGCCTTTATTATCGGGTCCTACTTTGGCTCAAAAATAGCTATTAATATCCCCCAGCCTGTACTTAAAAAGATATTTGGGATATTATTGATTCTTGTTGCTGCAAAGATGCTCTTCTCAAAATAAAAAAGAGGTCATTTTTATGGCCTCTTTTATCTCATTTGTCCCTAGAACATTATGCCGACACTAAACAGGAATGCATTCGGTCGGTCATCGAGGTTAAATTTATCTCCGGCCAGATTCTGAATTTGCGTCTGGTACTTCTGCAGACTTCCTTCATACCTGAGGTCAAGGGTGATCCTTTTAATAAGATCAACTCCAATACCAGCCTGGTAACCAAAGGTTAAGCTATTGTACATTGCCTTAAAATCGGGATGGTCAATAAGATCCTTTGGAGAATTGATAAGGAGACGGGCTGCGGGACCTGCATTAAGACGTAGCGGACCTAATTTCAGGCCGAGCATGATTGGAAGATCGAGTTGATTGAACTGCTGTTTGACAATTACTGTGGGATTATCAAGTTCCGTTACCTTATACTCGTCAGTTCTTGATGCAAACAGAAGCTCAGGCTGAACATAGAATCCCAACATTGAAAACCTTACGAATGCACCGCCATGGAAACCATAGTTAGCACTTTTTATGGCATCGACAACGTATTGTGTCTCACCTGATGTCAGGGTCTTAATATCCGCCATTTTCAGGTTTGTTGTACTGACACCTGCTTTAAGTCCGAATTTCACCTGTGAAAAAGCCGGAAGCACTATTAATACTGATAATACGATTAAAATAATTTTCTTCATCACTGTTTGATTTTAGTTTCACATGTCAATTAGATCACCAATAAATACACAGACATCATTTTGTGTATAACGGACAAAACCATAAAAAAGTTTCAGTTATTCCGTAATTTTAATTTCACAAAGAAGCCGGGAACAACAGAGAATTTGAACTATTTTGAATCAAGTTCGGAGAATATTACTTTCTTCATCCGGTCAAATTCTTCCCTGTTGAACAGCCTTGTGAGAAAAATAATCTTACCTGTACGGTCGATGATTACATTTCTGGTTACACCTGCGGCTTTGAGAGCAAAAAGACCAAAAATATCTGCCTCCTGATCAAGTGCCAGAGGATAGGTAACGCCAATATCCTTTTTGAATTTCAATACTTTTTCGAGAGGCTCATCCCGGTCAATACCAATCACGGCAAGGCCTGATTCCCTGCCTGGTTTCCAAATCTCCTTTTCAATAAAAGGCATCTCCTGCCTGCATACTGAACACCAGCTTGCAGTAAATTGTAGCATAACAAACTTACCTCGAAGATCTGATAGTTTATACGATTTGCCACCGGCTTCGTTAATCATAAAATCAGGAGCCTGATCGCCTGTTTTAACAATATAGTCGTCTTTATAAACCTTCTTCTCCTGGGCATTTAACCAATTATTGACAAGAAAGATTGAGAAGATTATGATGAGTGCTTTTTTCATTTCTTTTTTTCGCAAAGATAATTGAGAAAAAATTAATTAATATTGATAGATGATTTTCGCAATAATATTTAAAAATCTGAACCAAATGAAAAAGTTTTTATTTTCAACATTCATTGTATGTCTGTTTTTCTCGACAAATTTATTATCCCAGGTAACCCCGAAAGAAAAAGGACTTCAGGCGATTACCGCAGATGCCATAAAAGGACAGCTTGAGTTCCTTTCTTCTGACTGGATGGAAGGAAGGGCAACCGGTGAAAAAGGTGCTTACCTGGCAGCCGATTATATTGCGAGTATGTTTAAAGTTTTCGGAGCAGCCCCGGCAGGTGATGCTGCAGGCTTTGGAGGAAGAATGCCCAGAATGGCTCCTCCTGCTGCCCAGGGGCCTGCAGCTTCCGGTGGTTCGGGAGGATCGCAATTTACTCCCCAAAAATCTTATTTCCAGAATTTTACGCTGATTGAAAGCCAGCCTTCAGGAGGATCAAACCTTTCAATAAAAAAAGGCACCCAGGAGTATACTTTTGATGAAGGGGTCGATTTTTCAATATCAAGGGCAACGATGGACATCAAATTTGATGCTCCCATGGTTTTTGTCGGGTATGGTCTTGTTGACAAAGCAAACGGGATTGACGATTTTGCCGGTATTGACGTAAATGGGAAAGTTATAGTCAGACTGACAGGATTTCCCGGTTATGCCGATAATACTTCACCAATGTACAAGAAGCTAATTGGCGACAATGTAAGAGCACAGTTTGAGATATCAAGAAAGAAATCCGAATCAGTTACTAAACTGGGTGTTCTTGGTATAATTGATCTGACAATTAACAATGATGTCACCAAAAGATGGGGTGTTTACAAGTTTAACAACAATTTGGCTCCGGCGGAGAGCGGTCCGCGAACAAACTGGTCATCAATGAGACTCGACGGAAAAGAGATATCATCAAATCCGGTAACAATTACAATAACTGAAAGGGTTTCTAACCTCATTATTAAAGAAGGAGGCCTGGATATAGCAAAATATGAAAAGGATGCGGCAGCCGGAACATTGAAATTCAAACCGGCATTAATCAAGGGTATGAATGCAGCACTTTCAGTAAATGTCAATTCGAAGAGGGTAAACGTCAGGAATGTAATTGCAATTATTGAAGGAGAAAATCCAAATGAATATGTAGCTGTTGGCGCTCATATGGATCATATGGGAATCGATAACGGCAAGATCTGGAACGGAGCTGATGATAATGCTTCCGGAACAGTGGGCGTAATGACTATAGCAAAAGCATTTGCAGCAAGCGGGGTGAAACCCAAAAGGAGCATTGTGTTCTGCACCTGGACAGGTGAAGAGAAAGGTCTGTATGGATCTGAATATTTTACTATGTATCCATCAGTTGGAAAAATATCAGATTATAAATTCTACATGAATTTCGATATGATAGCCAGAGATGCGATGAATGATACGGCAAAGAATATGGCAGGAATAACATATACTAAAGCTTATCCCAGGCTTGAAGAGATAACCAAATCAAATGCGGAACAGTATAAACTTAATCTTAAGATTAACATAAGAAGTCAGGAGGCCCCAACAGGAGGCAGTGACTATACTGCATTTACAGAAAATAAAATACCGGTGATCGCCTGGATGGCAGCAATGCACTCCGATTATCACCAGCCTTCAGATGAAGTCAGCCTGGTCAACTGGAACAAGATGCTGGATATTATTAAGCTCGGGTATCTTCAATTATGGGAGGCAGCAAACGGAGAGATAAAATAGGTTGACGGAAAATGAAAAGGAAGTTTAGCATAATTTTTTCACTGTTCATTGCAAGTGTATGGTCACTGGCAGGACAAACCAGTGATGACAGCTTCACCAGGGCACTGAACAATATAAATCAATCTGTACTTAAAGCTCAGCTCGGATTCCTGGCTTCTGACTTGACTGAAGGAAGGGAAGCCGGCACAAAAGGAGAATATCTGTCCGCTGATTATATTGCAAGCATTCTTCAACTCTATGGAGTTAAACCATGGGGAGATATTTCCAGAGGAAGAGTTTCCCAAAACACTTCCGGAAGCATGGATAAGACCTATTTCCAGAATTTCCTTCTCATTAAAACTTCCCCCGGCGAAGAACAGGTAATGAAAGTCAGAACATCGGACGGAAAAACTTCTAAAACAATCAGTTTTACAAATAATATCGACTTTTCGACAAGGACCGCAGATCAGGATGTTGAGATTGAAGCTCCGGTTGTTTTTGTCGGATATGGATTCAAAAATGAGAAACTCAGGTATGACGACTTCAGTAAGCTTGATTTAAAAGACAAATTCATTTTAAAAATCTTAGGAAATCCAGGGTTTGCAAAGGTCCTGCTGTCTCCGTCGGAATTATCAGCTTCATCCAGGGAGGCAGAAAGCATGGCAAGAAAAATGGGAGCAGCCGGAATTATCGAATTTGATCCTAATTCCACTGTTGTCGGAACCCAGCCAGTAAATGAGTTTCTGAATATGTCACCTTCAGAAAACAATCCGACATACGGACAACGCTGGGCAGATTTTTCATTGCCAGACATAGTAAGTACCGATAATTTTATAAGAACCATTATTTCTGCAAAAGCTGCAAACGAAATACTTAAAGGTACAGGATTTGTCATGGACGACTATATAAAGAAGTCTGAATCAAATAACGTCAATCCTGTGCCTGAATTAAGAGATAAA
>Ga0326726_10003162_pt1 | contig 15118 bp, 15 predicted proteins | sample MHFenrmetagenome_2_FD_207603 | JGI IMG/M metagenome (GOLD analysis project Ga0326726, IMG submission 207603) | Lab enriched peat soil microbial communities from Michigan Hollow, Ithaca, NY, United States - MHF15MN | ecosystem: Environmental > Terrestrial > Soil > Wetlands > Peat | place: USA...
TCTCAAAACGCTGCAGTAGTCCCCATGTCGCGGATGCAATGCCTGCCACAAAACCGGGGAATGTGTTGTAAATGATGATGCAGTTATCCTGTATGAAAAAATATTAGCTTCAGACTGCCTCGCAGTTGCCTCACCGATCTACACGATGGGGATCACGGCTGAGCTTAAAGGGTTTATTGACCGTCAGCAATACCTCTGGGCACGCAAATTTATTTTAAAAACTCTGTACTTTACTGATGACCACATCAAATGTCATAAGGGGATTTTTATCTCGACTGCAGGTCTTGGATGGGAGAATGTTTTTGATGGGGCATTCCCCGTTATCACGGCACTGTTTAACACAACAGGGTTTGAGTACTATGATAACGTGATTGCAAATAACATGGATGCTTACGGAGGGATCAACAAACATCCGACCGCATTAAAAGATGCGCTTGAAAAAGGTCAGATACTGGTAGGGGTTCTTGAAAAATTAAAGGCTAAATACCCTGAATGAAGAAAGATTCATGCAATGAATAATTTTCAATTTAGAATCTTTAAAACAAAAAAATTAAAAAAATTGCTTCAAAGAACAAAAGATGCCCATAGTGCACTAAAAGCCGCGATAATCAGTACCAGAAAGACTCCTTTATTCCAGGCCCATACCTTTTTGCCATCCAGAACGCTTACGGGAAGCATATTGAAAGCGGCAATCATCGCATTGACCTGAAGCCCAATCATACCAATGGGTATGATGGTTCCATTAAATGACTGTCCGCCGCCGCTATAGATCAGCAACCCGGCGAAAGGGATACAAAGCAGAAGATTGACAACAGGTCCGGCAGCAGAAATTTTCCCGTTCTGCTCACGGCTGATTCCCCGACCTGTAGTATCGTATATGACAGTCGCACCAGGAGCCGCAAAGACAACCCCGACAAGAGCGGCAAGTGCTACGGCAACGACCAGCATGATATTATCTTTTCGGAACTCTGCCCAGAAACCATATTTTATTGCGGTAAATTTATGAGCCATCTCGTGGAGAATAAAACCGATTCCAACGGTAAACAGGGACAGACCGAGAAATATAAGGGCTATAACCGGATCTGCCCGGCCGAGCTCCCGGATAAAAATAATCGCAAATGCAAGAGAGATTGCGATCCAGGCAATGAACAGATCAAATTCTTCACGTCGGGATATGCGTTCGAGCATGAGACCACCTGATTAGATAGGGTGTTTCTCTGTTATCTGCTTTGGTGTTGGAGATGTTAGGATTATGTTTATTTTGAAAAATCAGATATATACATCATATGTCCCTCGATAAAGTACGAGCTGATATCACCAAAGGTGACAGGGAGATTATCCGTCTCATTGCACAACGGCAGGACTATGCCAGAAAAATAGCGAAGATCAAGATTCATGCAGGGATGCCTGTCCATGATGAAGATCGGACCGCAAAGGTGCTTGAATTGGTCTTTGATCTGGCAGTCGAATATAAAATTGATCCCGTCGCAGTTCAGAAAATTTTTGAAATTCTCATCACCATGAGTGAGGACCGGCAGCGGGACTTTTCCGGAGAAGGAAATCTTCCCTGATAGTCTGTAAAAGAGAATGAGGGGACTATGGTTTTTTTCACCCTATCCAGCCTGAAAAGATGATAACCCCGATTGCAATCATTGCAAGCCCGACTATGAGGCGTAGCGTCCTCCGGTGCCGGACTCTCCATTCATTGGCCCGTTCAGGAGAGACACCATAGGCAACTAACAGCAAAATCAGGATGAGCGGCAGGACAAAGATGAAATTGTACAGGATTAGATACGGCAGTCCTTCCATCAGGGTGTAACTCCTGCTCATAAGCCCAAGGATTGCCAGATAGATACCCCCCGTACAGGGCAGCTCGAATATCCCTACAAAAATACCCAGCGCAAATGCTGCGGGCAGGGAAGCTGAACTGATATAACGCTCAATCTGCTCTTTTTTCGAGGGGGGGATCGCAAAGAGGAACTCATCCCGGTTTCTCAGCACGTCCAGAACTGAGATCACGCCAAGCACAACTGCGACCGTTGCTCCGATGAGGGAAAGAGCACGGGAGAATCCGGACAGAGAGACGATAGTGAACAGACCGAACCCTGACAGAAGGTAGAAGGTAAAGACCGCAGCAATGTACACGCCTCCGACCATCAGGATACGACGCCGGTTCTCAAGCGCAACAATAGAGATCAACAGGAAGATCAGTACTGAGAATGCACAGGGGTTAACACTATCAATAAGTGCAGAAGCCACAACAAGTGGTATCGTCAGTTGCTGGGTTGTGGTGGAACAACCGGCATCCGGAACAATGACCGTTTCTTGTGTTGTGGAGGTGCAGGATGCAATCCGTTCTTTTTCGGCAATGATGGTTAATTCAAAACGGTTTTTTATATCGGTATCACCGATCATGGCTGTTGTACCGATAAACATGGCAGGGACACCGGTGCTGCTGATACCATACTGCCGGCTCATTCTCGCAAAGGTCTCCTGATTTGTGGTATTGTGGTAAACCTCAAGCATCCGAACGTCCAGTTCCGGATACTTCACTCTTAATTCATCAATGAGGGGTTTTACCTTCTCGCAATGGCTGCATCCATCACCATAAAAAAAAAAGGCACTGATAGTCGTATTGTTTGTTTTGACAGAGGAAAAGGGGCGGGTTGTCTCTATTAATTCAGTCTCATAAGTTACTGCTTTTTTTTTAATTGTTCCAGTATGACACCTTCGAGTTCAGCAGGAATATCACGATCACCAATAAGGGGGGTTTTATTCCCGCTCACAATGACCTCAGGAACACCGGCACTTTGTATCCCCAGTTTCTGGTGCAGGGACAACGAGAGTGCCTGATTTGTCTCATTATGCCAGGTTTCAAGGATTCGGAAATCTACATCCGGATATTTTTTCGAAATATTCTGGATGAATGGCATCACATTATGACAATGTGGACATTCTTCCCCGTAAAAGAAATAGACAGTAACATTTCCCTGGCCCGAATTGTCCACCCCTCCGGGGGAAGAGGATACTCCTGATGGCTGAGGTATGACCAAAAGAAATACCACGCAGGCGACCAGTATCGCAATAAACACTCCTGCAACAATTTTCAGTGTATTGTCCATTCTTCAACCACTGTAGAAATCTGGCTTTAAGCTTTAATAAAATGCCTGTCTCCATTTTTTGGGAAAAACGGTTATTTTAATGATATCATCGTCCCAACGCCGTCGCGGGTGAAGAGTTCGAGAATGAGATTGTGCTCAATATTGCCATTAATAATATGAGCAGAACTTACACCATTTTCTACTGCCTTAATAACCGAGCCCACCTTTGGGATCATGCCTTCGCCAATTTCCCCTGATTTCTGCATTGAATTCGCTTCATCAATGGTGAGTTTGCGATAAACTTTTGAACGTGTTGCATCCATCACACCGTCAACATCCGTCATATTGACCAGCTTGTAAGCTTTGAGTGCGATTGCGATATCCCCCGCAGCGGTATCTGCATTAATGTTTAAACTGCCTCCGTACCGATCGATTGCAATAGGAGCGACTACCGGTATATAGCTTTTGTCAAGAAGGGTGTTCAGGAGCGCTGGATCTATCCATTCTATCTCTCCCACGTGCCCGAGATCAACTTCTTTTTGTATACCTCCGACATCCACCCGCTGCAGATCCATTTTTCTGGCGATGATCATGTTCCCGTCACTTCCTGACAACCCAACACCACGGGCACCACATTTTGCGATCAGTGAAACGATTCCGCTGTTGATCTTCCCGACTAGAACCATCTGAGCGATTTCGAGGGTTTCCTGGTCGGTTACCCTTAGTCCGCCAACAAATACGGATTCCTTGCCCATCGCTTTCATCTTCTCTGAAATCTCCGGTCCACCGCCATGAACAAGTACCACGCGTATTCCCACGTAGTGAAGAAGCACCGCATCCCGGATGGCATTTTCGAGCACAACCGGGTCTACCATCGCGTGCCCGCCGAGCTTAATCACGATAGTCTTGCCGTGGAACTGCTGGATGTAGGGCAACGCCTCCATGAGAACGTCCTCCCGCTTCATCATGTGGTATACCTCCCATTGATCTCCACATAGCGTTCGGTCAGATCGCAACCCCATGCTGTCGCTTCTTCTTTTCCCGCTGCAAGGTCAAGAATAAAGACGACTTTCTTCCCGTTCATCGCAGCTTTTGCCTTCTTCAGATCTGCGATAATCTCACCAAACCTGACCAGAGGATGCATCTCAGTACCATCGCTGATCCAGAGTGAAATTGCATTCGGATCAAACTCTACACCCGCACGTCCGGCCGCTGCAATCACTCTTCCCCAGTTTGGATCCTCTCCATAGACAGCCGTCTTTACCAATGGCGACTCAATAATAGTGCGGGCAACTTTTGCAGCTGAGTCTTCCCTGTCAGCTCCCTTCACGGTTACCTCCAGCAACTTTGTAGCGCCTTCACCATCAGCTGCGATCTGCTGAGCTAGCGACCGACAGCATTCCTCAAGAGCTCGGGAAAACTCAGCGTTATTTACCTTTCCGGATTCCCCTGTTGCTGTGCAAAGCGCAATATCATTCGTACTCATGTCCCCATCAACGACGACACGATTGAACGTTCGGCGGGTAGCCAGTGTAAGAGCTTTTTTCAGAGGATTTGCACCGATGTCCGCATCAGTATAAATAAATGCAAGCATTGTCCCCATGTTCGGTGCGATCATTCCGCTCCCCTTGGTAATGGCTCCGATAGTGAACGTTTCTTTCTTTATGAGAGCGTGTTTGGGAAACGTATCGGTCGTCAAAATGGCCTGAGCTGCCAGGTTTTCAGCTTCCCTGGAAGATTCGATTTTTGGTGCAATTGTCTCACACTGACGTTGAATGAGAGGCAGATCGAGATACCGCCCAATAACGCCAGTACTCGCCACACCGACAAGGTCTGGTTCGATACCCAGTGCCAATCCTGCAAACCCGGTCATCGCAACAGCATCTGAATATCCTCTTTTTCCGGTGTAGGCATTGGCGCAACCACTGTTTGCAATTACAGCTTCCATCGTTCCCTTTTTTATCTGTTTGCGCATGAGTTCAATGGGGGCTGCTTTGACAAGATTTTCAGTAAATACCCCAGCTGCTGTTCCGCTTGCCCGGATGAGTGTCAAACCGAACTTTCCTTCTTTGACACCATATGCTTTTACACCCTTGACGGCACAGATACTTTGAAAGGTCATTTATCCCTCAGCCCTCTTTGTTGTCAGAATATGATGCCCCAATTGCATTGATGATATCTGCTCTTGCCAGGATACCAACCAGTTTTTTTCCCCTTACAACTGGCAGACGAACTATCCCCTCTTTAAGCATCAATGCCGCAGCTGCCTCTATTTCCATTTCTTCTGTCGCTGTGATTACGTGATGTGTCATTACTTTTTTTACCTGCATATCCCCAATGTTGCGAAGTGCATGTTTTGTCTTCTCCCAGTTGATGTACTCACGGATAGGGATCTCGATAATTTCAAGGGGAGATGGCAGCCAGAGGTCATCTGAGATCCTTTCGGATTCAAGAAGCGAAATCAAATCAGATTCTGTAAGCATACCGACGAGTTCTGTACCTTCCATAACCGGAAGTCCGCCGATATGGTGCTTCCTCATTAAACCTACTGCGTCGCGGAGGGATGTTTCCGCAGTGCACACAACAGGGTCTTTTGTCATTGCATCTTTTACTAACATTACTGTTCCCCCTACGGTAGCATACCCGCCCCGATTAATCCATCCTGCTCTTTGAGACAACACATAATATTCATATTCTGAATTGCCTGTCCACTCGCCCCTTTGACGAGGTTGTCTATGGCGGATATTGCCACTACACGCAACCCTTCACTTTCAACCATGACATCACAGAAATTGCTACCTCTGACAGCTGCAAGTGAGGGCTTCTGATACCGTACGAAATATTCATCTTTATAGAAATCCCGGTAAATTTTCTCGACTTCTTTTTGCTCAAGGGGTTCATTGAGCAGAATGTGGGCTGTTGTAAGAATACCACGATTAACCGGTACGAGATGCGGGGTGAAATAGCATCTCGCTTTTGACCCGAGGCGGCCAAGCTCCTGTTTCATTTCAGCGAGATGGCGGTGGGATGTCCATTTGTAAGGTCCGATATTATCCCCTACGTTCGGATAGTGTGTAGTTACAGAGGGATTGTCCCCCGCACCGCTTACACCGGTCTTTGAGTCAAATATTACCGTGTGAGCATATTTTGCAAGGGGGGCTGCTGCAAGAGTAGCCCCTGTCGGGAAACATCCGGGGTTTGCGACGAATTCTGTATTGATACATTCCTTCCTGTGAAGTTCTGGGATACCGTAAGGTGCCGGGAAGTAATCCGAGTGGGTGACTCCATAAACCTTCTCGTAAATCTCTTTTGGCAAACGATAGTCGGCACTAAGGTCCACGACTTTTACTCCTCTCGATAAAAGTCTGCTTGCATAGGTCATTGCAGCTGTGTGAGGAACTGCGAGAAATGCAACATCTGCATCAATGGCATCTATATCCGGGTTTTCAAATTTGAGATCAGTAAACCCTTTGAGATGGGGATGAACCAGGTCGAGAGGGGTTCCCGCATGTTTACGGGATGTGACACAGCTAACTTTTGCGGTGGAGTGGTGAACGAGGAGGCGAATCAGCTCGCCACCGGCATAACCGGAAGCCCCGATAATCGCAATTTTCATAACAGAGTATCCGATTGTAAAAATTTAATGCTTTTTAAAGCACGGCCGGTCTGGTTTTTTAAAAATACACAAAACTGGAGAAAATATACTAAATCTGCTCCAGTTTATGTAAATACAGGGTGTGTAGTCGCTGCCCAAGGAGTTCTATCCTCTGCCTGTCCTCAAGCCCTTCCAATAAATCTGCAGGAAGTGCATCGATACCTTTAGCTGCACCAAGGTATGCACCACAGATAAGACCAATAGTATCGGTATTTCCTCCCGCATTGGCTGCTACCGTCAGAAGGTCGGAGGGTTTGGAATACCTGCTGATCAGAAAGATCGCAATAGGGAGTGTCTGAAAAACAGACACATCATTGCCAATTTTTAGCAACGCTGTTTCGGTATCCATTCCTTCTTTTTCCAGTACAAGTGCATTTCTTATTTTTCCCCCAAGTACCTCATCTTCAACCTGCGCTTTATCCAGAGCGCTTTCAAGGGGATGAGAAGTATCATGAAGCGCATGGTACAGGAGAGTTACAAAAGTGGATACTGCAGCATGCACTGCAGGATGAGTATGGGTGACATTGCATGCACGCACTGCCCGTTCACATCCTTCATTCATATCAGGAAATGTCAGCCCGAAAGGGATCGCAACCGGAAGACATCCGGAGGTAGTGGATTTCACTCCTTTCTGGGGAATGTTCTCTTTTACCGGGTGCTCGCATACCGATGAAAGAGATCCATCCGGAAATCGAAGCTTACCCCGATCATAGAGCTCACGAAGTGCAGCAAAGTATCGTTCCTCATTGTATTTTCCATCAGCGAGTAGCGTCGCGACAAGGATCATCAGCTGTGTGTCGTCTGTATATTGTCCGGGATTTAGTCCCTCATTTGGATGATTTTTGTATGGGCGACGGTATCCGTACTTCATTTTTTTGAGATTGGGGGAAGTGCTTTCGTTGGGCATGCCGAGGGCATCGCCGATTGCAGCACCAAGCAGGCACCCTTTGAACTTTTTAAGCATCAACCCTATATTGAAAAACCCTGATAGATAATTCTTCTCATACCATCGCTGATTTATAGAACTGTTCTTTTTTCATGAACTTGCAAAATAGTCAAACAGAATTTTTAAATAAGTTACTAACATGATTAATAATGTTAAATAGGTGGGAAATGACCGAGGATTTTAATGTCAGACTCGTCGAGGATGTGAAAACATACACGCCCGACCCACAGTACAAAAAAAATGCATGGATGGGAGACTACCAGAAAGCCTACAAGGATTTTCTGGCTGACCCGGATGGTTTCTGGGGCAAAATAGCCAAAGAACTGGAATGGATCAGGCCCTGGAACGCGGTGAAGGAGTGGAACTATCCGTATGCGAAATGGTTCGTCAATGCACAGCTTAACATCACCGCAAACTGTCTTGACCGCCATGTAAAAAACCAACGGCGGAACAAGGCAGCTCTCATCTGGCGGGGAGAGAAGGGTGCAGAACGCATCTTTACTTATCAACAGCTGCTCAGCAAAGTGATGCGGTTTGCAAATGCATTGAAAAAGATCGGTGTGAAGAAAGGCGATCGTGTCTGCATCTATATGCCACTCGTGCCCGAACAGGTCATTTCAATGCTTGCCTGCGCCCGCATCGGTGCTATTCACAGTGTGGTGTTCGGGGGTTTTGGTCCGGCTGCACTCAACATGCGTATCCAGGATGCTTCTGCCAAGGTCGTCATTACTGCAGATATCGGTATGAGGCGCGGTAAAACCATCCAGCTGAAATCGATTGTCGAGGAGGCACTTATCAATGCCCCGTCTGTCGAACATGTCATTGTGCTCAGAAGACAGGATCCTCCGGTTGATTTGAGGCCCGGCCTCGAACTGGATTTCAACGAAATACTGGAGAGTGCACCGCAGGAATGCCCGGCTGAAGTCATGGATGCAGAAGATCCGCTTTTCACGTTATATACAAGCGGATCTACCGGCAAACCCAAAGGGATTGTTCATACCTGTGCCGGATATATGGTCGGAACCTATTATACCAGCAAATACGTTTTTGACATGAAGGATCCTGATATTTTCTGGTGTACCGCGGATCCGGGCTGGATCACCGGCCATAGCTATATCGTATATGGTCCACTGGCTGTCGGGGCGACGGTATTTATTTCCGAGATGACTCCGGATTACCCGGATGCAGGCAGTTACTGGAACCTGATCGACGAGCAGAAGATCACGATCTTCTATACAGCACCAACTGCGATCCGGATGTTCATGAAGATGGGAGAGGTGTGGCCCAACAAGTATGACTTACGCTCGCTTCGGATCATCGGATCGGTAGGGGAGCCACTGAACCCTGAGGCATTCGAGTGGTACTACCATGTCATCGGAAAGGATAAGATCCCGATCCTCGATACCTGGTGGCAGACCGAGACCGGTATGCATATGATTACTACGATGATCGGAGAACCCATGCGCCCGGGTTTTGCCGGAAAACCCATCCCCGGTGTTGAAGCCGATGTTGTTGACAAGGACGGGAACTCTGTAAAACCGGGAACGGGAGGACTTCTCGTTGTCAAATCCCCATGGCCATCCATGCTTCGGACAGTCTGGAAGGATGATGAACGTTACCGGAAGTACTGGGAGACGATCAAAGGGGTCTACACGGTTGGCGATCTTGCAGTAAAAGGAAAAGACGGGTATATTATGATCCTTGGCCGTTCTGATGACATTATCGTGGTTGCAGGCCACAATATCGGTACAGCAGAGGTTGAGAGCTCGCTTGTCTCCCACCATGCCGTGGCAGAATCTGCAGTCATCGGAAAACCTGACGCAATGAAAGGTAATTCCATCAAAGCGTTCGTTATCCTCAGGGTAGGCAATTCCCCGAGCGAAAAACTCATGCACGATCTGATGTATCATGTGCGCATGACTTTAGGCCCGATCGCAGTCCCCCAGGAGATTGAGTTTGTTGATAAACTACCCAAGACCCGGAGCGGGAAGATTATGCGCCGTGTCCTGAAAGCCAAGGAGATGGGTATGGACCCGGGCGACATCTCTACGCTTGAGGAATAATCCAAATTTTTAATAATTGAGGGAAAAATGAGCGAAGCAGTAGATGAAAAACTATTCGGAATGAAACCGGAAAAAGGGCGTTGGGTCTTTGTCGTTCTTGGCATGGGGATTAACCTGTGTTTGGGCTCGATATATTCTTGGAGCGTATTTGTCGGACCGCTTACCGACTACTTCACCAAAGGGCTGGGTCAATCCGTATCTGCAAGCGAGATCCTGTTGCCATTTTCCGTCTTCCTTGCATTCTTTGCCATAGCAATGCCGTTTACCGGAAAATACATTGAAAAATATGGCCCAAGGAACATAACCATCGTGGGGGGGTGTCTTACCGGGCTTGGCTGGCTCCTCTCGTCGTTTGCAGGCTCTGTCCAGTGGCTCTACATCTTCTACGGTGTGATTGCCGGTATTGGCGTTGGCATAGCTTATGGAGTCCCTGTCGCCGTTGCAGCCCGCTGGTTCCCTGATCGCCGTGGACTGGCAGTTGGACTGACCCTGCTCGGGTTCGGATTCTCTGCACTACTGACTGCCAATATTGCAGGATTCCTCATCGGGGCTACAGGGGTCATGAACACATTCCGGGTGTTTGGTATTGCATTTGTCATCCTGATCGTCGTTCTCGCACTGCCCCTGAAATTCCCTTCAGCCGGGTGGAAACCCGCCGGATGGATAACTCCTGCCCCCGCGGCCGGTCAGGCAGTCACCTGCGAATTCAAACGCGAGCAGATGCTTAAAACCACCACATTTTACGCTCTCTGGACCTGCTACTTTATTGGCTGTCTGGCCGGGCTCATGGCAATTGGCATTGCAAAACCTGTCGGGGTCGATATCGGTGTTGAGGCAGGACTTGCCACCATGCTTGTTGGTGTCTTTGCTGTCTTCAACGGCTTTGGTCGCCCGGTCTTTGGCACCCTTACTGATAAGCTGACACCTCGCAATACTGCGATGTTATCATTTATTCTCATCGCATTCGCATCCCTTATAATCTGGCAGATTCCGTCCGTTGCGGTATATATCATTGCTTTCGCTATCCTCTGGGGCTGTCTTGGTGGATGGCTGGCTATAGCACCAACTGCTTGTGGAAGTTTCTTCGGTACCTGTGATTATCCTCGTTGCTACGGAGTCCTATTCCTTGCATATGGTGCAGGTGGCATTGTAGGCCCGCAGTTGGCCGGGTTCATCAAAACATCAACCGGATCATACATGGGTGTGTTCCCCTATGTTCTCGCACTTGCGATAATCGGGCTGGGGATCGCATTCGCTCTCTTAAAACCGCCAAAAGCACCCCAGAAAAACTAATATTTTTATCCACGCTCTACGTGATATATGCGTTTTCGCTGGGCCATCCGGTACCCGGAAACCACAAGAACCGTATCGCCGAACTCTGCATCAAGCACCGGGTCCCCCGTATCAACATATATTTGAGGTGTTTCACGGAGTTTGTGCGGTGTGGCAACCACAATAATATTTCCGATTCCCACACGTCGTACTATGCGGGCACTTATCTGCTGGTTGCCCCGGCCAAGAATGAATCCCTGTGCTCCGATTGGACTGATAAGAATTTTTGCTTCCTCTCCCTGTTCAAGTAAAGTCCAGAGGGTTTTTTCATCGATGTCGAGGGCAATAGTTTTCCCGTTTTTTACTGCATCTACACCCAAAAGGGTTTTATTCATCCCGAGTTCGCGGGCGATGGCTTCAGTGGTTGTCCCTGCGCCGATGATATAGAGAACATCCGGAATCATTATCTCGTGAAAAAACCGGGCGATTTCCCCTTTTGCACGTTCCTCATCGCTTTCTTCAAATATTTGCTTAGGGAGCTGTACCTTTCCTTCAAGAGCAGGGGTGCGGGCAATACCATGTAATCTGGTTTTCAGCTCTCCTGCACGGTACGCCTCCTCATCCACATCCATCACTTCAGAATCCCTCAGGGATTCTTTCCGATATCCTGCCACGATCTCTGCTGCTGTAATCGGATCGATGGCAAATACCGCCGAGAACATCTTGACACCCGCGGGAATCCCCAGAATCGGCAGATTCCTGCCCACCGCATCAAAGATGTCCCTCGCGGTCCCGTCACCACCACAAAACAGGATCAGATCAACACCGTCTTTCAGGAACGTCTGTGCTGCCTGCCGGGTATCCAGAGCGCTGCTTTCACCGGTGAAATGATAAAGCACCTGATACTTTTGTATTCCTGCTTCCCTGAGAGCATCCTCACCCATTGCACCCGAACAGGTAAAAAAATCCAGATTTTTATCGTGTGACAGGAGTGCAAGCGTACTACGGGCCCGGTTTTTTGCAAGAGGCGATGCCCCGCGACGGCGGGCTTCCTCAACATTACCATCGGTCCCTTTGAGCCCTACCGCTCCTCCCATACCGGCAACCGGGTTGATGAGAAAACCGATATGTTTCATAAAAAAGGAAGTTTTTTAAGAGATTTTCGGTATCCGTGCAAGTGATTCTTTGATCAGCTCATCAGGGTACTCGTAGTCCACCAGTTTACCTTCATAATATGCATCATATGCTGACATATCAAAATTGCCGTGGCCGGAACAGTTAAACAGGATTGTCTTGTCTTCTCCTGTCTTTTTACATTTGAGTGCCTCGTCAATTGCACATTTTACTGCATGAGAAGTCTCCGGGGCGACAATGATCCCTTCTGTTCGGGCAAAGGTCTGGGCCGCGTCAAAAACTTCGCTCTGATGGTAGGCAACAGCCCGCATCACACCGTCATTCACCAGCCGGGAAACAATCGGGGAATCACCATGGTATCGGAGGCCTCCTGCATGCATGGAAGGCGGAACAAAATCATGGCCCAGCGTGAACATCTTGAGAAGGGGGGTGTAACCGGCTTCATCGGCAAGGTCGTACGTGAATAACCCCTTTGTCAGCGTGGGGCAGGATGCCGGTTCAGCACCGATGATATCCACATCCTTATGCTTCCCGGTAAGCTTGTCCCCGGCAAACGGGAACGAGATTCCGGCGAAGTTTGACCCTCCACCAACGCACCCGATTACAACATCGGGATAATCGTCGACCATTGCGAGCTGTTCACGGCATTCAAGTCCTATCACGGTCTGGTGGAGACAGACATGGTTCAACACCGAACCCAAAGCGTAATTGGTGTTGCTATGGGATGCGGCATCCTCGACCGCTTCAGATATGGCCATGCCCAGACTTCCCGGGGTATCAGGGTCTTTTTCGAGCATTGCCCGGCCTGCATTCGTCTTGGTGCTCGGACTGGGAACACATTCGGCACCCCAGACGTGCATCATCGACTTCCGGTAGGGTTTCTGTGTATAGCTCGACCTGACCATATAGATGGTGCACTCAAGATCGTAAAGCATCGTGGCAAAGGACATGGCCGAACCCCACTGACCTGCCCCGGTCTCAGTAGCAATCCTCTCGATGCCTGCCTTCATATTGTAATATGCCTGCGGGATAGACGTATTCGTTTTATGACTTCCCGCCGGGCTAACCCCTTCCCATTTGTAGTAAATTTTTGCCGGTGTCTTTAAGAATTTTTCAAGGCGGTGAGCACGGTACAGAGGGCTTGGTCTCCAGAGGTGCATTACTTCCTGGACTTCTTCAGGGATAGCAATATGACGATCAGTTGTTACTTCCTGACGGATCAGCTCCATCGGGAAGATAGCTGAAAGATCCTCGGGCCCGATTGGTTTCTGGGTCTTGGGATGGAGTGGCGGGTCGAGCGGTGACTTCAGGTCTGCCTGGACATTATACCACTTTTTTGGCATCTGCTCCTCATCGAGGAGGATTTTTGTCTGCATACAAAGTACTTGTTTTGTATAAATATATACATTGTGCAACAAATTTGTACACTATACTGGAATTTGTTAATCATCGTACATTTTGGCGATATTACTCATGGAGAAATTGTTTATATAAAATTGAATTCTTTTATCACCGGTTCAGAAAATCAAGTAATTATTTGGGAGACTTCTGACCATAATCTGAATATTGTTGCGGAGAAAACGAGCGCCATGTTTTTGGTATACTACACTGAAGGAAAATCGTTACAATCCTGGACTTCTGAGTCCTTATTCAATACCATTAATACGCTCAGAAGAAAATCTGTAATGAAGTTGTTATTCCTGCAACAACAAAAGTTCCAAAAGCAAAAATGGTGATTATGGGATGAAAAATTTAATTTTTGATATACTCATCAGACCCCGCGCATTTTTCCAGAATGCGATTGAGGAAAAAGAAAGTCTCAAAATTCCCGGTTTTATCGTACTCGTGCTGGGAATTGTCTCAGCAGTATATGCGTATCTAATCGGAGGATTAACGGGAAAGATGATGGCAGGACTGATTCCGGGTATGGAATCAATAATTGCTATTTCAACTATTATTGGAGCTTTATTCGGCATATTCATTTTCTGGGGGATATGGTCCGGGGTATTCTACCTTATATCTTCATTGTTCAAGGGCAAGGGAACGTTTAAAAGATCGCTGGAATTTATCGGGTATGGTTATCTCCCTCAGATTTTCGGAGGGCTGCTCACCTTGATTGTTGCAATCCTGTATATCCCAAAAGTTATTGTTCCCGAAATTCCTGCAGGGGCTGGACAGGATCCCCAGCTGATCCAGGAAGCGGTCAAAGCACTGATGCATGATCCTTCAATGATGGAGATGACCCAGATCATTTCCATTATTTCTATTGTATTCATTCTCTGGAGTGCAAATATCTGGATCTTTGGCATGAAAAATGCCCGACAGCTCTCTGAAAGGGATGCAGCACTTTGTGTCGGGATTCCGGTTGTTGTTTACATACTCTATTTGATCTATACCATGACAGGGATTTAAATGAGAAACGCGCGATTTATTATTCTTACAGCTCTCTGCCTGATTTTCAGTGCAGGGATTGGTGCGGTAACCGCATTCACGACTCCGGAATCTATTGTAACCGCAGGCAATGTCTATGTTTCCAATATAACGTTTGATCCCGGATCTTTTTTTACTAATGATGCGGGAATTGTCACCGCATATGTCACCAATGGCAATCCTGACCAAAGCGTCGTGGTAAATCATGTAACAATCGGTGACGAAAATATCAGACTCACAAGCACGCCCTATGATTCCTCATCCAATATCGGTCCTCTCCAGACCAAATCGTTCGTTTTTTCTGTTGTGGCCGATGCCCCTGATGGAACGTATTATCCGACATTCTCCATGAGCTTCCGTGATGCCGACAGTCTTTACTCACGGGCAACAGTCCAGGTAGATAACATCCCCCTTGAGCTGACAATTGTTGAAAAACCCGACGCTTTTGCCCAAGGGAAGAAAAAGACTATTTTCATGCAAGTGGCAAATCCCCGTAAAAATGATATAAGAAACGTAA
>Ga0326726_10003163_pt1 | contig 15116 bp, 15 predicted proteins | sample MHFenrmetagenome_2_FD_207603 | JGI IMG/M metagenome (GOLD analysis project Ga0326726, IMG submission 207603) | Lab enriched peat soil microbial communities from Michigan Hollow, Ithaca, NY, United States - MHF15MN | ecosystem: Environmental > Terrestrial > Soil > Wetlands > Peat | place: USA...
GTCGGCCGCATCGACAAGGTCTACGGCGACTACGCCGACGTGGTGCTGGTCAGCGATCCGAGCTCGTCGATCGAGGTGCTGATCCCGCGCACCGGCGGTCGCGGCATGCTCACCGGGCTCGGCCGTCCCGATTCGTACGCTTGCACGATCGGCTGGCTCGAGAAGCAGGCGAGCCCGGCGTCCAAGATCGAGGTCGGCGACGAGATCGTCACCAGCGGCCTCGGCGCGAGCTTCCCGCCCGGCCTCGTGGTCGGCAAGGTGTCGAAGGTCGCCCACGACGACGGCATGTTCCAGCGCGTCGAGGTAGAGCCCGCCGTCGACGTGTCGCGCGTGCGTGCCGTCGAGGTCCTGCTCGCGCCACCGCCACCGCCCGATCCCGATGCCAAGACCAAGAAGCGCAGCGAGCCGGCGTTCGGCGGGAGGCCGCTGTGAGGACCGCGACGCTCGTGCTGGTCGCGTACTTCCTGTGCGTCGTCGTCGGCTCGATCTGGCGGTTGATGCCGGGTCCGGTGCACGACGCGATTCCGGATCTCGGTGCGCTCACGGCCGCGTACCTCGGGCTCACGGCGCGGCGCACCGTGGCACCCGCGATCGGCGGCTCGATCGTGCTCGGCTATCTCGTCGATCTCATCTCGGGCGCGCCGCCGGGCCTGATGGCGCTCGTGCTCGCGCTCACGTGCCTCATCGCACGCGCGGTGCAGCAACGCATCTACGTGCGCGGCGCCACGATGACGATCGCGTTCTCGGGCTTCGTCGCGCTCGTCGCGTCGCTCGTCTCGGTCCTGGTGCGCGCGCTCTATCACGTGCCGAGCGCGTCGCTGTCGCTCGAGCTGCGCCACATGGCACTCGCCGCGGTGGCGACCGGCGTCATCGGCCCGGTGGTGTGGCGCATCTTCCGCCGCATCGATGCCGCGTACGCGCGCACCCATCGCGAGCGCGATGCCGCGCTCGAGGGGCTCGCACCGTGAGGACAACGCCATGCTGATCCGCAACCCGATGAGCTCGGGGAGCTACGGCCCGGCGCTGCCGGAGCTGCACAAGCGCCTGCGCTGGGTCGCGCTCGCCGGCATCGCGATCTTCGCGCTGCTCGTCGGCCGGCTGTGGCAGCTCCAGGTCATGCGCGGCGAGAGCTACTTCGAGCGCACGGTCTCGAACGTGGTGAAGGAGCGCTACCTGCCGTCGGTGCGCGGCCAGATCCTCGATCGCAAGGGCGTGCCGCTCGCGGCGAATCGCCCGGCGTTCAACGTCTACGTCACGCCGAAGCTGCTCACGCCCGAGCTGCTCGCGGAGCTGTCGCGCATGCTCGGGCTCGGCGACGACGAGCTCGCGAAGCTCGAGGAGCGCCTCGCGGTCGGCAGGAAGCACGATCCGAAGACGCCGGTGCTCGTGCTCGAAGATCAGGGCCGCGATCGGGCGGCGCTCGTCGAGCAAGCGCGCGCGCGGCTGCCGGGGGTCGAGGTGCGGCACGAGCCGTATCGCTACTACCCGCAGGGCGAGCTCGCGGCGTCGCTCGTCGGCTACATGACGCAGATGACCGCCGAGGAGTCCGATCGCCTGCAGGCGCAGGGTTACGACCCGAGCGAGCTCGTCGGGCGCTACGGCCTCGAGTCGGCGTGGGAGAACTACCTGCGCGGCAAGAAGGGCGTCGAGCGGTTCGCGGTCGACGCACGCGGCCAGCGTCTCGACGACAAGACCGCGGCCTCGCTGATCCAGGGCGACCGCGTGATCGATCCGGTGCCGGGTGCGAACCTCGTGCTGACGCTCGACAGCGACCTGCAGAAGCTCGCCGAGAAGGCGGTCTCCCACGTCGCGGCGGCGGCGGTCGTGGTCGTCGAGCCGAAGACCGGCAAGATCCGCGCGATCGTCTCGAAGCCGTCGTTCGATCCGAACGTGATGACCGGCCACCTGACGAAGGCCGAGTACACGCTCCTCATGAGCGATCCGCGCAAGCCGTTCATCGACAAGGCCGTGCGGGCCACGTACCCGCCGGGCTCGATCTTCAAGTTCACGACCGCGTTCGCCGCGCTCGAGGATGGTCAGGCCGCCGAGGACGAATCGATGTTCTGCACCGGCGAGTACGAGCTCTCGGGCACGCACTTCCGCTGCCACGGCACGCACGGCAAGATCAACCTGCTCGGCGCGATCGAGCACTCGTGCGACACCTACTTCTGGAAGCTCGCCGAGCGCATCGGGATCGATCGCATCGGCGAGGTCGCGCGCGAGTACGGGCTCGGATCGCCGACGAACCTCGGCCTGAACGGCGACTCGGGCGGCCGGATCCCCACGAAGGCCTGGTACGAGGCGAACGGGCGCTACAAGGTCGGCTACGCGACCAACGCGGCGATCGGGCAGGGCGACGTCGAGGTCACGGTGCTGCAGATGGCGATGGCGTACGCCGCGATCGCGAACAACGGCACGCTCTACGTGCCGCAGGTCGTCGAGCGCGTCGAGTCGAACGACGGCCACCTCATCGTCGCGTACGACCCGAAGGCCGCGCGCAGCGTGAAGACGCCGGCCGACGCACTCGAGACCTGGAAGAAGGGCATGTGGAAGGTCACCAACGAGCTCGGCGGCACCGCGTTCGAGCACGGGCACATCGAGAACCTCACGGTGATGGGCAAGACCGGCACCGCCGAGGTCAAGAAGCATCACAAGCAAGAGGACGAGAAGGACCTCGATCGCTGGAACCCGAATGCCGCCCACGCGTGGTTCGCGGGCTGGGCGCCGGCCGATGATCCCGAGATCGCGATCGTGGTCCTGTCCGAGCACGGTGGCGCCGGCGGCCAGGTCGCGTGGCCGATCGCGAAGCAGATCATCGAGGGCTACTTCACCAAGATCCACCCGCTCGATCCGCCGCCGCGCGACATGCCGGCGGTGAAGAGGTTGCCGCGATGAAGGGCATCGGGCTCGAGCTTCCGCGCGCCACCGTGGGCATGTCCCGCTGGCGGCGATTCCGCGCCGCGGTCGACTGGCCGCTGATCCTCACGATCCTCGCACTGTGCACGATCGGCCTGTTGAACCTGTACTCGGCGACGCGCGGGGTGAAGCACCACGCGAAGTTCGATACCCAGGTGCAGTGGATGATCGTCGGCGCGATCGGGTTCGTCGTCGTGACCGTCATCGATTACCGCGCGCTCGTGCGGATGGCGTGGATCGGGCTCGGCATCGCGATCACGCTGCTCCTCGTCGCGCGCTTGCTCGGCAAGCCGCCGTCGAACGACATCAATCACGGTCTGACGTACCGCTGGCTCAACCTCGGTGGCATGGGCATCCAGCCGAGCGAGCTGGTGAAGCTCACCGTGATCCTCGTGCTCGCGCGCATCTTCGCCCACGGCGAGGCGGCGCACTACACGCCGCGCATGCTCGGCCTGCGCCTGGTCGCGCTCGGCGTGCCGATCATCCTCATCGCCGTCCAGCCGGATCTCGGGACCGCGGTGCTGCTGTCGCTCATCGTGCTCTCGGTCGGCTTCCTCGCGATGCCGAACGTGTGGCCGATGGTCTACACCACGACCGGTGCGCTCCTCGCGATCCCGATCCTGTGGGAGAAGCTCCACGGCTATCAGAAGGATCGCATCCTCGGCTTCATCGATTGCAACTCGAGCGTCGCCGGTCACGCGGCGGTCGTCGACAAGCTGATGCGCGACACCTGCTGGCACACGCAGCAGTCGATCTACGCGGTCGGCAGCGGCAAGATCTGGGGCAAGGGCTTCCTCGGCGGCACGCAGAACCAGTTCAACTTCGTGCCCGAGCACTGGACCGACTTCCCGTACTGCGTGTGGGCGGAGGAGTGGGGGTTCGTCGGCTCGGTGTTCCTGCTCGCGATCTTCTCGTTCCTGACGGTGTGGATCCTGAACGTCGCGCTGTCGGCGCGCGATCGGATCGGCGCCGTGATCTGCATCGGCGTCGCGGCGATGACGTTCTGGCACGTCGCGGTGAACATCGCGATGGTCCTCGGGCTCGCGCCGGTGGTCGGCGTGACGCTGCCGTTCATCTCGTACGGCGGCAGCTCGCTGGTGACGTTCTTCCTGGCGATGGGCCTGGTCGCGAACGTGTCGCTCCGCAAGCACGGCTACTGAGCGCTGGCGGCGTGATGATCACGCGCGACGAGCTCGCCCGGATCGTCGCCACGTCCGACAAGCAGCGGTTCGCGCTGTCGCCGGATGGCGAGTGCATCCGCGCCAACCAGGGCCGCGTGTTCGGCAACGATCCGGCCATGGTCGCCGACGCGTTCGCGTGAGAATCACGCGCCGGGCCCGTGGTTGGGATAGGATCGCAGGGTGGAGTCCGAGGCCCTGATCGCGGCGATCGTCGCCGAGCCGGATGCGGTCGCTCCATTCCTCCAGTACGCCGATTGGCTCCTCGACCACAGCGATCCGCGCGGCGAGCTGATCCAGCTCCAGCTGATCGCGGAGTCGGGCGGAGCCACCGACGCGCACCGCATCTGGATCAAGGCGCTGCTCGCCGACGAGGACCGGCTGCTGTCGCCGCGGCTGGCCGACGTCGCACACTACTGGCACCTGCGCTTCCGGCGCGGCTTCATCCGATCGGCGGCGCTGTGTGGTGGGCTCGACGACCCGCCGGCACTCGACGCCGTCGAGGCTTTGATGGCCGATCCGCACGCGGGTTTGCTCGCGTGGATCGCGCTCAACCATCCCTGCTGCGAGACCGTTCCGTACTGGCAGCCACTCCTGGCGGTGGAGCGTCCGCACTTGCGCGAGCTGGTGGTGGCGAACTTCGGTTCGGGCGCCGAGCTTCTGCACCTCGCCCCCAATCTCCAGGTACTCGACCTCTTGGGTGGCCCGGTCGAGCGCCTGGCGCACCAGCGCTTACGGGTCCTGCGCTGCTCGCTGGTTCTGACCACCCTTGCCGTGCCGGACCTCGCCGCGATGAAACGTGGTGCGAGCGGCACGTTTCCGGGAGCGTACGACGGCGGGTTCGAGCTACCGGCGCTCGAAGAGCTGTCCTGGATGCTCGGCGAGCAGGACACGTTGGGTGACCACCGATCGATCTTTCACCGCCCGCCACCACGACTCCACACGCTGGAGCTCAGCGGTCGCGAAGACAGCTTTCGGGATCTGGTGCGTTGCGAGCTGATGAGGCAGCTCCGGGAGCTGAAGCTCTCGGCGACGTTTCGTCTCGACTTCAACCTCTTGCTCGAGCTCGCGCCTGCACTCCGCCATCTCGAAATCCTGACGGTCAAGAATCCCAGGACGGAGCTCGAACACGCCGAGATGCTGGAGCTCCGCACGGCGTTCGAGCACGCGCTGCCGAACACCAAGCTCAAGATCCCGTGGGATCGATTCGTGCGCGGCGAGCGAACGCCGCGCGTCACGACCGATCACGAGTCGCGCGACCCCGACGGGAAGATCGACGCGATCGGGACCTATATCCAGGATCGCTCTAGGTGACGTTGCCGCGCGCCAGGCCGTCGGCGCGCTTGAGGTGGGTCGGGATGCGAAACGGGCCGTGCATGGTCTTCACGTGCTCGGCGGCGAGGCGTGGATCGAGGCCCTCGGCGGTGATGTAGAGCGGGCGCGCGCTCGCGCCGCGCACGACCTCGATCGAATCCGCGGACAGGTATGCGGTCTTCGCGACGCCGATGACGGGCCGCTCGATCGCGGCGTGAAGGTGCGCGCCGAGCCCGCGCTGACCGGGCGCGAGCCAGACGTAGCCGTCGATCACGACGAGGTCGATCGGGCGCGCGAATCGATCGAGCGCGGCGCGGATGTACGGCAGCTCGCGCTCGAAGAACCGGCCGGGCGCGTACGCGGCGGCGGGCTCGCTCGAGCGCATCACGAGCTCGTGCGCGGACGCCGCGTCGGTCCAGGCGTCGAAGCCGACGCACGCGGTGACGACCCCGGCCTCGCGGTAGTCGACATCGACGCAGACGATCACGGCGTTGGTGCGCGCTGCATCATGCGTTGCTGCAGCTTGTCCTGCAGCGTCTTCGGCATGAGCTCGTTGCACTTCTCGAGGCCCGCCTTGTCGCCGGGCTTCGTCGCGATGATGCATTGCTTGAGCGGCTCGGGCCACGCGTCCTCGGTGCACGACGCCTGCATCGCGGGCAGCATCTGATCGATCATCTTCTGCGCGTCGGTGCCGGCCACGTCGCTCAGCACGGCCTGGCGCACGCGCTGCACGACCTCGACGCAATCGCCGCTGCCACTGCCGGCCCCGGGCGGCGGAAACATCGACGGCAGGCACGCGTTCGCCGCGTACTTGTCGGTGGCCTTGTCGAGGCATGCGCCCTCGTCCTTCGACACCATCGCCGTCTCGCACGAGGTCTTGTAGCGAGCCACGACCGGCGCGCGTTGGTCGCGCGGCGCGTAGTTGCCGAGGTCGAGGGACGCGAGCGTCTCGGCGACCTTCGTGCAGTCGGCGGGCGGCGGGCGCACGCAGCGATTCGACAGGCACTGCAGCCCGCGATCGCACGTGTGGTCCTCGCGGCAGTCCTCGCGCTCCTGGCCGGCCTTGCGCACGCGCTGGCAACCCGAGATCGCGACGGCGATCCCGACCACGACACCGACCACGTGTGCGAACCGCACTAGGTCAGGTGCTTCTGGATCTCGGCTTCGAGCTTCGAGCGCGGCATCGCGCCGACGAGCTGGCCGACGACCCGGCCGCCCTTGAAGATGAGCAGCGTCGGGATCGAACGAACACCGTACTGCTGGGGAACGATCTGGTGATGGTCGACGTCCATCTTGGCGACGTTGAGCCGGCCTTTGTACTCGTCGGCGAGCGCGTCGACCGTCGGGGCGATCTGCTTGCAGGGGCCACACCAGACGGCCCAGAAGTCGACGAGGGTCGGTACGTCCGCCTTGAGGACCTCGGCTTCGAAGTTCTGGTCCGTGAGCTCTTTGACGTTCGCGCTGGCCATGGCTACTGCCTCCAAAGGGTTCTGCTTATGTAACCCCTGGGAACCAAGACCGCAACCCGTCCGTTAGCCTGGTACAATTAGTTTCCGGGGAATGTCGCGCCTCTTCATTTCGGTCGATCGTCTCGAGGCCTGGGCCGCGGAGGGTCGCGCCTCGCTCGAGGGCGATCGTATGACGTTGACCGAGCTCAACCGCGCGTTCTCCATGACTCCCGCCGTGTGTTTTGTCTCCACGAACGGCCAGGACAACGATCCCAACGACCTGGTCGGCCGCGTGAAGTCCAAACCGCAGCTCGAGGCCATGGGCGCGGAGCAGCTGTCGAACTCGGTCATCTACGGCGACACCGCCTATGACGTGATCGACGGGTTCATCGGAGAACCGCTACCCCCATGAGCGAGGCGGGAGAAGCCGCCAGCGCCGCCGAGCGGAACGAGAGATGACCGAGGCCGGGCGGCTGCTGTCGGTCGCGCCGTCGCCGGCGTTCTGGGTGGCGGTGGTTGCCTATGCGGCAGCCGCGGCCGCGTTGCTCGGCGTGCTCGCCGGCAACGCGAAGCTGCGGCCGTTCGCGCTCGCGCTCGTCGGGGTCGCGTTCGTCGCGCACGGCACCGACATCGGCTGGCGCGGCACGATGCACGTCCATCCGGCGGAGTCGGTGCGCGAGGCGATCGGCTTCCTCGCGTTCATCATCACCGGCGGCTACCTGCTCGCGAGCGCGCGCTATCGGCTGACGCTCGGTGGCGTGGTGGTGATGCCGGTCTCGCTCGTCCTGCTCGTGCTCGCGCGCCTCACGCCCGCGGGAACCAAGCCCGAGGATCTGTCGACGCTCGGCCGCATCCACATCTCGCTGGCGACGCTCGGCGTCGGCGTGTTCGCGCTCGCCAGCGCGCTGAGCGCGATCTACCTCGTCGAAGATCGCGCGCTCAAGCGCAAGAAGTTCGACGCGCTCGCGTTCAAGGATCGCGGCGCGCCTCTCGAGTCGCTCGACAAGCTGTCGCATCGCCTCGTGTGGGTCGGGTTTCCGATCTTCACGGTCGCGCTCGTGCTCGGTGCCGTGTGGACCTCGCGCCTCGGCGAGAACCTCGCGCGCATCGAGTACGTGCTCGCCGCGGTGACCTGGTTCGCGTTCGCGGCGCTCCTCGTCGCTCGCCAGATCTACGGCTGGCGCGGCAAGCGCGCGGCCAAGCTCACGCTCGAGGGCTTCGCGGCCGCGCTGGCGGTGCTCGTCATCTACCTGATCCGGCGGATCGTCGAATGAGCGACCTGTTCGTCGTCGGGATGAGCTGGCGGACCGCGAAGGTCGATGTCCGCGAGAAGCTCGCGTTTCGCGAGGAGGAGATCACGCCCACGTTGCGCGCGCTGACGGGCGAGCTGCCGGTCGCGGAGGCGCTGCTCATCTCGACCTGCAATCGGGTCGAGGTCTACGGCGTCGCCAAGCCCGGGACCGATCCGACCGGCGACGTGCGGCAGTTCCTCGCCCACCAGCGCGCCGTGAAGCTGTCCGAGGTCGCCGGCGCGCTCTACGATCACCGCGGCTCGGACGCGATCCGCCACGTGTTCCGCGTCGCGGCGTCGCTCGACTCGCTCGTCGTCGGCGAGGCGCAGATCCTCGGGCAGCTCAAGGCGGCGTACGGCGTCGCGGGGACGGCCGGGACCTCGGGGCCGGTGCTGTCGCGGGCGCTCGAGCGCGCGTTCGGCGTGGCCAAGCGCGTGCGCACCGAGACCACGATCGCGCGCGGTGCCGCGAACGTGTCGTCGGTCGCCGTCGAGCTCGCGGCGCACGTGTTCGGCAACCTCGCCGGCAAGAGCGTGCTCGTCGTCGGCGCCGGCAAGATGTCGTCGCTCGCGGCGCGCCACCTGTACGCGAACGGCGCCCAGCGCATCGTCGTCACGAATCGCTCGCCCGAAAAAGCCGAGGCACTCGCCGCCGAGATCGACGCCGACGCCAGGCCGTGGGCCGAGCTCGAGAAGCTCCTGACCGAGGCCGACATCGTCATCAGCTCCACCGGTGCGCGCGAGCCGATCCTGACCAAGGCGCTGTTCAAGAAGATCACGAAGGCGCGGCGGTGGAAGCCGATGATGGTGATCGATATCGCGGTGCCGCGCGATGCCGAGCCCGCGATCGGCGAGTTCGATGGCGTGTTCCTGTTCGACATCGACGATCTCGACAAGGTCAAGAAGGCCAACATCGCCGAGCGCGAGAAGGCCGCCGATCACGCCACGAAGATCGTCGAGCACGAGGCCGGGCAGTTCGAGCACTGGCTACGCACGCAGGCCGTGGTCCCCACGATCCGCGCGCTGCGCGAGAAGTTCGCGCAGGTCGCCGACGCCGAGGTCGGCAAGGCGCTGGAGCAGCTCGCGCGCAAGGAGCTGACGCGCGACCAGCAACGCGAGCTCGTCCAGCGCGTGGTGCAGCTGGTCGTCAACAAGCTCCTCCACCAGCCGACGACGGTGCTGCGCGGGTCGTCGCCCGACGAGGGGCCGATGCGGGCGGCCGTGCTCGCCGAGCTGTTCGGGCTCGAGCCCGGCGAAGAAGGTAACGCGGAAGAAGTTGTCGAACCCCCTGCAACCGAGGCATCGTCGCCGCAAAAGGCACAGGCGTGACCGACCAGAGCCAAGACCGTCTCGTGATCGCGACCCGCGGCAGCGCCCTCGCGTTGTGGCAAGCCAACCACGTCAAGGCAAAGATCGCCGCGCTCGCGCCGGAGGTCCTGATCGAGCTACTCGTCTTGAAGACGCAGGGCGACATCATCCAGGACGTCCCGCTCGCGAAGGTCGGCGGCAAGGGTCTGTTCGTGAAGGAGATCGAGCAGGCGCTCGTCGACGGCAAGGCCGACCTCGCCGTGCACTCGATGAAGGACATGCCGGCCGAGCTCGCACCCGGGCTCGGCATCGCCGCGATCTCGGCGCGCGAGACGCCGTGGGACGCGCTGTGCGCCCGCGCGCCGGTCACCGTCGATACGCTGCCGAAGGGCGCGAAGGTCGGCACGTCGTCGATGCGCCGCCAGTGCCAGCTGCTCGCGCGCCGCCCCGACCTCCAGATCGAGATGCTCCGCGGCAACGTCCCGACCCGGATCCAGAAGCTCGACGACGGCAAGTACGACGCGGTCGTGCTCGCGGCCGCCGGCCTCACGCGCCTCGGCATGGCCGCTCGGATCACGCAGCTGCTCCCGCTCGAGCTCTCGATCCCCGCGTGCGCGCAGGGCGTGCTCGGCATCGAGACACGCCTCGGGGACATGATGGTCCACCAGCTCGCCGCCGCGGCGATGCACGACGAGCTCGGCGCGGCCGCCGTCACCGCCGAGCGCGCGTTCCTGCTCCGCATGGGCGGCAGCTGCCAGACGCCGCTCGCCGCGCACGCGATCGATCGCGACGACGGCGGCATCCGGCTCGTCGGCATGTGCGGCATGCCCGATGGCTCGAAGATCCTCCGCGCCGAGGTGGGTGGCTCGCGCGACGACGCCCAGCTCATCGGCGAGAGGCTCGCCGACGATCTGCTCGCGCAGGGCGCCGCCGAGATCCTCGCCGCGACGAAGTAGGCGTCCTACGCGCCGGCGAGCTTCTTCACGTAGCGCGGCGCCTGCATATTCGCTTATCGAAGTGGCGCGGCATCACCGACGAGATTTTTTGCACCTACATGCGGCGCCACCTACGATCATTTTTGCTGTGATCAACATGCGCGCAACCTGTGTCCTCTTCGCGAGTGTCGTCGGCTGCGCCACACCGGCCTCGGTGCTCCGCGATGACAACCGTCGGCTGAGTCAATCGGTCACCGAGCTGCGCGCGGATCGCCGCACGCAGGAGCGCAAGCTGCGCGATCTCGAGCATCAGCTCGCGATGGTGAAGGAGAAGACGGTCGCCCCGGACATGCCGCAGCTGCCGGTCGAGGTGCTCGCGCCGGCTCGCAGCAGCGCCGCGTCGGCAACCGATCAGCGCGTCGTCGCGGTCGCCGACGATGGCACCGAGATCATCTACGAAGGCGATGCGGCGCTCGGCAAGGCCGCCACGCTCGACGACGATCCGCCGGCTCCACCGGCACGCCGGCCGATCTCGATCCCGCCGAGCGTGCGTGCACCTGATCCGGTGATCACGAGCGCGACCGATCACCTCGAGGTCACGCGTCACGTACCACCGGTGACCTCCGCGGCACGCCGCCGCACACAGGTGCGCGTCGATCACGATGCCGTCCCGGCGAACGATGGCCCTGCGATCGAGTATCGCGCCGCGGTCGAGCTCGTGAAGGCGGGCAAGCACGACGAGGCGGTCGCCGCGCTGCGTGCGTTCTTGAAGGCATATCCGCGTCACGACTACGCGGATAACGCGCAGTACTGGCTCGGTGAATCGTTCTACGCCCAGAAGGACTACACCCATGCGCTCGGAGAATTCCGCGCTACGATCGAGACCTACCCGCGCGGAAACAAGGTGCCCGATGCGTTGCTCAAGGTGGGATACTGCTACGGCGCGCTCGGTCAGGCCGAGAAAGCGCGCGCGGTCCTGGAGCAAGTCGTGAACCTCTATCCGAAGTCCGAGCCCGCGGCCCTCGCCACGAAGCGGCTGGAGACCCCGTGAAGCGCGCTGTCATCGTCGCCACTCTGTTCATGCCCGCGCTCGCGAGCGCGCAGGTGCCCGTCTATCCGAACGCGACCGGGCCGCAGGCGCCCGTCGATCTCGATCCCGGCCAGAGGGGCACGCAGGCACCACCGCCGCCGCCGGCGCCGAAGCAATCTCCGAATGTCGTGGTGGTGAAGCCCGACGGCAGCGTCACGTATCCCGGAGCGGGCGAGCCCGCGCCGACCGGTTACTTCATCGACAGCGGCGGCAACGTCGCGCCCGAGGGCGCGGAGGTGCACGCGGGGCCGGTGCCGGAGCTCCACGTCGTTCGCAGCGGCGACACGCTGTGGGACATCTGCTGGTACTACTTCAACGACCCGTGGCAGTGGCCGAAGGTGTGGTCGTACAACCCGCAGATCACGAACCCGCACTGGATCTATCCCGGTGACCTCGTGCGCCTGCTGCCGCGCGGCATGTTCGCCGAGCAGCCCGATGCCAGGGAGCCCGAGAAGGGCGGCGACGTGAAGCCCGTCGAGCACCTGCCACCGCCGCAGAAGAAGCTCGAGGTCGGACTCAAGCAGACCGCGTTCGTCGAGAAGAGCGATCTCGATCAGTCGATCACGATCGATGGCGCGGTCGACGAGAAGACGCTGCTCGGCGCCGGTGACTCGGTGTACCTGACGTATCCGTCGAACAAGCCGCCGCAGGTCGGGCAGCGCTACTCGATCTACAAGCCCGGCAACGAGGTGAAGAACAACGGCAAGGATGTCGGCGCGTACGTGCACATCCTCGGCACGCTCGAGGTCGTGAGCGTCAAGCAGGACAAGCGCGCGCGCGGCGTGATCACGGAATCGAATCAGGAGATCGAGCGCGGCCAGAAGGTCGGCCCGCTGGTGAAGACGTTCAAGAACGTGCCGCCGGTCGCGCCGAAGGTCGACGCGCAAGGCACGATCGTCGCGATGCTCGCGCACGATCAGCTGATCGGATACGGCGAGGTGGTGTTCATCGATCTCGGCGCGGCGTCGGGGATCGAGGTCGGCAACCGGATGCTCGTCGTACGGCGCGGTGATGCACTGCCGCAGAAGGCGCGCGACATGGCCGGTCAGGACGATCGGCGCTTCCCGGCACGTGGGCTCGGCGAGGTCGTGGTCGTCGAGGTCGGCGACAAGATCTCGGTCGGGCTGGTGACGCTTTCGGTCCAGGAGATGGGCGTGGGCGACCTGGTGCTGATGCAGGCGTCCGGCAAGTAGGGCCGCACCTATATAGATGTAGGGCGTTCGCGCAACTCGCTGGAATCGCTTGTTTCAGATCCGCCGCACTTGACGCGGCAGGCTCAGGTGGCTAATTCCATTGCCCCTGTGACCATCGTTCTCCAGCCGGGACAGCTCCCCAGTCGCCTCACCACGGTGGGCTGGAAGGACCCGATCCACATCCGCGGCACTCTGACCGACGGTCCGGCGGTGGCGATCGTGGGAGCTCGGGCCGCGACGACCGTCGCGATGCGACGGGCCCACGCGATCGCTCGCCACCTGGCCGGTCGCCAGATCGCGGTGGTGTCGGGCGGTGCGCTCGGCATCGACGGTGCGGCGCATCGCGGTGCGCTCGCCGGTGGCGGGCCCACGACCGTGGTGCTCGGGTCCGGCGTCGACGTCGCATATCCGGATCGTCACGCGCATCTGTTTCGACAGATCCTCGGCAGCGGCGGCGCGCTCGTCAGCATGCTGCCGGACGGCACGCATCCGACGCGCTACACGTTCCTGAAACGCAACCCACTGATCGCGGCGCTCGCCGATGTGGTGATCGTCGTCGAAGCAGACGTGCGATCGGGTTCGCTGTCGACGGCACGCGCCGCGACGCAGCTCGGTCGCGTCCTGGCGGCGTGGCCGGGGAGCCGCGGTTGCGATCGGTTGATCGCACGTGGTGCGGCAGTCGTCGAGCGTGTCGAGGACGTGGACCTCGCGCTCGCCGGCACGCCGAGATTTGTCGAGCCCGTCGTGCTCGATCCCGAAACGACACTCGTGCGCGATGCGATCGCGGCGGGTGCGTGCGGAGTCGACGCGATCGTGGAGCACACCAGCTTGTCGGTGCGGCACGTGCTACGTGCCTTAGCGAGGTTGCCGTGAGTAAGAAGAAGACGAAGTCGAAGGCCAAGGCGCACGCCAAGGTAACGGGATCACCGAAGGCACCTCCTGCGAAGCCGGTGGCTGCGCCGAAAGCGGTGAAGGCCGCGGCGAAGCCGCCGAAGGCGTCGAAGGCACCGAAGGCGATCGACGACAAGACCATCGACAAGCCGCTCGCCGTCCCGGCGAAGGCCGCGGCCCCTTCGAAGAAGGGCGCGAAGCCCGCGAAGGCCTCGAAGAAGTCCAAGCAGCCCGAGGTCGAGGAAGAAGAGCCGCCACCACCGCGCAAGCCCAAGAAGGTGAAGCCGGGCTCGGCGCTCGTCGTGGTCGAGTCGCCGGCGAAGGCGCGCACGATCAACAAGTACCTCGGCGCGAACTACATCGTGAAGGCATCCGTCGGCCACGTGCGTGACCTGCCGAAGTCGAAGATCGGCGTCGACATCGAGCAAGGCACGTTCGAGCCGGTCTACGAGGTCATCGAGGGCAAGAAGAAGGTCCTCGGCGAGATCCGCAAGGCCGCCCGCGAAGTCGAGACCGTGTACCTCGCCTCCGATCCGGATCGCGAAGGTGAAGCGATCGCGTGGCACATCGCCGAAGAGATCAAGGGCGAGAACAAGAACCTCCGCCGCGTGCTCATCAACGAGATCACGAAGAAGGGCGTCACCGCGGCGATCGCGAACCCGCTCGAGATCGACATGAACAAGACCGACGCGCAGCAAGCGCGCCGGATCCTCGACCGGCTCGTCGGCTACAAGATCAGCCCGATCCTGTGGAACAAGGTCCAGCGCGGCCTGTCCGCCGGGCGCGTGCAGTCGGTGGCCGTGCGTCTGGTGTGCGAACGCGACGAGGAGATCAAGGCGTTCATCCCCGAGGAGTACTGGTCGGTCGACATCACGGCACATGGCCCGGTGCCGCCGCCGTTCGAGGCGCGCATCTGGCGCTGGAACGGCGAGAAGGCCGAGCCGAAGACCGCCGAGCAGGCGAACGCGATCGCGGCCGAGCTCGCCGCCGGTCCCGCGGCCGTGTCGTCGGTCGAGAAGAAGGAGCGGCGCAAGAAGCCGCAGGCGCCGTTCATCACGTCGCGCCTCCAGCAGGATGCCGCGCGCAAGCTGCGCTACTCCGCGAAGCGCACGATGGCGCTCGCGCAGCGGCTCTACGAGGGTGTGGAGCTCGGCGATGAAGGCCCGACGGGTCTCATCACCTATATGCGTACCGACTCGACGCGTGTCTCCGACGACGCGATGACCGCGGTCCGCGCCCACATCACCGAGACGTACGGCGCCGATTATCTGCCGCCCGAGCCGAACACGTATGGCAACAAGGAGCGCGCGCAGGATGCCCACGAGGCGATCCGGCCGACGCTGCTCGAGTGGCCACCCGACCGCGTGGCGACCGCGCTCGCGGAGCACCCCGAGGGCACCGAGCTGGTGAAGCTGTACACGCTGATCTGGCAGCGCTTCGTGGCGTCGCAGATGGTGCCGGCGGTGTACGACGCGACCACGGTCGATATCGATCGCGGCGCGGCGCAGCTTCGGTCGACCGGCCAGGTCATGAAGTTCGCGGGCTACACGAA
>Ga0326726_10003164_pt1 | contig 15114 bp, 13 predicted proteins | sample MHFenrmetagenome_2_FD_207603 | JGI IMG/M metagenome (GOLD analysis project Ga0326726, IMG submission 207603) | Lab enriched peat soil microbial communities from Michigan Hollow, Ithaca, NY, United States - MHF15MN | ecosystem: Environmental > Terrestrial > Soil > Wetlands > Peat | place: USA...
GCACGCGCTCGATCGACACCACCGAGTCGGCGAGTTGCGCCAGCAGCGCGCACTGATAGCCGCAACCGGTGCCGATCTCGAGCACCTTGCCCAGGCCGCCGCGCGCGCGCGCCGCCGAGCCTGCGAGCAGCAACGAGATCATGCGCGCCACCACCGACGGCTTGGAGATCGTCTGGCCGTGGCCGATCGGCAGGCTGGTGTCTTCGTACGCCTGCGCCACCAGGGCGGTATCGATGAACACGTGGCGCGGCACCGCCCGCAGGGCCTGCAACAGGCCCTCGTGGCGGATGCCCTGGGCGTGCAGGCGCTGCGCCATGCTCGTTCGCACGTGAGCCGAGTCGAGACCGACACCACTGGGTGCCGAACGGGCCCGAGCATCGAGCGCGGCTTCGCGCAACGGGCGCTGCGGCCGCAGCGCATCGCCCGAGCGACGCGATGTCGCAGTCGACACCTTGGCCAGCGGCAACGGAAAGGCCGAGCCGCGGCGCCTTTCGGTCATCGAGCCCCCTCGGTCCTACGGATCGTCGCCCAGGGTTGCGCAGGAGCCCCTTGGTGGCTCCAGGGGAGCGAGCGCCCGTCGCGAGACGCGCCGCCGGGCGCTCGTGCCGTCCGCGCCCGCGCAGGCGGGCTCGCAGCCGCGGCAGCCACCCTTTGCAGCGGCCATGCGGCGCTCACGGCGCCGTCACCAACGTCCGACGCCAATCGGCCAGCGCCGCATGGTCGGTGAGGTCCACCTGCAGCGGCGTGATCGACACCAGGCCCTGGCCAGCGGCGTAGAAGTCGGTGCCTTCGCCCGCCTCGCGCGCGCTGCCGGCCGGGCCGATCCAGTAGATGGTCTCGCCGCGCGGATTGACTTGACGGATCACCGGCTCGCTCGCGTGGCGGCGGCCCAGCCGCGTGACCACACGCGGCAGCTGCGGCGCATCGGCGCGGTTGGGGATGTTGACGTTGAGCAGCCACGGCGCGCTGCGCTCGCGCAGCGTCGGCAACACCCGTTCGATCACATCGCGCGCGGTGCGGGCCGCCGCGTCGAGGTGCTGCCAGCCCTTGTCGACCTGCGAGAACGCGATCGCCGGGACGCCGAACAGAAAACCTTCCATCGCCGCGGCCACCGTACCCGAGTACAGCGTGTCGTCGCCCATGTTCGCGCCGTTGTTGATGCCCGAGACCACGAGGTCGGGCCGCTGCTCGAGCAAGCCGGTGAGCGCCACGTGCACGCAGTCCGACGGCGTGCCGTTGACGACGCGAAAGCCCCGCTGCGCCGCGCCGTCGGCGACGAATACGTTGAGCGGCCGGTTCAGCGTCAGCGCGTTGGAGGTGCCGCTGGCATTGCTCTCAGGCGCCACGACGTCGATGTCGCCGAGCCCTCGGCAGGCCTGCACCAGTGCCGCGATTCCCGGGGCAAGGTAGCCGTCGTCGTTGGCGATCAGGATTCGCATGTCAGGCCTGGATTGTAGGCAGCGCCATCGGCGACCCGGTGCGTATCATGCCGCCACCCAGGAGAACGAGCATGCACGCTTGGCTTTGCGAGCAACCCGTCGGCGTCGAGGCGCTGCAATGGAAAGAGCTGCCCACACCGGAGCCCGGGCCCAAGCAGGTGCGCGTCGCGATCCGCGCCGCGAGCTTGAACTTTCCCGACATCCTGATCGTGCAGAACAAGTACCAGTTCAAGCCCGAGCCGCCGTTCGTGCCGGGATCGGAGTTTGCCGGCGTGGTCGAAGCGGTGGGATCCGAAGTCGAGAACCTGAAGGCGGGCAACCCGGTGGTCGTGATCGGCGGCACCGGCGGCTTCGGCACCCACGCCGTGGTCGACGCCAATCGGGCGCAACTGCTGCCGCCCGGCTTTCCGTTCGAAGACGGGGCGGCGTTCGCCTTCACATATGGGACTTCGTACCATGCGCTGATCGACCGCGCGGCGTTGCGCGCCGGCGAAACGGTGTTCGTGCTCGGCGCCGCCGGCGGCGTGGGCACCGCGGCGCTGCAGATCGCCAAGGCGGCCGGCGCGCGCGTGATCGCCGGCGTGTCGAGCCAGCGCAAGTGCGAGCTGTGCCTCAAGCTCGGTGCCGACGCGGCGATCAACTACGCCAGCGAGAACCTGCGCGAGGCGCTGAAGCAGCACACCGAGGGCAAGGGGCCCGACGTCATCTACGACCCGGTGGGCGGCGACCTCGCCGAGCCGAGCTTCCGCTCGATTGCCTGGCGCGGCCGCTACCTGGTGGTGGGCTTCGCGCAAGGCGGCATCCCGGCGCTGCCGCTGAACCTGATGCTGCTCAAGGGCGCTTCGGTGGTCGGCGTGTTCTGGGGCGACTTCGTGCGCCGCGAACCCGCGGCCGCCGCCCAGCATATGCAGGCGTTGGCGCAGTGGTACGCGCGAGGCCTGGTCAAGCCGGTGATCGACCAGGTGCTGCCGATGGCCAAACTTCACCAGGCCTACGCGCGCATGGCCTCGCGCGAGGCGATGGGCAAGATCGTGATGGTCAACGCGTAAGCCGCGGTGAGTGTCCCTCTTGCAGGGGACGCGACCGCGCGTCGCACGGGCCCAACTGCGCTACGATCCCCTGCACGAACGAAGCAACGGACATGGCGGTCAAGGTCCTCATCGTCGAAGACAACCCGGTGGCGCGCAGCTTCCTGTGCCGCGTCGTGCGCGAGAGCTTCAGCGACACACTGACGATCACCGAGGCCGGTGACCTCGAGAACGCGCGCCGCCAGATCAACCTGACCGGCGGTGCGCAGGGCCTGCACGGCGTCGACCCGTTCCGGCTGGTGCTGGTGGACCTCGAATTGCCGGACGGCAACGGCATGGAGTTGTTGGCCGAGCTGTCGCAATACCCGGCCACCAAGATCGTCACCACGCTGTACTCCGACGACGACCATCTGTTCCCGGCGCTGCAGCGCGGCGCCGATGGCTACCTGCTGAAGGAAGACCGCTTCGAGGTGCTGGTCGAGGAGCTGCAAAAGATCGTTCGCGGCCAGCCGCCGTTGTCGCCGGCGATCGCGCGGCGCCTGCTCAATCATTTTCGCGACAGCCAGCGCGGTGACCTGCACGCCGCCGACTCCGGCTTCAGCCGCCCGGCCGACCTGGTGACGACGAGCCGTCCGGTGCCGATCGAGAAGACGCCCGACCACGAGCGGCTCACGCCGCGCGAAAACGAGGTGCTCACCTACCTGAGCAAGGGCTTCACGATCAAGGAGATCGCCAACCTGATGGGCATCAAGTGGTTCACCGTCAACGACCACATCAAGTCCATCTACAAGAAGCTCAACGTGTCCAGCCGCGCCGAGGCCGCGGTGCTGGCCACCAAGCAGGGCCTGGTGTGACGTGTCCGCCGCGCGCGACGCGGGCCTGACCCCGGCGTCGGCGCTGGCGGTCGACAGCGGCGCCACACACGATTCGAGCAGCGGCTTCGCCAGCACCGGCATCGATCCATCGCTGGTGGCGTCGGCGCACGACGCCGGCGAGAGCGGGATCGTCGCGGGCCGCTGGCTCGGCTGGCGCCGGCGCGCGCTGGTGGGGCTGGCGCTGCTCGGTTGCGTCGGCCTGTTCGCGCTGTTGCGCGCACTGTCGGCGGCGCCGCACATCGATGCCGGCTGGCGCACCAATGCCAACGGCCAAATGGTGCTGGCCAGCGCCGGCGACGCCAACCTGCGCGCCCACGTCGGCGAAACCCTGGTCGGCGTGCTGGCGGCCGACGGGCGGCTGCTGCCGCCCGACGTGTTGCTGGCGCGCCGTTCGCCGCGCTGGGTCGTCGACGACGCGCTGCGCAGCCAGCAGCTGGCCGACGGCGCCGCCTATTCCAGCGCGCTGCGCGAAGGCTCGCTGCGCTTGAAGCTGGCCGAGTCGGCCGCGCCGGTCGAGGTGCGCACGGTGCCGCGCGGCTACTCGGGCCTGGGCTCGATGTTCTGGCTGATGACCGCCCTGGCGCTGGTGTTCTACCTGATCGGCGCAGTGGTCGTGCTGGTACGCCCAGATGAGCGCAACCTGCTGTTCGGATTGACTGCGCTGGCGCAGACCACGCACCTGCTGCTGATCGGGCTGGATACGCTGCCGGGGTTCGACTTGCCCGCCAGGCTGGCGCCGCTGGACTTGTGGTGGCGCGTGTCGTGCGACGTGATCACCGGTGCGGCCACGCTGCATGCGCTGAGCGTGCATCCGTTGCGCTTGCCGTTCCAGGGGCTGATCGCCGTCGCCTCGTGGGCGGTGGGCATCGGCTTCATCGTCACGGTGGCGTTCAACCCGATCCCGGGGTTGTGGTGGTGGGTGCAGGCGTTGCAGCTGAGTTACTTTGCAGCCGCCTGGCTGGCCCTCACCTGGTCGTATCGACTGATGCCGCACCCGATGGCCATCGTGATGCGGCGCCTCAGCCTGGCGGTGCTGTCGATCCTGCTGCTGCTCACGCTGACGGTGGCGTTGTCGCGCGGCAATGCCGACGTGCAGCAGTTCGCCGGCGGCCCGGGCTCGCTGATCTGGTATGTGTTCCAGGCCTCGGCGCTGATGCTGGTGCCGTTCCTGTCGCGCTCGCAGCAGGTGATGCGCGAGTTCACGCTGCTGGCGGGCATCAGCGCAGTGGCGACCTCGCTCGACCTGCTGTTCGTCGCGGTGTTCGCGCTCGGCCAGTTCACGTCGCACACGCTGGCGCTGTTCCTGGCGCTCGGCCTGTACGCCGGCGCCCGCCAGTGGATGCTCAACCTGCTGATGGGCAGCAACATGCTGACCACCGAGCGCATGTTCGAGAGCCTGTACCGCATCGCGCGCGAGATCGAGACCGCCGGCGGCGACAACACCGAGCACTTCGCGCGGCTGCTGCGCGAACTGTTCGAACCGCTGGAGCTGTCGCACACCACGCGCAGCGCCAGCGGCGCACGCGTGGTCGGCGACGGCTCGACGCTGCTGGTGCCGCTGCCGCGCCTGCCCGGGATCCCCGAGGAGCTGCAGCCGCGCGGCTCGCTGGTGCTGCGCTTCGCGCGCCGTGGCCGCCGCTTGTTCACGCGCGAGGACGCGCGCCTGACCGACCGCGTGATCGAGCAGATGGTGCGCGCGGTCGCGTTCGACCGCGCGGTCGAGCAGGGCCGCAACGAGGAGCGTGCGCGCATCGCCCAGGACCTGCACGACGACATCGGCGCGCGCCTGCTGACGCTGATGTACAAGGCGCAGAGCCCCGAGATGGAGGACTACGTCCGCCACACGCTGCAGGATCTGAAAACGTTGACGCGCGGGCTGGCCGCATCGTCGCACCTGCTGTCGCACGCCAGCGCCGAGTGGAAGGCCGACATCGCGCAGCGGCTCGATGCGGCGCACTGCGAGCTCGACTGGTCGTTCGAGTTCGACCGCGACATCAACCTGAGCGTGGTGCAGTGGTCGGCGTTGACGCGCATGCTGCGCGAGCTGATCAACAACGTGATCGCCCACGCGCGCGCCACGCGGGTGGAGGTGTCGGCGCATTACGAACGCGGCCGCTTCGCGCTGCACGTGAGCGACGACGGCGCCGGCCGCAGGCCCGAGACCTGGGCCCACGGCCTCGGCCTGGGCGGCATCCGCAAACGCGTCAAGCTGCTCGGCGGCGAGGTGCACTGGCGAGAGAACGGCACGCGCGGCATCAGCTGCGAGATCCGCGTGCCCGAGCTCGGCGAGCGGCCTTGACGGCCGCGCCGGAAGGCGGCTGTGCAGGCGCCTGAAGCCCGCGAGTCCAAACGGCGCGCACGAGATCTTGTCGGCGTTGTCCGACACGACGATGCGCCACGCTCCGATCGCTGTCGGGCTGCCAGCTGGCTATCGTGCGTTTAGCCGCCAGCCCTGGCGGTACCGACACAAAGGAGCTGACATGCAAGACTTTCGCCATACCCAGGTCTTTCGAATGCGACCGCTTGCCGCTGTGGCCGCCCTGTTGGCCGCCGCGGCCTTGGCCGCATGCGACAAGCCGGCCTCGCCACCAACCGCCGATCAGAAAATGGACGGTGCGACCACGCGCATCGAACAGAAGGCCAACGAGATCAAGGACGGTGTGAAGACCGCCGCTGCCGACATGGCACAGGCCGCCGAGCGCGGCACCAGCGAAGTGGTCGACAAGGTCAAGGACGCCACGATCACCACTGCGGTGAACGCCAGGATCGCGCAAGACCCGAAGCTGAGCGTCATGCGCATCAACGTCGACACGGTCAACGGCCGCGTGCTGTTGCGCGGCACGGCACCCGACGCGGGCGCGAGCGAACGTGCGCGGCAGCTGGCCGCCGGCGTCGAAGGCGTGGTCGCCGTCGACAACCAACTGGTGATCGCCAGCAAGGGCTGACACCCGGCTCAAGCGCACGGTTCGTTGGCGCGCCAAATCACACCCCGAAAGGCAACCCCATGCAAATCCGCCACATCCTTGCCGCGGCCGTGGCCGCGGTCGCCCTCCTCAGCGCCGCCGGTTGCGCCGTGACGCGCAGTCAGGAGACCGTCGGCAACTACGTTGACGACACCACCATCACGACCCGCGTCAAGGCCAAGTTCGCCGAAGACAAGACCGTCAGCGCGATGGCCATCAAGGTCGAGACCCTGCGCGGCACGGTGCAGCTGTCCGGCTTCGCCAAGTCGCTGGACGAGAAGATGTCGGCCGAGCGGCTGGCCCGCAGCGTGGCCGGCGTGAGCTCGGTCAGAAACGACATCGTGGTGCAGGGCTGAACGAGGCTGAGATGACCTGAACGCGTCCTGCAATGCCGTCTTGCGCGACCCCGCGCCAGACAGCGGACGGCCCGCCGCGGCGGGCCGTCCTCAGGCGCGAGCGAAACCGCGCTTGCTCTTGCCGGCGGCGCCCGCGACCTCGGGCGGCGGCTGACTCTGATCTGCCAGGTTCTCCAGGATCGGACATTCGGGCCGATCGTCGCCGTGGCAGCAATGCACCAGGTGTTCGAGCGTTGCCTTCATGGCCAACAACTCCTGCGCTTTTTGCTCGAGATCGTGGATGTGCGCCTGCGCGAGGGCCTTCACCTGCCGGCTCGGGCGCCTGCGGTTCTGCCACAGGCCAACCAGCTTTCCGATCTCCGGGATCGAGAACCCGAGATCTCGCGCGTGCCGAATGAAGCGAAGGGTGTGCACCTCGCTCGCAGCGTATTGGCGGTAGCCCGACTCGCTGCGACGGGGCGCGGCCAGCAGGCCCACGTCCTCGTAGTGCCGGATCATCTTGGCCGACACGCCGGTGGCATGGGCCGCTTCGCCGATGTTCATCCATTCCATGGGTGAGTCTCCTGACACGCAGGCCACACCGACGGTGTGTCTCAAACCCTGTGCCGCCTTCATCGCAGAAGCGCTGGCGCGCTTGCGCCGGGTCGACACGCCATGGGATCGTTGGGGTGGCTGATGGGACTCGAACCCACGACAACCAGAATCACAATCTGGGACTCTACCAACTGAGCTACAGCCACCGCAGCGACGCAAATTATAGCGGCCGGGCCCTGCGCGGGCCCGCGCTGCGGTCGGGTGTGTTCAGCGCGACGTGTCGCTGGGCGCGGGCTCGGTCAAGCTGGTGCTGCGCACCTCGGCCTTGTAGCGCTGCTTCAGTGCCTCCAGATACGCACGCGTTTCGGCGGACGACCAGGCCTGGCCATACTGCTCGCGCGACGGCCCGTCATCGAGCGATTCGCGCGGCAGCACGGCATCGATGCGCGCGACGACGTAGCCCGCTTCGCCGAGATCCACGCCCACTGCCGCCGGCAGCTTGCCGGCATCGGCGCGCAGCACCGCGTCGACCACCGCGGTGGGCATGTTCTGCCGCTGTTGGCGCGACAGCGTGGTCTTATCGGGCAGCTCGGTGGCACTCGACGCCTTGACCTGTGCCAGCTTGGCCTCGCCGTCGGCGCGCGCCAATTCGGCGGCGCGCGCGGCGACCACGCGCTCGCGCACACGCTCGCGCACCTCGGCCAGCGGCAGCGTGTGCGCCGCCTGGTATTGCGTGACGTGCGCAGCGGCCAATAGATTGGGGCCGACTTCGATCGCATCGGTGTTGTTGCGCTTGTTGCGAACGTTGTCGTTGCCGAACACCGCGTCGAGCAGCTTGGCGGAGGCCAACGCGCCGCTGGCACCGGCGGCGGGCTGGCGCTGCACCGTCGCGCTGCGCCTTTCGAGCTTGAACTTGTCGATCGCGGGCTGCAGGCTGTCGGCCTGCTCGTACACGGTGTTGGTGAAGGCCTCGGCCTTCTCGGCCCAGTCTTTGGCCGCCTGCTGCTTGCCGACTTCGTCGACGATCGACGCGCGCACCGAGTCGAACGTCTTGATCTCGCCGCCGCGGACCGCCTCGAGCTTGACCACGTGGAAACCGAACTCGCTTTCCACCAGCGGCCCGATCTCGCCCGGCTTCAACGCGAACACCGCGTCTTCGAGCGCCTTGGACACCATGGCGCCGCGCGCCGACCAATCGAGGTCGCCGCCCTGCGGCGCCGACCCGCTGTCGTCGGAATTCTTCTTGGCCAGCTCGGCGAACGAGCCCGGCGACTTGCGCACCTCGGCCAGCAGCGCCTCGGCGCGCGCCCTGGCCTTCTTCTTGTCGTCGGCCGATGCGTCCTTGTCGGCGGCGATCAGGATGTGGCGTGCGCGGCGCTCCTGCGCGACCGTGTAGCGCCCCTGGTTCTCCATGTAGTACTTGTGCAGCTGCTCCTCGGGCAGCGTGATGCCCTTCTTCAGCGCCTCGATGTCGAGCACCACGTAGTCGATGGTCGCCTGCTCGGGTGCGGTGAACTCCGATTGGTGTGCCTTGTGGTACGCCTCGAGCTCGGCGTCGCTAGGTGTCACCTTGGCGCTGTAGGCCTTGGCATCGAAGCGCTGGTAGGCGATGGTGCGGCGCTGGAACAGCGCGTCGAGCGCGCTGCCGGACACGCCGGCCGGCGCGATGCCCGACTGCGACACGCCGCGCAGCACCTGCTGCATGCCCATCTCCTGGCGCAACTGGGCGACGAACATCTCGCTGGTCATGCCCTGCGCCTGCACCATCGGCTGGTTGAGGCTGCCGTCGGGATTGCGAAACGCGGCGAACTGCGGATCCTCGAGAAAGATGCGGCGCAGGCGCTCGTCGCCCACCGTGAGGTTCTCCTTGTACGCCGCCGCCAGCAGCAGCCGCTCGTTGACCAGCGTCTCGAGCGTCTCGCGCCGCGTGTTCGGGTTGTCGAACAGCTTGACATCGACGTTGGGCAGTTGCCGGCGCAACCGCTCCACCTGGCGCTGATGCGCCTGATCGAACTCGGCGCGGGTGATGGCATGACCGTCGACCTTGGCCACCGTGGCCGCGCCGCCGCCCATGAAGCGCGAATAACCCTGGATGCCGAAGAACACGAACGACGGAAAGATCAGCAGCACCAGCATGAACTGCAGGAGCTTGGTGTGCGTGCGGACGAATTCGAGCATGATGGTGTGGATGGCGCGTGGACGGCCGCTGCGTCACCGTACAGGGTTGAGGCCTCGATTCGTTCAGTGGCCGCACGAGCGCTGCACGCCTCGCTGCCTGCGCCAAGGCGCCGCGATTCTAGAGCCTGTCGGCCCCTGATCGGCTGTGGTGGGTGCTGACGGGTTCGAACCGCCGACCTACGCCTTGTAAGGGCGCCGCTCTACCAGCTGAGCTAAGCACCCGCTCGTCACTCAGTTGACCGCATCCTTGAGTGCCTTGCCCGGGCGGAACTTCGGCACCTTGGCCGCCTTGATCTTGATGGCAGCGCCAGTGCGCGGATTGCGGCCGCTGCGGGCCGCGCGTTTGCTGACCGCGAAGGTACCGAAGCCGACGATCGACACGTTGCCGCTCTTTTTCAAGGTCGACTTCACGCCGCCGATCAAGGCCTCCAGCGCGCGCGTGGCGGCCGCTTTGGAGATGTCGGCTTGTTTGGCGATGTGTTCGATCAGCTCGGACTTGTTCACGAAGGTACCCCCTCTCGTAGAGTGTCTCGAAGAATTGGTTTGGTCGGGCGCGATGGGTGGGACGGATTACAACGACGGCCCCAGGTGGTGTCAAGCGTGGCCCGGGGAATTCTAGGCGGATCGTTTGCCGCAGGGGGCGTGTTTGCGCATGGTGTCACCCCGCTTGACAACGGGCTGTCACAACCCTACCCGCGCCGCACCAGGAACACGCCGGCGGCGCACAGCGCCATGCCCAACACCATGCTAGGCGTGATCGCCTCGCCAAAGCCGAGCCACGCCATCAGCGCGGTGCACGGCGGCACCAGGTACAGCAGGCTTGTCACCTCGGTGGCAGCGCCGCGCTGGATCAGCAGGTACAGCAGCGAACTGCCGCCCAGCGTCAGCGCGAGCACCGACCATGCCATCGCGGTGCCCAACTGGACATTCCAATGCATCGTCTCGTGCTCGAGCAACGCCAACGGCAGGGTCACCAACAGCGCGGCGATCAGTTGCACCAGATTGGCCGTGCGCACGTCCACTGGTGCGACGAAACGTTTCTGATACAGCGTGCCCACGGTGATCGACAGCAGCGCGCCGACGGCCAGCGCCAGCGTCGCGGCGTCGATCTCGCCGCCTTGCATGCGGCGCCACAACACCAGCGTGAGTCCTGCCAATCCCAACCACAGGCCGATCCACTGGTGCGCCGTGACGCGGTGCGCTGCGCGCCACGACAACCAAGTGGCCGTGAGCACCGGTTGCAGGCACACGATCAACGCGGTCAAGCCGGCGGGCATGCCGGCCTTCACCGCGGCCCACACACCACCGAGATAGCCCGCATGCTGCAGCGTGCCCAGCACCGCGAGGTGCAACCATTGGGTGCGGCCGCGCGGCCACGACACGCCGCGCGCAAGCGCGATCCAGGCACCGATGGCCACGATCGACAGGGCGTAGCGCCAGGCCAGAAAACCCATCGGCGGCGCGTGCGGCATGCCCAGCCGGGCGACCACGAACCCGGTGCTCCAGATCAACACGAACACGGCCGGCATGGCGCGCAGCCATGCCGTGTCACGAGGGCCGGTCATTTGGCCCGTGCGCGGATCTCTGGCAGCGCCTTGCGCAGGTAGTACACCATCGACCAGATCGTCAGCACCGCGGCCACGTAGATCAGCACGGTGCCCCACAGGCGCGTGTCGATCCACACGAACAGGCGGCCGTCGAACAGCAGGAACGGAATCGCCACCATCTGCGTGACGGTCTTGACCTTGCCCAGCATGTGCACCGCCACGCTGCGCGAGGCGCCGATCTGCGCCATCCACTCGCGCAGCGCCGAGATCGCGATCTCGCGCCCGATGATGACCAGTGCGACCAGCGTGTCGACGCGGTGCAGCCAGACAAGGATCAACAGCGACGCGCAGACCAGGAACTTGTCGGCCACCGGGTCCAGAAAGGCGCCAAACGACGACACCTGGTTCAAGCGCCGTGCCAGCCAGCCGTCGAGCCAGTCGGTCAGCGCGAAGACGATGAACATCGCGGTGGCCACGACGTTGCGCGTGGCCTCGTCGAACGGCAGGTGGAAGACGCCGGCGATCAGCGGAATCGCCGCGATGCGCGCCCAGGTCAACAGCGTCGGCAGCGTGAGAAACATCGCGGCATTGTGCCTGTTGCGCTCACGACGATGTTTCGAGCACAACGTCTTGCGCCACTCCAGTGGCGCATCCCCCAGTGGACACCGAAGATCCGGCTCTGCCGGTCCCCCGGTGTCGCCCCCTCGAGGGGGAGGCGGCCACTAGGCCGATTCGGGGGTGGTCAATCCAACGAGCGCGGCTTGAAGCGCCGGTCGTCGTTGAACAGGAAAGCCTCGCTGAAGCGCCACGGTTTGGGCAGCCGCGTCACGTCGCCGAACGGCCCGGCGCGACGCACTGCGTCGATCGCGATGCGCGTCGTGTCCTTGGCCTGCGACGGTTCGCGCATCACGTTGACGCTGCGCACGCTGCCGTCGCCATTGAGTTCCACCTCCAGCACCGGGATCGCGAGCAGCGGCTCCTGCACCGCGCCGGTATGGGTCGTCTGCGGATTGGCCGCCACGATGCGCCTGGCGGCCTGCGTGCGGTACTCCTCCCAGTTGCGCGCCGTCGACGACACCACGGCGGTTGGCGCCGCGGCGGCGGCTGACGGGCTCGCAGGTGTGCGCTGCGCCGGCGGCGGCAACGGTGTCGAGCAACCGATCAGCGACGCCATAGCCGCGGCCACCATGACGAGCCGCAGGTCGCGAAGGGGAAGGTCAATGCAGCACACGATAGATCTCCTCGGCCAATTCACGCGAAATCCCGTCGACTCCGGCCAGATCGTCGACGCTCGCCGCGGTCACGCCACGCACGCCACCGAAGCGCTGCAGCAGTCTCGCGCGTTTCTTGGGCCCCACACCGGCGATGTCCTCGAGCCGGCTGCCGCCGGTGCGCACCTTTGCACGCCGCGCCCGCATGCCGGTGATGGCGAAGCGGTGCGCCTCGTCGCGAATCTGCGCCACCAGCATCAGCGCCGCCGAGTCGTGCGGCAGTTGCAGCTTGGGACGACCGTCGGCAAACACCAGTTCTTCCAGCCCGACCTTGCGGCCCTCGCCCTTCTCGACGCCAACGATCAACGAGCGGTCGAGCCCCAATTCCTCGAACACTTCGCGCGCCACGGCCACCTGGCCGCGCCCGCCGTCGATCAGCACCAGGCCCGGCAGCTTACCGCGCGCGCCGCCGGCATCGCCGTCGGCCTGTTCGGCCAGCTTGGTGTAGCGGCGCGTCAGCACCTGGCGCATCGCGGCGTAGTCGTCGCCGGCGGTGATGCCTTCGACGTTGAAGCGGCGGTAGTCGGCGTTGCGCATCGCATGGTTTTGATAGACCACGCACGATGCCTGCGTCGCTTCGCCCGCCGTGTGACTGACGTCGAAACACTCGATGCGAAACGTGTCGATGTCGTCCACCGCCAGATCAAGCGCCTCGACCAGCGCGCGCGTGCGCTCGCGCTGCGACCCCTCCTCGGCCAGCAGGCGCGCCAGTGCGATCTCGGCGCCTTTGATCGCCATCTCGAGCCAGATGCGCCGCTGCTCGCGCGGCTGGTGCTGTGCCATCATCTTGACGCCGCACTGCTCGGACAGCGCCTGCAGCAGCCGCGGATCCAACGCATGGCTGGTCACCAGCGAAGGCGGCGGCGGACTCGCCAGATAGTGCTGCGCGACGAAGGCTTCCAGCACATGCTGCTCGGCGCTGCGCGGCGCTTCGTCGCCTTCGTCGTCGGGCCAGGCGCTGTCGGCGCCATGCGCTGGAAAGTAGGCGCGATCACCGAGGTGGCGGCTGCCGCGCACCATCGCCAGGTTGACGCAGGCGCGGCCGCCTTGCAGCTTGACGGCCAGGATGTCGACGTCGCGATCGCGCGCCGACAGGCTGCTCTGGTCCACCGACTGCTGGTGTAGCACCCGCGACAGCGCGCCGATCTGGTCGCGCACCGTGGCGGCGCGCTCGAACTCCAGCGCATCGGACATCGCCATCATGCGCCCTTGCAGGGCCTGCATCACCGCATCGGTCTCGCCGAGCAGAAAGGCCTCGGCGTCGGCGACGTCGCGCGCATAGTCGGCCTCGCCGATGAAACCCACGCACGGCGCCGTGCAGCGCTGGATCTGGTACAGCAGGCATGGCCGCGAGCGGTGCGCGAACACCGTGTCCTCGCAGGTGCGCAGCCGGAACACCTTCTGCAGCAGCTGGATCGTCTCCTTCACCGCCCAGGCGCCCGGGTACGGGCCGAAGTACTTGTGCTTGCGGTCCACGCTGCCGCGGTAGTACGCCATGCGCGGGAATTGGTGCGACACCAGCCTCAGATACGGGTAGCTCTTGTCGTCGCGAAACAGGATGTTGAAGCGCGGCGCCAGCGCCTTGATCAGGTTGTTCTCGAGCAGCAGCGCCTCGGCTTCGCTGCGCACCACCGTGGTCTGCAGGCGCACGATGCGCCCCACCATCACGCCGATGCGCGTGCCATCGAGGTCCTTGTGGAAGTAGCTCGAGACGCGTTTCTTCAGGTTGCGCGCCTTGCCAACGTACAGCACCTGGTCTGCTGCATCGAAGAACCGATACACGCCCGGCAGCGACGGCAACGCCGCCACTTCGGCGAGCAGCGTCTCGCGTGCAGGGTCAGTCAGGTTCTCGCCCATCGGGCGCCGATTATCGGTGTCGCGCCACGACAATGCGCCTTGTGCACTGGGACCTCTTTTGCCGCGTGATCGACAACCTCGGCGATGCCGGCGTGTGCTGGCGGCTGGCTGCCGACTTGGCCGCGCGCGGCGAATCGGTGCGCCTGGTGATCGACGATGTGGGCCCGCTGCGACGCATCGCACCCGAGGGCGCGCCGCGCGTCGAGATCCACCCCTGGCGCGAAGACGTCCACCTGCCGGCCACTTGCGACGTGGTGATCGAGGCCTTCGGCTGCGACCCGCCCGTGCGCTACGTCGAGCAGATGGCGCGGTCGGCCCGGCAGCCCTGCTGGATCAACCTCGAGTACCTGAGCGCCGAGTCGACTGCCGCTCGCTCGCACGGCCTGCCTTCGCCGCAGCTCGGCGGCCCTGGACGGGGCCTGACCAAGTGGTTCTTCTATCCCGGCTTCAGCGCCGACACGGGCGGCTTGTTGCGCGAACCCGGCCTGCTGCGCGCGCGCGACGCCTTCGAGCGCGATCCTTGGCTGCGCGCGATCGGATGCGCGCGGCGCCCCGACGAGCGGGTGGTGGTGCTGTTCTGCTACCAACACCCGGGCCTCGGCGCCTGGCTTGCAGCGATGTCGAACCAACCGACGCTGCTGCTGGTGCCGCAGGGCCCCGCGCAATCCATCGTGAGCCGGAGCCTCGGGCCCTCGTTGCGCTTGCATACGCTGCGCGCCGTGGCGCTCGATTGGCTGGCGCAGAGCCAATTCGACCGCCTGCTGTGGAGTGCCGATGGCAGCGTCGTGCGCGGCGAAGACTCGCTGGTGCGCGCGTTGTGGGCCGGTGTGCCGTTCGTCTGGCAGCTGTACCCGCAGCGCGACGGCGCGCACCGCGTCAAGCTGCAGGCCTTTCTCGAGCGCTGGCACGACGACAGCGGCGCCGCGTTGCCCGCCGGCGTGGCCGATGCGTTTGCCTGGTGGAATGCCGGCGCGAACGCCGCCGCCGCTGTGCCGCCATGGCCCGCGGCGGCACCCTGGCGCAAGGCGCTGCTCGGCTGGCGTGAACAACTGGTGCGGCAGTCCGA
>Ga0326726_10003165_pt1 | contig 15106 bp, 12 predicted proteins | sample MHFenrmetagenome_2_FD_207603 | JGI IMG/M metagenome (GOLD analysis project Ga0326726, IMG submission 207603) | Lab enriched peat soil microbial communities from Michigan Hollow, Ithaca, NY, United States - MHF15MN | ecosystem: Environmental > Terrestrial > Soil > Wetlands > Peat | place: USA...
CGAAAAATAAACCTTATAATGCGGCAAGCCCCCCGGCTGGGACCCATGATATGACCGAGGCCGCTGCCACCGACCGCAAACGGCATCTGCAGGAATTGTCGATTTTCCATGAAGTGGCCAAGGCCCTGACTTCCTCGCTTAACCTGGATTCCATTCTGCAGACGATCATGGAAAAGGTGGCCGAATACTTCCGGCCCGACACCTGGTCGCTGCTGATGGTGGACGAGGCCGCCGAGGAGCTATATTTCGCCATCGCCGTGGGCGACGCCGCCGACGCGCTGCGCACCGTGCGCCTGAAGATGGGCGAAGGTATCGCCGGATGGGTGGCCAAGCACGGCGAGCCGCTTATCGTTCCCGACGTTTACACCGATCCCCGGTTTGCCAAGCGCATTGACGATTACACCAAGTGGCAGACGCACTCCATTATCTGCATTCCGCTGAAGGCCAAGCACCGGGTGCTGGCGGTGATCCAGTTGATCAATGTGCCGATGTCGGGCTTCAGCGACAACGAGATGTTCTTTCTGAAGGCCATCTGCGACTACGCCGCCATCGCCATCGATAACGCGCGCGCCGTGGAGCGCATCCAGGAACTGACCATCACCGACGATTGCACCGGCCTGTACAACGCGCGCCATCTGTATAAGACGCTGGAGTCGGAGGTGTATCGCTCGGCGCGCTTCGGATACGAGTTCACGGTCCTGTTCATTGATCTGGACCACTTCAAGCAGGTGAACGATACCCACGGGCACCTGGTGGGAAGCAAGCTGCTGGCGGAGATCGGCTTCACCATCAAGTCGCACCTGCGGCTGATTGACTACGCCTTCCGCTACGGCGGAGACGAATTTGTCGTGCTGTTGCCGCAGACCGGGAAAGACTCGGGCCTGATCGTGGCCCGACGGTTGCTGGATTCCTTCCGCAAGAGCACGCTGCTGAAAGACGATGGTTTGAACCTCAATATTCGCGCTTCCATTGGGCTGGCCTCGTATCCGGAGGACGCCAAGAGCGCGCACGAGATCATCCGCCAGGCCGACGAGATGATGTACGAAGTCAAGAACCGCAGCCGCGACAACATCGCCATCGCGCAGCAAGGGCTGATGAAGTAGCCCGCCAGCTCACGCTCGCTGACATCCCGCTCCCGTGGCATTTCATCAGCGGCGGCTGGATTAGCCCGGCTTCTTGGGAGTCGGCTTCCGCGCCGGGGTCGGCGGCGTCCGGGTCGGTTTGGCGGGCTCACGGTCCTTTTTCACTTGCTCGGCCAGCTTTTGCGCCTCCATCTCGAAAGCAGCCATGACGGCGTTGACGCCGAGCTGCTCGGCGTCGGCCGCCAGCGGCGCTTGCTTCAACTCCGGTAGCGGTTTGCCAACGCGATAGAGAGTCATGGCGAGCAGCGCCTGGTATTTGTTCTTGTCCAGCGAGACACCGCGCATTATGGCGGGCAGTACTACGCCACCCGAGCCCGGTTCTTTTAGCTGGCTGGCATCGGTGTAGAGAATGTAGTCGCAATCCTTCGACTTCGCTTCCACAGCGATGGCGGTGTCTGCCTCGGAATCGAGGGGGACCGCCTCCATTTGCCGCTGCGAGACCTCGCTCATCAGATTGATACGGAGATTCTCGGTGGGCAGATTTTGCTGGGTCGAGTCCTTGACCTTCACCACGCCGACGCGTACCACGCCGCTAGACTTGGCGGGCGCCGCCGGGACAGGCACCGGCGCGGGGGCCGCGGGAGAGGGCGGAGGTTCAGGCTTGGTTGCCGCCGCCGGGGCGGCCGCAGTTGACGGCGGCCTCGGAACTCCACCCATGATTCCCGCGCCGATGCTGCTGACGTTGAGCAGTTCCTGGTAGCTGCTGACGATTTTGCATCCCGCCGGCATTTCAAAGAGCGAAGCATCGAGGGGGGCGCTGGTCAGCTCCACGACCTCCGAGACCGTGGTAAAGCTGTGTCCCTCGGCTTGCATGGTGGTGGTCTGCTTCAGCGGATAGCCGGGGAAGCCGCCGCCGGTGCGCTTGAAGCGCACCGTGTCCTGGCAGCCGGGACGACCGCCGGAACGCGAAGGCGGCGCCGTCATGCCCATCGAGCACGACAAGGCCGGCGCGATGTCCGCATACCAACCGTCGCTCTCGGTGTGCATGCTGGTCTTGGCGCAGGCGTCGGCGCTGGACTCGGCGTTCATCGTGGTCTTGATATGGCGCGCGTTGAGCCCGAGCATCTTCTGGCGTTCGCCGGTGTCTGCCGTGTTGACGGTGAATGTGATCGTTCCCCCCTTGTGGCTGGTTCCGGATGCGGCGCCAGGAACAGCAGCGGCTTCCGTGCCGGATTCTTCGCCCAGCGGCATCACCATACAGGTGTTTGCCTGCGGGTTGATGGTGATGATGCGCTTCTGGTCACATTGAGTGAGGGTCACGAAAGCGAATCCGATGCCCATGGCTGCGCTCTCGGTCCGCTCGCGGGCGCCCTTGATGTACACCGTGCTCTCGGTGCTGTGGCCCATGACGGTGTGACGTGTCTTGATTTTGGAATCGGCCAAAGCAAGAAGGGACAACAGAAACACGAGTGCGACAACTCTGCGCATGAAGACCTCCGATGCTTGGTGCGGAGGTGATTCTAACGCAGGCTCTCGGCTGTAGGGCCTCACAGATCCGGCCTGAAGATGAGCGCCTCGCTTTAGTAACTGACTCTTACGCCTCACCGAAATGACGCTGCACCACAATCAGTGCAAATTTGAGACAAGTGATAAGTCCTGTTATCACTCGTCATCCGTGGAACTTGGCCGAAAATCGGCTTAAGATGCTGAGAAGCTCCGCCGGAGGGGGGAGTCTTATGAGCAAGAGATGCGGTCTTAGGTTAGCGCTTTCAGTAGCAGTATTGTTTATTGTATCCCCGGCCTTCGGTCAGGGGGCCGAATTTACCAGATGCGAGCCGGATACCTGCATAAGCAAAGTCCTGTACTTGCCCAACTTCTCCAAGCCGTACGAATTACAGGACGTGGTAAACATGTTTCGCGCAATCTTGGAGATGACGTATGTTACTCCGAATCAGTCCGAGCACGCCATCTCGCTCCGAGGCACTGCTGAGCAACTCGCCATCGCCGAAAAGCTTGTCAGTGTTTTGGAGAGCTTAAGATCGTCCGGCGGCCGTAATCGATCTTCAGTTCTCGTTTATCAGCCGGAACCTGCCGTGTCGGAGAGAGCTTCAGAACAGTCCACCGCGGCAGCACCCACGGTTCGCTGCAAACTGACTACCTGCTTCATTAAGGCTCTGTACCTGCCCGACTTCTCGATAGTCCAGCTTCAAGATGCCCTCAACAAGTTGCGTTCGGAAGTGCATATAGCACGCATTATCATAAGCCCGTCCAGTCACGCCATCGTGCTTCAAGGTGCTTCGGAACAGCTCGCCCTTGCCGAAAGGCTGACAAAGGAATAGTTCACGCAGGACACACAGGGCCTGACCCGGATAGTTGTCGATAAAGCGGTTTACCGTAAGTTACGGGTTGCCGCTGGCGAACAAACGGCGCAAACTTACGTGAAGGCTGTTATCAGCTACTTGACAAGAACTATGGGCGTTAAGAGATTGTGGAAAGTCACCTTTTGCGCCCCTGAGAAGACCAAAATAATCCAACCGAACGGAAGGAGACCCTCGGCGCAATGCATTGCGCCGAGGGTTTTTGGGTCGTTAATCGCCATAGGCGGCGTCTGCTCGCCGCGTCGGCGCCACGCGCGCGCTTCCGACCGGCAGGATCATCGGCACCTCGAGGCGGTATTGTTCGTAGCGGGCGCCGTGGATGCGGATCAGGTCGCGCTCCTCGAACTGAATCGCCACCAGGATGTACCCCGTGGTCGCCACCGCGAACAGCAGGTGCGCTGCCGTCATCGTCGGCGTTGCCCAGAACACCATCAGCCAACCCAGGTAAAGCGGATGCCGGACGTATCGGTAGAAGAGCGGCGTCCGAAACACCAGTTGGGTATACGGCCGCTTCCGCAGATACAGCCACACCTGGCGGAGCCCGAAAAGGTCGAAATGGTTGATGAGCAACGTGGAAACGAACACCAATCCCCAACCCAGCCCGAACATGCCGGTAATCAGGCTGCGCAGCACTGGCGAGCTCACCTTCCACAGCACGATTCCCATGGGTTGCCAGAACGCGAACATCAGTATCAGTGCCAGGCTGCTGAAGAGCACGTACGTGCTGCGCTCCACCGGTGGCGGCACGATCCGCGTCCACGCATCCTTGAACCACTTCCGCGCCATGATGCTGTGTTGCAGCGCGAACAGCATCAGCAGCGCGAAGTTGATGATCAGCGCCCGTCCCAGGGGCGTCACGGCGGCCGAGTCGAGCGAATTCGGAACGTACAAGTTGCCGATGAACCCGATCGCGTAGACGAAGGTCGCGAAAAAAACGAGGTAGCATGCCACCCCGTAGACGAAGGCAAACAGTCGTTTCATCTTGAGCCATCCTCCTGAGGCCATGGGAATGGAAACTTGCGGCCTCGCTGAATGTGAGTCGTGATTCTTGTCCGAGTTTCAATAAGTGGAAAATGCCTTGCCCCGTCGTCCGGTCGGGTTTGCTTAGAGTCCAATAGTGTCTTCGGCGATGATGGACGTTCCTTTCAGAAGTGCTGAAGGTCGTGGAGCTGGAGAGCGCCTTCTCCTACAACGCCAAATTGTCGCGGCCGTGTTTTGCCGGTGACCGCGATAGGACGAGTTCTGCGTGCCGTTGCTACGGCGCGCGGTTGCGTGCTTTCTGAGATCAAAAAAATCTGAAGCACCGAACTCAACCCGGTGGTCTCCACAGCCTCACGGACTCGCTTTGAGAGATTCGCCAGAAGAATCGTTCGGTTTTCGTTCCTTGCCCAGCGTTCCAAAGCGGCCAGGGCTCCCAATCCGGCCGCGTCAATCGCGTTCACCCCATTGAGGTCAATCAGAAAATGACGCGTGTCCTTGGCCATTACTGCCTTTAAGAGGGTGTTGACTCCGTCTCCGTAAACAATTCGACCTGAGCAGCGCAGAATAGTGACTAGCGGCGATTCCTGAACTTCCAACTTGAGCACGCGACCTCCATAAATTCTCACTGCTGGTTAGATCGTGCAGCGCAAGAATCGATGTCAAAGGTTGGTCGCGGCCATGTAAATCTAAAGTGACAATTCGGTAACGCCCAAGCAGGGAAAACAGCAGGTAGTGTTCGGGCCTGAAATCCCCAGACCTTCCAAGCGGATACGCGGCAACCGACACACGCGGTCCATCTTCGGGCCTAACTTGTCTGAAGCCCTGTTCACGCCACTTGCACGACTTCGTGCTAGTCTGTCGCACTAGGTTCGTGAAGCGGTGTTTCGATGAAAACCCGCATCCTGCTGGTTGATGACGAACTTGCCATTCTTCTCACGTTGAAAGCACTTCTGGAGATGAACGGGTTTGAAGTGGATACCGCCGCCTCGGCGCGGGGGGCGCTGCAGAAGATGGAAAATGGTGTCTTTCACCTTGTGATCACTGGCATGCACATGGAGACGGAGACCTCGGGCTTCGATGTGATTAGGGCTGCACGCCAGCAGTCCTACGCTCCGGCACTCGCAATCCTCACGGCCGCCTCGTGCCCAGACTGGAAGAGCAGCGGTGCGCAAAAGCTGTTCGTCAAGCCTGTGAAGATTGCAGACTTGCTGCGGGGAATTGAAGAACTGCTGGACATGCAAAAAGAACGGTAAGGCGTTCTGATATCGCCCCGGCGGCGCTGCTCGTAGTTGACTGGCGTGAAATCGGCTTCACGCAAGTTTCGCTTGGCCGCTGGCGAAGAAACGGCGCACACTTACGGTAAGCCCTGTTCACGCCAGCTACCGCAAGCGGAACGCCATTGGAGGGGCGCTGCCCTACCGCACAGGTTAGCCCTCCGGTTTAGGCCACATGGGGAATTGGCATTGCACCATCCGTGACGCACAATTCAATCGGCGTGGTGGGTTCTTCTGCAACTCGGGAGCTGCCCGGAGAATTTGGACGATGCGAAAAACCTTTGGAGTATGTGCCACGCAACTCGTTTCTTGCCCCTGACAACGATTAACTGCGAGGTCTTATGAAACGAAGCCACCTCACGCTTTGCTTCGTTGCTTTTGCCTTAGCGGTCTGTAATGCCGCACGCGCCGACATTGTCTACATCTTCAACTTGTCGGGAATCGGGAATCAAATACCAATCACGTCGTATTCGTTTAGTAACCCTGATCTCAGCGTTACCCGCCTAACCGATGAGTTCACCCCGAAGCTGAGCGAGGCAGTCAGCTCTGGGAAGCACTTCAGTACCGGCAGCCTCGACACATACGACACCTCGTTTTCAGCGACAACCCCGATTACGTCGTTGGAGATGACCGAAATCACCTTGACGAGTATCCAGTTCAGCGGCGGCGGAACAACATTTCCTACTGAAACCATCGAGTTGAGCTACGGATCCTTAACGTTGGTGAGCAACGCGGTCCCCGAACCATCCAGCCTGTTGCTGCTCGGCAGCGGATTGGTCGGGCTGGCTGGCATGATTCGCCGCAAGCTGAAACGGTAGCAAAGGATTCGATGTGGACGAGCCGCCACGCGTGGGTGGCTTTCCTTTTTGCGGTTTACTTGGATAACTTCCGATAAATCCCCTTCACGTACGTTACGAGTTTGCACTGTTCATGGTGCAACACCGTAAGTTACGATATGCCCTGTTCACGCCAATTGAGCGGACGCATAGTGCCGCTGAGGACAGCCGATGCACTTGGCGCGGTTTTGGCTCAAACTCGCCGTCATTGGGGCAATCTGTTTCTGGACTCCCGATGTGGTCGTTCATTCGGTCCGGCGGCTTATTCATGACGGTAAGCGCAACTTTTGCAGGCGGCGGGTTTGCAGGTCCAGGTGGATTCAGGGAAACGGCGCTTGTGATACTGCTCTCGTTATTGCCGCCCTATACTTTCATAATGGCGACTTATGACAGCACTCTGTTTGCCTTGCTGCTCGCTACTGTCACAACGGCCGTTGTCGCCGTCCTGCTCAATGCACCACCAGTCGCGAAGAGCCCAACCAGCCCTGCTGTTTGGGAATGATTAGTGATAAATCCCCATATCGTTCGTTTCAGGTCGGCTGCCCCCCGCTAAATTCGGGCAAATGTGGGAGATGAAGCAGAGTTGAAGTGCGATCTAACCGTGCGGACGCTCCACCAGGTTAAACCACCGTCGCGAAGAGCTCATCAGCGCGAACATCCTGCACCTGCGCTCCTACCCACTGGTTCGCTCCATGCCGTCCCGACAAACGCATTTTCAAATAATTGTCGGTGAGCGCCTCGGTGAAGTGCTCATTTCCCTGGCTCAGGGTGATGGCCGGAAGTTCGCGGCCAATGAAGGATTGCATGAACTCGCGTTTCTTCGCCGCCGCCAGCTCGCGCAAAATGCGATTCCGCTCGCGCGCCACCCGTACCGGCACCTGATTCGGCATCGCGGCGGAACGCGTTCCCGGACGCGAGGAGTAGGTGAAGACGTGCAGGTAGGTGAAAGGCAGATCTTCGATCATGCGGCGGGTTTCCGCAAAATCGGAATCGGTCTCGCCGGGAAAACCGACCATGACGTCGGCGCCAATGGCTGCTGTCGGCATGGCCGCGCGGATGCGGCGGATCTTTTCGGCGTAATGCCACGGCCGGTACTTGCGGTGCATGGCGCGCAGCACGCGGTCGCTGCCCGACTGCATGGGGACATGAGCGTGCTTGGCGATGCGCTCGCAGCCGGCGAGCAGTTCGATCAGTTCGTTGGTCCAGTCCATGGGTTCGACCGAGCTGATGCGGAGCTTCTCCAAGTCCGTGCGCTCGATGATGGCGCGCACCAGGTTGGGGAAACGGTCGGGCTTTTCGAAGTCGCGGCCCCAACGCCCGAGATTGATTCCGGAGATCACCACCTCGCGGAATCCGGCGCCGGTCAAAGCGCCGACTTGCGCCAGAACTTGCTCCAGCGGCAGGGACCGGCTGGCGCCGCGGACCGAGGGGATAATGCAAAAGGAACAGCGGTTGTCGCAGCCGTCCTGCACCTTCAAATTGGGACGAGTCTTTTCGGCGCCGCCGTCGAAGACGGGCGCGGCCAGCAGTTCGGTGTGCGCGAAGATGTCACCAACGATGACTTGCGCCGAAGCTGTAGCCCGGTCGCCCTCGACCGCAAGAATCGTCTCCACCGGAACAAATCCCGGTGCCCCGCAGATTACGTCAGCCACCCTTTGTTTGTGCGAGTTTCCGACCACCCAGGTCACGCCCGGCAGAGCCGCCAATTCTTCCGGGGCGCGCTGCGCATAGCAGCCGGTGACTAAAATTTTGCACTCCGGGTTGCCGCGATGGATGCGCCGGATGGCCGCCCGCACGTCCTGGTCGGCGGAGGAGGTGACGGTGCAGGTATTGAGGACGACAACTTGCGCCGCATCGGCCCGAGTGGCGCGCTCGAAGCCGCGTTCGCGAAGCTGGTGTTCGAGGGCGGCGCCATCCGCCTGGGTGGCGCGACATCCGAAGTTTGCGAGATAAAAGTTCGACACGGATGTTATTATACCGGGCAGGATTTCACCTGCCGACGACAGCTACTTGCAACTAACGCTAGCGTTCGTGCATCTCAGTCTTCGGCAGAGTACCTTGTCCGTGGGGGACAAATCCATGAAACGCCGCATCCTGTTGGTGGATGACGAACTGGCCATTCTGCTTACGCTCAAGGCCATCCTGGAGATGAACGGCTTCGAGGTGGAGACTGCGGCGTCGGCGCATGAAGCCGAAAAGAAGCTGGACGCTGGCGTGTTCCAGATGGTCATCACCGACATGCGGATGGAGACCGAAACCGCGGGCTATGACGTGATCCGCGCCGCCAAACAGAAGTCGTACAACCCCGCGACTTCCATCCTGACCGCCTATCCGTCCTTGGGCAGCGACTGGAAGAGCAGGGGCGCGCAATCGCTGCTGGTGAAGCCGGTCAACACCCAGGACTTGCTGCGGCAGATCGAGGCCCTGTTGATCTCGCACGAAGACCAGAAGCGCGCCGCCACCGCGCCGAACAGATCCGCTTCGCCCGTGCCCTTGACGCGCAATGCGGTCAAGCGGGCCAGCTAGGCTGGGCCAAATTTTTCCTGGAATATTGAGGGTGGAATAGATGCTTGCGCGGGCGCAAAAGTGTCCGGGCACACCTCTGCCGATCCGGACACACATCGGTGTGGTCCTACTCGGCTGGCCCGGCTAGAGACTGGTCAAAAGGTCAGGCGCTTGCGGCCGAAGTCCGCTTCGACTGAAAGCACTCCCGGCAAAATACCGGTCGTCCCTGTGTCGGTTTAAACGGCACCGTGGTCTCTTTTCCGCATTGCGAACAGACTGTCCGGGTCTCCACCTTGGGATAGCTGCCGGGTGTCGCCGTTCCCAGCATGCTGGCGCGCTTTGCCTTGCACGGCTTGCAACGTTTCGGTTCGTTTTTGAACTGCTTGTCGTGGAAGAACAACTGCTCCCCCGCGGTGAACACGAACTCGGCGCCGCAGTCGATGCACTTCAGAATCTTGTCCTGGAATTCCATTGGAAACTTGCTCCCTTCAGGGTCCCCGATTCCGTGCGCCTCTTCACGGAAACGGGCTGTAGCCCCCCATTCCGGCCCGTCATCCACCGGTATGGGTATTGCTGGTACTTGGCCCGGCCGCCAGGTTCGACGGCTGTGAATCCGGTATGACTCCCAACTGATATGAATGCGACTGATACGCCTCCCGCCCGGCTACGGCGGGACATAAAAAGAACGGGCCGCCAGGGGGATCGATCAGCGGCCCGTGTTCCTTGATTATTCTTGCTCCTTGCGCGCCTTCTTACGGCTGCGCTTGCGTGCTAACGCTTCCTTCGCGCGCTTCTTTTCGCCCGGCTTGAGATAGAAGGAGTGCCGCTTGACCTCCTTGATGATGTCCTCCTGCTGGACCTTACGCTTGAATCGGCGCAACGCGTTCTCTAACGATTCGCCTTCCTGAATGCGCACTTCCGCCAAACTCGAAACACCCCCAAACCCGTCCAGTTGGACCAAGGTAGTTATCCCAAGCTTTAAGGTTCAAAGTCAAGCAGGAAGTCACTTCCCGCGGTGTCAAAATGAAACCGAAGAAAAGCAATTAGCCGGCTGGGTGTTTAGCAATTGGTTAGTACGACAGCGCCCTAGAACAGGTGCAGGTCATGATGCACCGGTGGCGGGCGGGCCGCACGTCTTCCTTTCTTTTCCTTTCGTTTCCCGGGCTGCAGCCGCGGTGCACTCATGAATTACGCGCGCTCTGCGGGTTTCTTCGCGCATACGCAGCAGCGCTTGCGCCGCAATTCGCGGTTCAACACGCAATTTACGCCGTTCGATGCTGCCAACGCGCAGGATTGCGCGCCAGCGTGCGTTAATTGCTAGAGAACTGGTGAGCACAAAAACATTGCGGCGAACCGGACCGCTCTGCTACTTTGGAGAAGAGAAAAATCTCAGTTCCTGCGGTCCGTTCCCGCCCATAACGCCTATCGCCACCAGGAGGATCATTTGTCAGCCAAGAATCAGTTTTTGTTCACGTCGGAATCAGTCACCGAGGGTCATCCGGACAAGATAGCCGACCAGATTTCCGACGCCATCCTGGACGCCTGTTTGGAGCAGGATCCTTACAGCCGCGTGGCCTGCGAGACCCTCACCGCCACCGGCTTGGTGGTCATCGCCGGCGAGATTACGACCACGGCGTACGTGGATTTCCAGACGCTGGTGCGCGGCGTGGTTGCCTCCATCGGCTACGACAACGCGCTCTACGGCTTCGATTCCAACACCTGCGCGGTGATCTCCAGCATTAACAAGCAGTCGGGCGATATCGCCATGGGCGTGGACAGCGGCGGGGCCGGCGACCAGGGCATGATGTTCGGCTACGCTACCAACGAAACCCCCGAACTGATGCCGACCCCAATCTCTCTCGCCCACAAGCTCTGCCGCAAGCTCTCCGAAGTGCGCAAGAAAGGCACCCTGCCCTACTTGCGTCCGGACGGCAAATCGCAGGTCACGGTGGAATACGATGAGCGAATGAGGCCGGTGCGCGTGGACGCCGTCGTCGTTTCTACGCAGCATGCGGAAACCATTACCACTGAAGAACTCCGCGCTGACATTCTTAGGTACATCATCCAGGCCACCATTCCCGCCCATCTGCTCGACGCCGACACCAAGTACCACATCAATCCCACGGGACGTTTTGTGATTGGCGGTCCCATGGGCGACACCGGCCTGACCGGACGCAAGATCATCGTGGACACCTACGGGGGCATGGGACGTCACGGGGGCGGCGCCTTCAGCGGCAAAGACCCGACCAAGGTGGACCGCTCGGCCGCCTACATGGCGCGCTACATCGCCAAAAACATCGTGGCCGCCGGACTCGCCGATCGCTGCGAAGTGCAGCTGGCCTACGCCATCGGCGTGGCGGAACCGGTGAGCGTGCTGGTGGAGACCTTCGGGACAGGAAAGATCGCGCCGGAAAAGCTGGCGCAATTGATTCGCGCAAATTTCCAACTGACGCCACGCGGCATCATTGACTCGCTGCAACTGCGCCGTCCCATTTATCGCAAGACCGCTGCCTACGGGCACTTCGGACGCGACGACCAGGACTTCACCTGGGAAGCGACCGACAAGGCCAAAGCGCTGCGCGAGCAGGCCGCGGGAACGGCGAATAGCGCCGTACAAGTCGCCAGAAAATAACGGAAGTTTCACGTTCAGATTGGAGTTTTAGCGGTAAGTTCGTGCTCGAAACTGAAACTGAAACTCGAGACTGTTTAGGAGCTTATGTCAACCACACCTGCACACGTCCTAGGCGACGTCAAGAACATGGATCAGGCGGACCTGGGGAAGAAACGAATTGACTGGGCGAACCAGTCGATGAAGGTCCTGCAAGTCATCCGCAAAGATTTCATCAAGAACCAGCCGCTGAAGGGCGTGCGCATCGCAGCCTGCCTGCATGTGACCGCCGAAACCGCGAATCTGGCGATCACGCTGCGCGACGGTGGCGCCGACGTCGTTTTGTGCGCGTCCAACCCGCTCTCTACCCAGGACGACGTCGCCGCCTGCCTGGTGCGCGATTACAACGTGCCGGTGTTCGCCATCAAGGGCGAGGATCACGGGACGTACTACCAGCACATCATGGCGGCGCTGGATCACAAGCCGCATCTGAGCATGGATGATGGCGCCGACCTGGTCACCACCGCCCTCACCAAGCGCACCGACGTGCTGGACGGCCTTTACGGCGGAACGGAAGAAACCACGACCGGCGTGATCCGGCTGCGCGCCATGGCCAAGGAAGGCGTGCTGCGCTACCCGATCATCGCGGTCAACGACGCTGACACCAAGCACCTGTTCGACAACCGCTACGGCACCGGGCAGTCCACCATCGACGGCATCATCCGCTCCACCAATTTCCTGCTCGCCGGATCGAAGTTCGTGGTCGCCGGCTACGGCTGGTGCGGACGCGGGCTGGCCAGCCGGGCGCGCGGTCAGGGCGCGGAGGTGATCGTCACGGAAGTGGATCCGACGCGCGCGCTGGAAGCCGTGATGGACGGTTTCCGCGTGATGTCGATGCTGGAAGCGGCCAAACTCGGCGACGTCTTCTGCACCGTCACCGGCAACAAGAGCGTGATCCGCGGCGAGCATTACGAAGTCATGAAGGACGGCGCCATCCTCAGCAACTCTGGGCATTTCAACGTCGAGCTTGACATTCCGGCGCTGGAAAGAATGTCGTCGTCCAAGCGCACCACGCGCAACTTCGTCGAGGAGTACTCGCTGAAGGACGGTCGCAAGATCAACCTGCTGGGCGAAGGCCGTCTGATCAACCTGGCTGCCGCCGAGGGGCATCCGGCTTCGGTGATGGACATGAGCTTCGCCGACCAGGCACTGTCGGTGGAGTACCTGGTGAAAAATCACATGACCCTGGAGAAGAAAGTCTACCCCGTGCCGGCCGAACTCGACCGCCGCGTCGCCAAGCTGAAGTTGGAGTCCATGGGAATCAAGATCGACCGCCTGACTCCGGAGCAGGAAGAGTATTTGGCGAGCTGGAGCGAAGGAACGTAGTCTTCAGTCGTCAGTCTTCAGTCCTCAGGAAAAGAATGACGTGTAGCCCGGCCCGCCCGCGGCCAGGGCTTTTCGTTCAGGAATGTGGGCCCCGGCGGCGTCGCCGGGGCCGCACGCAACCACCGCCGGACTCACGGCTGCGCCGGGTGCCCTCGCCCGGCGCGACTAATCGCTAATCGCGGACCCCACCCGGATAATCGCGTTCCTCAGCTTCGGGTGCTCGTGCATCAAGCGCAGGTAACCCCATTCTTCTTCCGCCATCTTGGCGCGAATCACCTGCACCAGCTTTGACTTTTCCCCCGGCGTCCAGGTGCGCAGGTCGGTCGCTATGTTCAACGCCAGCGCAAAATTGCTGAAGGCATAGCGCTCGTCCGGCATCCAATCCTCCAACGCGACGTTAAGCGCGCGGGCCAGTTGCTCCTCGCACGCTTTGCGGAACGCCTCGACATCGCCGCCATCGCGAGCCATCTGCCGCAGCACCGCCATGCCGAGATTCCGCGCACGGAAGCGGTCCCAATCGCCGCGTGGCGTGCCCGGCATTTCGCAGAACACGTGTCCGGCGGCAAGCTTGCGCAGGGTGCGCGCCGGCGTCCGATAGCGCGGATTGGCGGCGATCTTCGTTTCTTCCGCTTCCACCAGCGCCGCCAGTTCCGGCCGCCCGGGACGGAAGCCGAGCTTGCGATAAAACCAGAATGCGCCGGACTCGATCGCTTCCTCGTTGTCGTCGCCGAGTTGATACGGGTACACGGAAATGCAATCCATGCCGAGCAGTTGCCGCAGCGCGCGCAGCACTTGGGCGTACACCCATCCGGTTTCGCCTTCGCGAAAGGCGTAGAAGGTGTTGAAGCCGAATTCCATCCAGTCGGCGAGCGCGATCGCTTCCAGGTAATTGATGGGCACACCGTTTTTCAGCGTGAGCCCGCAACAGTAGGCGCGCAGCGGAAAGCGGCGCTCGGGCGGAAGTCCCCAGAGAAAAATCTGTGTGCCGCGTCCGGCGTCGGCGACATACACCGGTGGGACGCCGAACGTCATGCCATAAAGCCCGCGATAGCGCACGGTGAGCACCTCGCGTCCCATGTTGACGATCCCCATGCTTTCGCGGAAAGAAAGCGTTTCCAGCTTCTGCTGCGACGAGAGTTCGCGGACGAGCGAGACGTCGCCGCGGCGAATCAGGGGCGCGTCATGATGGAAGATGGAGCTCACCCCGCGCCGCGCCAAAGTGCGGCTGGCCGGCGATTGGCCAAGATGCCAACGGACGGGCAATTCCAGCGATTCGTAGAGCTCCGCTTTGGCCCGCTCGGGAAGCGGAAGCGAGGCGAAGCGGCTCAGCAGCCACGCCAGTTCGGGTTGGTTGCCGCGTGCCGCCTCCAGCCAATCACGATAGGGTACGTCGGGTTCAACGAAGCCATCTTCATCGAGCAGCGGCATGAACCGTGGCCAGGTGTTGGCCAGGCGGGCGGAGTTGATCGCCGAATTCCAGGAGATTTCAACGTCTTGCGGATAAGCGTGCACCAGCCAGGTGGCGATTTCGTAGGGGAAGGAGTCAACGATTTCGATGCCGGCGATGCCGGCGACCGATTCCTCGTCGAAGGCAGACATGTCGGCGCCTGCCGCGCGTAGTTCCTCCACGCGTTGGTGGATGGTCGAGAGCAGTTGGTCGCATCGGCGCGCCACGCCCATGGCTTGCGGATACGCGCGTAGAAAGAGGAGCGCGTCATGGAAGCGAATGAGCGACGGCGCATCGCGGAATCGTACTTTGCCCGCGGCGGCGAGCAGCTTTTCCGTGCGCGCCGCCTCGCCGGGAGCGAAGCGCCGCTTGCTTTCCTCCAGCCGAACCAGGGCACGCTCTGCGTTGGACGCTGGCATCAGGTTTCAAAAGTTGGGCGGGAAGTCTATCGTTACCCTCATTGCCATGCAAATCACAAATCACCAATCACAGATCACTCTTGTCCAAATTAGCCGAATGCAAAAGGGGTTGAGCACACCGGGTATGCTGATGGCGGAGTTGCCAGACTCACCATCCCATGCTCGGAGCACCAACCCCTATGACGAGATT
>Ga0326726_10003166_pt1 | contig 15104 bp, 8 predicted proteins | sample MHFenrmetagenome_2_FD_207603 | JGI IMG/M metagenome (GOLD analysis project Ga0326726, IMG submission 207603) | Lab enriched peat soil microbial communities from Michigan Hollow, Ithaca, NY, United States - MHF15MN | ecosystem: Environmental > Terrestrial > Soil > Wetlands > Peat | place: USA...
AGATATTCAGGATAAGAAATTTGGATTTTTGCTTCCAAACAGACGCGTCTTGGCAAAGAAATACATGGATTTTGTTGGATACATACTCACTTTCAACCCCAAATGTACCCAAGCGCAAAATTCGCGCTGAAGCTCTGCACATTCATGTACAAATGATGGAAAAGATGTGCAAAACTGAGTGTACATCTCCCGTACATTGTGTAAATCATGTGCGTACATGTGTACGGAGTCCGTACAATGTTAAAACATGAAAAACGTGAAACTTCTACATATGTAGACGTCAAAAAAATGTTGCCAAGCGTACAAACTCTACATGTGTAGTGGAACGGGTGCGGGCGAGCTGTTTTTAGCTCACGCTGTTCTACTTATTAGACAAAAACGTCGTATAGTTGGACTTATATGCCCCATCCAACGTTTGTTGTATCTTGAGGGTTCGGCTGGTTGAATGAGAATGAAGAAATGGACATTGAGTATGCTCTTCGAGGGAAAGCATGGAGAGTCTATTGGTTTCTTCTCAAAAATGGTAAACCCGTGGGCGTCCGCGAGGTCCAACGGGCATTACATTTTAGTAGTCCCAGCATAGCTTTTCATCATCTTGAACAGTTACGCGAGTTAGGCTTAGTTCAAAAGCAGGAAATTGGTAGTCACTACTCATTAGTTGGCGAAGTTAAAATTGGAGTGTTGCGCCACTATGTGAAGCTCGGTAAACTGTTATTTCCAAGATATTTCTTCTACGCTTTATTCTCTACCATATTTTATATTGCTTATTTGACGGTTTTGTTTGGAGGTTTTACCCGCGATAACCTGTTCATACTTTCGTTTGGGGCAATAGTTTGTTCAATATTTTGGTACGAGGCGTACCGAGTTTGGACCATGAGGCCATTCTAAATGTTAGAACAGGCTGTTCGCGGGCTTAGCATAAAATAAAAAATATGTTATTCAATAATTAGGAGAAAAACAATATGGTTCAGAAAGAAGTTAAGAAAAAGACGAAAATTTACGGCGCCGTTGCAGTACTTTCAGCAGTAATTCTAGTTAGCATGATATACGCATTTGGCTCATCTCCACTGATTTATCCACCAAATGAAGCACCATTTGTGTCAGGCATGACACATTTTCAATCAATAGACGAACTCAAAAACTACATAAACAGCACCACACAAAGTAGCTCTTCATTCAGTGGCGGACCTTTAGATTCACAGTTTTTCAGTGCAACAAATCCGACCGCAGTACCTTCATACTCAATGAGCGCTACTCAAAATTCACTTTCAACCGCGGGGACCTTTGCTCCAGCACGTGAAAGTTTTTCAACGACTAACATTCAAGTCGCCGGAGTAGATGAAGCTGACACAGTGAAAACAGATGGTCAATACATTTATACCATATCCACAACCCAAAATCCAGTATACTATTTAGGTAGCTATAACCCTCAAACAAGCAATTCAATTTACATAATTAATGCCAATCTGCAAAATCCCCAAGTCGTATCAAAGATACCTCTTGGCAACGATACTGAACCAGCAGGGATGCTCTTAAGCCAAGACGGCAGCAAACTCGTAGTTTTAGCCAGCAAATATCAATTCTACGTTTACGGTGGGGCTATTCGTTATCCAATTTCAAGTTCAGGCGGCGTAGCAATGCCGATGCTAGCGCCATATCAAGCCGACGTTTATACCTACATCAATGTTTATGATGTATCCAACAAAGCTAATCCAATCCTTACAAGAAACTTCACTGTAAGCGGAAGTTACTTCGATTCCAGAATGATAGGTGACAATGTTTACGCTGTTGTCAGTCAACCTGCAATGATTTATAATAACGCGGTTACTCTTCCATCAATTTACAATGGAGCAGTTGAAAGCGCGATTTCACCCACATCCGTTTACTATGCTGATATGGTAATGCCAAGTTACTATACTTTCACCAGCTTCTTCGGCATCAACGTTTTAGATGATGCACAAACACCAACAAACTTGACCGTTATGATGGGCGGAGCCAGCACAATGTATGTATCGACAGACAATTTGTATGTAACCTATCCAACTTGGACAGATGGTGGGCAGTACACTTCTATCTACAAAGTTAGCATAAACGGAGCCGAACTAAGCTTTAAAGCCCAAGGTAGTGTGCCTGGGTATACAATAAATCAGTACGCTATGGATGAATACAATGGCTATTTTAGAATTGCAACCAACTGGTACAATACAACGCAAATCAACAATGTTTACGTTTTAAACTCCAACCTAAGCATTGTGGGAAAACTTGAAGGCATTGCGCAAAATGAAAATCTCTATTCTGTAAGGTTTATGGGAGATAGAGGTTATCTCGTAACCTTCCATCAAACTGATCCCTTCTTCGTAATTGACTTAAGCAATCCGACATCACCAAGAGTCGCTGGCGAACTAAAAATCCCTGGGTACTCAAGCTATTTGCATCCTTATGATGAAAACCATGTTATAGGTTTAGGAGTGCAAAACACCGTATCTAATGGATATGAAACCAGCACTCTCAAACTTTCACTCTTCGACGTTACTGACATCAATAATCCAACAGAAATATCAAAATACACTGTCGAAGGCAACTACACAAGTTCAACCGCGCTTTATGATCCTAAAGCTTTCCTCTTTGATTTGCAAAAGCAACTTCTAGTGATCCCCGTTTCAATAGACAACTATTACTATAACACCATCACAAGTCCTTCTAAGATAATTCCGCCTTCAACATCAAACATCAGCCCTGGCGATACAGGTAGTAGTAGCACCGAATACTGGCAAGGAGCATATGTCTTCAATATCAATCTAAACAGCGGATTTATTTTGAAAGGAACCGTAACTCATTTGAATGCAACCCTTCTTGATAGCAAAGGCTTTCTAAATAACAGCTCAGTTTATTATAACAACCAAAACGACTTGATAACCAGATCACTCTACATTGGCAATACTCTCTACACAATATCAAATTCTCAATTGAAACTCAACAACTTAATTGACTTGACGCAACTAGCACAAATAGAACTATCTTAAACTTTTTTTCTTTTTTCTTTGTTTAAGTTAATTCATAATATATTGTATTTAATCAAACCAAGAAACAATGTTTTTTATCATATCAAAATTCTATTAAATCAAGAAGTATCATTCTGGACACTATTAATAATTGTAATCTTCTCATCATAATTAAAAAAGCAATTGAAAACATATTTTTGATTTTCTAGAAGACTCATGTAAAGAGGTGTATTATTTAAAATATGCAATGTTTTTCCATCTGAAAGAACAACAACACTATCATTTGCATTGAGTATATTTTTTGAGACTATTGTACCTCTCTCAACTGAAGGTATGCTCGTTAAATTATTTTGTGTAATTAGAATAATGATACCTGCAGTAACTATTGAAATTATTACTACAAGAATAACGGTTAATGTGAAAGCATCAGTTTTCATTGTGGAATCATGTTCTTTTTTGTTCATCCATGTTTTTAAGGTTAGTGGGTAATCTTAGTTCAAAATTAACCTAGGCGTTGCTTCGTTTAACGAATACTTCAACCTCAACCTTTTGAGCGGTTTTCCCTAGAAATTCAGACAGATTACCTTTCCATTTCGGATTAGCGTTTGCAGTGAAACCTACCGTTTGAGCTATTCCTCTCCAGAGGAGAGCTTTATCATAATCTTTTGCGTCTTGAGGCATAAATTCAAAAATTGATCGGCTTGCAATGATTACAAGTTTTTTCTTCATTCGGGAAATGGCAACGTTGATTCGATTCAGATTTAGCAAAAAGTCACTCTCTGAACGTACATAGTCGGGGTCACTTACAGTTGAAGATATGATTATGAAATCGCTTTCTCCACCTTGAAAACGTTCTACCGTGTCAACTCTGGCGTTATCGCAATAATTAGAGAGCATATTCTTTAGCAGACCTTTTTGCGCATTATGCGGTGTAATTATGCCTACATTTTCTGATGGGACATTGCAAACTAGTGTTTGAGCAATCAATGCCTCAACCAAATTGGACTGAAAACTTTCGGTTTCGTTATGAACAACTAAAACAAATACATTCTCTGGTTCCAAAACGACTTTTAAACCCCCAGTGTTAGGATTTGATGGTGCCAGAGTCTGTTTCTGGCCAGAGTGGAAATCAATTTGGTCTTTTTCGTACACCCATTCTTTTAGAAATTCCGCCACAACTGAGTGGCATCTGTGGCTTTCACATAGCCGTTCAGCTGGAATATCTGCAGGATTAGCACACTTAATTCTCTCGATTCCAAGATCTTCGTTACGTAATAAACGTAGAAAATCCATAGCGGACAGGAAAGATGCCATTTCTTCGATGGTTCGGCGGTCTTCTTTTTCCCAGTTATGTGCTACGATAGGAGGCAATTGACGATGGTCGCCAGCGACGAGGATTTGACTGTTTTTGGAGAGAAAGGAACCTGAGAGGACAAGTTCGGGCAAACGCATCATGCTTGCCTCATCGACTACTAGTAAGTCAAAGAATCCTTCACCCCATGGAGGCTCCGTTCCCCCAATTTTTTTCATCAGACCATATAAGCCCGGTGGCGTAAGACACAAAATCAATGGCGAATTGGCAGAGGCAATAGGCATCAACGTTGACTGATTCGTCAAGCAATCAGTCAATTCCTTGACGGTTTCTTGGTCTTCATTATAATTTATGTATTTAACGCCGTCGATAGGTTTGACTAAGGAAATGTCGCTACTTAATACTCTGTAAATTCGCATGTCTTTAAGGTCTTTGCCGCCCTCGCTGCAGTATTCTTTCCAACAGCGAGCGAGTTTGCTTACGAATTCTTGAATAGCTTTGTGAGTTGGTGCAACCATTAATACTCTGCACTTGGAACTCGAGCGGTGCGCGGCTATGTGTGCTAGAACTGCCAGCTGCAAGGTTTCGGTTTTTCCAGTCCCGGGCGGACCCTGCAACATAACAATCGGTTCTTTTCCAAAAACTCGGTTAACAAAGCGCTTTTGTTCTGCTTTAGGAGGTGAATGTCTGCCTTCAACCCAAAATAGAAATTGAGCAGCTGCATCTCTTGGCAAAGCAACGCGTGTTGCACTCCCACATTTGCCCGCCAAGTAGTCAGCCAACAAACAGTAAAGAACATTGTTGCCTGAATAGTCAAGGCATTTGGCAGCTCGATCAGAAATTATATCATCTGCTAAATCGTCTAAGATGTACCACCGACCCACTTCAAAAAGCTGTTTGTATTTGTTTTTTGCTTCCTCAGGGTCAGTAGTTGGAAGATTATGCCAAGTGCTGTACTTACTGCCTCTGCCCCTTGGCCAACTAACCACCTTAATAGTGATCTCAAATCTTTGTACGTCAACTTTTTCTACAATAGCCCGAGCGGATTTTTCAACCTCAGAAGGTGAGCGTCTCTCCGTTTCTTCAAACTGCCCCTCGTTGCATTTAAGCTCAGTTACAACCATCCAATCACCCGAGCTTGAACCATCCGACCCTTTAACCCTACAAGCATTAGCAACGCATTCATCCTTAGGTAAACCAATGGTTTCATAAACAAGTCTGCCTCGAACTACAAACTCCTTTTCAAACTCATCTACTGCGGTGCATTGAAAAATGAGTGATCTGCCTGAAGCAACACGTTGGTAGGGCAGCAAAGCGTAATATTGATACATTTCTTGACGTTTTGAAAAATATTCTAAATCCAAAAATTCTCTGCAACTGCGCTCCAAAGTGGTCGTGCCTAATGAGAACTCGGATATTTTTGGGATAGAAATTGGTTTCTTTCCCAGCCTTCGATTTCGGATTGAAAGCGACCGCTCGATATGTTCTAGCGCCAAGCAAATCTTAGAACCCATTAGGTTTAGTTCCTCATCGGTGATTCGACGAGTCTTATCGGTATAATCACACCATTTTCGTTTATCAAGTAGAATTTTGGCTGGGCCTCTCACTTGATTAAAGTTTTCCAAGCGCCCCTTGGCACCCCATAAATACTCAATAGGTAGTTGGTCGCTAAATCTAGCGCGAGCTGGGTAGTAGCCATCATATTTTCCTTCTTTTAGAAAAGTTATCGAGCTATCGGAATTTCTTCGGTATGGAAGCGAGTAGTTGAACAAGCCATCTCGGAAAACTAAACTTAAATCTACTGATGAGCCGTCTTTGCGTTTTGCTCTCCATTGTGTGTGGTCAAAAAAGCTGGCTTGTTCAAGAATAGGCAAAAGTCCAGAACTGTGAAACTTCAATGCCTTTCTATATAGGACTTCGTCTTGAATTATTGAAAACATTGGTTGATCGATAGCTTGTCTAAGACCCAGGAGATCGCGAACTGCCCGTGCGTTTATCAAAGAAGGTTGACGGCAAACGGTTTTCATGAGTATGTCGCGTTCTTGACGACTAAAAAAGTAAAGATGAATTGGCGCTTCATCCGGACTACCTATGTCGTTGGCTACTTTAGTTATTGCCTGGATTAAGTCTTGGAAGAAGTTTTCCATAAGTTTTCTTTCTTGATCCAAACATTCGAGCCGTTCATCAGGTAGACTTTCTATGACTTGTGATACAGTTAAGGATTCACCTTTATAGCGGGTCGAATTTACTTTAGCGCTTATCATTGAAATGACGTCTAACATGTAGTCCCATTCAACGAAAAGGTAGACTCTGATCATGCCGTCGGGATTGTACATTAGTGCTTTATCTGCTCCGGCTGACGCGCTATCTTCTGGAAGGCTGCCGTATCCAGTTCCAATTAACCAAGGCATCCATCGGCTTTTGCTTGCATATGGGCTGTTGGGTCGAATGCCCCCTAACATGTATTGTGCGCGTTCAACCAGCCAATCTAGCTTAGATCCCACAATAGGATCAGTTGATAATTCTTGTGCTTTCTCCGGATACTTTGCAGGTATGGTTTTGAAATCGTAGGGACGCAAATCTGCGGTATCAACCACAGCCTTCAATTTCGCGAGATCTTCTAATCGCTTAATGCCGTGATGCTTAAGCGCGTTTTGTTCGCCCCTACTCAAATTGAGTAGAGCTATGCTTTCATTTTCGACGGAACATACGATGCAGCATTCGTTAAATCCGCAGTTGTCACATCTCCAGCCTAGCTGGTACTCTACCTCTTCCAACGATGTTTTATGAATCCGATTTAGTTCGCCGTTTTCAGCAAGAAGCCGCTCTACGTCTTGAGTTAATGGGCTTAGTTTGAATTTTGGTAGACTCTCAGCGTCAAGATTGGTTAAGGCTGTTTCTCGGTTGATTACTCCTCCTTCTAAAACAACTCTGGAGCATAAGGCGCCTAATTCCTGAGAAAGCAGCAAGACGTAAATCGCCACCTGAATACGATGAGCAGTTTGTTCCTTCCAAGAGGATTTTAACTCAAAAATCCTTACATTCACTTTTCCGTTTTTTAGCGGCCAAATAGCAATTAGATCAGCAATGCCTTTAACTTCCCAAATGCCGATGTACCCCTTCATTGGAACCTGGTAGAGTAAGACTGGTTTGGAATCAGCTTTTTCGCTAGAAATTTGGGCTTCAATAATATTTCGTAAATTGTTCATGGAATCTCTTGCTTTTTCCCAACCGTTTGCATGTGGGTCATACAAGTTAAAATCATAGTAACTTGCAGCTTTTTCTTTAAGTTCGGCTGCTTTTTTCTCTTCAAGTGCTTTTCCTATGCCGTATAGCAGGGGGCTAATGGGCTTGAATGCTTCTAACCATGTGCGTTTTCTTAATTCCTTGCCTTCAAACTTTAGTTTAAAGAATCGTGGGCAGCAGTCGAACCGAATATACTCTGCTATTCCGGATGCGTCAAGTGAGGGTAAACTATTTTCTTCTACTGTGCATCTTGAATTGGTTTCATTACTTGTCGTAACTGTTTTCTCCTCCGATACAAACACCCCTAGCTCTTATGAACAAGCAAATCTGTTGCTTAATTGGCATTCTTATTTTTAAAGCCATATCTAAAATTGCGGCTATTCCAGCAAACACTGGAAGTAGCAATGAAAATGCTACGCTCAGTGAAAAAATTTTGGTTGCAACAATAGATTTTGTTAGTTACTCAAAGTAGGTTAAATTATTACTGACTCATTTCTTTAATATTCAATTTTGTTAATTATCTGTGGTACAGCCCTATCAATTCGCCTTTAGCCAAAATGTGCCTTTCCATGACTTTTTCTACGTCTTTTTTTCTAGAACTGGCACTTAAATTTAGTTCTGTGTCTAAACTGTAGACTTTAAAGAAATACCTGTGAGTTCCGCTCGGCGGACAAGGACCCATATAACCTTGTTGTTTTGCGCTATTGAGTCCTTCTTTTCCTGGAATAGAATTCTCACTTATTGATTTCGTTGAAGTTGGTATGTTCCATACAATCCAGTGGTCAAAAGTGCCGCTTGGAGCATCTGGATCATCCATCAGTAAAACGAGGGTTTTAGCATCTTTTGGTACGTTCTCAATATTTAGGGGAGGGTTAATATCGTTTCCGTCGCAGCTGTATTTTTTTGGGATTAGTTTGTTTGGTTCGAATGCCGGGCTCTTTATTATTAATTCTTGCATAAGAGTCACTGGAAAAACTATGTGTGCTCTGTTAGTTAAGAGTTATTGCCTTTGTAGTTTTGTCTTCAATTCTAGTACCTTTTGCTATAAGAAGAATATCTACAATGTTATTATTTCCGCTCCGTTTGTTTTTGGGCTTGGAATGGTTGAAGGTTGCACATTAAAGGCATAAAAAATATTTAAAGTACTGAAGGCAATTTAGGTTTGGGCTTTTCGCAAGAGGTCTTTTGCCATATCAACGTCTATTTTGTAAAAGACTGCTGTGATTGCCAATGATACAATTGCACTGATGACAACAGAGATGGCAAGTAAATACAGAGAAGCGGATAATCCGGGGATAAACGATGAAGCGTACAGCGCGATCGCATATGGTGCGATTGGAGCTAATACTGCTGCACCTGCGAGAGCACATACAATTAAGCCAATTAGCGACCAATCTTGTCTTATCATTCTGGCCCTCCTTGTTTGGGAGAAGTCAGCTCCTTTGAAGCCGACTGCAAGTGAAGCAGATCCTAAAGCCAAAACTAAGAAGAAAGTTTCGAGAAAGAAAACAATTGTGAGATCTAAGGATGGATGGAAAAATACTGCCCCTATAGCTCCACTTATCAACAAAGTTACCGTAGAGAATAGCACTATAAAGAAGAATTTGCTTTTTACAAGATTCTTGGGTGAAATTGGGGACGCATAAATTCGCCACACTGCTTGCCCTTCTTCCCCGATCAGAGTTTCTCCTAAAAGCATAGCCATAAAGCCGGCAGGCAAAAGGAAAATTATTCCCATAAAAATTGGGTTTGTTTGACTTGATGATGATCCGCCCATTACGCCGAGTGTATCCATTATTGGAATAATAATCATAATCACAGGCGTGATAAAAATACTAATTAATTCACGTCGTCTAGTGAAGGCTCTTAAATCTTTTCGAATTATTGCTGCTTCAACAGCAGCAAAGCCAATTTTGCCTAATAATCCAGTTTTTGGAGCATAGATACCACTCCTTTGAACCGTTATTGCAGGAGGTTCATAAAGTCCAAAGCGTTGGTTTAACAAAACCGCTAAGTAATACAGGCCGCCAATAAACAAAGCTGATAAACTTACAAATAAGATACCTTGCAAAATTGAGCCTTTAATGATGTATGAAAGAGTTAAGGCCAACCATAAGAAGGGTACGTACCAAGCAGCATTTTGGGCTGTGGTCAGGGTATTTAAAAATGAAGCTGGTCCATTAATGACGTAGAAATATGTGATAAAGAAAATAATGAAAAACACTAGTGAACCGACAAATCTAACTCCTATTGCTGCTCTTCCGCTTGACTTATAAACTGCACCCATAAAACGGACTTGTGTTATTCTTAAGATTTCTGTTATGGAACTAGCCATGAAAGCTACTGCAAAGAGGACTAGTACAGTAAGTAATGCTTGAAGAATCAAGCCGTTGAAAACAGAAAAAACTAATACGCCAGATGTTATACCTATCACAAGCGCAACTGGCCATCCCAGCAAGTTAGCAAATATTGAAGCTAAGGTATGCTCTTGCCATGTTACTGGAAGCCAATAATTAACTTGGGTTGTTGCTTTGACCCCACTTACTTGAATTTGTTGCATAAGTGAGAATACTAGGCTGAATATCAAGACTAGTGTTGGCAAGAGCACGAAAACTCTGAGTGTTTCTTCACTTAAAGGAAGTAGTCCTGTAACGGTTGGATCTGAATAAACTAGTTGGGCGATGAAGTTTGCGCCTAATCCTCCTATAATGCCAATTATTGCCGCTGCCCAGTATGGCCAGTAAGCAAGAAATTTATTTTCTCTATATCTTGTAGCTTTTATACCTCTAATAAGTCTACCTGATTTTCGTTCCACACGCATAATGAAAAGAACGTTCTTCCAATTCATCTAGTGAGTTCCTCAACAACTGCTCTTAGATCTTCAGTTCCAGTTAACTTCAAGAAAATATCTTCGAGTCCAGATTTTGGTAAACTAGCTCTTTGTCTTAATTCATCCATGTTGCCTAGCGCTAGAAGATTGCCTTGGTACATTATGCCTATACGGTCACATAATGCCTCAGCAATCTCAAGAACGTGGGTAGACATTATTGTGGTTACACCTTGCGCTTTTAGTTCGTGCAAAAAGTCTTTGACAATTCTTGCACTGCGGGGGTCTAAAGCATTTAGGGGTTCGTCGAGAATTAGTAGTTTGGGTTTGTGTAGGAAGGCTGAAATTAGGCTGATTTTCTTTTTCATGCCGTCTGAGTAACTGTTTATCATGTCACCTTCTCGTCCTTCAAGTTGAAGAGCTTTAAGATACTCGTTTATCCTCTGTTGTTTCTCGTTTGTTGGGACATCGTAAATGTCAGCTATGAAATCTAAGTATTCGATTCCTGTTAAAAACTCGTAAATGTTGGGTGATTCTGGAACGTAGCCTACTAATCTTTTGACTTCAACTGGCTTGTTCTGAACGTCTAACCCTAGAACGGTAATTGATCCGGCAGTTGGTTGAACCAATCCCAAAAGCATTTTTAATGTTGTGGATTTCCCTGAACCATTCGGTCCTAGAAGACCGAAGATTTCGCCTGTACCTATTGCTAGATTTAGGCTGTTTACTGCAACTATTTCGTTGTATCGTTTTGTGATGTCTCTTAATTCTATTGCATACGGGGTGGACATGCTTTTGGAGTCACCATTTGCAAAATAGAAAGGTTCTATAATTTAAGGCTTGATATTGATGCAGTAGAAAAAAGAATTATTGAAGTAAATCTTCATTTTTGAAAAAAGCTGTTAGCTACTAATTGAATTTACCACCACACATTGGGCATTCCAAAGTTGTTTTCTTCTGAATGTTACTTAAATGAACTGAGCACAGAAAACAGAAGTAGATTTGACACTTTGGGCAGAATTTAAATTCCCCACCCTCAATTTTGCCACAAGCATCACACACTCTAGATAAGTCGACTATAATGCAATTTAGAAAAGATTTGATTTAAAAAGCGAATGTTCAAACTTCCTCTCAAATGAGGATAGAGCTCACTTGAAATGAATACGGGTTAGATGATTAGTGCCAATTCATAAATTAGATATAATCAAAACAATCTCTTGACTTTTGGGAAAAACATGGCTAAGAAGTGTGTCTCTTTCGCTGAAGTTTGGAAATGTGGGTGTGGCTCTTTTGCGAATATCTGGATAACAGGGAAACATGAATGCTCAAAGTGTTATTTAAAACGAATCAGGAAGGGAGTCCCCTGAAAAATGCGGGACCTTCGTAATTAGATTATTTAATTAATTAAGTAATTGAAACAACAAACAACTGAACCAACAAACCGCGAAGGCGGAATCTTATTCTTCTTTCTTAAGATGTTCTATGAAGCAAACCTGCTTTTAAATTGCGTGTTTACCACAAATCTATATGACCTTTTTTGATTTTGTACGATGTGTTCACGTGTTAAGTGCAAAGTTTTTAAGTTAAATTGTCGTTATGGAGGTTGGGCAGGGAGAGCATACAGACTTCTTTGCCCAAAAAATATAAGAATGGAGAAAAATAAAAAATGCAAAATATAAAAAATAAATCAATAGCTATTTTCATAACGTCAATTCTAGTGTTATCTTTGGCTATTTCTATTGGAGCATTGTCTACTGCTAATGCTTATGGTACTGCTACTCAAAATGCCATCAATGCAGGTATGTATTGGACTGGCATGGGTAGTGACGCATCTTCTACAAGGCTTCTTCTTTGGACCCGTTACCATGATCTTCTACCTACCACAGTGTTTATCATTGCAGCACCAGACCCTGTTGGAGTCGGCCAAACAACCAACTTTGTATTCTTTAATCCACAGGTGCCACCAGGCGCATCAGCTAACGGAGTGGTAAGATACGCCTACAAAATAGATATTACTGATCCTGATGGAGTCGTCATACACTTTCCATCAGCAGATCAAGTTGTTGCAGCTCAAACTGGCGGTGGTGCAAGCATTGCTAATGGAACGTTTCTATCTGACTCAACTGGATCGACATATATGGGATTTACCCCTGATAAGGTTGGCAACTATACCGTAAAAGTAACCTTCGTTTCAATGCGATATCTTTGGAACTCTACGGTTGGCGGCGGTTCTAATGACTACTATGGTACAGTTTTCCCAGAAGCTACCAACACAAGAACACTTGTTGTACAAGATACACCTGTAAGCCTTATTGGTTTGCCCGACATATCCTATATGCCAACTGCATACTGGACACGCCCAATTGAAGGACAGAACACCAACTGGTACTTGTATTCATCAAACTGGCTTAACAGCCCTCACGACGAGTCTAATGGAGCAGGCACATCAAACAACTTCCAAGCTGACGGCATAGCACCCAATAGTGGACACATTTTATGGACAAGACCGACAGAAGATAACGGAGTTCTCGGTGGAACAAACGCAGGTCGAAATAGCGCAGGCACTGGCAACGTTTTCAATGCAGGTTCTCAATACCAACCAAGATTTGGCTTCAAAGTAATCATGTATGGACGACTATACTTCTCGCCAAACTATGTCTATAATGGGGCAAGTGAGTTCATGGACTGTGTTGACCTGAAAACTGGAGCACTGCTCTATGAGATAAATACTACAAGCACTGGAGGCATGCCATCATTTGGCTACTACTACAGTGATGATAATCCGAATGAACATGGAATTGTAAACCCAGGCTGGTTATTCACCAGTAACTTTGCTACAGGATATGAACCTTTGAAAGGTTTCCGCTATCTCAACATAACAAACGTTCCATCTGGATTTGAAGTACAAGGTCCAGCAGGAGAACACGTCCGCGAAGTCTTTACCAACTTAGGTAACTCTACAAACCCGAACTACTACTTGGCTCAATGGAACTCATCAAAAGTATTTGCTGGTCAAGGGCAATCAACTACGGCGATAAATGCTAGTACACCCAACCGTTATGATTGGAACGTATCAAGTCCAATCGCATTTACCACAGCATCAGCGCCAACCATCAGAGCAGTATCACTGACCACTAATATGATCTGGGGAAGCAATGGTTCTTGGCCAACCGGTACCAGCAGTCCATCATATACCTATCCTGACACTGTGACAGTTTGGGCGATAAGCATTGATCCAAACTCACTAGGCAAACTAATATCCAAGACAGATATCACGACACAATTGAGTGACAACGAGAACAATATCTTCGTCCGAGCAGATGCAAACGCTGGCGTATTTGTAACAATACAGATTCCAACTTGCTCATTCACCGCATATGACATGAAAACAGGCGCCGCACTTTGGACTACAGATAAACAAAACGCACTCAATCCATATGGCTACTACACATGGGCTAGCTTAATCTCTGGAACACAGACCAAAATCGCTTATGGCATGCTTTACACAGGAGGCTACACTGGTTCAGTCTCAGCTTACTACCTCACAAACGGAAGCCTAGCATGGAGACAAACATTCCCCACGGGCGGAGAGAAAATTAACGACTACACCGCTATGATAGGGCTTATTGCAGATGGAAAGATTTACGTTGGAACCCATGAACACTCAGCAGATACACCATTATACAAAGGCATGCATCTTCGATGCTTAAACGCCACATCTGGAGACATAATATTTGAACTTTCCAGTTGGGTTTATCCATCGGCAATCGCTGAAGCAGATGGCGTTTTGATCTACTGGAACAACTACGACGGACAAATATACGCTCTAGGCAAAGGACCAAGTTCAATGACAGTTGAAGCACCAATGGCTGATGTCACTTTAGGATCAGGTTTAGTGATACGCGGAACAATCATAGATGTCTCTGCAGGCACAAAACAACAAGCGCAAGCAGCTGACTTTCCAAATGGCGTTCCTTGTGTTTCTGATGCAAGCCAAAGTGTATGGATGGAGTACGTTTACGAACAAAAGAATATGCCAACAGATGCAACCGGTGTTCCAATTACATTAAACGTTGTTGACGCTAACGGCAACTACAGAACAATTGGCACAGTAACAAGTGACGCAAGCGGCTCATTTAGCTACCAATGGACACCCGACATTCCAGGCAAATACACACTTATCGCTAGCTTTGCAGGATCCGAATCATACTATCCAACATCCGCTGAAACAGCCTTCGCAGTTGACTTACCAGCAGCAACACCAGCAACAACCAATGCACCTCTAAACTTTGCAACCACAGCTGACCTAGCAACCTACTTAGCAATTGGAGTAATTGCAATAATCATTGCAATTGTACTAGTCGGATTGCTACTGCTCAGGAAAAAGCCATAAAAAAAACACAAAACAAAAAATCCCTTTCCCTTTTTTTAGTCTTTAAAAATTAATGGAGAAATGATTGGAGCTGAGTAGGCTCTGGTTGAAATTACAAGCTGTAGTTTGAAATTCGCATTCTTTTCTCCTAAAGAGTGTCCAGAGCCTCAGCAAACCCTTAATATTATTCTTTTTTGAATCTAACGCAACTTGTTTATACTAAAGATTTTGAAAGAGACACTTTTGTCTTAGGCGAAATTTATAAAGAATTCAATTTACGAAAAAAAAATCAAAGCACGAAGAAAAAAAAAACGAAAATTATATTTTGGTTTTGCAACATATAGT
>Ga0326726_10003167_pt1 | contig 15103 bp, 17 predicted proteins | sample MHFenrmetagenome_2_FD_207603 | JGI IMG/M metagenome (GOLD analysis project Ga0326726, IMG submission 207603) | Lab enriched peat soil microbial communities from Michigan Hollow, Ithaca, NY, United States - MHF15MN | ecosystem: Environmental > Terrestrial > Soil > Wetlands > Peat | place: USA...
TATTATCATAGCAATCGTTGTTTCTTTATTGCTTTATCGAAGGCATCGAAAAAAGCATAAAGTCAAGATAGTCTTATTACAGTTTTTTCTAATCTAATTGAGAATTATGTTGGTCACTATTGTGGTCCTGATTTTTTGCTAAAGAAATACAAACGAGTTAGATACTTCAAATCAAGTCTAAAGTAGCAGAAAGTTGAGTGCTAAATTACTTTTGCCTAGATGTATCTCGCCTACTTGCATTAGCACCTTTAGGGCTAAGGATGAAGCGGCCAAAGCATTCTTTGCAATAGCCGGTTTTGTTTTGGTAGGAGATTTTTCGGCCGCATTTGCCTTTGCAATGTTTTGGCACTGTAAACCTCCAGATTTCAGCTTAGGTATGTACTGTAGGGTTACGCTTAGGCGTCGTTTGCTGTTGCTCTTGGTGAGTTCTGAGTTGATTCTGGTGTCTTCGCTTCCAGCTGTGCCATGCCCAACACGCTTCACACGCCAATTCCCCAAGTTGCCCCGGACAAGCTGAGGATTCGAAGTAACCAAATAGAATGGTAGGTTAATTTGGGAAGTGTAGAGCTCAGCGATGAAGTTGAGTAGCCGTTTTCCTAAGCCTATGCCTTGGTAATCTGGCAAAACAACTAATCGGCTAACTCGATAATATTTAGCTCTCATGCGAACGCAAGCTACCGCGATAAATGCAATCGGCTTATCCTGATAAATTGCAGTATAGCATCTTACTCCTGCCCCAAGTCTCCCGTTCAAATAATGATAGTTCCGAAACATCTGCCAAAGATTAGCGCCGCACCGATGGACTTTGAGTTCAATGGGCGGCCTGCTTCTTTTTTTCGGCTAAACTCCATTGTGTCAGTACAAAAGACCCAGTCAGGATCAAGCCAGTCTACGACATCGTAATGGCAAGTGACAGCAATGAACTGCTTTTTGCTTCTGCGAACAGCTTTGCTAATTGCAAAAGCACTCACCTTAGCAATTTCTCTGTCAACAACACTTGTAAACTCATCAAAAACAATCAACTGCTTATCTAGACATAATGCTCTTGCAATGTCTACTCGCATCTTTTCACCTTGGCTGAGGCAATCGTGGCTTTTTAGCCAATCCGGTGGGCTTGCAAAGCCAACGCTGCAAAGCATGCGCGTAATCTCGCCAGTTTCAAGTCCCTCTGGAAAATCATCTAAAACGCATTTACTCTTATACTCAAAGCCCTTGATGTAGGCTTCTGGGAAAAGCTGCTTTGCAATGCTTGTTTTGCCTGAGCCGCTTCTGCCAACGATGACGCCGATTTGCCAGTAGATCTCTTCAAGTGGCAATGAACCTTTGAACCGCTTCTCCAATTTTACATCGCTTAGAGTGTAGCTGCCGACTACGCTTTGCGCTCGGAAGCTGTCGGATTCTTCCCAGCACTTTACAATGTCAAAATTCGTAGCCTATACCCCTCCAACTTTAGCTTTTCATACTTAGCTTTTTGATCGGCTTCATCTCTGCACTCGACAATTATCTCATAGGTTCCAGGAACCGAAAAAGAAACATCACGCTCATCCACCTCAATCGGGAGCCTCTCGCCAACAGATTCCAAGAGCGCCTTCAACTCTTCTTTTTCGCCATCCTCAACTATACGCAAGTACTCGGCGCTATCCAACTCTTTGTTGTGCTTTCCCCTTAGCTTGTTAAGCACCTGCCTCAATAGTCGGCGGTCGACATCTTTAACGGGCAAGCGAATGACGCTGCACTCGGTCATGCCAAGTTCTTTCATAGCGGTGACTCGCTGCTGACCATCTGCGACTAAAAGCTCGCTGTTGGTAACCACGGGAACGATGTCTCCCCATCTTCTAATTGAAGCCTTCAATCGGTCGAGTTGCGCAAGGCTCATTCTGTTGGGGTTGTCTTGGTCAAACTTCAGGTCGCATATTTTCACGCGTTCCGACATAGGAATCGATATTTCTTTCTTAACCTCACTCACTCTTCTTTGCTTCCCCCATTTCCTTGATTGTTAGTCAACGCAATCCGCTCCTCTGGGTGCGCTTCAAAATATTCCCTGATCTTTCGCGCAATAAACTCGTCATGGAGCCGTTCAAACTCCTCAAAACTCTTCTCAGTGAACACGCCCTCGGGATAAATTGCTCTTATTTTGGCTTCTACCGCATCCCACCAAGCATAATCATCAAACGCGGGGTCATCCTCGTTTCTGTTATTGTTCCATTCAGAATCTTCTATCAGACAAGCATGGTTGAGTTTCTGCATTTCGCGGAAGAACCATAAAACCCTAAGCATAACACGCTCGTCTTCGCCCCTCGGGTAAGCAGCCGCGAACCATTTATAGACTAACCGTTCCAGGCGGTAGCTCATAAATTCGTTTGATTGTTCAAGAATGGCGTTATCCTCGTCGGTCAACTTGCTTAGAAGCTGTTTGGTTGCTTCATTTTGTTGTTCGGCGCTTGTCCCGCTGTCGATTATAGCTTGCGCGTCGTCCTTCAGGGTTGCTCTTATTTTCTGTGCGCGATCATGCAGGAGTCGTTCATCCATGTCGCCTACGTGGAGCATTATGTCGTCGTCCTCTGGGGGAAAGTCTAAAATGTTATCCTCTAGTTCGTGAAGTTTACGGCTTAACACATTCATCAGAAACCCCTCCTAGCCCGTTCCGTCTTTAGTTTTTCGCCGTCGTCTTGCGGTTTCGGAATTAGTATGCTATTCTTTAGCTTTTCCTCCAAGGCTATCACCCTGAGCTCTAACTCCTCGTCCTTTAGCAAACTGCCATAGGTTGCGACTGCTGAAACCAGAACTCTTGCCCAGCCTTGCTTTGCTTTGTCACTGTTTCCTTCGGAGTGAATTTTTTTGTGGGAGAGGCTTAAAAGACCGTCTAAAACGCGAAATAACGTGTTTCTGCGGTCTTTCGCTGAGCGGTTTGATGACGGTTTCTTAACGGTTTCAACTTCAACTTTACCCAAGCTACACTATGCCTTCCTTAGTTTGACTCCAACACCAGGAGAAAAGACAACACGGGGAGTTAGCTCTCAAGACACCACAAAACAAGACAACAGTATCTGATTTAGTACCTTCAAGGAAATAAAACTTGCCCTCGACGCCATGGGTTAATGAACAGAAGAAAAACCTGCTTTTGAAGTTCTCCCCGACAGAGTTTCGACTGGTTTTAGGGACCTTGATCGCCTTTTATGCGGTGGTATACCCAAAAATTACAGTGTAGTTTTAACCGCAGCATCAAGCGACGAAAGAGAAAACGTTGTCAAAAGATTCTTAAACGCTGGCTCGGCAAAAAGTGAAGCAACCCTCTACTTAACATGCGACGCTAACAAAATCAATTCGCTCGCAAACCAGTCATCGCCAAACAGCCACTTTATCGTTTGCAGTCTCCAAGCAGACCTCATGGTCTCAACAGCCCCGAACTTTACTAAGCTTAAAGGCATCGAAAACCTTACTGACATAGACATTGCCCTATCGAAGTCCCTGCACTGCGTTGCAGCTGATGATTCTGTTAAACGAGTTTGTATTGACTTGGTATCAGATGTTCTTTTGCAGCATCATGCGGTAATTACTCGGAAATGGCTCAGCAGCCTGCTGGTTAACCTCAAAGCCAAAAGATTCACAACCCTTGCCGTAGTTGATCCAACAATGCACCAATCCGAAGAAGCTCAGGCACTCATAAGCATGTTCGACAGCGAAATATCGATTGCAGAAAACAATGGCGTTAGAAGCCTAAAAATCCGAAAACTCCACAACAAAAAATACCTAACCGACGAATTCACTTTTTCAAAAACAACGGTAGGCTAATGCTTAGCCTTCTTGCAGATGGGTGGCAGGCCCGCTGGGATGCGCTTAAAACATTAAGCGAATCCTTACTAAACTCTGACAGAACTTTTACTCGTCGCGACCACCTACAGTTTTGATTACATTGCTGCAGGGGGTGGGATTCGAACCCTCTGTGAATGGAGAAATCACCCGCGAATCCCCTTTTTTCTGTATTACTTTGTTCATGCTGTAGATTTCTCAACATTATGGCAAGAATTTGGAATTGAAATTCAAAAAATAAGGCGTCCTTCGCATAATTTGCATAATATACAAATTCATGCAATAGATTTAATAACGATGGCGGCCCAGAAGGGGGGGGAGTGTTTCAAATATGTCAAGAAAAGTTCAAGTTAAAAAGCAACTAATCGCAAAACCTACTAGCGCAAAGCCTTCCGCAACAGTGTCCTTTGAAAACGCCTTCCACTTCTACACAGCCATTGGGAATTATACTGGAATAACCGCAACCAATCTCAGCGAGTTCGCCACGAAGCTACTAATCATTCCGAAGGAGTCAATCACATTCCATTTACAACGCAAAGACTTCCAAAAATGGATAGAATACACAATTAAAGATGCTGCACTAGCAGAAAGAATAAGCAGGGCGAATGGCGAGCAATCTGCGGAAGACTTGAGAAAAGAAATCCTCAGGACCGTAGAAACATGCACATAGTACGCTCTCCAATGAATAGCGCATGCTCTATCAAGCTCGATTAATCTTAACTCTTTTTTTCCCTAAAGAGACCTGATAACTGTTCAAGGGTCCTAGTTTCCAAATTAATTGGAAAATGTTTTTGTGGTGGGACCGCTGGGATGCGCTTAAACTATTAAGCGAATCCCTGCTCAATAAGCAAACAGCAACGCGTAAAGAGTCATTTTCTGTCCTTAGCAAAGGGAGTTGTATCGGGCTTACTCCCTATTTTCTAATGCGCGGGGAGAAACATAAATACAATGAATTAAGGATGAAGATTACTAAAAATAATCAAGAATGATGGCTCCACAATCAATCTCTTTTTCCGAAGAGAGAGGGCTACTTATCAGCTATCATCGGCTAAGGGATAGCGAGTCATAGCAGCAAGCATTACTTCGCTGAAACTTTTTTTGCTGAGGTGCCGTGCAAAATCCGAAGTAGCTATTATTCCAACCAATACATTCTTTTTTGTCACTGGAAGTCGTCTGATTTTGTTCTTGACCATTATCCTAGCAGCATCTCTAAGTGAGGAGTCCTCCTCGATTGTTATAAGCGGGTTTGACATTACCTCAGAGACCGTGGTTTCAAGCGGTTTTTTCTGTGTCATTACCCTTCTAACTAAATCTCTTTCAGTAACAATACCCTTAGCTTCAACACCATCCATTACTACAAGATCACCGACATCTTGTTGATGCATTAACTTCGCAGCCTCAAACACAGTTCTCTTAACATCAATAGTGATAACATTAGTTGTCATAAAATCTCTTACAGTTGGCATCACCTTAAATGTCCATAAAGTAGCGTATAAAAGTTTTGGGATTTAAAATTCTGGCTTCCGATCTTAATGCATTTAATCAGATTTCTCTCAGAACTACAAAGAAAGAATAAACAAATAATGAATTTGATCTATTGGATAACTTTTTCTTAAGTATCGTTTACCTGAATAGGCTTGGTCCTGTCTTCCTCTTTGCCCGCTCCGCTTCTCAAAATAGTACATTTCAGTTCTCAAAAAACCTCAAAAGCTCCCTAATCAGCTTACTGGTCTATGACCCGATATGGAGACCAACGTTTCTTCTAATAATCACACTCGGTTCGAAGCCTCAGTTAACCTTTTTATTGATCCAACTCAGAAGGCTCAAGTTATAAATGCCCTTTCAAAGCTCGAAAACATTGAGGATATTTATGAAGTGAAAGGAGAATTTGACATTGTTTCGACAGTTTCGACTGCAAGCTTGGAAGAGTTCCGAACAATCTTGCATAATAAAATCCTGAAGATTAAGGGTGTCAAAAGCACTGTAATCACAGTGGTGCTCAAAACTCATAAAAGACTCAAATCCGATAGTTGCATTAACATTAACCGAACAAACGTTCAGTTTACTTAAAGAAAGCTATATAGCACTCTTATATGCACACTTGAGGAAGATGACCATATTTGTCCCGACTGTTCGCGTTCGTAAATATCTTTGTAGAGTCGTCAGAAATGGACAATGTAGAGACAGCTCTCTACAAACTTGAAAACCTTGAAGAACTTTATGAAGTAACTGGTGAATTTGATATAGTCACGCTTGTTTCAGCAGCGGACATTGAAGAGTTCAGGGATGTTCTCAAGAACAAAATTATGAAAATAAAAGGCGTCAAGAGCACAGTAAGCTCTGTTGTTCTCAAGGTACATAAGGGACCAAGATGCAACGGTGACGCCAAAGAGCAATCAACCTTAACTCCAGCGTCTTCAAACCCGTAACTGCATTAATAAAGGTGAGGTATGATTAGCTTAGGTTTTGTAAAAATTGATAGACCCACTTCAGGCGCTAACTGTAATTCTTCTCATTGTCATAATGATTCTCTTAGCGTGGCGTCTAGCTCCTTACCTCACTAAAGTATTCAACCGAACACCCAGCCGAATAGACCGCATTTTGAATCCAGTAGAGAACTGGATTTACAAAATCTGCGGAGTTGACTCCAACGGTGGAATGGGTTGGAAACGATACTTCTACTCCGCAATATTGCTAAATGTTTTCCAGATGGCTGTAGCCTTTGTGATTCTTGTTTTTCAAGATAAGCTGCCGCTTAATCCTCAAGGCTTTCCGGGGCTTTCGTGGGATTTAGCATTTCATACGGTGATATCCTTTGGCACGAACACTAACCTGCAACATTACAACGGAGAAACCACGCTCTCCATTTTCAGTCAAATGACCGCAATTCAGTTCCTCCAGTTCACTTCCGCAATAACGGGGCTATGCGTTGCCATCGCTATGGTGCGGGGTTTCATTTCTGACTCCAAAGACCTCGGTAACTTTCATGTTGATTTTGTTCGGTCCCTTACTCGGATTTTTCTTCCCTTATGTTTGGTTGCATCAGTGGTGTTAGTTGCGCTCGGGGTCCCCCAGACCCTGAATGCGTATTCTGTAGTTCAGACTGTAGAGGGGACAGCGCAGACAATTCTGGTTGGGCCTGTTGCTTCACTTGCATCCATAATGCAGATAGGAACCAACGGAGGTGGATACTTTGGAGCCAATGCCGCCTACCCATTCATGAACCCAAGTCCCGTGTCGAATTTGTTTGAGATGTTCCTGATGATGCTCCTGCCCACGGCGTTGATATTTGTATTCGGTCGATTGCTTGGAAAGAAAAAAGAAACCAGACCCATTCTCATAGGTGCATTCGGACTCTTTTCCATAAACCTCATCATCGGATTCCTTCAAAACCTACCTTCTGGCACCGGTATCGAGACAAGAATAGGCGGGTTCTTCTCAGCTTTCTGGACAACCACAACCACCGCTTTCACCACAGGTTCAGTAAACGCCTCACTATCAGCTATGAAACCGCTCAACGTTCTTTCAGGCTTCATGGGCATGCTAACTCAAGCAACGCCAGGCGGCAAAGGTGTAGGATTGATGTATATGATAATGTACATAATCATAACCGTTTTCCTCGTTGGGCTGATGTCCGGCCGAACCCCCGAGTATTTAGGAATCAAAATTAGAGGACGTGACGTGAAGCTTGTGATGATTGCGTTTCTTATTCACCCCATAATAATTCTTGTTCCAACGGTTTTAGCGTATGCAACGGGAGCTGCTAGTGCAATTGGGGTAAACATTAACTCGGTTGGCTTTACTCAGATACTATGGGAATTCACGACTAGTGCAGCTAATAACGGGTCAGATTTTCTAGGCGCCTCGGCCAACACACCATTCTTCAACATCTCAACAGGTGTTGTAATGCTTCTAGGTCGCTACCTTCCCATTTTGCTGTTGCTTGCACTTGCAGGTTCGATGATTGGACGAAAACGCAGCAGCGAAACAGGTCTTAAAACAGACAGCCCAATATTCTCCATCGTGCTCATCGCAAGCATACTTATTGTTGTAGTGTTAACGTTCTTTCCCTTTCTTGCATTGGGGCCTATACTATCATTCTTTAAAGGACTGGTGAACGGATTTGGCTAAAACTCCCGAGGAAACTCTTGATAGACCCGTCTTGCCTGAGCGGAAAGCCTCGGTTTTAACTGGGAAAGTATTATTGGATTCGTTTGCACGACTGAATCCGCGGTCTTTGATTACAAACCCTGTCATGTTCCTAGTTGAGTTCACATTCTTCATTGTGCTATCTATGGCAATATACCCACAAGGATTCTATCCTGTTGCAAACCCCAGCCAAAGACCCTTTTACGTGACAGTCGCGGTGATTCTTGTAGTAACCGTGTGGTTTAGCACCCTCTCTGATGCTCTTGCAGAGAAGCAGGCAAAAAACACAGCAAGTAGCCTCAGAAAACTTGAGACTGAAGTTTCAGCCAAAAAAATTGTAACTGAAGGTTGGTCGAGAAAAACAGTTTCCATTTCATCCAAAGCCTTGCAAAAAGGTGACTTGATTCTGCTAGAGACGAACGATATGATTCCTTCGGATGCTGAAGTGCTTGAAGGAATAGCTATGGTCGATGAATCCCTTCTTACGGGTGAATCTGTTCCTGTTCGTAAGGCGCCAGGCGATATGTTAATTGGTGGCTCAAGAATAATCAGCGATACCTTAACTGCAAAGGTGACTGTAAACCCAGATGAAAGCTACATCAACCAAATGATAAAAATGGTTGAGTCCTCCAAACGACCCAAGACCCCTAACGAACAGGCAATCACCACAATACTAATCGGTTTAACAGCTATTTTTTCAATAATTATTGTTTCCTTGCTTGGGCTTTCTGTAGTTCTTCATCTTCAGGGCGACTTATCTGTCCTAATTGCACTCTACGTTTGCCTTTTGCCAACAACTATAGGTGCCCTTTTGCCAGCGATTGGGCTTTCAGGTATATCCAGGCTATATAAAAGAAAGATTGTCGCAAAATCAGGAAGAGCTATCGAAACGGCAGGTGATGTAGACGTAATTCTTTTGGACAAAACAGGCACAATCACAGTTGGAAACAGACAGGCAATAGAATTCACCGCTTTTAACGACTGCACTGAACAAGATGTCGGCGAAGCAGCCTTTCTTTCCTCCTGGCATGATGATACTCCTGAAGGACGCAGCATCATAAGACTTGCTTCTGAAAAAGGTTTTATTCCAGAGGAATTGAATTCTTTGGCTCTTGCCGAAGTTTATCCATTCTCTGCCAACACACGCACAAGTGGGGTTAAGATAACCTGCAGTACAGGTTTTATGCTTCCAAAGGGAGGAAAAGGTCACAGAGAACATGGCAGGCTTAGTCGAAAATTCGTAGACACCGTTTCTGGAGATGAAGAAGCTTCATGTCTCGAATCTGAAATTACAGTTATGAAGGGGGCTCCCAATTCCATCCTTGCCCTTGTTGAATCTCCGCCTCAAGACTTTACCAGCACTGCTGAAAGCATTTCGGCTGCAGGCGATACTCCAATTGCCTTAGCACGCAATGGCAAAGCAATAGGAATGATCCGGTTGAAAGATGTCCTAAAACCAGGCATCAAAGAGAAAATCCACTCCATTAAACTCATGGGTATAAGACCCGTTATGATAACTGGAGACCAGCCGCTTACTGCTAAAAGCATCGCCTCCGAAGTAGAAATAGAAGAATATGTGCCTCAAGCAAAACCTGAAGACAAATACAGCATTGTCCTAAAAGAGCAGGCACAAACGAGAATTGTTGCTATGATAGGCGATGGCACTAACGATGCTCCCGCATTAGCAAAAGCAGATGTAGGTCTCGTGATGACTTCGGGTACGCAGGCAGCTAAAGAAGCAGCAAACATGGTTGATCTCGAATCTAACCCTGCAAAAATTATCGATGTTGTTCTTCTCGGCAAACAATTGTTGATGACTCGTGGCGCTGTCACAACCTTTAGCATAGCTAACGATGTGGCTAAATACTTTGCAATAATGCCCGTCCTGTTTGCTGTAGCCGCTCCGCAACTACAAACTTTAAACGTGCTCAGTCTCGGTTTACATACTGCCGTGTTGTCGGCTTTAATATTCAATGCAATCATTATTCCGCTCCTCATTCCGTTGGCGATGCGGGGTATAGCGTTCAAGCCGTCTAACACAATGACGCTGTTCTTGCGAAACACGTTAATTTATGGGGTGGGCGGCATTATAGTTCCGTTCATTGGAATCAAATTAATCGATATGCTTCTTCTGTTCCTACATGTGTAACGGTGAAAAAAATATGCAAACGAATAAAAAACAAAAATGGCGTTTCAGGCAGGCAATATCGTTAGCGTTGCTCTCCCTCCTAATCTGCGGCATATTCTTTCCGCTTCTTATCACTGGTTTAGCGCAAGTATTCTTTCCAAACCAGGCAAACGGAGAAATCGTCCAATTCAACGGTCAGGCAGTCGGGTCGAACTTGATTGCACAAAACTTCACCTTACCCATTTTCTTCCACCCCAGAAATGATTCCGCCTCCGGAGTAGACCCTGATATAACTCTTCAAGACGCTTATTCACAAATATCCCGAATACAAAGTGCCACCGGCATACCCACAGAGACGCTCAACCAACTGGTCAACCAAAATACAGAAGGAACCTACTGGATTTTTGGTACCCCCTACGTAAACGTGTTGCGTCTTAACTTAGCGCTTGTAAAAACTTATCCTACGGTCTACAGCGAATTTCAGTAACTCATGAAAGTGCGCGTTTATTCCCATTTGCTGTTTGTTTGTTTAAACTGCATCTGAACCACACGGCAACCCTCACACCAAATCCTGCGCTTCTTCGAGACAGGTCTGTCATGGGTGTCTTTGGTGTAGTCGCGAGTTTCCTTCTTACAGACAGGACTTATTAACCATGTTTCAAAGTGCGCATCTAAATTAGAATAGCCCAAGTACTCTGAGAAGGTTTTAGTTTAACGTTTCCAACTTAAAAGTCATGGAAACTGAAGCTCGTCGACTGAAATCAAACACACTTGTCCAAGGTGGAAAAGTCGCTAAAAAATCTTTCGCAATACAACTGATGGTGGGCATATCCGAAGTTTTCATGGGAATATTTACTTTAAGCGTCGCATTGATTGCCGACGGTATCCAATCCTTTGCAGACGCTGGAGTATCTTTTATCGTGTGGATAGGGCTACGCATTTCAAGAAGAGCGCCTGACGGAAAATTTCACTTTGGATATTACCGAGTTGAAACATTCAGTAGTATAATTGCCGCGCTTTTTATGGCAAGCTTAGGCGTGGTAGTGCTATACGAATCTTATCAGGAATTCATTAAGCCCACGGCTATAGCTAATGCTGAGCTAGCCCTCGTGGTTGCTTTGTTGGCAACTGCAGTATCATCAATACTTCTAATCTACAAAAGGCGTGCCTCCAAGAAATACGCCTCTCTGGCATTGAAAACAGACGCTTCCAACTCAATCAAAGACGTACTCACATCAATAACAGCCTTCATAGGCATCGCCCTGGCCAGATACTTTAGCATCATTCAGGCTGACGCCATAGCTGGAATAATAATCTCAATATTCGTTTTCACAATGGTGTATGCAATAATGAAAGAAGCCTCTTTGGTCCTGATGGATGCTTGCCAATGCCCAGAAATCCTCACAAACATAGAGAACATTGCTAAAAGTGTCAAGCTAGTTAAACAGGTGCATAGCCTTCGAATGAGGAAAATAGGACCTTACCTGATTGGCGATTTGCACGTTGTAGTTGACGCTGACTTAACGGTGAGAGACTCAGGCAAAATAGCTTACGAAATAGAAGAACGCATAAAAAAAGAATTTAACGAGGTAATAGAAATTAAGGTCCGAATAGACCCAGACGAATCCATAACAAATTAACGGATAGCCTTTGATGGTTTCTCTATATTCTAACACTTAATATCGCGACAGGGCAGCGCGCTAAAAAAGGGAAATTAGCTGCGTAGAAAGAAGAGTGGCGATAGTTTCTGCTAACATCGCCAGTGAGTCTAGGTTCAAATCCCAGCGGCCCCACCACAACAATCTAAGTCCTCTTTCTTAGCTACTCAGGTTTGCCATCTCTGCAAAAGTAACTAACTGGTTTGCTTCTTGCGAGACTAAAATCCTTGAAAACCTGACAACCACTGCACATGCAAGTCTTGCTGAAATCGAGATCTTTGCAACCGGCAACCCCATTGGCGCAGTACGGTCCAGGCATATCGTCAGTTTTCGGCGCCATACTATCAGTCTGATCTTTCGGCGTATTTTTCATCATTTCGTCACTCATTCGCTGCATCTCTTCCTTTGACATACTCCGCATTTGTCCTATGTTCATGTTTCTGAGCATTTCCATGTTCTTCATCATTCCAGGCGTCATCATCTGCTGCATCATCTTTTGAGGGTTATTAACCATGTCGTTTCTGGCTTCTATCTTAGGTTTGGTGCAGGCGCTGTTGGCTTGGACCAAACAGACTACACACTTGCACCTGGTAACCACATCGTAGGTCAAGCTAACCTGAATTCCTTTCTTATGACCAAAAAAACTCAAAAACTTACCTCCAATCTTGCTATCTGTCCCTTCATTTAAGGTCGAGTAATTGTACCCTCTTAAACGTTATGATTATTTGGGACCCACGCTCACTCAGGGTTCAGCTAATCCACATAACAAGAGGCGATTGGTCTATGTTGGTTTTCATTTTAAATCCCAGCGGTCCACCATGGGCAATCGCCTCCAATCAAGAACTTTGGAAAAGGCAAATTTGTTATTTAAGATAGGGAAAAATGCAATTTCTATTTAAAAATAAAAAAGAGAATAGAAAATCACGAGAAAAATAGAAAAAGGAGTAATTTTGTAGAAGTTGGTATCAGAGTGGACTATAAATTATTTTCTTTTTGAATTCACAATGGAACCTTGGATTCTCTTTCCAAGGAACACTAATGCAAGAATAGCTAGGCCAACAAGGACGATTGTTCCTCCGGGGGCCGCGTCTATTATGACTGACGCCAATATGCCAAATATTACTGTTATTAGCCCAATTAAGGGTGAGAGTATTATGGTTTGTTTGAAAGACTTAGTGATTTGTGTGCTAATTAATGCTGGCAAGACAAGGAGCGCTGAAATTAAAAGCACACCTATAATGGGAATCGCTATTATGACAACAACTCCCGAAAGAATGCTCAGCAAATAATCAAAGATCCAAGTCTTGATTCCTGCAGCTCGAGCCTGAGTTTCATCAAAGGTAATGTAAACCATTTCCTTAAAAAAGAGGAAAATGATGGTTAAGGTAATCGTCGCAACGACTGCTGCTGTAACAATTTGGGTATAATCTACTATCAGAATGCTGCCAAAAAGTAAACTCTCAAGATTAACTCCGAAGCCTCGGGCAAGGCTTAATAAGGTTATACCTCCAGCAAGACCCAACTGCAAGAAAACAGCAACTGCAGCGTCCCCAGAGATTTTTGTGGAACGAAGCGCCTTGTTAATTCCTATAGATCCTAATACTACCGTGATTGCTGCTATCCATAACGGAAAAATGCTAAGGTAATACCCTAGTGCTAATCCTCCAAAAGCCGTGTGCGATAAACCATCGCCTATCAGGGAAATTTTCTTTAAAACAATAAAAATACTGAGAATAGAGCTGAGAACTGCGATAATTATGCTAATAAGGAATGCACGCTGTATGAAAGGTGCTTGAAGCAAAGAGAAGACATCAAGGGTGATCATGATGATCCACAATCTCCACAGGATGCCCATACACTTTATGGAGTTCAGCGTCTGCTGAGAAGTCTTCGTTTTCACCGCAGAAGAACTGAGACTTATTTACACAAAGGACTCGATTTGCGATTTTTGTTATTACGCTTATGTCATGTGAGGACAAAATTACTGTTATTCCCCTTTCCTTGTTTAGCCGCTCAAGGATGTTATAGAATTCTTTTTTTGAAGCAGCGTCAACTCCGCTTGTCGGTTCATCTAACAAGAGTAGTTTTGGCTCGGAAACCATCGCTTTAGCTAAAAAAACACGTTGAGACTGGCCACCGGAAAGTTGACCTATCTTTCTATCTTTAAGCTCATATATGCCAAACAGTTTGAGCGTCTCCTCAACTTTCTGCTTGTCCTCAGCTTTTGTTCCGTGAAATAAGCCAACAACTGGAGTCCTTCCAATCATTACAGTCTCATAGACGTTAAAAGGCAAGTTTGGATCTCGAACCAGCGCGCTTTGAGGCACATAACCAACGTATTTTAGGTTTTTACTTAAGTCAGAACAGCCAAAGAGCTTCACTGAGCCGCTTGTTGGTTTTATTAACCCAAGAATAATCTTTAGAAGAGTTGATTTTCCAGCTCCATTAGGTCCTATGAGTGCGATTAAGTCCTTTGAATTTATGTCTATTGTTATTCCTTCAAGAGCAGTGACTCCATTAGGATATTTAACGCCGACATCATGCAATTCAACGATTGGTCTATCTTCCAACAGTGTTCAACGCCAAATGAATATTTACAATGTCCTGTTTCATAAGGCTAATGTAATTGTCATCTGCAGCTTTCTGTTCAGCCGTCAACCCTTCAATAGGATTCATGTTTATTAGAGTTGCATTTGTCTGACTGCTGATTGACTGAGATATTGCAGGATTTTCAAGTGACTCGTATCCCACGTATTTGAGGTGATATTGGTTAATTGCAGTGATCACGTTTTGGATGTCACTTGGTGTGGGCTCCTCTTCAAAGGGTCCCGCAATAGAAAGCTGTGTAACGTTATATTGGTGGGCGAAATATGCGAAAGCTTCGTGGAAAGTAATGAATATCTTTGTCGTTGTATTTGTTGTGGCATTAATTGCTATTTCATTCAAATTATCCAATTGTGCATCATAGGCGTTGGCATTTTGCGTGAAATACTGGCTATCTGCAGGGTCAGCTTTGATTAATCCTTGAAGGATATTGTTGACTTGTTGTTTTGCATCTAATGGATCAAGCCAAATGTGTGGATCAATTGTCCTATTGTCTTTTTGGAATTGAGCCGATACTGGGAGTAGCTGGATTCCTTTGCTAGTGTCCACTTGTATTAGTTTCGAGTTTCCGGCTGCACTGATTACCTGTTGAATCCATGGTTCCAATCCAGCTCCATTATAAATTACTACATCTGCGCTTGAAACTAACGCTATTGAAGATGGTGTTGGTTGAAAATCGTGCACATCTACTGTTTTTGGGACAAGGAGTGAGACGCTGACTTTATCGCCACCGATATTCTGTGCAAAATCGTAA
>Ga0326726_10003168_pt1 | contig 15101 bp, 10 predicted proteins | sample MHFenrmetagenome_2_FD_207603 | JGI IMG/M metagenome (GOLD analysis project Ga0326726, IMG submission 207603) | Lab enriched peat soil microbial communities from Michigan Hollow, Ithaca, NY, United States - MHF15MN | ecosystem: Environmental > Terrestrial > Soil > Wetlands > Peat | place: USA...
AGGGCAACCAGCTCGAGGTCGTGTACTCGTTCCGCTCGCCGGGCTTTGACACCACCGATCCGGAGACCGATCTCGATCGCGCCGTCACGTGCAGTTCGGGAACGAGGGTCGAGTGCACGCCGCCGGCCGATGTCGCGAATTGACGCGCACGCGAGCACTTCTTGCAGGAGATCGTCCCTCGCCGACCGTTCGCGACCCGCGCGGCGTCTCGGTCGGGTCATCCCATCCGCTCCGCGACTTCAAGTTGTACGCAGCTCTCGTCGCACCACGCAGCGCTCGAGATCGAACACGATCACTCGGCCGCGATCATCGCCAATCGTGAGCAGCTTGTCGGATAGCCGAACGCTCGCCGAGTGTGCGCCGTCGAGAACAAGGTTGGCGAGCGTTCGATGGGCGTTGAGGTATGTGGCGCTTATCATCAGTCCGGTGGCCATCTGGCGACTCACCACGGCAAGATCGCCCGAGAGCTCGATCGCGGCGATCTGGGCCACGTCACTGACCACGTCACTGACGCTCGCGTCCTCTGAGTCTCGCACGACGAAAGCATCACCATCCTTCATCGTTGGACGAGCGGCGACGTACTCGGTACCGATTCGCTGCCACGGCTTTCGCGCGCGCAGCGTGAAGCCCTCGTAGTACCAGTGCTCCAGTTCCTCACCATCGCGTGCAGCGATCACGAACCAACGGCCCTCACGGCGAATCGAACAGTGCGCGGTTACCGGATCGACCTCGATCCCCCAGACAGCACGCCAGCGCGATGCTGTCGTGTCCACCGCGAAGACCTCGTGCCCGCGAGTCGTGATCCACAGATCGCCGTCAAACGTCGACGCACCACTATCGAGCTCCGCGTCGCACCAGTAGGCGCCACGTCGCTCGATGAGGTCGAGCCGCGCGATGCGCTGCACCTGCCCCCGCGGCGCGATCGCCAGGGCTCGGGTTCCGTGATCGGAAACAACGAGCCGAGCTGCCGGTTGTTCGATGTGAGCGAGCGTGCGCCTATTCCGACCGATGATGCGGACGCCAAGCTCACCGAGAGCGAGCAGAATCCGATCCCCAGGAAGTGCCGCGGCGTCGTACACGGGAATGGCGCCCGCATCATGTGCTGACCAACGCAGCTCGACGGGCGAAGCGCGATCGAGATACGTCGAAGCTTTCGGCGATGCTGAGATGATCGGTCGGTCGGCGCGAAGAGCGGCATCGTCCGCGAACGTGGTCAGCCGCTCCACTAGCTCGGAGCTCGCGCCTTCGGCACCGGCTCCACAGTCGCGAAGCAGCGCCCGCAGCGCGGGTCGAGCGATCGTCTGCAACTCGGGATTCGCCGGTGAGGCGACCAGCTCCTCGATCATCGCGATCCGCTGACGGACTGCTTCGTGATCGGAAGCTCCGAGAATGCCCAGCAGTGTTGGTGCGACCTTCGGGAAGCTCGACGGGGCAACGACCAACTTCTTCACGAGGAGGCGCGCCGCGGCACTTCCTTCCGATGCGATTCCACGGTCGATCCATGCTTCGACCAGCGCTCGTGACGGTTTCACGGGCCATGCCGCTTCGACAGCCCGCACGAAATCTCCGGTATCGGCGAGATGATCGGCCCACAGCATGCGAAGCACCGCTGCTTGCTTGTCGCCCGAGCGCTCGAGTCGCGCGACCGCATCTGCCCATGCTTGATGCCTGCGCGCGGTGTCGATCGCACGCTGGCGATCGCCAGCAAGGAACCAGAGCCGTACGATCAGCCCAGGCTCGACGCCGCGGCCCTCGGCTAGGCGCGCTGCGACCGAGAAGCGTCCATGCCTCTCGAGCAGCGCGATCGCCGCTCTGACGTCGCCGAGCAACTCTGCGAGCACGAATGCTGCCTCGTCGATCCGTCCGCTCTGCTCGAGGCGTGTTGCAGCGGCCCGGTAGCGGTCGCGCATCATCGTCATGGCGATGTCGGCGACAGGGATGATCGAGCTCGTGGGGCGCGAGCCGAACGTTAGGCTCAGGTTCTGGCGCGGGCGCGGAACACCGATGCCGAGGCGCGCGTCGCGGCCCTCTCCGCCGAGCGGGATTGCATGACGAAGCGCTTCTTCAAGCTCACCCCGATCGAAAAGCTCGAGAACGCGACGCAGGTAGGCGGCGTGACGACGTCCCAGCACCATCCCGAGCCGGCTCTTCCACAGTGCCTCCGCGATCCGGTTTCGCAACCTATCCAACGTGGAGAGGCTGGCCGCCTGTGAGCCACTGGGCGCTGGTAGTGCCTTCTGCCGTGGAGCGAACCGGTGCGACAGCCACTGCACGAACTGCCGCCACATCGAAGGGGCGCCAAGACCAGCTGCGTTTCCAGCCCGCGCGCGTGTCAACGCCGCGGTCACGTCCTTCACTCTGGCATCGGCGGGTGGCGCGCCGGTCAGCGAGCGAATGTCCGTGCTCGGTGGAGGCGGGATCGCGGCGCGAACCGGTGCAGCCGCCAATGGGTTTGCCTCCGCCGCCTGGAACTCATCGAGATCGATCCAGCGAGCAAGCTCGATCTCGTGGGTGCGGTCCAACGACAGAGCTTCGGCGATGCCGCCACGGGCCATGACGATGGTCCCCGGCGACGCGAACTCGACCGCTTCATCGGAATCGAGCGGCATCGCCGCGAGGACTCCATGCTGCTCGACGAGCGGTGTTCCTGGCGCAGCCGACGTGCGGACGCGGCACGGGCGAAGCCCCGTGATGACGAACTGACCCTGATGCTCGCGAACCTGCGCACCAGGAGTCCAGAGCGCCAAGACACGCCGCCGTGCCTCCGCGGCTCCGGCGATCGACGCATCGATGACGAAGCCAGTCGCGACGACCGTTCCGCGATGTGCTGGCCGACGCGGACGGATCATCGAGACGCTCCCGGCGTTCGACGAAAGAGGACCGCATGGTGCTGCATCGAATAGACGACGACCTCACCCGCCTCGGTCACCCAAGCGACGTTCGGTCGCGACGGGCACACCGCCACGGCAACGATCGGCGCGGCTGCGGTCGGCAACAACTCGCGGCGTTCACCGATGACCCACGCGAGCCGGTAAGGATGCGGACGTGTCAGAAGGCCCGGGATGCCATCCCGTAGACAGACACCCACGACAGGAACAACCGACTTGAGCGTGGTTCCCCGGAGCTTGGGTGCTGCGACCCGCCGGTGCTCGGCATCCCATGCGACAGCGACGACGCCCCATCCCTCGCTCTGAGGCAATGAGAAGCCGAACTGGATCTCGGGGTCTTGGCGTGCGCCGACGATCGCGACGCGCTGGTTACCGCGCGAGCTCGCCTCGATGACGTGGATCTGTCCGGTTTCGTGCTTCTCTGCCCAGACGAAGCTCGTATGAAAGAAGGCGGTGGCGAGCGCGAGTCGAGCTCGGTCCTCGCGCGCTCCGTTGAACGGGAGCGCGGTGAAGACGGTGCCCCGAGTTGGCCAGATAGAGAACCCGGGGACGACGAGCAGCCGGCCGAGAATTTCGAGAATGAGATCGGTGGGCGCATGTTCGCGCAACCGAATCAGCGCACAGGTCCCGACGGGAGTGTCCTTCCCATTGGCAAGGCAATCGCGCAGCGCCGTCGCGACGCCGTTGGGCAACATCACGAGTACCCGATGGTTATTGCTGTGGTGCAGCTCGACCGCAGTCGTATCGTCGCGGTTCGCAGTGGCGGCCAGGACCGAACGGCGACCGATGCCGAGCGCGACGACCGTACGCATGCGCGGTGGTGTCCAGTATCGGGGATTGCCGAGCTTGTCCCGAGGCGACGACGGTACCGGCCAGGTCTCGAACGAGCCGTCCGCGAGCCGAACGATCAATCGGCGCGCGCCAGGTGCGAAGCGTACGTCTACGGCCGACCCCGTCGCGGCTGCGACCTTGGTTGTACCGCCGCCACCGCGGCCAAACGGATCGCGCAGCAGTCGTATGCACTGATCGGGCGGTGGTAGCTCGAGGCGAGCTCGTGCTTCTCGCCCGCGCCTGTCGATCTCGATGTCCAGTGCGCGAGTGTTCGGCTCCAAGACGTCGCGAACGACCAGCCTCGATGCGCCGACCTGTGCGGCGTTCGCCGCGTCGTCTTCGGCTCCGATGAACCAGAAATCCAGGTTCGGTTCCCGTCCGATCGCTTCCATCCAAGCTTTGAACGCTTCGAAATCCGCAGCGACCGCGGTACGTGCACCGATTAGCTGCTGGATGCTCGGTTCATCGAGTGCCTCGTGCAGACGACGCTCGCGATCCTCGAGCACGCCCCACGCGAAGCTCGCGCCCGCAGACGCCGCGCGTCGTGCGAGCACGATCAGCGCGGCGATGTGCGCGAGGCGTGGAGCACCGAGCTGTGCTGGGCCGGCGGATACGATCGCGATGCTTCGCATAGCGCCGTGTGGCTCGCGTCGCGCGAGATCGAGAAACAGGTGTTCGCCTGCCGCAGCGCGACGCAGAAACTCGTCGGGAAACAGATCAGCGATGCCCCATTCGGCCGTGACCAGTCGCTCGTACGAGCCGCGGCGCGAGAGTCCACTGTACCCGTCGGGCTCGCCGCTGTGCTGGCTCTGGGTCGCAGCCAGAGGGCCGACAGCGAGTGCCAGGCGCCCGACCCACGGCGCAAGCGCCAGCGCCAGATCGCTCGGCAGAACCGCGAGCTGCGGCGCCCACGAAGCGAGGCCGACGGGCAGATCGATCATGACGCGTCGATCCAAGCGCGGAGACGATCTCGATCGATTGCCCGCGCGGCTCCGCAGTTGATCAGCCGCGGGGGCGACGGCAGGACCGCTACAGGCGCCGAGCGCGGCACCAAGCTCCGGATCGCAGCCTCCAACACCGCTGCGGGAACAGTAGGTGTCAACGCCGTGGGCAAGAGTAGATCAGGCGCGGACTCGTCGCGCCCGAGATACGTGACACCGTCGATCCACGGCAGCGCCGACTCATCGCCGAGCACGACGAGCAAGCCATCGCCGGCCACTGCGGCAAGCACGCGCAACGACTCGTCGCCGAGCTCAGCGAGCCGCCGGCCGAGCGCCTTCGCAGCTGCGCCCGACGCGACGACCGCGCGGGCAGGCAGTGGCGCGCTTCGCGGCGTCCACCGGACCGGGATACGGGCGTCCGTCACGACGTCTCGATGGGAGTCTCGGTCAGTGCGGCGACGATCGCTGCGCGCGCCTCGGCGAGCGCAGCGGGTCGCGCATCCGCGGCGAAGCCCGCGTCGATCTCGCGGGCGACGCTCTCGAGCTTCAACCGCCACACGGCAAGCTCGCCATCGATCTTCATCGAGAGCAGTGCCTGCGCGGCCTCGACGAGTCGCGCGGCCCGCGCAACGGGTGACAGCGATGCTTCGGCAGCGGCTGCGCCGAGGGCCGCGTTGGCACTCGATGCGAGTAGCGGCCGCAGCACTTCGCGCGCCTGCGCTTGTGCTTCGGCGGTGGGAACCGCGTAAACGACGGGCCAGAGGTCTGCCTCGCTCGCGCTGGAGCGCCCGTCGAGTGCCGCTGCAGCAGCGATCAGACGCTGAAGCTTGACGATGCGGCGATCCGTGAGCGTGATACCTGCAGCGCGGAGCGTGCGCACCGCCTCAGCGAGTCTCGGCCGAATGCTCGCGAGATCGGCGGTGCGTGCAGCCGTTGCGAGAGTGTCCAGATCCGCGAGGTTCGCTGGGTGTCCCTCTTGTTCGCGATCGACTTGCCAGCCGCCCTCGAGCAGGTCTTCGAGCTGCGCGTCGCCAACGGGCGACACGAAGCACCGCAGCAGAAAACGATCGGCGAATGCAGCGAGCGTTTCGTCGTCGGGTAAATGGTTGGCCGCGCCCACGCACACGCGCAATGGGACAGCGATCGCAGTCGAGCCGCGACGGAACGTGCGCTCGTTGAGAAGGCTCAGCAGCGTGTTGAGGATTGCCGTGGAGCCGAGAAACACTTCGTCAAGAAACGCGATCTCGGCTTCGGGAAGCATGCCGGCGGTCTGCGTCTCGACGACACCGTCGCGTAGGCGGCGCAGATCGATCGGTCCGACGATCTCGCTCGGCTCGGTGAACCGGCCAAGCAGGTACTCGAAGTAGCGCCCTCCGAGAGCTCGCGCGACGCGACGAACGGCCTGGCTCTTTGCGGTACCGGGCGGACCGAGCACGAGTAAGTGCTCGCCCGCGACGGCCGCAAGCGCCACGAGGTCTACCAGGATCTCGCGATCCACGAGCCCTCGCGCTGCACTGTCGAGCGCAGCTCGAACCACACCCGACGCTCTCCCCAAGGACTCACTCACCGCTCGATTGTACAGCGCGCAGGCACGGCCAGGACGCGCAGGCGATCAACAGCCCCGGCCGCGACGGGCACCCCCGATCCTAATGCTGCGCGACGACCGCGCGTGCATCTCATCAGTGCGCGATCGTGACGACGACCGGGCAGTGATCCGACACCTGCTCGGCGTAGAGCGGGCATCGATCCTGCGCCTCACAGCCTTCGGTGGCACAGGCTCCGGCGGCGACCACCGTGTCGGGGACTGCCCACGTCAGCACGTGATCGAGGCGCGAGCGCGGGCAGCCGTCGTCACGGCGCCAGAACGCGGTGCAGGCAAGCGACTCGGTCGCCCACGCCATGCCCGACGCGCGCGCGAGCGTGGCCAGATCGCGGCGATCGTCCGCGGTGGTCGCGTTGAAGTCGCCGAGCACCACGACGCGCTCGCCCGAGCGTCTCGCCGCTCGCACGATGCCGAGTAGCGCGAGGTGCTGTTCCGCGCGCGTGTCCCGGCCCTCGTTGCAGCAACGCAGGTGCACGACCAGCACGCGCAGGACGTCACCGCCGTCGCGCGGTGCGAGCCGCACTTCGAACGTCGGCTTGTTGCGACCGAGCCGCGTTCCGTCGTGCACGGTCGTCGACACCAGCGCGAACCGCTCGCTGTCGAACAGCACGCCGAGGTCATACGGCACGCCCGGCTCCGCGTCGACGAAGCGCCAGCTCGGCCCGAGTCGGCGGCGTGCGGCGATCACCACCGCGCGGGCATCGTGGATCTCCTGGAGCGCGACGAACCCGGCGTCGAGCCGTTCGATCTCGTCGAACGCCGCCTCGATCTGCTGCGCGCTCTTCGGGAAGTCCTCGATGTTAAACGTCGCGAACCGCAGCGGTGCCGGGGTGTCGTGATGGCGCCACGCGACCACGGCCGCGATCGCGGCTGCGACAAGGACGTGGCGCGCTCGCACGCCCTGAGGATAGCTCGAGACTCGTTCGATACTGCCGGCATGAGACGCGCGCGATCGGGCTCCGCCAGCTGATCAGGAACGCGCGGATCCTCGAATTCCTGAGCGCACACCCGCTGACATCACCGCCGTGAACCGTGGCGCCGGGCACGACGCGCCTGCGGGATCCTTCGCGTTTCGTGGGAAGATGGGTCGATGTGCGTGGCGCAGGAACGATCCGTGATCGTCGTGCGCTTCGTCATGCTCGCGGCGCTCGCAGCGGGGTGCGGACGCCTGGGCTTTGCTCGAACGTCAGACGCGACGCCGCTCGTCGATGTGGGCGCGGATCCGGACATCGTCGTCGGTGGCGACGCGCCCGCCATCATGGGGCCGCCGGCGATGGTGCAGGCCAGCACGGTTGTGGTCGACAGCAACGGAGTCACCGTCACGCTGGCCACGCCGAGCACGCCGGGTACCCTGCTCGTGGCGACGTTCGCATCCAACGGCGTGAACCCGATCGGCCTGCCCCCGTCGTGGGTGGAGGTCGCGCACATCGGGACGGGCGGTGGATGCACCGTGACGATCGCGTTCGAAGCCAACAACCCGGGAAACGAAACGAGCGTCGCATTCACGCAAGGAGCCGGTATCCCGATCCTGGCCCAGCTCACGGAGTGGTCGGGCGTGACGAGCTCGCCGCTGGACGCACCCGGCACCGCGACCAGCGCGTCGCCGACCACCTCCCAGCTGGTCCAGACGGGCACCAGCACCACCGTCGCCGGCGAGCTCGGGGTGGACGTGTTCTGCGAGGACGTGAATTCCCCGACCTTCACGCCGGGCACGGGCTGGACGAACCTGGGGAGCTTCAGCAACGTCGCGAGCGCGCCGTCGTTCGCCAGCCACTTCCAGCTCGACCTCCCGGTGGGCATGGCCATCGAGACGCAGACCAGCAGCGTTCAAGGCAAGTACAGTGCCGTCATCGCCACGTTCCGACCGCAGTGATGGGCATGCTCGACTGATGGACGTGTTCCGCGATCTCGAGTGCTACGACGCGACCTATGACGGCGTGACTCGCACGGTCTATCGGGGTGGCACCGGGCCGGCCGTGATCGTCATGCACGAGGTCCCCGGTCTGCATCCCGGTGTCGTCGCGTTCGGGCGGCGCGTGATCGCGGCCGGGTTTTCGGTCTACATGCCGTCGCTGTTCGGCGAGCCCGGCGTGGCGATGACCGGGGCCTACACGGCACGCTCGCTCCTGCGCGCCTGCGTGTCGCGCGAGTTCGCGACGTGGGCGACCAACAAGACGAGCCCGATCATCACCTGGTTGCGTGCGCTCGCGCGCGACGCCCATCGCGCCTGTGGTGGGCCGGGCGTCGGCGCCGTCGGGATGTGCCTCACGGGTGGCTTCGCCCTCGCGATGATGGTCGACGACATCATGCTCGCGCCGGTGCTCAGTCAACCGTCGGTGCCGTTTCCGCTGTCGGCGGCGCATCGCCGCGACCTCGGCGTGAGCGCCACCGATCTGGCCACGATCCGCAACCGCGACACGTGCGTGATGGGGCTGCGCTTCACCGGCGATCGGCTCGTGCCCGCCGAGCGCTTCGCTCGCCTGCGCGAGGAGCTCGGCGATCGCTTCATCGCGATCGAGATCGACTCGCGGCCGGGAAATCCGCACGGCATCCCCCGCCTCGCGCACTCGGTGCTGTCGCACGACTTCGTCGACGAGCCTGGCCACCCGACGCGCCAGGCCGCTGACCGCGTCATCGCGTTCTATCGCGACAAGTTGAGCGCGTGACGCTCGGCTTTCCCACATCTCACCACCTCCGAACCACGTAGAAGCACGGAGAGGGCGTCGTGGACCGTGAGACACTGGAGCTCGTGCGGCTGGGAATCCTCGCGGTCGTGCTCGTGACAGGGTGTTACCAGGCATCCCCTCAACCAGGCTCACCGTGCAGCCCGGAAGGAATGTGCCCGGCGGGCCTCGAATGCGACCTCGGAGTCTGTGTCAGTCACACCATGACGGACGGCGGCGGCGACAGCACTCCGGCGTTCGACGCCGCGTGCGGGATGTGCAGCGCGGACCATACGGCCTTCGTGCCGTGCTCCGGCGCGAACGTCGCGTGCGGTCTTGGCTGCATCACCTCGGGCGGTGACCACTGCGCGCAGCTCGTGCCGGCCAACGGGATCGATCCGGCATGGACGGCTGGAACCACCGCGATCAACGTCGGCGGAGTCGCGACGTTCGACACCAGCACCGGCGCGATCTCCGGAGCGCTCACGCGCGCGTCGGGAACGGGCGTGAAGTCCGGGATCGGCTACTACCAGACAACCTCGGGAACGGCCTCGATCGGCGTGTTCGCGTTCACGTCGCTGACGATCACCGCGGCGGGCGAGGCTCGGTTCACGGGCAGCCGCTCGGCGGCGTTCCTCGCCGACGGGATGATCGTCATCGGCGGAAAGATCGACGTGTCGGCCGGATGCTACGGCAGCGATCGCAGCTGCGCCGGTCCGGGCGGCGGTGCCGGCTCGATCATGGGCACGCCGGCCAGCGGAGGATGCGCGGGTGGTAACGCGGCGTCGTCGATGACGAACGCCGACGACGGCGGCGGTGGCGGCGGCGGTGGCGGCGAGAGCGGCACGGTTGGTGGAACCGCGAGCAGCGCCGCCGCGGGCACGGCCGGCGGCGGATGTATTCCGGTCTCGCTCGAACCGCTGCGCGGTGGCGGCGGCGGCGGTGCGGGTGGACCTGGTGCGAGCACGTTCCCACCCGGCGGCGGTGGCGGCGGCGCGATCCAGCTCACGTCGCAGACCGCGGTCGTGGTCGGCGGCGTGATCGTCAGCGGTGGTGCCGGCGGCAACGGCGGCAACACGATGAGTGGTAGCAGCGCGAGTGCCGGGAGCGGCGGCGGCGGTGGTGGTGGGATCTTGCTCGAGGCACCCACGGTCACGGTTCAGAACGGTGGTGTGGTGGCGGCGAACGGTGGTGGCGGCGGTGGTGGTGGCAATTCGGGTGTCGGCCCGGGGTCGCCGGGAGCGCCCGGTGGATCGAGCACGGCGGTGGCGATGGGTGGGATGGGGGTCGCGAGCCCGGGTCCGGCCAACGGCGGCAACGGCGGCGCCGGCGCGACCGCGCCCACCGCGGGTGGCGACGGCACAAATGGTGGCGGCGGTGGCGGCGGTCGGGGAATGATCCGCGTGCGCGCGACCACGCCGACGCTGTCGGGGACGATCAGCCCGACCGCGACGACAGCGGCGATCGTCACGCGCTGAATCTGCCGTCGCCGACTGGCTGCGTCGGGACCGACGGCCGCGTGTTATCGTTGTCGTGGTGATCGAGGGCACGACCGTAGGGACGTACCGCGTCCTCCACAAGCTGGGTGAGGGTGGGATGGGGGTGGTCTATGTCGGCGAGCACACGCTGCTCGGACGCAAGGCCGCGATCAAGGTGCTGTTGCCCGAGCTGTCGGCGAACAAGGAGATCGTCCAGCGGTTCTTCAACGAAGCCCGCGCGGTCACCCAGATCGCCGATCCCGGCATCGTCCAGGTGTTCGACTTCGGGTTCGACCAGCTCGGCAGCGCGTACATCGTCATGGAGCTGCTCGAGGGCGAGCCGATGGATCGCCGGCTCGACCGGATCGGCCGGTTCGCGCCGTTCGACTGCGTGCGGCTGATGAAGCAGATCTGCATCTCGCTCCACGCCGCGCACGCCAAGGGCATCATCCACCGCGACCTCAAGCCCGAGAACATCTACATCGTCGGCGATCCGGCGGTGACCGGCGGCGAGCGCGCGAAGATCCTCGACTTCGGCATCGCCAAGCTCCAGCACGACGAGCCCGGCAAGATGAAGACGCGAACGGGGATGGTGATGGGCACCCCGGTCTACATGTCGCCCGAGCAGTGTCGCGGCGCCGGGGTCGTCGATCACCGCTCCGACATCTACTCGATCGCGTGCGTGATGATGACGATGCTGACCGGCCGGCCGCCGTTCGGTGGCACCGGGTCCGGCGAGCTGATCGTCGCCCACATGCGCGAGCCCGCGCCGTACGCGGCGTCGCGCATCGGCGAGCTACCGCCGATCATCGATCAGATCCTGCAGCGCGCCCTCGCGAAGGATCCGGATCAGCGGTTCCAGACCATGATGGAGCTGGCGCAGGCGCTCGCCCAGGCCGAGCAGATGACGTACCAGCTGCAGACGCCGAACACCGGGCCGTATGGCTACACGCCCTCGGGCCCCACGCCGCACCTGGGTACGATGCCGAGGCCGAGCTTCTCGGCACCCAGCGCGCCCGGGGTCGCGAGCCAGCCGACGACGCTGTCGAGCGCGGCCAGCCAGATCGTACCACCGCGCACGAACCGCGGCCTCGTCATCGGGCTGGGCGCCGGGCTCGCGATCGCGGTCGGCGTGATCGTGATCGTGCTCGGCACGGCTGGCCACGACAGCAAGCCGGCGACCGAGCCCACGCCAGGCTCGGGCCTCGCCGCGACTCCGGCCGACGCCGCCGGCGTCGCCAAGACCCCGGACCGGCCCGACGCCGCGCCGGCGGTCGTCACGGTCACGCCCGACGCCGCCACGCCCGACGCGGCCACCGTCGTCGAGGTCACACCCGATGCCGGTGTGAAACGCCCGAAGGTTCCGAAGCACACAGGAGGAGATCATGCACGACCGACGACGGGTTCCGACGTGGGCGTTGATCGCGGCGACTAGCGTCGCCTGGGTGCTCGCCGCTCCGACCGTGGCACGCGCGCAGAGCGCCGAGGCCGAGGCGATGTTCGGCGAGGGCGACTCGCTCATGAAGCAGGGCAAGCTGCCCGAAGCATGCGACGCGTTCGAAGCGTCGAACAAGCTCGAGCCGCGCGCCGGCACACTGATCCGTCTGGGCGAGTGCCGCGAGAAGAACAAGCAGATCGCGTCGGCGTGGTCGGCGTACAAGGACGCGCTCACGCGCGTGAAGGATCCGAAGAAGAAGGCGATCGCGACCGCCAAAGTGACCGAGCTCGAGAAGCGGCTGTCGTACCTCACGATCAACGTGCCCGACGCCAGCAAGCTCGACGGCCTCGCGCTGGCACGCAACGGCACCCTCGTCGATCCGGTCCTGTGGAACCACGCGATCCCGATCAACGGCGGCGAGTACACGATCGTCGGCCGCGCGCCCAAGCACGCCGACTGGTCGACAACGATCACGGTGCCGGCCGAGGCCGGGAAGATCACCATCGACGTGCCGAAGCTCGAGGCGCCGAAGAAGCAGGTGACGCCGCCGACCCCACCGATCGTCGAGACGAGACCGGTGTCGCCGCCGCCGAAGCACGACCTGCCGGCGCCGAAGCACGCGCAGGACACGGATACCGGCCCATCGCCGCCGATGTGGACCGGCAAGCGCAAGGCCGCGGTCGGGCTCGCCGGCGTCGCGGTCGTCGGTGTGGTCGTGGGCGCCCTGCTCGGCTCGTCCGCCAAGGGCAAGCAGAACGACGCGTACGCGCTGTGCCCAGATCCGCAGACGCCGTGCGCCGACGCGGCGACGTCCAATGACCTGATCTCGTCGGGCCAGGGCCTCGCGCTCGGCGCGAACGTCACGTTCGGGGTTGCCGGGGTCGCGGCGATCGCGGCCGGCGTGCTGTGGTTCACCGGCGCGCCGGAGCGTGACACTCGCGGCCATGGCGTCGTCGTCGTGCCCAAGGCGGCGCCCGATGGCGTCGGCCTCGCGGTCGCGGGGCGGTTCTAGATGCGGGCCAGCCTGCGTTCCTGCGTCATCCTGGCGTTGCTCTCCGCGTGCCGGATCGCCGACATCCACTTTGTCGGGCCGAACGGGGACGACGACGCGAACACCGGCGACGGTAATGGCGACGGCATCACCGATGGTCCGGTCGTGGTCGGGACCGCGATGAAGAAGGCGTACCTCGTCGATTCCCAGGCCGGGATCTATCCGTTGGCCAAGGATCCGGTGACCGGGCGGCTCACCTACAACAATCTGGCCCCGGTGCTCCAGCCGGCGATCTCCACGGCGACCGACAAGAGCGGCACCCACCTCTACACGATGGACGTCGGTGGCGCCTCGCAGGGAACCGTCCACGACTTCATCATCAATTCCGACAGCACGCTCACGCCGGTTGCGGGCAACGTCAAGAACCTCCAGAACTGCACGCCGGCCTACGCGGCGATCAATCCCAGCGGGACGGTCCTGGCGGTCGGCTGCAACACGAACCACGTCGTGACGATCCAGATCGGCGCGAACGGGACGCTCGGGACGGTGAAGATCAGCGCCCAGATCGGCGTCGCCCCCGCCCACCCGATCTTCTCGAAGTCCGGCACCTGCTTGTTCGTCGCCGATGATGGTGGGGTCGGGTTCAACGCGAACATCCTCGCCTACCAGATCGATATCGCGGGGAACCTGAGCAACAACCCGGTGCAGGTCCAAACCCCGTCGGGACCTCGGGGCCTCGCGCTCGATCCGAGCGGCATGTACCTCTACGTCGCGGGCAACGGAGCGCTGACGGCGTACATGGTCGACGAGGCGCAGTGCAGCCTCATCCCGATGACCGCTGGTGGGGTTCAGGTGGGACCGTCGTCGCAACGGGCCGTCATCGATCCGACCGGGACCTACCTGTTCGTCACCGGGACCGAGATCGACGCGTTCAAGATCGGCACGGGCGGCAGCCTCGGTGTCGTGCCGGGTAGTCCATTCTTGATGGCGCCCGCGGGACAGCCGATCGTCGGCGCGACGATGGATCCGGCGGTGCCGGGCATCCTCTACCTCACACCACAGAGCTCGAACGGTGCGTACCTCGGCCTCATCAACGCTCAGGGGGCGGTGACGATGGGCTCGCAGGTCTCCGTATCGACGACCAGCTCGGTGTGGCTGCAGCTGGCGCCGTAGCTCGTCACATGAAGTTGCGCGTGTGCAGCGCGGACAGCGCCGCTGCCGCGTCGGGATCGAACCCGAGCCGGAGCAGGCGCGTGCGGCGGCCGGCGTCCATCTCGCCGACGAGCGCGACGACGGCGGCATGACCGCGGCGCAGTGCCGCGGGCTCCCACGAGCCGGCGGCGAGCAGCACGAGCGCGTCGAACACCTCGGAGTTGAGGCCGCTCGTGTGCGCGAGCGCGGCGTGGCGGCGCTCGATCGCCGAGGCGAGCCGGCCGCGCAACGCGGGATCGTCGACGACGTGACGCCCGAGATGCGCGAGCCCGAACGCGACGTGACGCGCTTCGTCCTGGGCCGCGAGCCGCGCGAGCTCGCGCGTGCACGGATCCGGAGCGTGATCGCGGATGAACCACAGCAGCGACAGGAAGCTGCCCTCGCCGAGCACCGACAACAGAAACGACGCGATCGCGAACTCGGGCTCGTCGAACAGCGTCGCGAGCGAAGCCTGACCTCCGGCGGTCGACAGGCCGAGCTCGGTGCGGCGCAGGCGGGCGCGGCGCGTGAACACCTCGATGTGGCGCGCCTCGTCGGCGGCCTGGATCGCCAGCAGCTGCATGACCTCGCGGAAGTGCGGGTGGAGCCGGCCGAGGAAGCGCGCCGGCACGAGCAGCGCGGCGGTCTCGTTCTCGATCAAATAGGTCATGATCTGGACGATCGCGTCCTCGACCTCGACCGGGTGATCCGCGGGTGCGTCCCACGGGATCGCGGTCGCGGGATCCCACTGCGCGGCCGCGGCCTGCGCGTACAGCCGCGCCGCCTCGTCGGCCCACACGTCGGCCTTCGACGCGAGTGGGAGATCGAGCTCCGGTGCGCCGGCCTCGACCAGCGCGCCGCGCGCCGCGAGTCCCCAGCGTGCCGGCGCGTGATCGACCGCGACGTCGACGGTCCCGGCACGCTCGGCACCGCGCCAGCGATCGTGCGGGCCGCGTGTGACGATGCCGCCGTCGGCGAACGCGTGGCCAGTCGCGCGGCACCACGCCGGCAGATCGATCGCCAGGGTCGTGGCGGATCCGACCACGCGCACAGAGGGATTGCTGGCGAGCGCGCGCT